>Ga0315905_10001154_pt1 | contig 28512 bp, 27 predicted proteins | sample LakEriMetagenome_5_FD_203522 | JGI IMG/M metagenome (GOLD analysis project Ga0315905, IMG submission 203522) | Freshwater fungal communities from buoy surface, Lake Erie, Ohio, United States - Buoy 4 MA121 | ecosystem: Environmental > Aquatic > Freshwater > Lake | place: USA: Lake Erie, Ohio...
GCACCTACAGACCTTAAAGACGGTCGTGTGGTTGCCATCGCCGGCCCGGTGATCGACGTTGAGTTCCCTCGTGGCGCATTGCCCGAGTTGAACACAGCGCTTGAATTCACCGTGCTCATCGAAGGCAAACCCAACGTCGTTTTGGCTGAAGTTGCACAGCAGCTAGGAAACAGCCGTGTTCGTGCCGTGTGCATGAAGCCAACAGACGGTCTCACACGTGGCACACCAGTGCGCAACACCGGACGCGGCATTTCCGTGCCCGTTGGCGACAGCACACTTGGCCACGTATGGAACGTATGGGGCGACGTACTCGACGCTGATCCTAAAGAGTTTGAAAACACAGAGCGTTGGGAAATTCACCGTCCCGCTCCTGCATTCGACACCCTTGAGCCATCAAAGCGCATGTTCGAAACAGGCATCAAGGTCATCGACCTTCTCACCCCTTACCTCGCTGGTGGAAAAATCGGCTTGTTCGGTGGTGCTGGTGTAGGTAAGACCGTTCTCATTACGGAAATGATCAACCGCGTTGCTTCAAAGCACGGTGGTGTATCAGTGTTCGCCGGAGTAGGCGAGCGCACCCGTGAAGGAACCGACCTTCGTTTGGAAATGGAAGAGTCGGGCGTGTTCGAAAAGGCAGCCTTAGTGTTTGGCCAAATGGACGAACCACCAGGCGTGCGCCTTCGCGTTGCATTGTCGGCACTCACCATGGCCGAGTACTTCCGCGACGTGAAGAACCAAGACGTGTTGTTGTTCGTTGACAACATTTTCCGTTTCGTTCAGGCTGGTTCAGAAGTATCAACGCTTCTTGGCCGTATGCCATCAGCAGTGGGCTACCAGCCAACACTCGCTGACGAAATGGGTCAGTTGCAAGAGCGCATTACCTCTACGCGTGGTCGTTCAATTACCTCGCTTCAGGCTGTATACGTTCCTGCCGACGACTACACCGACCCAGCTCCGTTCACAACGTTCACCTTCTTGGACGCAACAACGGAATTGTCACGTCAAATCGCTTCGTTGGGTATTTACCCAGCTGTAGACCCATTGGCTTCAACGTCATCTATTTTGACTCCAGAAACCGTTGGCGATCGTCACTACTTGGTTGCTCGTCGCGTGCAGGAAATCTTGCAGCGCTACAAGGAACTTCAAGACATCATCGCCATCCTTGGTCTCGACGAGTTGTCTGAAGAAGACCGCCAGACAGTGTCGCGTGCCCGCAAGGTACAGCGCTTCTTGTCGCAGCCGTTCTATGTAGCTGAAGTCTTCACCGGCGTTCCTGGTGAGTACGTTCCAGTTGCTGAAACGGTCGAGAGCTTTGAAGCACTCATCAACGGCGAACTCGACGAAGTGCCAGAACAGGCTTTCTTGAACGTGGGAAGCGTCGAGCAGGTTCTCGCGAAGGCGAAGACCTTGCAGGAGAATGCCTAATGTCTGAAGCCTCCGGCTTCCGTATCGAAGTTGTTTCGCCAGAGCGCGTTGTGTTCTCTGGCGAAACAACTCAGATCATCACCCGCACCGTTGGTGGGGGAGAAATTGCGTTCCTTCCTGGACACACAGCTTTTCTTGGTGCGCTCACGGAAAATCACACACGCGTGTGGTTGGCCGATGGCACCATTATGAACTTGGCTATTCACGGCGGTTTCGTTGAAGTGTCAGACAACGTGGTCACATTGCTCAGCGATGGTGCCGAACTTGGAACCGAAATCGACATCGAGCGTGCACGTCGTGCCCTCGAGCGTGCTGAAGAGCAAATGCGTACAGAGAACTCAACCGAAGTTGAGGCAAGCCTGCGTCGCGCGCATGCTCGCCTTGCAGCTGCTGGTGGTCTTGCTGGCGCTAACGCCGGCCACTAATTCATGACTCTGCCTTTCCAGCGCGCACTCATTACAGGTGCATCAGCGGGTATTGGCAAAGAGTTTGTTCATCAACTCAGTCGTGCTGGTATTCCTTGCGTTCTCGTCGCACGTCGCGGCGATCGGTTAGAGCAACTTGCACAGAAGTACAGCACCTGTGAAGTGCTCGTGGCCGACCTTCTTACTGCAGAGGGCATTGCACGTGTTGCGCAACGCTTAGCGTCACCCTTACTTCCCGTTGACCTTTTAGTGAACAACGCCGGTTTCGGGTCGTCAGGAACTTTTCTTAATGTTCCCGTCGAGAACTCCATTGGTCAAGTCGACTTAAACGTTCGTGCGGTCGTAGAACTATCGCATGCTGCAGCGCAGGCATTTCAAGAGCGCAAGCGTGGATACTTACTCAACGTGTCGAGCGTGGCCAGTTTCCAGTCGGGTCCGGGCATGGCTGTGTATGCCGCAACAAAAGCATTTGTTACGAGCTTCTCAGAAGCCCTTCATGAAGAACTGCGCAAGGGCCCAGTGCGAGTGAGCGCGCTCTGCCCCGGTTTTGTGCACACAGAATTTCAAGAAGTTGCACAAACGGGTGAAGAGATTGATTCCATTCCCAAGTTCTTGTGGCTCGATGTTGAAGATGTTGTGTCTGAAGCTTTAGCTGGCACGGCAAAAGGAAAAGTTCTCATAGTTCCGGGCAAGCAATACAAGAGCATGCTCGTGTGGGTACGCCTGATTCCGCGTGTTGTCATGCGTCGCGTTTCGGCAAAAATTGTCGGAATTTAAATCTCGACGCGTGAGCCAACTTCAAACACGCGTTCTGTTGGCAGGTTGAAAAAGCGGCTGGCGCTGTCGGCGCCGCGATTCAAAAACACGAAGAGATGTTCTTGGAGTGGGTTCATGCCAGGTGCTTTGCCGGCGATGATGGATTCATGACCAAGGAAATAGGTGACGTCTTCTGGGTCGTACTCAAGACCAGGGTGAATAATTGCCGCAAGTACCTTCGGAACATCGGGGTCTTCCATAAAGCCAAAGGACACCTCTACTTGGAAAACGCCCGGGGCAACTTTCTTCACTGTTGCGCGGTCCTCAGCTGATACGCGAGGTTCATCGGCAGTATCAACAGCAACAATAAGAGTGGTGTTGTGCAGAACCTTGTTGTGCTTCAAGTTGTTCACAAGAGCCGGGGGAGCCTTGCCCAGGTCTTTAAACATGAACACGGCTGTTCCTGTTACACGTTTAATGCCCTCAGCTTCATCGAGCACGTCTTCAATGGGCCGTTCTCCACGGTGAATACGTGCTGCAACCAAAATACGACCACGTCGCCACGTTTGCATTTGCACCATCAAAATTGCACCCACTGCTAGTGCGAACCAACCACCATGAGGAATCTTGATGACGTTTGCGCCAAGAAAACCTAATTCGATGAGTAGTAGAGGCACACAAATGATGAATGCACGCGTACGGCTCCAGTTCCAACGGTCGGTGATGACGCGGAAGAAAATGAGCGTGGTAATTGCCATTGTCATGGTGACAGCAATTCCGTAAGCAGCAGCGAGGTTCGAAGAAGTACGGAACCCGAGAACAAGACCGATGCACGCAATCATGAGCGCCCAGTTCACCAGCGGAACATAAATTTGTCCGGAATGACTTGACGACGTGTGGCGAATTTGAATGCGAGGTAAGTAGTCAAGCTGCACAGCTTGCGCAGTCAGAGAGAACACTCCCGAGATGAGTGCTTGTGAAGCAATGATGGTTGCGAATGTTGCAAGTATGACGAGCGGCAAAAGCAGTGGCTCTGGTGCCATGCGGAAAAAGACGCTTTCAATTGCTTCGGGGTTTTGTAAGAGGAATGCTCCTTGGCCCCAATAGTTCAACAAGAGCGCCGGGAGAACAATGGCATACCAACCGAGGGTGATGGGTCTACGGCCGAAGTGGCCCATGTCTGCATACAGCGCTTCACCTCCAGTGACCACAAGGAAAATGGATCCGAGAGACAAAAACGCATGACCAGATTCGTGCGTGAAGTACTGCACTGCGTAATACGGGTTCACCGAAGCGATGATTCCGGGCTCTGACCATACTTTTGATAGACCCAACACCGCGAGTGTGATGAACCAAATCACCATGATGGGGCCAAACACTTTGCCTACTGCGCCAGTACCGCGGCTCTGTACAAAAAAGAGTCCGAGCAAAATGACGACAGCAATGGGGATGACCCAACTGTCGAAAGATGACGACACTTCACCGAGGCCTTCGACAGCACTCAATACCGAAATAGCTGGCGTAATAATGCCATCGCCGTAGAGCAATGCAGTACCAAAAACGCCAAGACCTACAAGCAACCCTGCCTTTGCCGTTGTTGAACCGCGCTTTGGCATGACCAAAGCAGTGAGGGCCAAAATGCCACCTTCACCGCGGTTGTCGGCGCGCATCACGAGAAAGAGATACTTCACGGAAATGATGATGAGGAGTGCCCAAAAGGCAAGCGAGCACACGCCGTACACGTTGATGTTGTCAACGAGCATGGGGTGTGATTTCTCGGTAAAGGTTTCCTTCAGGGAGTACAGCGGGCTCGTACCGATGTCGCCGTAAACAACGCCGAGCGCTCCGAGGGCAAGCATTCCTGTGCCAGCTTTGGAATGTCCATGGTCTTCATGCGCATCGTCGCTGTGGTGAGCATGCGATGCTGCCTTGGCAGCATTTTCTGCTGCGAGGCGTTTGGCAAAGTCAACTGACTCTGGCCCGGCTGTCTGGTCTGAACCCACGGAAATTTACCTTCTTATTAAGTGATTGTTGTAAGAGCTGTACGCCAATATTTAGGCGTAATCAACTGATGCGTATGTTGCAAGCTTGTCGAGGCGATGCTGGGCATCAATGAGTCGCACGGTTCCCGACAATGAGCGCATCACCAAACTTTGTGTACGTGCGCCGCGATGGTCGAAACGTACACCGCGCAGCAATTCGCCGTCGGTGACGCCAGTTGCTGCGAAGAAACAGTTGTCGCCTTTCACGAGGTCATCTGAGGTGAGCACTTTGGAAAGGTCGTAACCAGCGGCAATTGCCGATTGACGCTCTTCTTCATCGCGTGGCCACAGGCGACCCTGAATTTCCCCGCCCATGCACTTCAGAGCCGCTGCTGACACCACACCTTCGGGGGTGCCACCAATGCCAATGAGAATGTCGACGCCAGCATCGGGCCACGAAGTAGCAATGGCACCAAAAATGTCGCCGTCGCTGATGAGTTTGATGCGCGCACCGGTGGAACGCACTTCTTCAATCAGTTCTTTATGGCGCGGGCGATCGAGAATCATGACGGTGAGGTCGCGTACCGATTCACCTTTTGCTTTGGCAACCCATTTGATGTTTTGGGTAGCGGAAGCCGTGATGTCGATGTGCCCAACGGCTTGTGGTCCGACCACAATTTTTTCCATATACATACATGGGCCTGGGTCGAACATGGTGTCGCGCTCGGAAACGGCAATCACCGAGAGGGCATTGCCCATTCCAAGCGATGTAAGTGTGGTGCCATCAATAGGGTCAACGGCTACGTCGGTACGGGGCTGAGTGCCATCGCCCACGTTCTCGCCGTTGAAGAGCATTGGTGCTTCATCTTTTTCACCTTCACCAATAACAACAATGCCGTCCATAGGAACGGTGGTGAGTACGGTGCGCATGGCATCGACGGCGGCAGCATCGGCGCCGTTTTTGTCGCCACGACCCACCCAACGTGCTGCCGCGAGGGCTGCAGATTCGGTGACTCTGACGAGTTCCATAGCGAGGTTGCGTTCTGGCTTTTGCGGGCGTCGTTCGTTCATCACCCCCTACCGTAGTGCCGGCGATACCCTCGGGCTAATGCCCGTGAAGATTCCTGCTGTTCCCCTTGAGCGTTGTCTCGATTCCAGAGACCTTTCTGAGCCTCAAGTAAGCCCTCGGGGCGATGTACTGGTGTTTGGGGCAAGTCAACAGGGAAAAGGTGAACTGCGCACACATGGCGTGCCAGAGGGCACTGAAGAGCTCTGGCAACTTGAACCAGCACCCAGTGTGACACGTGGTTTTGGGGGTGGCTGTTTCCAGTGGCTGCCCGATGCAAGTGGCGTTGTCTATGCAGCAAAAACAGGAGGGCTTTGGGAAGCTGCTTGTGGTGCAGCAAGTGCATGTCGCATCGACACACAAGCACCCGTTGGTGCCTCGCGCTTTGGCGTTGCCGTCTCGCCAAATGGTGAGTGGGTGGCATGTGTACAGAACTTGTGCGAACTCGTTGTTGTGCATCGCACAACTGGCGAAGAACATGTCATTGCGCAACCACATGCATTTGTATTCGATCCGGTGTGGAATGGCAGTGAGTTGTTTTGGCAAGCATGGTCGCAACCACACATGCCGTGGGATGAATCGGAAATTTGGTCTACACACATTGCTGATCGCGAAGCTCATGTGGTGTTGCATTGCCCTGGCGTGTCTTTTCAACAGTTGCAATTTTCTGCTCAAGGTGAAATGGGAGTGTTGAGCGACATCAACGGATGGCTCCAGCCGTATCGAGTTGTTGCCGGTGAGTTAGTTGCACTTCTGCCTACAGGTGAGCAAGTGGAATGTGGCAACCCGCAATGGGGAATGGGTGCACATACGTGGTGTTGGTCGCCCGACGGAACAGAAATTGCTGTTGCCCGCAACCTTGAAGGTTTTGGTGACCTCGTTGTAGTGAGCACGACAACAGGCGAGATGCGTTCTATTGGGCGAGCAATTCATGGCTCGTTGCAGTGGGGCAGGTCTGGCATTCTTGCTTTGCGCACGGGAGCGGTCACGCCAACGCAAGTAGTGCGTTACTCTCCAACAACTTTCGAGCGAGAAGTGTTAGCAACTAGTGAAGTAGAAAGTGCTGGCGGTGCTTGGTCGCAGTATGAGTTGGTGGAACCAACGCTCGGAAAAGTGGAGTGCGGCAACTACAACATTCCGTATCGTTTGTATTCTCCTGCAGACAATGAATCTGCCGAGCAGCCCCTCATTGTTTGGGTGCATGGCGGGCCAACCGATCAGTGGCAGGTCACCTTCATGGCGCGTGTTGCGTATTGGGTAGGTCGCGGAGTGCGCGTGATGATTGTTGATCACCGCGGAACCTCGGGCCATGGGCGCAAGTTTCAACAATCGCTCAATGGTCATTGGGGCGAGTTCGATACTGCCGATCTCATTGCTGCAGTGCAACATGCACATCACAACGGTTGGGCAACGCCCAAGAACACTTTCTTGATGGGCGGTTCTGCGGGCGGTTTTGCTGCCTTAAACGCCGCTGGTACGGCGCCCAACATTTGTGCGGGGGTCATTGCGTTGTATCCAGTTGTTGATCTTGCCGATTCCGCAGAGCATTCATGGCACTACGAGCAACACTCCATTGCCGTCTTGGTGGGCGATTCCCCCGAGAATGAAACTCTGTACGCCCAACGCTCACCATTGAGCAAAGTAGAGACAATGGCGCAGGTAAAAGTGCTGCTTTTACATGGCGATCTCGATACTTCAGTGCCAATGAATCACAGTGTGACTCTTGCCCAGACCCTACGTAAAGCCGGTGGGCGAGTTGCCTTGCACATCATGGAAGGCGAAGGTCACGGTTTTCGTTTGCGCCACAATCAGCTGCGCGAATACGAACTGATTGGTGAGTTCATCTTTACGTTGTAGCGTGCAGTTATGTCTGAATGGAACCCACTTGACCCCGATGCCGAGAGTGTCCATTACGACCTGTCCAGTTGGAGCATCGACCAGCGTGCATCAGTTGCGGAAATGTTTGCCGATGCCGAAATTCCACACGCGTGGGTGGGCAATGAAGTTGTTGTGCCGAGCGAGCTTGAAGACGCCGCCGATGAAATGCTCGATGCTCTCGAACAAAAACTTGGTGTAGGTACCGACGAAGGAAATTCCACACAGCGCGATTCGCGTCGTTTGCAATTGAACGAAGCAACCGACGAAGAAATTACCGAGTACGAACTCGACGATTGGTCAATGGGTGAGCGCTCGCGCCTCACCGAACTACTTGTTGCGTCAGATATTCCGTATCGCTGGGAAGGCGCATTACTCGTTACGCTCACCGAACTTGAAGACGCAGTAGACGACCTGCTTGACGCAGTAGAAGCTGGCGATGTCACCATTATCGACTCGGCACGGAACCCAGGGTCTGGGCAAGGAACCATTTCTGCTGGCGACTCCAGTGTTTCTGGTGAATCGCTCACGCAAATGTTTCTTGCGGCCGAACGTTTACAGCGTGACCCACTCGATGCCAATGGTCTTGGCATTTTGGTGCGTGTTCTCGACGACATTGAGGGTGGAGGCATTCCCTTCGGCGTACCTGTTCCTGTGTGGCGTCAAGCATCTGAAATGGCCGACCAACTTGCCGACGCACTTGCCGGCAACGATTTCCCTGACGAACAAGCAGCACAAGAAATTGCGCAACGATTGTTTGTCACGTTACGCCCTCACGTCTGAGTCGCAAGTAGCGTCATTACTCGATGATTCTCGCCGAATTAGAAATCTGGCACTCGCGGCCTATTACTCCCACCCGGCGGGTGTCGTTGGGTCATTTGGTGTTGCCTGCCGACCCAGCACCTGGTTTTGGTGGCATTTTGCTGGGTGCAGTTGTGGCACGGCATTTGTTCGATGTTGATGAGGAAATGCACCCCGACATTCATCGCCTCACCTTGCAGGTAGAGCGTGGCGAACGCATTGTGCAGCCACGCTTGCGTCATCGTTTTCAAAGCGATCGGCATGGTCTTGCCATGAGCCGGCATCAACTGATTGCGGTGGAAGACACCGCAGAATTCGCATTTGCCGATGGTGGCTCACCTTTGCAGCAAGTGTTGGGTTCCATTTATGCACTCGAACGGCTCAACGCAGAAACGCGACGCGCACTCGGACCAATGATGCGCCGTGCAATGACCTGGCGTGGTCCATTTGGGGCATCGTTCATTGCATACTTGGCAGGTAGCAACGCATCGTCCATCTCGGCAATCTCCGACCCACGAGCCTGGGCTCTAGAAATTTTGAGTTTTCCTTCTGGCACGTTGAAGCCAAGTAAAAAAGAAGTCACTTCGCGCTTTCGGGAAATGTTGCGCGGTGTGCACCCCGACCATGGTGCAAGTGAACGCGAAGCAAGTAGAGCCATTGCCGACCTCAGCGAAGCGCGCCGCATTTTGAGCCAACAATCGTGAGTGCCACAAAAGGGCTGGTGTTGTTTCCCGGTGCGGGAAGTAGCGCAGACCATTCATCACTTGTTGCTATTGAAGAGTTAATGCAACCCACACCTGTCGCACGCATCGACTTTCCGTACCGCCGAGCAGGTAAGCGCGCCCCCGATCGCGCACCGGTGTTATTGCAGTGTGTACGCGATGAAGTTCAGGCATTTGCCAAGGCAAGCGGTGTGCGTACGTCGTCACTCGTTATTGGCGGGCGTTCCATGGGTGGGCGCATGTGCTCTATGGCTGCTGCAGGCGACACCGGCTTGGCAAAAAAGGGGGAGCCACAGTTTTTCGGCGACCCGTTAAAAGTGCGGGGGCTTGTACTTATTTCGTACCCCTTGCACCCACCAGCACACCCTGAAAAACTGCGCATTGCACATCTATCGCGCATTTCAGTACCTGTTCTATTTGTGCATGGAACCAATGACCCCTTTGGTTCACCTGCGGATTTAAAAAAGCACGTCAAGAAGATTCCGAGTGATGTCACAATGCACTTCATTGAAAAGGGCAGGCATGACCTCAAGGGAAAAGACCGAGAAATTGCCGAGGTTATTCGTGAGTGGTGTCAACAACTGCGCTAGTTGTTGCTAACGCTCAAACCGCACGTGTGCATCTTCTGGGTTCAGCTCTTCAAGATCTTTATGTGCGGTTTCGGGGTAAAACACCAAGATCAGTACCGAAACTACAAGTGAAATGCTGGCAAAACTGAGCATCACTGTTCCGTATGACCAGCCCGAGTCAACAAGCATGCCGCCAGCAACAAGGCCAATACTTCCGCCTAAGAGCGCAGCAACGGTAATGAGGAATGACGATGTTGTGCGATTACCTGTGGGAAAGAGTTCGCCGCGGTAAACAGCAAGTGCAGGGTAGGCAATGGCGCCCACGATGCCGCCAGCAATAGCACTTACCCACATGCCAACAGACGACAACACAAATGACAAACCAATGAGTGCTGAGCCGAGCGGTATGCACAGTGCAGCAACTCGGCGCCGACCTCTGGCATCGGCAATTTTTCCACCAATGATGAGTCCGAGTGCGCCCGGGGTAGCGGTAGACAATGTGAATAAAGCAATCATGACCGCCGAGTAGTTACGCACATCTTGGAGATAACGATTTTGGAAAAGCGAAGCTGTTGCCACGAAAATGTTGACGAGAAATGCAACCGCCCCCACCATCAAAAGTGTTCTCGGCGCGGTAAAGCCCGTATTTCGCGACGTTTCGCGCCGAGAAACCTTGGGTTCGGCGCGATGAGCAATAAAACGAGGTGTTTCTGTGAGGCGGCGACGCAAACTGAGCGCGACCACAATCCAAATAAGTGCCATCACGTAAACCAAGCGCCAGGCGGAAGGGCCAAGGTCGGCAATGGGAAGTGCAGCAACGGCAAAACCGGCACCAAAGCCACTTGCAAGAGCCAACACGCTCAACCCGTAGGCGCGCCCGTGCTTAGGCATCTCTTCAATCACAATGACAAGAACGGCAACGTCGAGTGCAAGACCCAAGGGGCGCGCAATGCTCTGCGTTGCAACAAGGGTTGCGAAGTTTGGTGCAAGCGCACCGAGCGAAGCAAGAACTGGTGTAATAAATGCAAGTGCAATCACAATGCGTTGTCTTCCAATGCGGTCACCCAATATGGCAAGTGGAATGGCAAGCACAATGCCTAAGCGAACAATTGCGGCAGCAACACCCTGCTCAGTGGTGGTCACATCAAATTCGTTCGCGGCAAACGCAACGGTCTGCGTAAAAAGTGTATTAATAAACGCAGCGACCATTGATGCAGCGGCCAGCATGGCGAGTACAAGTGTTTCGTGAGCGGTAAATGTTTGCGGCGGCGCCCACCATGGGCGACGGTCTTTGTGATGTCGTTGTTTGATGTGTCGCGAAATGAGGGGCCGAAAGATCCAGCCGAACCACGGAATGTCGAGAGACCATTGCGTGTGCTCTGTTGCATCGGCATTCGTATCGGCAGGTATGTCAACGCTTCGCTTGTACTCCACGCATGGGCCGGTTTGTTGTAAAAAAATATGGCGGCCGGCCGCTAATTCCTGCGGTTCTGAGGCTGGAGTTTCTTCCACCACAGTGCTGTAAGACTCGGTCAATTTCGCAAAATCGGCGTTATTTCGAGCAATTATGCGCTCGAATGAGTATTGGCGAGCCTGTGACTTGTGGGAAAAGTTCGGCGTGCGTTCCACGGCGGGAGCATACTGAGAGAGTGAAGTCAAACGGTGCACGTATCAAGGTGGTACCCGGCGCGCCATTGAGCGGCACGGTCAACGTACCCGGGGCCAAAAACTCAGTTCTGAAGCTCATGGCCGCTTGCCTCATGGCCGATGGCAACTTTGTGTTGTCGAACGTGCCCGATATTGAAGACGTTGTCACCATGAGCGAATTGCTGTCGTCTATTGGTCTCGTCATCGAGCATCGTCGCGATACCAAAGAGTTACACATTGCAAACAACGGTAATTTGCAGCTCTTTGCCCCTTATGAACTTGTGGAACGCATTCGTGCAAGCGTCAACGTGCTGGGCCCGCTGCTTGGCAGGTTCGGGGAAGTTCGAATTGCGCTTCCTGGTGGCGACGACTTCGGCTCGCGCCCCATCGACATGCACTTGCGTGGCCTCACCGAACTGGGTGCTCAATTTGAAATGCGCCACGGCGATATTTACGCGCGCGCAGAGCGTTTGCATGGCACCAACATCACACTCGACTTTCCCAGCGTTGGTGCAACAGAAAACCTTCTCACCGCCGCAGTGTTTGCCAAAGGTTCCACATCAATTGAAAACGCAGCACGTGAGCCAGAAATTGGCGACCTCTGCAACATGTTGGTGGCAATGGGCGCCGACATTGAAGGAATCGGTAGTTCCACACTCGTTGTGCATGGCGTTGAACGCAATGCGTTACGCGCAGTGCATCACACGGTGGTGGCCGACCGCGTGCAGGCTGCAACATACATTGCTGCAACTGCAATTACTGGCGGTGAAGTAATGGTGCGAGGTGCCATTGCGGGTCATATGGAAATGCTGCTCACACGCTTTACCGACATGGGTGTTGTTCTTGTGGAACAACACGACGGCATTTTGGTCATTGGCCCTGAGCGGTTGAAAAGTATCGACGTGGTCACGCTCCCGTACCCAGGAATTGCAACCGACTACAAACCGCTCGTTGTTGCCATGTTGTCGGTTGCCGACGGCGTAGGAATCGTCACAGAAAACTTGTACCCCGGCCGATTCCGTTATGTCGACGAGCTGCAGCGTTTAGGTGCCAACATTCGCACCGACGGCCATCATGCAGTAGTGCGCGGCGAGTTGAAACTGTCAGGTGCTCCTGTGCGTGCTCCCGATATTCGTGCAGGTGCCGCACTCGTTGTTGCGGGGCTCGTTGCTGAAGGTGAAACCATCATTTCCGATGTGCACCACATTGACCGTGGTTACGACGACCTAGTGGGTCGACTCTGTACCCTCGGCGCCAACATCACTCGGCTCTGAGGTCTTCTTGCCTGCCCGTCGCACACGCTGAGATGCAACACGCAGCAGCCACACCATGATGGCAATGGGCATCAGCACCCATAAAATCTCATCCCAGCCGCCCTGGTGGGCAATAAGGGTGTAAATGAAGCTGAACATGACATGCAACCTTGCCACTTCTCGGTATAAATCGGCAACTTGCGTCTGTTCCTGATTAGATAGCACCGTGACTACTGCAACGACTGCCCCCGGCTCCATGCGCCAACAGGTTGAAGAGACCATCGAGGTCATTAGACCCGCTCTTCAAGCCGATGGTGGCGACATGGTTTTGCGCGAAGTAGATGAAGTGACCGGCATTGTGACGGTCACTTTGGTGGGTGCGTGTGGTACCTGCCCAGCGTCTACGCAAACGTTGAAGGCTGGCATTGAACGCATCATGCGCGACCGTGTTGACGGCGTGACTGAAGTGATTGCAGTTGAGTAATGGCACTACGAAGTTCGGACCCTCAGGAATTATTTACTGCTGCATGTGCCGGTGACCGCGCATCACTCGCGCGTTTGCTCTCACTCATTGAACGTGGTGGCGACCCAGCACGTGTTGTTGGCAGGCTGAGCTACCCAAAAAGCGGCAACTCGTACACAGTTGGTTTCACGGGCGCACCTGGTGCGGGTAAGAGCACGCTCACCAGTGCAGTCATTGGTCACTTGCGCAAACAAGATCTTGAAGTTGCTGTCATTGCTATTGACCCTTCATCACCATTTACGGGTGGCGCCATTTTGGGCGACCGCGTGCGCATGCAAGACCACGCAACAGACCCAGGTGTTTTCATTCGCTCTATGGCAACGCGTGGTCACCTAGGCGGCTTGTCGCTTGCAACGCCAGAAGCTATTCGTTTGCTCGATGCTGTAGGTCGGCGTTGGGTCATTGTTGAAACAGTCGGCGTTGGCCAGGTAGAAGTAGAAATTGCTGGCAAGGCCGATACCACGGTGGTGGTGTTGAACCCAGGTTGGGGCGACTCGGTGCAGGCCAATAAAGCAGGCCTCATGGAAATTGCCGACGTTTTTGTTATTAACAAAGCCGACCGCAAGGGTGTTGAAGAAACGCGTCGCGATATTGAACAAATGCTCGAATTGTCCGACCTGTCTCACGATGCATGGCGCCCTGCAATTGTTCCAACAGTGGGTTCCACAGGTGAGGGTGTTCCCGAATTGTGGGAAGCCGTGTTGGCACACCGTGCATATGCTGAATCATCGGGCCAATTGCGCGATCGCAGGGCCTTTCGCTTGCGTGAAGAACTGCGTGAAATTGTTGCCCGCCGCCTAGAGCAAAAGGCTCGTGAACTGTGCGTGGGCGACGAATGGGAAACCCTGCAGGGCGAAGTGCTCAGTCGCACCACCGACCCATGGGCCGCAGCCGACCAGATGTTGCGCGGCGTCGACGCCTAACGGCTACCGTCATAAGGTGACTTCAAACAATCTTGTCCTGCTCGAACGCCGCGCCGATGGCGTTGCCGTTATTACGTTGAACAACCCCAAGGTCAACGCGCTATCACAAGCGGTCTTAGCTGAACTGCGCGATATTGCACACGACCTCACCAACAACCGCCCCGGTGCTGTTGTGGTCACGGGTGGCGAGCGCATCTTTGCTGCTGGCGCTGACATCTCGGAATTCGGCGGACCAAGTGAAGCACGCCGCATTGGTCAAGGTTTTCACGATGCATTAAATGCCGTTGCAGCAATACCTGCTTTCACTATTGCTGCAGTCAGTGGCTTTGCTCTGGGCGGCGGGTGTGAACTCGCGCTGTCGTGCGACTATCGCATTGGTGCACCAAAGGCCACGTTTGGGCAACCAGAAATTCTCTTGGGCATCATTCCTGGCGGTGGCGGCACGCAACGCTTGCCACGCCTTGTTGGCCCTAGCCGTGCCAAAGAAATAATGGTCACGGGTCGTCAGGTGCAGTCAGAAGAAGCTTTGCGCATTGGTCTGCTCGATGAAATTGTTCCGGCAGAAGAATTGCACGTGCGTGCGTTAGCACTTGCCGCTCAAGTTGCTGCTGGGGCCACCGTCGCTGGTGCACTTATTAAGCACGCAGTTGATGCAGGGTTGTCTATGTCGTTGTCTGACGGGTTGTCATTAGAGAAGCAGTCATTCGAAGATGTATTCCATAGCAAAGACAGCCAAAGCGGCGTGAAGAGCTTCTTAGAAAACGGACCAGGTAAGGCCACTTTCGAAGGAAAGTAAATATGGATGCTCACAATGAGCACGCCCATGAAGGTGTGAACTACGACGGCATAGTAGGCCCAGCCGTTGCGTTGGGCTTTGCGGTGTTCATCTTTGCTATTTCATTTGGCGTGTTGTGTGTGAACGCTGGTGGCAGCGTGCCAAAAGCAATGACCATGTCGCTGTTGGTGTTTACCGGTGCGTCGCAGTTCTCTGCAGTAAGTGTTATTGCTGCAGGCGGTACGGCCGTTAGTGCTGTTGTGGGTGCATTGCTGCTGGGTTCGCGTAATGCCATTTACGGAGTTGCGGTTGCGCCGTGGTTGCCGGGAAGCTTGAAGTACCGCGTTGCTGCAGCACAGTTCACCATTGATGAAACAACAGGCATGACGCTGGTGCAAAACTCACCTGAGCGCAAGAGGCGTGCATTCTGGGTAACGGCCGCGAGCATTTATGGCTTTTGGAATGTAGGAACACTCATTGGTGCGCTTGTGGGAAATAGTTTTGACACGCAGAAATATGGTCTCGATGTGGCGTTCCCTGCTGCCTTCGTTGCAATGGTCGCGCCGTTGTTGGCAACACGCAAAGCTCAGCTGGCAGGCATTGGTGGGGCAGTGGTGTGCTTAGCAACAACACCATTTCTTCCCATTGGCGCACCCATTGTGATGTCGGCCGTTGTGGCACTCATTGCATTGGTGCCGGCACAACGAAAGGCGCAGAGCGCATGAGTTGGACCGTGGTGTTGGTGCTTTCACTTGGTGCATTTGCACTTAAAGTTTTTGGTTTCGTCATTATTGGTGATCGCAAATTTCCTCCACAAGTAGAAGCAGTCATTGCTCTTATTCCTGCAGCCTTGTTATGTGCTCTCATTATGAAAGACACATTCACCGCGGGTCACGACCTACAAATAGATGCGCGTGCTGTGGGTTTGGTTGTTGCGGTGTTGGGTGTGTGGCGCAAGGTGCCAATATGGCTAGTAATTGTGCTGGCCTGTGTTGCTACAGGAATAACGCGCGCAATTTCTTAAGGTTGCGTCGCCAAATAGTTTTCATAACAAGCGACCCACCAATAACTTCACCAATTGCACCGCCAAGCCACCAAGGAAAATGCAGTTCTTCACTCCAGGTAAAATTGCTGTGCCCTGCAGTTGCGGCTGGCTCAATTGTGAATTGTCCGGTGCCGGTAACAACGCCAGTGTGGGTAACGCCCATTAAGCGTTCTGGTTCCCACGCCGTAATTTCCATATGGTCAGTGAGGCGAATGGGACCCACTTTGGTGTCGCACAGAAATTTGGTGCCAACACCGCGACGCTGGTCGTTCACAAAACGAATGGCAACGGCATCGGCCATCCACTCGGTGTGTTGTTCAATGGGTTCAACAACTTCCCACACGCGCGCAGGGGTAGCAGGAAGTTCAATGGAAACAGTGATGCGTGCCATTAGATGCCCGCAGCGCTTCTGAGTTCGAATGCTGCGTCTTCTGGCGGAACGATGTTAATGAGTACGCCTGTGCCACGCTCGAAACCTGCAGCGGTCGTGAGCTTTGGCCACAAGTGAATGTGCCAATGGAAGTTGCCTGCGTGGTGTGACGGCGCAGTATGAAAGACGAGGTTGTATGCAACGTCGCCCAGAGTGGCGTACATAATGGCAAGTGAATCGCGAATTGCTTTACCAATGCCGGTGAGTACTGCTTCGGTGGAGTCGGTGAGGTGCACATCGTGCGACTGAGGAATGATGAGCAGCTCGTATGGGCCACCGCTCCAGTACGGGCACAACACAAATGCATGTTCGTTGTCGATAATGACGCGCTTGTTGTCTACACGCTCGGCTTCAATGGTGGTGCACAAAATGCATCCGCCCTTGAAACGTTCAAACGCACGTTCTTCTTCAAGAATTTCGCCCGGCACAAATGGCAAGCCAAGAATTTGTCCGTGTGGGTGAGCAAGTGAGGCACCAGCTTCGCGACCATGGTTAATGAATGCTTGTGTGTAGCGAACATTTGCTCTGCGGGCATGATCTTCAAAGCGGTGCTTCAAAGCTTGCATGACATTGTGAATGACATCGTCGGTGAACGTGCCAACACGTGCGTTGTGGTCGGGGGTAATAACAAAAACTTCGTGAATACCACTGGCATCGGCCATGGTGTGAACGGGGCCAAGGTTGTGTACTGCCAAGTTGCCGTCGCCGTCGAAAGCGGGGTAGAGGTTTGGCACTACGCGAAGGGTCCACTTGCCTTCGCTGTCGTGTTGCTCTAACGCTGGTGGCGTTGCTTCTTCATTGCCCGGGCAAAACGGGCATGCCCTGTTTGGGTCGGCTTCTACTTGCATGAGGCGCGGTACAAAGTCGGTTGGTCGCTTTGCGCGGTCGGCAACCAAAGTTACCCATCGGCCTGTTAGGGGGTTTAAACGTAATTGACTCACTACTTAAACTCTACGTCTCCAAACAGCCACTTGCCGTGCACTACCTGCATGAAAAGGGGCGAAAGCAAAATCTTCCCAACGATCTGTGCAAATGAGTCCGGCCGCCGCTGCCATTTCATCAATTTGGGCAGGCGTTGAATAGCGAATGCGCCATGGGCGTTCAACAAGTGAACCGTCGAGTGACGTTGAGGTAAACACGCCATGACCAATTTGGGTCTCGGGGTCGTACTCACTTGAACTGTGCGCAGTGTGGGCAACGGTAGAAGCGTTTGTATTGGCTCCGGTGAGCACTGCAGTTTCAAGAACTACTGCACCACCAGGCGCAAGTCGTTGCGCAACGGCGTGCAGGCACTTGCGTTGTGCGGCTTCAGAATCGAGGTTGAAGAAAGTATTAAATGTGCAGAAAATAACGCTGAATGGTCCGGTGGGTAAATCGTCTGCCATATCGCCTTGAAGCAAATGAATACGTTCGGCAACGCCCGGGTTCATGTTGGCAAGCTTGGCGCGACACAGGTCAAGCATTGCTTGTGATTCATCAATGCCCCACACACTGCGTTCGGGTGCAAGCAGTTCGGCAAGGGGAATAGCAATACGGCCTGTGCCAATGCCGAGCTCTAAAAGGTTTCCGCCCCCCGCGAGTGCGTGCAGGGCACGTGCAGTGGCTGGGGCATCGGTGACGTGTTCGTACCATTCGTCGTAAACATCGGCAAATGCGTCGCCATAAAGCGGGGGCGTGTTGTTACTCACAGACCTAGTACAGCGCATCGAGAGATAGATTGCACGTATGGCAAACGATGTGGTGTATCTCGATCATGCAGCCACCACGCCTATGCGTGGCGAAGCCGTTGCTGCCATGGGGCCATTTCTCAATGTGCAATACGCCAATCCGTCGGGTTCTCACCGCTTTGCTCGCGACGCACGCAAAGTGCTCGATGAATGCCGCGACGACGTAGCCGATGTCTTTGGTTGTCATGCGGGCGAAATTATTTTCACGGGTGGCGGTACCGAAGGCGCAAACGCAGCCATTCTTGGCGCCATTCGTCGGTTGCAATCGCAAGGCGTAGCAACACAAGCGGTGTGCTCGGCAAGTGAGCATCACGCCGTTCTACATTGTGTAGAACACGTTGGTGGCGTAGTGGTGGGTGCCGACCCGCAAGGTGCCATCAACCTCGATGCGCTCATGGAAACGCTCACTCGTTTGCATGTAGAAGGTGTGAAGCCTGTTGTTTCGGTTATGGCTGTAAACAACGAAGTGGGCACCATTACCAATATGGAAGAAGTGTCGCGCATTGTTCGCCGCTATGCCCCCACCGCAATTCTGCATACCGATGCTGTGCAAGGTGCATGCTGGGTCGACCTCGCTCACTTAGTTTCACTCGTCGACATTCTCACTTTGTCGTCACACAAATTCGGCGGGCCAAAGGGAAGCGGCATCATGTATTTGCGCAATGGCGTGAACCTTGAGCCACTCATCTTTGGTGGCGGTCAAGAACGCGATCGCCGCAGCGGCACGCACAACGTTGCTGGCATTGCTGCAACAACCGCGGCTCTCACCGCAACAGCAAGCGAGCGCCATGGTGAAAACCTGCGCGTCATGGAATTGAAAGAGCAACTTCTTGCCGGCCTGCACAACATTGGCGGCGTTCACCAAACCGTGCCCAACGAGGTGTCTGTTCCCGGCATTGTTCACGTGTGTGTTGAAGGGGTAGAAAACGAAGCGCTGTTGTTCCTACTCGACGAAGAGCACCTGTGTGCCTCGGCCGCTTCGGCCTGTGCCAGCGGGGCCATGGAGCCATCGCATGTTTTGGCCGCAATGGGCGTGCCCCGCGAGCGTGCCCAAGGGGCCCTGCGCCTCAGCCTTGGCCACTCCACCACGTCTGGTGACATCGTTCAAGCTCTGGGCACTTTGGGCAGGGCAGTAGCCCGCCTGCGCGAGCATCAACGCTCCTAGACTCCACTCCATGAAAGTTCTCATGGCGATGTCTGGAGGGGTCGACTCATCAGTTGCGGCTGCCCTCTTGAAACAAGACGGCCATCATGTTGTGGGTGTCACCATGCGTTTGTGGGGCGGCGAAAGCGATACCGGTTGTTGCTCGGTGTCCGATGTCGACGATGCGCGACGAGTAGCTCAGCAAATTGGCATCGACCATTTGGTTTTCAACTTCAGCGAAGACTTCAACGAACAAGTGGTGCAGCCATACATTGCTGCTCACGCCGAAGGAACCACTCCGAACCCCTGCATTGAATGCAACCGTGGTTTGAAATTTGCTCGCCTCACCGAACGTGCCGATGCTCTGGGTTTCGATGCAGTGGCAACGGGCCACCATGCTCGCCTCGTTGCTAACTCAACTGGCGACATGCGAGTGCACCGCGGTGCCGACGACGCCAAAGACCAGTCGTACGTAGTGCACATGCTTGCTGGTCGCGAACTGCAGCGCACGCTTTTCCCCGTGGGCAACATGACCAAAGCAGAAGTGCGCAAAGAAGCAGAACGCCTGGGTCTACGCACCGCAAGCAAGCCCGACAGCCAAGACGTATGTTTCATTACCTCAACAGGTGGTCGTGAAACTTTCCTTGGCGACCGCATTCCTTTTCACCCCGCAAAAGTTGTCGACATGGCGGGCAAGCAAGTGGGCGAAGTTGAGTCGGTAGAAATGGTCACCATTGGTCAGCGCCGTGGCATTGGCTTGTACAAAACCGAAGAGAAGCGTTTTGTGGTCGATGTCGACACCGCAAATCGCATTGTGGTTGTTGGCTCCGATGCCGACCTCATGCGTACCGGTGTTGCGCTACAGGCCATGGTGTGGGCGTCGGGCGAAGCAGTAGCTGGTGAATACCGCGTGCAATGCAGCGCCCATGGTGCATCGTTGCCATGCACAGCAGAAATTTTAAGTGACAACCGCGTGCAACTCACTTTGCACGAAGCACATCGTCGTATTGCACCAGGGCAAAGCGCCGTTTTGTACGACCCCAGCGACTCTTATGTAGTTGCGGGTGGTTTGGTTAATGCAGCAAGTGCATGGCCAGCCAGCGTTGGTGCAACTGCATAACTCTGCACATGCAAGGCATCAAGCGTGCCCAACATTTTTGCTAGGTACGGGCTCAGCGCAAGTTTTTCTGCCTCACGCAATTGAACAATAAGCATCATGTGGCGTCGCACGCCTGCAGCATCGCCAGTGAGGTTCAGTGCTTCGCCACTTGTTGCACTGAGTTCAACACGAGTAACTGCAGTAGTGCGCACCATGAATGTTTCTGCAAGCAGCAGTTCATCGTGCACCACAACGCCAGCAGGAACCACTACCAACCAGCGCCGTGAAAAACGATGGAGGCGCTTGGGTACCACACGAAAAATGAGAACCGTTGGCACCAAGCAAAGTGCAGCAAGCCACCACACTTCTGCGCTGATGGCAAAAAGTGTTGCAATAGGAAAAGCCGCCATCACTACGTACGACACTGCAATGGGCGCAATTTGGGCAGCGGGCACACGCAGCAACAACCGTTTTTCATCGCCGTATGCAGAAGCTTGCACGTGCAATAAGCCAAAGGCAGGAAGAAAAATGCACACCAGTGCAAGTACCCCCACCGCAACGCCAACAAGCGACCACGCAACATCGCCAACTGCAACATCGGCGTAGGTCGACAAGCTGGCAAAGACGAACCCCACCAACCCAGCAGTGGCAAGCGGGGCCACCATTCGTAAGGCGCTGAGTGAATATGGGCTGAGCCAGAAAATGGCAAGTGTGCCCAGTGCCCACAATGCCCATGCGCTCAAAGTGAACACCAATTGCGCGGTGCGCCCGTGGCTTGCCAAAGTGGCTGCAATGCCATTGGGAATGAGGGCAAGAGCTACCCATGCCACACGGGCCACCCACAGTGGGGCCGAGAATGAGGGGCGAATAAAGCGAGCCATGCGCAGTCTGTTCTAGCCGATCGCTAACGTAATCATGTGGTGAAAAAGGCTCCTGCCCAAAAATCTTCTCGTTCTCGGGTCGAGGAACTGCGTGCGCTCATCGACCATCACAACCATCTCTATCATGGCCTCGATGCTCCAGAAGTAAGCGACGCCGAATACGACGCATGGGCACGCGAGTTGCGGGGCCTAGAAACAGAACACCCCGATCTCTTCACGGAAACTTCGCCTTCGCAATTGGTGGGCGCTACTGCAAGCACCACGTTCGACCCCGTGCAGCACTCGGTTCCCATGACCAGCCTCGACAACGCCATGGACACGGTGGAACTTGGCGCATGGGGAGATCGTGTAACAAAAGGCCTGAGTGGTGAAGCTGCAGAGTTTGTTTGTGAATTAAAAATTGACGGTTTAGCGGTCAGCATTCGTTACGAAAAAGGCGTGCTGGTGCAAGCAGCAACTCGTGGCGACGGAAAAGTTGGCGAAGACGTAACCGCCAATGTTTCCACCATCGCAGTTATTCCTAAAAAACTCACTGCGGTGAATGGTGCAGTTCCCGATGTTTTGGAAGTGCGCGGCGAGGTGTACATGCCGTTTGCTGCCTTTGAAAAATTCAAACAACAAAAAGAAGAAGAAAATGTTGTGCGCATTGCAGCGGGTCGTAAGCCCGAAGCAGTACCAGTGAACCCGCGCAATGCAGGCGCGGGAAGTTTGCGACAAAAAAATTCAGAAGTAACGGCTAGCCGCGGCCTCGCGTTTTGGGCATATCAATTGGGTGAAACACAGGGTGTTCCCGAGTTCGCTACGCACAAAGAATCGTTGGAGTACTTAACCGCGCTCGGCTTTGCAATCAACCCGTCCGTCACAGTGGTCTCTACCATTGAAGACGTCAATGCATTTTGTGCACACTGGCAAGACAAGCGCGACACCTTGCAGTACGAAATTGATGGGGCAGTGGTGAAGGTCAATTCACTTCCACAACGCGAAGTGCTGGGTTTCACCAGCCGTGCCCCACGCTGGGCTATTGCGTTTAAGTTTCCGCCTGAAGAACGCACAACCATTTTGCGCGACATTCAAGTGTCGGTGGGCCGCACGGGCCGCACCACACCCTTTGCGGTTCTCGAACCTGTTTTCGTTGGCGGAAGCACCGTTGGCATGGCCACCTTGCACAACAGGGCACAAGTGGCCCTGAAAGACGTGCGCCCCGGCGACACCGTGGTGGTGCGTAAAGCAGGCGACGTGATTCCGGAAGTTGTCGGCCCTGTGCTGGCAAAACGTCCGAAAAACTCGGTGCCGTGGCAGTTTCCTAGTCATTGTGCGTGCCCGTTGCATACAGAACTTGTACAAATAGATGGCGAAGCCGACACGCGTTGCGTAGATGAGCAGTGTCCGTTTCAGCGCGATCAACGCATTATTTATTTCGCTTCACGTGGCGGAATGGATATTGAAGGTCTAGGCGAACGAACCATTTTGAGTTTGTCCGATCTTGAATTTGTTGAAGACGTTGGCGATATTTATTCACTCACCGAAGAACAACTTTTACAAATTGAAGGTTTCGGTGCACTCAGCGCTCAAAAATTACTTGCAGCTATTGATGCATCACGTCATCGCCCACTTCCTAAGTTGCTCACGGCGCTTGGTATCAAACATTTAGGTCCTGCTGCATCTGAATCGTTGTCGCTTGCTTTTGGCAACCTCGACGTCATTGCATCGGCAAACGCCGACGACCTCGGTTCTATCGACGGTGTCGGTGGAGTCATTGCCGCATCAATTACCAATTGGTTTCAACAGCCAGCCAATAAAAAAATTATTGAAAAAATGCGCACCGCCGGCGTTGACTTTGGAAATGTGGAACGCACATCGCTTCCACAAGTTCTCGTGGGTAAAGCTGTGGTGGTCACGGGGTCACTTGCAGGTTTCTCGCGCGAAGAGGCAGAAGCCGCAGTGAAGTTGCGTGGCGGTAAAAGCCCGGGCAGCGTCAGTGCGAAAACTTATGCGGTCGTAGTGGGCGCAGAACCCGGAGCAAGCAAGCTCACCAAGGCTGAGCAACTAGGTATTCCTATTTTGAACGAGGAAATGTTCCTCAAATTGCTCGAAACAGGCGAAATTTAAGGCTTAATCGACCGAGAATTTCCACGAGTAGCTGGTGGCTTTCTCGCGGGTGTTTGGGGTCTTCCAAAAGAGCACAGTGGCCTGGTGGGTTCCCTGCTTCAGCTCGGTAATGGGGCCACCTTCTTGGGGAAGGTAGCTGAGTGTGAAGTTACCTGGGTCATAAATTGCGGTGGGTGGAATTTCTATTTGTTCACCGGGTTTTGGTTGCTTGCCATTTTCCGTGAGCTCGTCAATGCGTGTTGTCGGAATTTCAACGCCGTCAATAATGAGAACTGCTTCAAAACCTGCAACGAAGTCAATCAAGATTTCTGATTGACGCAAAACTTTCTCGTTGTCTGCTGGCGAGAGCCTTTCAATTTGCTCTGGCAATCTCAACGCATCACGACCCGTGACTGCAGCAGCGAGCCCGGCAATCACCAAAACAATGCCCAGTGCAATTCCCATGCTGGCGAGAAGCGCCGGAACATTGAAAGAGGCGGGGAGTAACTTCTTGCGAGGCATGTCCCATTATTCATCGGAAGTGCCAAGTTCGGCGACTTTTCCGCAGTCGGTGTGCCAAATGGCTCAAAATGAAGGTGAATACACCGAAAGCAACGTGCGCAATATGCCTTTGTGCGACTAAGTTTTAATGCTCATGGAGGCAAAGGGCGATCTCACGGGTTTTACCCTCGCGGGGCGATACCGCATCGTTGGTCGACGCGGTGCCCCCATTGCTGTTGGCGAAACTCCACGTGGCATGTATGAAGCCGAAGACATTCGCCTCGGCGGGCAAGTTGCCCTTCGTCTCACTCCGCTCAACGACTTGGTAGAGCCGGGCACCACCAGTCGCAAATCGGTTGGCGACGCTCGACGCGCAATTCAACATCACTTGCAACTGGCAATGTCTACTCAAAGCCCAGCCCTTGCTCCTATCTCCGACTGGGGCGACACCGACATTTTTGGAGTGCGCTGCATTTACACCGTGCTCGGGCAATTGCCCGGCGGAAGCTTGCGCGAAATGTTCGACCGCAACCGCCGCCTCACGCCATCACAAGCGCTGGTGGTGGGTCTCGACATGTGCCGTGGCCTCAGCGCCATGCATCAAGCGGGCTGGGTTCATGGCGACATTCGCCCGGCCAGCATTGTGTTCGACGCCGAACGGCGGGCACGAGTAGGGGCAATTGACGTTCTTACCCGCGAAACCATTGGCGACTCCGATCTCGAGCGGGCCCGTTATGCCGCCCCTGAAGTGGGCCAGGGTGCAGCGCCGTCGGAAAAGAGCGACGTCTATTCACTTGCCTTGGTGTTGGTGGAAGCCCTCACTGGCGAGCTGCCTTTCGCTGGCGACTCGGTGGCCAGCGTGCTCGCAGCACGTGTCGACAAATTGTTGCCGGTGTCGGCCGACCTTGGGCCACTTGCCAGTGTGCTGGAACGTGCAGCTCGCCCAGACCCCGAGAGCAGATTCACTGCACGTGAATTGGGTGAAGCACTTGTTGCCATTGCGCGCAAAGTTGCACGACCCACACCAATTGATGTTGTCGGAATTGGTTTCGACGAACTACTGACTCCACTTCCCGCTACACCACCTCCAGTTATTGACCAGGGTGATGCAGGTGAACCAACTGGTGGCGTTGTACGCACAGTACAACCCGAACCCGTTGTGATGCCGAGTGAAGAACTCACACAAGAAATTGCTCGCGCAAAACTGTCGCGTAAACGCGCATCGAAATATGTTGCCGTTGCAATAGTGCTTGCTTTGCTCGGTGGTGTTGGTGCGGGCTACATGTTGTTGCGCAAAGAAAGTTTCCAAGTACCTGTATTGGTTGGCTTGCCTGAAGGTGAAGCTCGCAATGCCATATCTAACTTCAAATGGGATGTTGTAATACGTGAAGGCCGTAGTGACCAAGTAAAAACTGGCGAAGTCATTAGTTCTGAGCCTGGTGACGGCGTCATGCTGAAAGAAGATCAGTCCATTATTCTGACGGTCTCACAAGGCCCCACATTTTCTACGTTGGAAGACTTCACCAATGTGGCCAGCACCGATGCTCTTGCGCGCATCGACCAATTAGGCCTGGTGCCAAACGTGGCAAAGGTCAATGATGAAGCCGTTGCCGCAGGAACCGTCATGTCGTGGGCAGTAGCCGAGCAACCCACCGCAAAAGCAGGTGAGCAAGTAGTGAAGGGCACAACCATTACTTTGAATGTGTCCGATGGGCCAGCGCCACGTGTAGTGCCAACCCTTGCTGGGCTCACTACTGCTGAAGCAGAAGCAAAAATTACCGAGCTTGGTTTGGTGTTTGCCGTTGTTGCAGAAGATTTCAACAAAGAAGTAGGCGTAGGTTTGGTTGGTGGGCAGTTGCCAGCAGCAGGCGAAAGTTTGCCGCGTGGCGGCAGCGTCAGCTACTGGGTGTCGAAAGGCCCTCGCATGATTCCAATGCCCGTCATCATTGGCCAGTACAAAGCCGCCATTGCGAAACTTCTCTCCGATGCAGGCTTTGTATACGGAACCGAGTCGGGCAAATCAGAACGCAAATTGAAGAGCGCAACTATTGCAGGTGAGCCAGTAGGTAACGGTAAAGAAGTTCCTGAAGGTTCTACCGTTGATCTCACTTACTACGGCTGAATGTAAATGGATCGTGACTCGACCTTTGTCGACTCTGCTGGAGTAGATGAAGTTTCTATTGTTCCGTGGCCATTGCTGCGTGGCAAAAAAGTTGTAAAGAAAGCTGCGCGACGCATTGGGCTGAATCGTGCATGGGCAACGCTCATTGTTTTGCTCGCGGGGCTTTTCACTATCAGCTTCACAATCACGGTGTTGGTGGTGTCGTTGGAAACTATTGCAACCGATTTAAAAACAACAACAAGCACCATTAACTGGGCACTGACCGGCCCTATGTTGGCGTTCGGTGTTGTTGGCCCAGCATTCGGAAAAGCGGGCGACCTGTGGGGGCATAAGCGCGTGTTTGTGCTCGGGCTTTTATTCGCGGGTATCTTTGCCGCGCTCACCGCCGTTGCATGGAATGCAACAAGCATGATTGCATTTCGTACGTTGTCGGCAACTGCGGGTTCGGCAACAAGCCCAAGTGCGCTTTCTTATGTGAATCGACTCTTTCACCCCGAAGAACGCGTACGACCACTTGGCTACTGGAGTTTTGTTACTGCTGGTGCTCCCGTTCTGGGTGTGGTTATTGGTGCGCCCATTGTTGCTGCAGTGGGGTGGCGCGTCATTTTCATTGTGCAAGCGCCTCTGTGCATGCTGGGCGTGCTTGTTGCATGGCGCTTGTTGCCAGAAACCGAACGACTAAAAAATGTGAAGTTCGACATTGCGGGGTCGGTCACACTCGGCATTGGTACCACTTCGTTACTGCTCTCTATTAACCGTGGCCACTCATGGGGTTGGAGCAGCGCGCCGGTACTTGCCCTCATGTTCACCGGGGTAATAGTGCTCATGTTGTTTGTGCGCATTGAACGTCGTGCCGAGGCCCCGCTCTTGCCGCTCAAATGGTTACGCACGCGCAATGTTGTGTTTCCTATTTCCAGCCAAGCCCTCACGAACTATGCATACATGGGTGGCTTTTTCGTGATGCCACAACTCATGGACAAAGGTCTTGGCTATTCCACTTCTCACATTGGGTGGTTGGTCATTGCGCGACCACTGGTGTTTACCATCGTTGCGCCATCGGCAAGTTTTCTCACCGTGCGTATTGGTGAACGACGCAGCGGAATGATTGGCGCATTTGGCGTGCTGTGTTCCATGCTGCTCTTGAGCACTGTTGGCATGGGCACGTCTGACTGGATTATTGCTGCGGGGCTGGGTTTGTCGGGCGCTGGCCTGGGTCTCGCTTCACCAGCATTAACGTCGCTCGTTACCTCTGCGGTACATGACCAAGATGTAGGAGTCGCTGGAGCAATGCAACAGCTTATGACCCAACTTGGCGCGGTAATAGGAACCACGGTGATGATTACCATTCATGAAACAACAATGAGTAGCGGTGTTATTGAAAGCTACGGGTTTGCACTCTTGTCGGGTGCATTTGTGGCAGGCCTCGGCATCGTTGCCGCTGGAGCCTCTCGCTCGCTTAAGCGGTAATAGCTTTAATTTCAGCGGCAATTGTCAATGCAATTGCTGCAGCGTCACCAGTTTGTGGAATCGCTGTTTGTAGTCCCATAACTTTCATCATGTCGCCGTCAATTTTAATTTTCCCCGACATAAAGGCTTGCATCACTGCAGAAGGGTCTTGGTCAACAAACAACTTGCTCGCTGTTTCATAGTCGGTGGTAACAGTTGCTTCGGGGTCGGCTACTTCGCCAAGTTCCAATGCCATGTCGCCCGAAGAGGTATCAATGAAGCCCTTTACGGTGCCCTCACCAAAGGGTGCTTGAGTAATGACCATGTTGATTTTCAGCACGACAGTAAGGGGTGGCACCTGCTCTTTGTACTTGTCGCGAATTTCGCGAGCAGCGGTGATCCATTCGGCAGTAAGAAATTGATGCGTCACGGGGATCACAATAGTGGGGTACCCGAGAGACCCACCTCAGCGAGGTGTGAAATATGTGCTTTCCCCTCAATTGTTTCTACAGGCGTGGTGATATCGCTCGACCAATATCGCGACGATGAACCTATATCGGAAGCCAAAGTGGCACCACGATGTGTTGCCAAACGCACATTGGCCCATCGCGCAACACCGGTGTCGAACATGCCGCCCACCCACGCATCAATTCCTTGCTCGTAGCACTCGTTCAACAACCGCACACATGCGGGGTAGCCAAACTTTGCTGGTTTCAAGGTGATGTCGGTGCACTCGTGGTTGAGTGCTGCATGAAGAGCGTCTTGCGTTGTGCGCACGCCTTCATCAAGCGCTACACGCACAGTGGCAGTGGCAACTAGCGCTTGGTGCGTGGCGGTGTCGTGTGCTGCAAAGGGTTGTTCAACAAGGTCAAGACCCAATTCATGCAGTGCCGCCACATGAGCAAGGTCGTCTGCGCTATATGAGCCATTGGTATCGGCAACAAGCATCACGTGGTCGGGGAGCGCACTGCGCACAGCACGAATGGGTTCAATGTCGTAGTTCGGTGCAATTTTTATTTTGATGCGGCCGTAACCTTCGCGCACAGCAACAGCAGCACTCAGCGCTAGCTCATCGAGCGAACCCGTATTGCCCAGCGTTGCCCCTGCAAGTGCGTCGCCAGTTTCGCGAGTGTTAAAGCACTGCGTGAAGTCAATGTTGTCGGCACGCAGTTGAGCATCGAGCAGCGCCATCTCGAGAGCGGCAACAGCCATAGGAAAGCGCACCAGAGCATCGGGGTGGTGTTCACCAATCAGAGCTCGCAGGTCGAGTGCACTCATAGGAATTTC
>Ga0315905_10001155_pt1 | contig 28507 bp, 28 predicted proteins | sample LakEriMetagenome_5_FD_203522 | JGI IMG/M metagenome (GOLD analysis project Ga0315905, IMG submission 203522) | Freshwater fungal communities from buoy surface, Lake Erie, Ohio, United States - Buoy 4 MA121 | ecosystem: Environmental > Aquatic > Freshwater > Lake | place: USA: Lake Erie, Ohio...
AATTTTTTACTCTCGCTTACACACCCTGTACGCTCAGTCTCCGCACCACTTGCGGGTGTAGCTCAATGGTAGAGCCCCAGCCTTCCAAGCTGGCCATGCCGGTTCGATCCCGGTCACCCGCTCCATAGTTTTAGAAAGTTGTCGAAATCGATTGCACTTCCTCGGCCATGAAAGATCCTTCGAGCTTCACCAACAAAGTACCTGAGGTATTTCGGCCAACTACGAAGGTCATAGTCAATCCATAATCCGTAGCCACAGCACTGCCTTCTAGCGTGATGTTGATGTCGAAGGAATTTTCATATCGGCCCGCTCCCGACCTATATGAGTAACCATGGCTCACTAAATATTGAGTTGTGACTGTTGGGCTTCCGTTAATTCCGGATGCCGACATCGACAACCAGGTGAAATTCTCTCCAGGGTCATTTGGTTGATAAGTGAATACTTTCGCATGAACCAAATAACTTTTATTTGCCTTAAAACCATTAATTGAAACCGCTTGAGATGTGCCAGCGACACCACTTAAATCACCGAATGTAAGACTCCCGGTGATTACTTTTGTCGCACCCGAAGGTCCAGTCGCGCCTGTTGCTCCCGTTGCACCCGCAGGTCCTGTCGCTCCCGCACTTCCTGTCGCACCGGTAGCTCCCGCTGCTCCTGTTGCACCTGCTGGTCCCGTTGCACCTGTGGCACCTGTGGCACCTGCTGGTCCCTGAGTTCCGCTTCCTGATCCTGATGAACCTGCAGCACCCGTTGCACCTTGTGGTCCCGTTGCACCAGCTGGGCCTGTTGGTCCTGCAGGTCCTGCAGCACCCGTTGCACCTTTCTCACCTTGAGGACCAGCAGGTCCTGCAGATCCAGAAGTTGTTGATGCATTTGTAACTGTCTTTCCATCGCTACCGTTCTTGCCATCGCTTCCATTCTTTCCATCATTACCGCTCACACCTGCTGCCCCTGTTGGCCCTTGCAAGTTTTGAGGTAGTGGCCACTTCCCACTTTTCTTTGGTCCAAAGAGCAAGAGACTTCGCGTGTCGATATAGAAATCACCATTGATGCCGACGGTATTAGCCGGTGCACCTTTGCCATTTAAAATCGTGTTGGGAATCGATGTTGCACTTCTACCTGCAGCATCTGCAGGTAGAGATGTGAGTACTGAAGAGATAAGTGCAAGAGAAATTAAGGTGGCTATACGGTTGCGCTTCACTGGTGACCTCCAGGTCGTTGGTGTGTAACCAGTGTGAAGAGGCTGCCCACATCATGAAATCGGGCAATCCCCCAGTTTTCTCTCAGAAATCAAGGGTCTCTACGCCTATCTGGCTCACAAACTTCATCTACAAACTCGCAAGGTGCTCACAGATAATTGGGATACCTTTTTGAGCATCAGGCGGTTCATTACTCACAGGTCGATACGAGGGTGTCGGCAAAAGGTAAGGAAAAGGAGACATGCAAATGTCAACGAAGAAGAAGGTAGCTGCAATCGTTATTACAACTATTGCTCTCACAGCAGGAACAGTCGGAGTTTCATCAGCGTCATCTAAGTCAACGACAACTCGAGTGTCAGTGGCTCAAGCCTCTAACAATGGAGTTAAGGGACCGCGCGCAGAAGTTGCAGCAGTTCTCACAGCGCTCGTCACAAAGGGCACCATCACACAAGCACAGGCAGATGCGATCACAGCAGCGCTTACAGCGGCAGAAGCTGCAAGACCAGCTATGCCGCTAGGTGCTAATAAGGAAGCTCACCTTGCTCTCATCTCATCAACCATTGGTGTGGATGCAGCAACAATTAAGACTCGCCTTGCAGCAGGTGAAACACTTGCAGCAATTGCAGGTGCGAAGAAGGATGCACTAATCACAGCACTTGTTGCTGATGAGACAAAGCGCATCGATGCAGCAGTCACAGCTGGAAAGCTCACTGCAGCTCAAGCAACAACTTTGAAGTCAACTCTGACAGCTCATGTGACAACTGAAGTTAATTCAGTTCGTCCTATGGGACCAAAGGGTGGCGACAAAGGCGATCGTGGTCATAGTGGACCAAAAAATGGCGGCAAAGGTGGAGCAATGGGTTCACAAACTCTGACTCTGCCAGCACCACCAAAAGCATAAGAACTTTGTACATGTAGTACCTCCTTGGGTAGAAAAACCCGTCACGTGAAAGCGTGGCGGGTTTTTCGTTGCCCGCCCTCACCATGCTTCAATTGGCCATGCGCATTCACATCGGTAGCGATCACGCTGGCCTTGATTTCAAGAATGAACTGATCACCCACCTTGTGATGAATGGTCATGATGTGACTGACCACGGCCCCTATGAATATGACGCACTCGATGATTACCCAGATTTCTGCATTCCATGTGCGCAGGCTGTGGCAAAAGATGCAACCTCTATGGGCATCGTCCTAGGTGGCTCAGGCAATGGCGAGCAGATGGCTGCCAATAAAGTGAAGGGAATTCGCGCAGCACTTGTCTGGAGCATTGAGACTGCAAAGCTTGCGCGCGAACATAACAATGCAAATGTCATCGCAGTCGGTGGCCGTATGCATGAATCAGATTTTGTGAAGCAACTCATTGACACCTTTATCGCAACGCCATTTCCAGGAGATGAGCGCCATGTGCGCAGAATTGAAAAGGTTGGAAATTACGAAGTAACCGGTGATCTCTAAGCTTTGAAATATTTCAGGTCATTGACCTGGTGATCTTTGGTAATTCCTTGTCCTTCAAATCTCGTTACAGGTCTCCACTGCGGACGTTCTACAAGCCCGCCGGTAAAGAGCGGGGATGCTGCAAATACTTCTTGGATGTATTCGGCATAGGGAACCCAATCGGTGGCAATATGAAAGAAGCCACCATCTTTAATCTTGAGGTGTGTTAACTCTAAGAATTCCTTATTGATAATGCGCCTTTTATTGTGGCGCTTCTTTGGCCAGGGATCTGGAAAGAACAGGTGCACGCCATCTACTGATTTATCGGGAATCATCGTCTGCAAGATTGGATGTATATCGCCTTCGATGATGCGAATATTAGAAAGTGCGAGCTCTTCAACACGTGCCATCAGCTTTCCAATGCCTGGCTTATGAACTTCCACTGCAAGAAAACCAGTATCGGGAAAATCTCGACCAAGGAGGGCTGTTGCCTCCCCCATGCCAAATCCGATCTCAAGAATTACTTCCTTTGAATCTGGGAAGAGTTGAGAAGGGGAAATGGGGGTGAGGGAGTAATCGATTCCATATATCCCCCAATACTTATCAAGGGCGCTCTGCTGGGGACCTGTGATGCGCGTTCCTCGTATGCGATAGCTGCGAATCGTGGGTTGTTCCATTCCACAATCCTAACTTGTGACGGATGCGCGAGTTGGTGGTTGGATAAGGCGATTACATAACCCTAAGGAGCACCGGTGCCAGGCACAAATATCAAGCAGGTTGAAGCAGCAGAACGTTCATCACTCATCAAAGTCTCTCGCTACTCAATCGACCTCGACCTCACAACGGGCGCTGAAAACTTCCGCGTGAAGACAGTTGTGCACTTTGCAGGTCTGAAGCCTGGCGCAACAACCTATATCGACTGTGTCGGTAGCAAGGTCATCAGCGCAAAGCTCAATGGCGCAGACTTTGATCCTAAATTCGATGGCGAAACAATCTTCCTTCCTGCAATTGCTGCAGAGAACGTCCTTGAAATTGAGCACGATGGCATTTATTCAAACTCAGGTGAAGGCCTTCACCGCTTCGTCGACCCTGCAGATAATGAGGTCTATCTCTATACACAGTTTGAAACCGGCGATGCTCGCCGCATGTATGCATGCTTTGATCAACCTGATCAGAAGGCAACATTTAAAATCAGCACCATCACACCGAAGCATTGGGAAGTCATCTCCAACTACGGCGTTGAATCCACAAAAGATCTAGACGGTAACCGCAAGTTCACACAATTTGCTGAGTCTCAGGTTATTGCAACCTATGTCACTGCAATCGTTGCCGGTGCATATACATCTGTCCATGATGAATACAAGGGCGAGAAGACCATCCCCCTTGGCATCTATGCTCGTAAATCATTCTTTAAATATGTTGATGCAGAGAATATCTTTGAAGTGACCAAGCAGGGCTTTGCCTACTTTGAGAAGACCTTCGGTCTTGCCTATCCATTTGGTAAGTACGACCAGATTGCAGTTGCTGAATACAACTGGGGTGCGATGGAGAACGTTGGTTGTGTGACATTCCACGAAGATGTCTTGATCTTCCGTTCCAAGGTCACAGAGCGCAACTATGTAAGTCGAGCAACCACAATCCATCACGAGATGGCGCATATGTGGTTTGGAGACCTCGTCACTATGAAGTGGTGGGAAGATCTATGGCTCAATGAATCTTTTGCTGAATGGGCGTCTTACCAATCTGTCTCTGAATCAACGAAATACACCCATGCCTGGACTGAGTTCAACTCACTTCGCAAGAACTGGGCATACCGCGTGGATCAGCTCACCACTACTCACCCGATTGCAACCGAGATGGAAGATCTCGATGCAGTGCGAACTAATTTTGATGGAATCTCTTATGCAAAGGGCGCATCTGTCTTGCAGCAACTTGTTGCTCACGTTGGGCGCGATAACTTTATTAAGGGCCTTCGCCTCTACTTCGCAAAGCACCAATATGGCAATACAACGCTGAAAGATCTCATCGATCAATTAGAGGCAGCATCTGGTCGCGACTTAACTCCATGGGTCTCCACATGGCTTCGCACAGCAGGTGTGAACACGCTAAGCCCAGTCATTGAAATCAATGGCGATTCCTACAAATCTATTTCCATTAAGCAGATAGCGCCTGCGATGCCGGTAGGTTCCAAGGAACTTCGCCCACACCGTTTGCATGTGGGTCTCTTTGATATCAATGGCGGCAAGCTCTCACGTCGCACAAGCGTTGAACTCGATGTTGCAGGTTCTCTTACTGAGGTCACTGAACTTGCGGGTCAAAAGCTTGCAGACCTCGTTCTTATCAACGATAAGGATCAGACCTATGCAAAGCTTCGCTTTGATGATCGCTCCATCGCCACAATGAAGAGCCATCTTGGAACTCTCGATGATTCATTGGCTCGCGGACTTATCTGGGCATCTCTCTGGGATTCATGCCGAGATGGAGAGCTATCAACATCTGATTACGTCACCATCGCACTGAATGCCTTGAAGACTGAATCAGATATCTCCATCGTTGCAGCAACATATATTCAATTTGAGACAGCAATCTGGGCATATGCAGATGCTGCCAAGCGCGATGGGCTGCGCACACAAGTTGCTGATGCAACTGCTGCAATGCTTGCAGCGGCTGCGCCTGGCAGTGATCACCAGATGCAATTTGCTCGCGCATTTGCTAACAATGCAATCACGCCAGCTCATATGGATAAGATCAAAGCGATTCTTGATGGGTCAGAAAATGGACTTCTCGTTGATGCTGAAATCCGCTGGTATATCTTTATCTGCGGCGTTAAGCGCGGAGTATTTGGACCTGCCGAAATTGATGCAGAGTCAGCTAAAGATAAGACAGCTCACGGTAAGCAATACAACGCCTATGCCTATGCAGCCCTTCCTACCAAGGAAGCGAAAGTGAAAGCTTTTGCATCCATCACCACAGATAATTTATCTAACACAATCCACTCCTATATGAGCCGTGGCTTTAACGAAAATATCCACCACGAACTACTCACAGGATTTGTTGATCCCTACTTCGATGCAATCTTGAAGGTCTGGGAGACAAAGGGATTTGAAATCGCAGAATCAACTGCCACTCTGCTCTTTCCAGCATGGGTCATCAGCGATGAAACTGTGAAGAAGGCTCAGCACTGGCTTGATGTCACCGGCAAGGATGCATCTAATGCACTGCGCCGTTCAGTGACAGAAGGTCGCGATGCTATGTCTCGCGCGATTAAAGCTCGCGCTGCAGATAAGTAATTACTCGATCGAGGTAATAATTGAAGTAGAGGCTGAACGCTTCTTCTTCTCACCCGTTAGCGCCCAGACGATGAGTGATATCCCAAGAAATAGCGCGGTGGGTGCTGCAACAAAGTAGGTGAAAGTTTGTAGCGCGGTCAGTCCTTGCCCAGGCATTGCACCGGGTTCTTGATTAATTCTTGGAGCCAGCACTGCGACCTGAGAAAGTGTCTTGATCATGTGCTCATTCTATGCAGTGGCTGCAGCGACGCCAAATGGCTCAAGGTATGGAAGCCATCTGGATTCGGTGCGACCTGTTCCAAGAATTCTCCATGCAGCACCGACTGGTTCGCGTGGAAGTGAACGAAGTCGCCATCCCAATTCTTTGAGTGGTTTATCAGCTTTGACATGGTTGCACTTGTGACATGCACTGACAACATTCTCCCAATTGTGACCGCCGCCACGAGAGCGTGGGATGACGTGATCGATTGAAGTTGCTGGTGCATGGCAGTAGACACAACGACCACTGTCGCGAGCAAAGATTGCACGGCGTGAAAGTGGAACTGCATGGCGATAAGGAATCTTGACGAATTTATTGAGGCGAATGACGAGTGGAAGTTCAAGCTGGCCTGTTGCAAAGTGGAGAACGGTGCCGGATGACTCAATCATTGTTGCCCGATTATTGAGAACCAAAATAAGCGCGCGACGATCAGTAACAACACCTAGCGGTTCATAGGTGGCGTTGAGTACCAATGTGCGGTTCATAATTACCCCGGTTCCAACGCGTGGCTCGCGTTGATTGGGTTATATTGCCTCAAAACTGAGCCTTCTAGGGGTATTTCGCGGTGAAATTTAGATAAAGATTTCACTACCCTTAGCGATTATGAGCGAACGCACGCAGGCAATCTGGGATTGGTTCAATGGAGCCCCACTTCGAGTACTGGTGATCTTCTTGGTCGCCTCCATCGGCCACCTCGTAGGTCACCGCGCCATCGACCGCGCCATCGACCGTTTAGCTAGCGCCGACCTCAAGCCGGGACCAGGAACGGCAAAGCGACAGGCAGAACGTGCTCGCACAATCGGCACAGTATTTAGTTCAACATTTAACGCAGCAATTTGGATCATCGCATTTGGAATGATTCTTGGTGAGTTCGGATTTAATCTCGGCCCCGTCATTGCATCCGCCGGTGTCATCGGTGTTGCACTCGGTTTAGGTGCGCAGACACTTGTCCGAGATATTCTCTCTGGAATCTTTATGCTCATTGAAGATCAATATGGTGTTGGCGATGATGTGAAGGTCCAAGATGTTGAAGGAAAAGTTGAACGTGTAGGCCTGCGCATTACTCAAGTGCGCGATAAGAAAAATGTGCTCTGGTATATCCGAAACGGTGAGATTCTCACCGTGGGCAATAAATCTCAGAAGCGTTAATCCAGAGCGTTCACCATATGAAGGGCGGCACCTTCAAGGTAACGCCATAACTTTGCCTTGCTTTCAGAATCCATATCCATCCCATCCACCGCAAGCTTCATGCAATCAAGCCAGGCATCTTTAGCTGCAGGATTAATATGAAAACCTGCATGGCGCATGCGAAGGCGAGGATGTCCGCGCTCTTCCTGATAGGTAGTAGGTCCGCCCCAATATTGCTCAAGAAAGATCTGCAATCTGTGGGCAGCACCCTTCATATCTGATTCTGGATACATCGGGCGCAAGATCTCATTGGTGGCAACGTGTGCATAGAACTGAGAAACTAGATCTGAGAAGAAGGCTTCTCCCCCAAAGAGCTCGTAGTAATTCGTTGTATCGCGCTCCACATTAACCTCTCAGCTCTGCTGCAGTCTTGCCCTTAGCTATGTGTAGCACTGCAAAGGCAGCAACGAGACACATCGCAGCTGAGATATAGAACGCAAGTGCGTAATCACCTAACTTCACGCGCAGCACAGCAGCACCGAGTGCTGCAATCGATGCGCCGACCTGATGGCCCACAAAGACCCACCCATAGACCACTGCTGAGCGTTGATTGCCCATCACCATGCGACAGAGCACAAGCGTTGGAGGAACTGTTGCAACCCAATCAAGGCCATAGAAAATAATGAAGACAAGTGTGGATGGCTGCAAGGTGCTAAAGAGAATGGAGGGCAAGAGAAAGAGAGATAGCCCTCGAAGTCCGTAATAGAAGAAGAGAAGTTTGCGTGGATCCATACGGTCTGTGAGATAGCCAGAAAAGAGAGTTCCGATCACATCAAATACACCAATGAGTGCAAGTAATCCCGCAGCAACGGTCTCTGCCATCCCATGATCATGGGCTGCAGGAATAAAGTGTGTGCCAATCAGACCATTGGTGGATAGACCGCATACTAAGAATGTTCCAAAGAGAATCCAGAAGTCTTTCGACTTTGATGACACTCTCAGCGTATCGAGAGCAATACGACCTGCTGATAGCTCATTGGGAGCAGGTGGCTGCCAATTATCTGGGGCGCCATAGGGCGCCATGCCAAGTAGCTCAGGCTTTTCCTTTAAGAAGAAGTAGATAAAAGGAATAACTAGTGCTGCAGCTGCACCGACTGTGAGTGAGACGCTCTTCCACCCGTAATTGATGGCAAAGTGCGAAAGCATCGGCAAGAAGACCAACTGTCCACTTGCAGTTGCTGCTGTCAGTGCTCCAACGACTATTCCCTTGCGAGCGACAAACCAACGATTGGCAATCGTTGCTGCAAAGACAAGTGCCATGGAGCCCGTGCCCACACCAACGCCCACTCCCCATAACAACCACAGATGCCATGGCTGATTGATAAAGATGGTCGATGTTGAGCTGATCGCAACAAGAGTCAGTGCTGACATTACAACTTTACGAATAGTAAATCGCTCCATCAAGGCAGCGGCAAATGGCGCAACCAGACCAAAGAGCAAGACATTGATGGAGACTGCGAGTGAAATCTGAGAGCGTGACCAACCGAATGCTTCTTCAAGTGGAACGATAAGTACTGAAGGCGCTGATCGATATCCAGCAGAGGCCATCAAGGTGAAGAAGGTTACGGTGGCTGCAATCCAGCCAGGGTGAATCTTCTGCTTAACCATGGACTATGCCTTGAGATATTGATTCAGGAACTCGCGTTCTGAATCTTTAAGCGGGCGAGACTTCATCGTCTCCATACTCACTACAACCTGAACTGTCTTTACCTTGGCATGGACAACGCCGTTATCGCCCACTACTTCATAGGCCATCGTGAAGGAAGAGTTTCCAATTGATTCAACCCAGAGATTGATGTCATAGAAGCGTCCGCCTTCATAGATTGCTTCAATGAAATCAACTTCTGCGCGAGCCACAACCATTTCAATAATAGGTGACCATAAGAAACGCGCCTCTTGAATATAGGTTAAATACTTTGCATTGTTGACATGGCCAAATGCATCGATGTCATCCCATCGCACAAATTGCTTACCTGTATAAATCATTAGCGCGTGAGCTTTCGGTAGGTGGCGCGATGAGGACGAGCCGCATCTGCTCCCAGACGTGCAATCTTATTCTCTTCATAGGATTCAAAGTTTCCTTCAAACCAGAACCACTTCGAATCACCTTCATAGGCCAAGATGTGAGTTGTCACGCGGTCAAGAAACCAGCGATCGTGGGAGATCACAACGGCGCAACCAGGAAATTCAAGAAGTGCGTTCTCTAGAGAACCGAGCGTCTCCACATCAAGATCGTTCGTTGGCTCATCCAGAAGCAACAGATTGCCACCTTGCTTGAGTGTGAGAGCTAAGTTCAGACGGTTTCGTTCACCACCTGAAAGCACTCCTGCTGGCTTTTGTTGATCTGGACCTTTAAATCCAAATGCTGCAACGTAGGCACGCGATGGCATTTCAACTTGTCCGACCTTCATAAAATCAAGACCATCTGAGACAACTTCAAAGAGAGACTTCTTAGGGTCGATGCCACCACGTGACTGATCTACATATGAAATCTTTACCGTTTCACCAATTTTTACATTGCCTGAATCCGGTGTTTCAAGGCCAAGAATGGTCTTAAAGAGAGTGGTCTTACCAGCACCGTTTGGACCGATGATTCCAACGATGCCATTGCGTGGCAAGGTAAATGACAAGTCATCGATGAGGACGCGATCGCCAAATCCCTTCACCAAATTTTCAACTTCTACAACAACATTTCCAAGGCGCGGGCCAGGTGGAATCTGAATCTCATCAAAGTCCAACTTACGCATCTTGTCTGCCTCAGCGGCCATCTCTTCATAGCGAGCAAGACGAGCCTTGGACTTTGTCTGGCGACCCTTTGCATTCTGTCGCACCCAATCGAGTTCTTCAGATAAACGCTTGGCACGCTTGGCATCCTTCTGTCCTTCAACCTTAAGGCGTGCAGCTTTTGTCTCAAGATATGTGGAGTAATTTCCCTCATAGGGATAGGCACGACCTCGGTCGAGTTCAAGAATCCACTGCGCAACGTTGTCCAAGAAGTATCTATCGTGGGTAATCGCAACAACAGTGCCTGTGTACTTACTTAAGTGTTGTTCCAGCCAGAGTACAGATTCAGCATCCAAGTGGTTCGTTGGCTCATCAAGAAGAAGTAGATCAGGTGCCTCAAGAAGTAACTTGCAGAGTGCAACGCGGCGCTTTTCACCACCTGAGAGAACCTTCACATCAGCATCGCCTGGTGGGCAGCGAAGTGCATCCATCGCTTGCTCAAGTTGTGAATCTAGCTCCCAAGCATTGCGGTGATCGAGTTGTTCTTGTAGCTCACCCATCTCAGACAATAACTTGTCGTAATCCGCATCAGGGTTTGCCATTTCTTCTGAAATCTCATTGAAGCGGCGCACCATCTCCATGGTCTCAGCAACGCCCTCTTGCACATTTTCAAGAACGGTCTTCTCTTCATTGAGGTGAGGTTCTTGCAAGAGGATTCCGACTGTGTAACCAGGTGAAAGGTATGCCTCACCATTTGATGGTTGTTGAAGTCCTGCCATGATTTGAAGGACTGTTGACTTACCAGCACCGTTAGGGCCGACAACACCGATCTTTGCACCGGGCAAGAACATCAACGTTACGTCATCGAGAATTACCTTCTCGCCATGCGCTTTACGCGCCTTCTTCATCGTGTAAATGAACTCAGCCATAAGGCGAGACTCTACCCGTCAATGCTTCGGTAGACTTACTCCGCAATCACAGATGTTCCTCACACGTGCCCGTAGCTCAGTCGGATAGAGCAACCGCCTTCTAAGCGGTAGGTCGCTGGTTCGATTCCAGCCGGGCACACAAAAAAGAAACTGGGTGACCCGCCGAAGCGGACCACCCAGTTTCTCTCTTTATTGAAGGGTTACTTATTCATCTTTGCGATGAGTGCATTTGCCTTTGTAAGGAATGTGCCAGATACAACTACGTATCCAAGCTTTGGATCTACAGCTGAACATGCAGGTGACAGGATGTACTCAGCAAGCTGCTTTACAGCTGCTCCGCGAGCCTTATCTGCATACTCTGTCTCGATCAACATGTAAGAGATGATTCCGAGTGTGTATGCGCCAGCAACCTTTGTGCCGTAGTCATACTTCACGATGCCGTTAGCATCCTGTGATGCTTCACCTAAGAATGCAGATGTTGCAACTGAATCTGGCGCTGTGAAGTTTCCAGATGCATTGCTTACTGAAGCTGCGCGAAGACCGTATGCATCGCCCCAGTTCTTCTCAGCGTATGTGATTGAGTACTTTGTCTTTGCAGCAAGTGTTGCTACGCCCTGTGACTGGTTAGCACCAACGATACGACCGATATTTCCAGTTGCATTGATGTTGCCTGGGAATGCTGTTGTGAATGCATTGTTAGCTGGCTTTGTCCACAATGATGGAGCAACGCCGTTAAGCCAACCTGTGAAGTTATTTGAAGTTCCTGAACCGTCTGAACGGTAGATAACCTTGATTGGCTGATTTGGAAGTGTGTAGATAACAGACTTAGATCCTGTGCGAAGTACGACAGGCTTTCCGCTCGCATCCTTAACAGCGTTTCCTTGTGCATCCTTCTTGTAGACAGTTGTTGAGATTGAGCGGTTGTTGTCAGCAACGATTGCTGGGTCATTCCACTTTGTAATATCGCCTGAGAAGATCTTTGCAACTGTATCTGCTGAAAGATAAACATCCTTCTTTGCAGGAAGGTTTACAAGTACAGCGATTGGAGCTGCAATGATTGGAGCGTGGAAAACTGTTGAACGCTTTGTTGCAGCTGTGTGAGCTGAGTCAGAGAACCAAAAGTCGCCAACTTTAGCGTCTGAGTTCTTCTGGCCAGTTCCTGAACCAGTTGATGTGTAAACATATGAGTGGCTTGATGCCTTAGCAAAGCCAGCCTTACAAGCTTGTAGAAGTGGATCTACGAATGAAGCTCCAGAACCCTGGAGGTCTACTGCGTGTGCAGGTGTTGCAGATGAAACTGCAATAAGGCCTGCAATTACAAGCGCCTTAGCCTTCTTTGAAAATGTCATTTTTTACCCTTCGAGATGTCTAAGTAAGTGACCCTTACATCAAGAAAAGTAACGAAAATGGGTGTCTAACTGCCCATTTTTAGGTAAACGATTGGAAACACCAAAGTGAACAAATGGATAAGAAGGCTCTAGCCAAAACGCCCTGTTACATAATCCTCTGTGCGCTTATCTTGAGGTGAAGAGAAGATGCGGCTCGTTGGAGCTGCCTCAATCATCTCACCTGGGCCGCCATCGGATAAGAAGAAGGCTGTGTAGTCAGAGACTCGAGCAGCCTGCTGCATATTGTGAGTCACGATGACGATAGTCATGCTCTTAGCAAGCTCTGCAATTGTCTCTTCAATTCTAAATGTTGATCCTGGGTCTAGGGCTGAACATGGTTCATCCATCAATAGAACCTGTGGTTCAACCGCTAATGAGCGAGCAATACAAAGACGCTGCTGCTGTCCACCTGAGAGAGAGCCACCGTGTTCTCCGAGACGATCCTTTACCTCATTCCAGAGGCCAGCACGTGTCAGGCATGATTCAAGGAGCTCATCTGTATTGCTCTTCTTAATCTGAGCCAATTTAAGACCTGAGAGAACGTTCTCGCCAATTGTCATCGATGGGAATGGGTTTGGCTTTTGAAAGACCATACCGACGCGAAGACGAATCTTTGTCACATCTGTTCCAGGAGCATAAATATCTTTACCATCAAGAAGTACTTCACCAGCCATTGCAGCTGTTGGAATAAATTCGTGCATGCGGTTGAGAGTACGAATAAATGTTGACTTACCGCAACCAGATGGGCCGATGAGCGCTGTGACAGTACCTGCTGCGAAGTCGAGAGTGACATCTGAGAGAACATGCTTCTTGCCAAACCATGCGTGCACGCTACGTGTCTCAAGACCTGTGCCCAAGAGAGCTGTTCCAGGCTGTGAGAGGGTGCGAGCTGATGCAACGCTCGAAAGTGAGGTTGGTGTGGTTTGCGCTGTCTTCATTTTATTCTCATCTCTCTCGTTGTCATTAAATCCAGTGGAGTTACTCATCGTGCTAGGCAACCTTTCTTCCGCTTAAGTACCGTGCTAATCCAAAGAGAATAAAGATAAAGCTTAGGAGCACCAACATGCCACCCCATGCGCGAGCAAATGCTTCTGGCGTTCCACCCGTTAAGAAGGACTTCCAGATGTAATAAGGAAGTGATCCCATCGCACCCTGGGTTGGATTGACGTTGAGCGCATCTCCACCACCAGAGACCAGCAGAAGTGGTGCTGTCTCACCGATGATGCGTGCGATACCAAGAATGATTGCTGTGACTAGTCCACTCTTTGCAGCTGGAAGGACCACCCCTGCGACTGTGCGCCATTGTGTGCCACCCAATGCAACGCCTGCCTCGCGAAGCTCGTTAGGAATCAAGTGCAACATTTCCTCGGCGGTACGGGCAATCGTTGGGATCATCAAAATTGTAAGGGCGAGTGATCCCATCAAACCTGAGAGTTGCTGTGTGACGGGATAAACCAAACTAGAGAGAATAAAGAGCCCAGCAACAATTGATGGCACACCTGACATCGCTTGGACTAAGAATCGAATTGGACGTGCAAGCGGTCCGCGAATTTCAGTGAGATAGAGAGCAGTGAGCACACCGATTGGGAAGCTGATGATGAGCGCGAGTCCAACCATAATAATTGTGCCTACTAGAGCATGCCCGAGGCCGCCTTGCGCAACTGGATCGTTGACTGAATTCAGCGCCATATCGTTCGTCAAAATTCCCCAGTGAATTCCCTTGTAGCCCTTGCTCACAACAGTTCCAACAATGCTTGCGATAGGAATGCATGTGATCACGATCGCCATCACTGTAAATACCTGAAGGAGTGAATCCTTGGCTGCTGCGGTCCCACGCTTGTAATAATGGAATCCATAGTTAAGAAGTAACAGTGAGAAGAAGAGTGAGAAGAAGAAGCCGAGTTTGCCATCAAGGCCAGTGAATTTAACAGAAGCACCAGCTACCCCAAATGCAGCAACGACCAATAGAAAATCCTCGAGTTTGTCGAGAGCCGTTGGTTGCCAAGGCTTCTTCGGTGTAGGAATGACTGTACTCATCGACCTTTTCCTCCGAAGCGATTGATTAATACATCTGCGGTTGCGTTAACTAGGAGTGTCAGGAGGAAAAGAACTAGACCGGCTGCCATCAGCGCGTCTACTTCATATGGACCTGCTTCGCCAAACTTAAGGAGAATCAATGATGCAATATTTCCACCAGCACCAAAGAGAATCTGCCAGTTCACCTGATACACAATGTTAAGAACTGTGTACACAGCAACTGTCTCACCCATCGCGCGACCAAGACCGAGCATCGCACCGCCAACGATTCCGCCACGTCCGTAAGGGATAACAACTGCTTTAATCATTGCAAGCTTTGTAGCACCGAGTGCATATGCTGCTTGAACGCGATCAAGTGGAGTCTGGTCAAAAATTTCACGAGAAATTGAAGTCACGATGGGAATAATCATGATTGCAAGCACAAGTCCTGCGATAAAAGGTGAGCGTTCAAAAATCGGTGTTGGAACGTCAAAGAGAGGAATAAAGCCGAGATATTTGTTAATCAACTTTGCCCAGTATTCAGCAGATGACATAAAGACGAAGAAGCCCCAGAACCCAAAGAGGAGTGAGGGGAAGGCTGCCATCAAGTCGATGACGGAGATAAGAAAAGTTTTTAGTCGACCATTGGCATAGAAGGTTAGGTAGAGCGCACTTAACACAGCAACTGGGACGCCGACGCTAATCGCAATGAGTGCCGCGAGCATCGTTCCCAGAAGCATTGCACCAATGCCAAATTTGGTGTCGATGATTGTTCCATTTTCATCATTTGTAACTTCCCATGCAGAACCTGTAATAAATCCAAACTTCTCTTCAGTAAGGATGTGAACACCCTTAATAGATAAGAAGAGTGCAATCAAACCTAAAACAACAAGGGATGCCATTCCGCCGATGGTGACAATGATGCGAAAGATTTGATCTGAGCGTCGCGGTTTAGTCGTGATCTCACGTGGAGAAGGAGGTGCGGGACGCTCCTTGAGCTCAATTGCCATGGGCAGATAATGGCTGTGTTTAACCTACGCGGATGAGACTTTAAATGAACTCAAGGTGAACGCAGGATGAAATCGCCCCAGGCAGAGGCGAGCGCCGATGATGGGTACCCTTCACCCCATGGCTACCGAACTCCCCCACCTCATCTGGATCGATTGCGAGATGACGGGGCTTGATTTAGCTACCGATGCCTTGGTGGAGATTGCCGTCCTTGTCACCGACTCTGAACTCAACGTCATCGGTGAAGGCATTGATCTGGTTATCCGCGCAACCGATGGCCAACTAGCCTCGATGAATGACTTTGTGCGAGAGATGCACACAAGCTCAGGGCTGATTACTGAGATCCCTAAGGGAATCACGGTGGCAGCAGCTGAAGCGCAGATACTTACCTATCTGCAATCTGCTGCAACAGAGAGCGGTAAATCTCCTTTGGCTGGCAATTCAGTATCGGTCGATCGCAACTTCATCGCCCGCGATATGCCACTACTGAATGCATACCTGCACTACCGCACCATCGATGTCTCATCGATTAAAGAGCTTGCCCGTCGCTGGTATCCCAAGACCTACTTTGCAGCCCCTGCCAAGACTGGCAACCACCGCGCACTCGGAGATATTCAAGATTCCATCGCTGAATTGGCCTATTACCGCCAGAGTTTGTTCATTACCGGTGCTAACAATTCGCCGACTGAAGTCTCCAACGGGTAAAGTAACCCCTGCACAGCACATGGTGGGCGTAGCTCAGCTGGTAGAGCACTCGGTTGTGGTCCGAGATGTCGCGGGTTCGAGCCCCGTCGTTCACCCCAAGTACTTCCCATTACCCACCTAAGTTATATACCTAATTACTAACCTATTACTAAGAGAGAGTCGGTTTCCAGATGATCTTCGACGTCGTTGTTGAAATCCCTGCAGGCTCACGTAATAAATACGAGATCCATCACGAGACTGGTGAGATTCGCCTAGACCGCATGCTCTTTACCGCAACGCGCTTTCCCCATGACTACGGCTTTGTGAAGAACACTCTTTCAAATGATGGCGATCCACTCGATGCACTCATCATGCTCGATGAACCCACATTTCCTGGTTGCGTTGTCTCATGCCGCGTCATCGGAATGTTTCGCATGACAGATGAAAAGGGTGGAGATGACAAGCTCCTCTGTGTTGCAGCAGGAGATATCCGTAAGAACAACTTAAAAGATCTCTCTGATGTTCCATCCTATGAGCTCGATGAAATCAAGCACTTCTTTGAAGTCTATAAGACACTGGAGCCAGGTAAGGAAGTTCATGGTGGAGAGTGGGTTGGCCATGATGCTGCAGAACTTGAAATCAACGCATCCTATGCTCGCTATAAGCAGACCCACTAACTCTGCAGTCAATCACTAGCGCAATCTCACACTGCCACACCACTGGTGAAGGCGCAGTTGATGCGCTTTAATCAAGAGTATGACGCAATCACTCAAGACCCAGCAGTGGGCAACCCCGGCATCCCAAGAGCTCATCACTCGTATTGCATCTCAAGTCGATGGCAAGACTCCTTCCGATGTTCAGTCGTGGATTGAAGAGTTAGCGCAAGAAAACCACCGCCTTCACGATATTGAAGGTATTAATCTCAACCCAGCAACCAATGTTTTGAACCCCCGTGCAGAGAAGTTACTTGCATCCGGCATGGGCTCTCGCGCATCCCTCGGACACCCTGGTGATAAATATGAAACAGGCCTTGGTGCTATTGAGCAGATTGAGATCATCACACAGGAGCTTGCCTGTGAAGTATTTGGCGCAACCTATGCAGAGTTTCGTGTTCCATCAGGGGCCATCGCAAACCTCTATGCATTTATGGCAAACACTGAACCAGGCGACACCATCATCGCTCCCCCAGCAACTATCGGTGGACATGTCACTCACCATAAAGGTGGATCTGCAGGTCTCTACAGACTCAACACAGTCTCAGCACCCGTTGACGAGAGCGGTTACACGATCGATATCGATGCTTTGCGAAAATTAGCTCATGAGATAAAGCCTGCAATGATCACAGTCGGTGGATCTCTGAATCTCTTTCACCACCCCATCGCAAAGGTGCGCGAGATCGCCGATGAAGTCGGTGCAAAAGTTCTCTTCGATGCAGCACACCTATGCGGAATGATCGCTGGAAAGGTCTGGCCACAACCACTTGTTGAAGGTGCTCACCTGATGACCTTCTCCACCTATAAGTCACTCGGAGGTCCTGCAGGTGGACTGATTGTCACCAACGATGATGCTATTGCACAGAAGTTAGATGCGATTGCATACCCAGGGCTGACAGCTAACTTTGATGCAGCAAAGACAGCAGCACTGGGTGTGACGCTACAAGATTGGAAAGCAGTAGGTCCTGCCTATGCGCAGATGATGGTCAAGACTTCACAAGCACTTGCACAGAACTTACAAAACCGTGGCGTCAATATTTATGCCGCAGATAAAGGCTTTACAACCTCTCACCAATTCGCAATCCTTGCTGCTCCCTACGGCGGCGGACAGACTGCAGCCCGACGTATGGCAGAAGCGGGTCTTCTTGCATGCGGAATCGGGCTACCAATTGCACCCGTTGAAGGTGACCTCAATGGACTACGTATTGGAACACCAGAAATCGTGCGCCTTGGTATGAAGGTTGAGCATATGGATCAGCTCGCAGACTTTATTGCGCGTTCCCTCGATGTAAGCGTTGACTCACAGTCAGTAAAGCGTGAAGTGACACAGTGGCGTAAGCAATTTAGCGGTGTGCACTACACCGTGGACCTTCCTAACTAACAGGCAGCTTCTGCGTTGGGCACTTAGCCAAAATAGAAACCATGGCAGCTTTCTCAGGTGGCACAACCCATAACGAATATTTGGCTTTGACTGCAATCTGCTGCGCCACATAAGCACATCTAAAACTCTTCAGTGGTGGCAGCCATGTCGCAGCATCACCATCGCCCTTCTGAGAATTCAATCTGCCTTTCACGGCAAAGAGATTCATAGGGTCATTGGCCAGAGCCTTGCGCTGATCTGCTGTTAACTTAAATGCACCCGTCTGCCAGGCATTGGAAAGCGCCACCACATGATCTATCTGCACCTCCATGCTAGTGATATTGCCACGGATGAAGTTGATGCTTTCTCCTGAATACCTATCGAGCAGAGTTCCCGATAGAACTACGCAATTACGGGTGCCTGCTTTATAAATAATCGCTGTCAGATCTCTCTTCAAGATATCGTTTCGGGTATCGCACCCATTGCGATTGACATCAGCCCATGCCTGCCCGAATTGATCGCGGGAATATCCAGTCTTTGGTGCACGCCCCTTAACCGGCAGAGTCTCAAGGGTGGCTATAGCAAGGCCTGGCTGCTCTGCAGCCGTTGTAGTGGGCGGGGTAAGCCCAACAACGATGGCGCCAATTAATGTGGCTATCCGTATTTCCCAGCAAGACATCTATCTATCCTCGCCCCATCAAGGTGGTTATACAAGGCTCGCCTCGCTGATAGGGTCTGCTCTGCATTCGGACGTTTCCGACGTTTGAATGGGTTGTTAGCTCAGTTGGTAGAGCAAGGCACTCTTAATGCCTGGGTCGGGGGTTCGAGTCCCTCACAACCCACTTATCTAAGTGAATCCGAGCTCTATGTCCAAACCTTGGATGTGGTTCACAACCTCGAATAGTGGATGCATCTGCCCAGCGTCATCATGACTTCACCTGTTGATTCAATTGAGCAGCGATTGTGTTGGAGATATAGGGAAGTGCCTTAATCCAAGCCATACCAAACTCGTTCTCAAACGCTTCTTCAAACGTCTTTCCGCTAGACATAGATTTGTATACAGACAAGATTGAGTCCGGACCCTTAAGCGTTACCAAAATTTCAGTGACCATCGAGCCAATGGCGTATTGGTACCAGCGAGAATACGGTCCATTGTAATAATCGAAGACTAAGTTCTGTTGCGCAGGCTTCTTGGTTGAAAATGAATTTAGAAATTCTTGAACCCAGGCACTCGTAAAAGTTCCTGGGTTTGCGTATTGCTCTCGAAGATCTTTTGACCTCCACGATGTGTAAGCGGAATAGTCATTTTTGAACGCAACCATGTTTCCAGTCCAGTTTGCACTGCCCTCGAGAAACCAACTTGGCGCTTCATAATATCTTTCTCGTCCCGTGTAACGCTGCACTGTATGGAAATACTCATGAGCATATTCCATTCCACTATTTATCCGAATGTCTGACTCAGGATTCAATCCTCTGACACCATTTTGCAATAGCACGATGCCCTCCCATTTTGAATTATGAAAGGCGATACTTTGACCACACGCCCGCACCGGACAGATTTCGCTAACAGCCGTACGGATATTTCCGTACGTAAGATCCTGATATTGATTAAACACACCTTGTGCCCAATCGGTATCACCATAAGAAATCACTATTGCATAAACAGTTCTGGGTTGAACAAAATTCGAGTACAACTTAGCTGTTAAATCCATTGGGATCAGGGGATCGATATTGCCCGCTACCGAATTTGGACCATTGAAAACTTTCACATCGCCTAGATTCGAAGTGCCCGATTTCAATTGTTCTGAAGCTTTCGCCCAAGATCCGTAGATGATGCCACTCAGGTGTGATTCCAAATCTTGAAATGAAGTTGGCAATACTGGTGCCACAAACTGTGGCTTCGGTTCAGCTGTTGGTTTTGTTAAAACCACACCCCTATTCCAAACTAACTTCTTTCCTGATTTATTACAGGTGTAAGTTTTATTCAAATAGACAATTTTTTGGTTCAATTTTTTGCAGTTGCTACCAGGAGTTATTTTTTGGGCAGAGACAGCAGCGACAGGGGTTAAAGTCAGAGCGAGGGCCATTAGTAAGGCGTGGGAAATACTTCGCTTGATTCGCATTCCAAAAGGGTAAAGGGAAAATCAAGCCAAGTGGGAATTTGAGCAGTCATTTCTGCTCTTACCTCCCAAATTGGCTTAGATATCTTTCAATACCCTTGATTTGTCCCTGGCTATCCCTAATATTGGAGATGAGTCAAGATCGGATATATCCGCATAGTGGGTCAAAGGGAATGGTTTGAAGGTTTGATAACGAGTCCCTCACAACCCACTTATGTGTTTAGTTGGCGGAATATTTGCCGATAGTCGGAAACATATCCACACGAGTTAAAAAGAAAATAAACCCGAAAGGATTACCCAACTCCACGCCAACCTGGTTGGGGCACCCAATCACGATACTCCTGCTTTAAATAGGGAACAGCGCTACTCCTATACCAGTCATCAATACCGATCTTGAACACTTTTTCAAATGCGACTTTCCAATCTGAAGTTGAACGCATTTCATACCACCAACTCATGACTTGCTGATGTCCAAATTCTCCGACTAATTTTTCGTAAAGAAGCGCACCTACGTTGTACTGCAGTGCACCAGGCGTAGCATCAGCACAATAAATTGCTCGTTCAGACTTAATTCCCTCTATAGACTTTAAAATTTGGAACCATTGCGCATCGTCGAATTTGCGTAAATCGATATTTGGCTTGGTGTTTATCCATTCACCCATCTGATTCCGTCGGAACTGCACGTAATCGAAATTCATCGACTCAAGAGTGCGTTGCGCCACTAGTCCTCCGTACAACTCTGCTGCCCCTTCTCGTCCCCAACAACCCAAAAGTCCATCTTTGTCACCTGTTATTCGACCCTGTATTCCATGAATGACATGATGAATAACAACAATCTGGCGCCAGGGAGGTGTCAATTTAGAGATTGCTGCTTTAGAACCAAGCAGAATCATAGGAGTTTGCGGAAATCTATCTTCACTTCCCACAAAGAAATTGGGCGGAACAGATCTGTCCCGTAAGTTTTTTACTGCATATTGATATTCTTTTCCTATAGTTTGCTCTGTGTAGCCAAACTTAGCCCACTGGGCGATTACCCACTCTAAATCTTCATTTGAACCGTAGAAGATCGGATATGCCTTGGATTCTTGATAGAAGTCAACAAAAAGTCCCATGGTTGCATTAGCGTTTTTTACAATCATGTCTGATGTTTCTTGATCAGCATTTGGACCAAAAATAAAACTTATTTCTTGGGGAGCATCTTTACTTTTTGGGAATTGAGTGAAACTATCTAATGCTGCTTTAATGCCAGCTGAGGTGTAAGCGGCATTACCAGTGGGGGTCGGCGGTATTTTCACACCCTTATTCCAAACCAGCTTTTTTCCAGATTTAACACAGGTGTATTTCTTACCCTGAACCACCTCAGTACTTCCTGCTTTAGTACATTTAGCTCCAGCTTTGGCAACTGCACTTGCAGGAATTAGAGGGAGAGAGACAGATAAAGAAAGTATTGATAAGAATGCGATCAGCCTCTTATTCATATATAGAGCGTAAATTGTGTATTTAGTTAATACAAGGGATATCCGCCTAAATCTGTTCAAAATCTAGTAATTGTCAGACCCAATCTCTACTATGGGAGATAGTTCAAGATCGGTTACATCCATATGTGGACCATGTGAGTACATAACCCCTATTGGGGTTCGAGTCCCTCACAACCCACTTAGTGGATTACTTACTGAATTTAGGTAAGTGCAGATCGAACTGGATTGAAATCACACGGGTCAGAATTACCACCGCTCCCCCAACAATTGCACAGATACTGTCTCCGATGCTGAATTGATGGAGTGCGACAAACGTTATTGCACCCATCATTGATGAGGTGCCAATCGTTTCTCTATGCAGTAGTACTGGCTCCACTTGGCAAAGGACATCTCGAAGCAACCCACCTGTTACAGCTGTAATGACACCGAGCAGAATCGCCGCAAACCACGTCACATCCATTTCAAAGGCCAGCTGAGTTCCAGACATCGTCGCAACAGCTAACCCGAAGGTATCCATAATCAAAAGAGTTTTGCCCACATGAGTCACGCGTCTAAATACAAGTGTGATTACGACCGCCGCAATAACACTTGCAATGATCCATGGATCGATAATCCAAATAGGTCGCATACCTAGAAAGACGTTACGAAGAGTTCCACCAGAGACCGATGCGATGCCTGCGATAAATGCGATGCCACCGTAATCAAGTCCTTTATCGGCTGCCACCCTCGCACCCACCAATGCAAAGACGAAGGTGGAGAGCAGATCCAGGATATGGAGCAGAGTCATGGGTATAGGGTAGGGATTTTTCAATAGTTCTGCACAAACCTGCAAATTCATTTCATTTACATCACAATATGCGTGTTTGGGTATCGGTAGCGCCTGCCTCTTCCGTAGGCTTCCGCGCATGTCAAAGACAATCAAGAAGACTTCAGGGCTGAGCACCGATAAGAATTGGTGGCGCCAAGCGGCCATCTATCAGATCTATCCACGTTCCTTCGCCGACTCCAATGGTGATGGCATCGGAGATATCAAGGGAATCACTTCTCGCATTCCATATCTGAAGTCTCTTGCAATCGATGCAGTGTGGTTGAGTCCTTTCTACCCATCAGCTCTGGCAGATGGTGGTTATGACGTTGATGATTACCGCGATGTCGATCCCAAGCTTGGAACACTTGCTGACTTTGATGAAATGCTCTCAGGTCTTCACAAACAAGGCATCCGTGTCTTTGTAGATATCGTTCCTAACCACTCATCCAACTTGCACGTATGGTTTAAGGAAGCAATCGATGCAAAACCTGGATCCAAGGCACGCGATCGTTATGTTTTCCGCGATGGCAAGGGCGATAATGGAGAGCTTCCACCATCTGATTGGGTTTCACACTTTGCTCCATCTTCATGGACACACGAATCCACCTTTGGTGGAAAGAATGGTCAATGGTTCTTGCACTGGTTTGCACCAGAACAGCCAGACTTTAACTGGGAGAACCGCGAAGTCCAGAAAGATTTCCTTAAGACCCTCAAGTTCTGGTCAGATCGTGGGGTTGACGGTTTCCGTATCGATGTGGCACACGGCCTTGCAAAAGATCTCTCAGAGCCATTTCGCAGTATGCCTGTGCACGAAGGTCTTGAGCAGCGCGGCAACAAAGGCAAGGGCATCTGGGGCGATCGCAACGAAGTCTTTGCTATCTATAAAGAGTGGCGCAAGGTCTTTAATCAATATGACCCACCACGCGTTGCAGTTGCTGAAGCCTATGTTCATCCAGAGCGTCTTCCACTCTATGCAAGCACAAAGACTTTAGGTCAATGCTTTGACTTCCGCTTTATCGAAACACCTTTTGAAGCAGGTGCCTATAAGGCTGCAACACAGGAGGCAATTGATCTTGCGCAGAAGAACAAATCTTCCTGCACATGGACACTGTCTAACCATGACCAGATTCGCCATGCAACGAAGATGGGACTTAACCCTGCTGTTGAGCGTCGCGATTGGATGCTCTCTAACGGAACATCTCACCCACTTGATATGAAGTCAGGCACGCAGAACGCACTTGCTGCAACGCTCTATATCTTGGGTCTTCCAGGCTCCACCTATATGTATCAAGGTGAGGAGCTGGGTTTGCATGAAGTCACTGATATTCCTGAGAAAGATATCCAGGATCCTCAATACCTGCGTAATTTGAAGGTCGATAAGGGGCGCGATGGATGTCGTGTGCCACTGCCATGGACAAAGACTGGCTCATCATTTGGCTTTGGTTCAGGTGGAGCACATCTGCCACAACCGAACTGGTTTGCTGATTACTCAGTAGAAGTTGAGGAGAAAGATCCATCTTCACCTCTATCCATCTATCGCACAGCTTTAGCTCTACGTAAGGAGCTACAGAGTAAAGAAGTGATTAAGTGGCATAAGACAAAAGATATCTCTGTGCTGCACTACTCACGTCCTAATGGATGGCATTGCATTACTAACTTCCGCGGACACCCATATCCAATGCCAAAGGGTGAGATCCTCATTGCATCATCACCGCTAGTCAATGGTCGCATTACTGCGGGTACGACAGTCTGGTTTTGGAAGAAGTAATTTTTTTACGCAACGCCAATAATGTCGACTGCGAAGATCAAAGTCTCATCAGGGCCAATAGGTCCTGCTCCTGCTGCTCCATAACCCATTGATGGAGGCAAGATAAGTAGGCGTCGTCCGCCTTCCTTTGCACCCGGTAGACCCTTCTGCCATCCCTCAACAACTTGTGCCAAAGGAAATGTTGCAGGCTGACCGCTCCATGAAGATTCAATGATCTTTCCTGTGGACCATGCCATCAGTGTGTAATGCACAGTCAACGTTGATGAGGGAAGAACTTCAGCGCCCGTTCCCACGATGACATCTGTGAAGGCTAGCTCTGCAGGTGGTGTTCCTTCAGGCTTTGAAATTGTCGGTGCCTGTCCTGCTACTGCTGAAACGATAGGTAGAACTGTTGCATCTGATCCTGACATTTTCATTCCTCCGAGAATAGTGATTGCAATGAGGGCAACTGCAAAGATGCCTGCAAGAATTTTGCGTGTGAGTATATTAATTTTCTAGCTCCTTGATCAGGTTGAAATCTCCACCACCGAGTTGGCCTTGATCGCGATACATCTCAAGCTTTGCACGAGTATCTGCAATATCAAGATTACGCATTGTTAGCTGCCCAATACGGTCAGTTGGACCAAATGCAGCATCTGCTGTGCGCTCCATAGATAACTTATCTGGGTGATAGCTCAGCGCTGGCCCAGTTGTATTGATAACAGAGTAATCATCACCACGGCGAAGGCGAAGGGTAACCTCACCTGTGACAGCAGATGCCACCCAACGGGTAAGAGATTCACGCAGCATCAAAGATTGTGGATCTAACCAGCGACCCTCATAGAGCAAGCGTCCTAAGCGACGACCTTCAGCGTGATAGTTGGCGATGGTGTCTTCATTATGAATAGCTGAGATCAAGCGCTCGTAGGCGATAAAGAGAAGAGCCATTCCTGGTGCTTCATAGATTCCACGAGACTTTGCCTCAATAATGCGGTTCTCAATCTGATCTGCCATACCAAGACCGTGGCGACCACCGATCTTATTTGCCTCATCCATCAGGGCTACAACATCACTAAAGTCCTTGCCGTTGATTGCAACGGGGCGACCTTGAACAAATTGGATTTTCACATCTTCTGATGCAATCGCAACGCTTGCATCCCAGAACTTCACACCCATAATCGGTGTCACAAGCTCAACGGATGCATCAAGGTTTTCAAGATCTTTTGCCTCATGTGTGGCACCCAAGATGTTGGCATCTGTGGAGTAGGCCTTCTCGGTGCTGTCGCGATAGGGAAGCTTATTTGCAACCAACCACTCAGACATCTCTTTACGTCCGCCAAGCTCACGCACGAAATCTGCATCTAACCATGGCTTATAGATACGAAGGTTGGGGTTGGCAAGAAGTCCGTAGCGATAGAAGCGCTCGATGTCATTGCCCTTATAGGTGGATCCATCGCCCCAGATCTCAACTTTGTCATGCAACATTGCACGAACAAGTAACGTTCCGGTTACTGCGCGTCCAAGTGGTGTGGTGTTGAAGTACTGCTTGCCACCTGCGCGAATATGAAATGCTCCGCATGCAATGGCAGCAAGACCTTCTTCAACCAGTGGAGTCTTGCAATCAACGAGGCGAGAAATCTCTGCGCCATATTCTTTAGCGCGAATTGGAACAGAATCAATATCTGGCTCATCGTATTGGCCAAGGTCTGCTGTGTAGGTGCAAGGAATAGCTCCCTTTGCACGCATCCATGCAACAGCCACCGATGTATCGAGACCGCCAGAGAAGGCGATACCCACTTTTTCACCAACGGGAAGGGATGCAAGGACCTTAGACATAGTGCGCAGTCTAACGGTTCAACAGTGTGGCAAGTGCTGGTTTAACTTTCCAGAGTGCGAGCATCTGCTCATATTTAGCCTCATCTGCAGCATCTGCAAGAGCCCCAGTTTTGACCGCTCGGATCATGAGATTGCGAGGAGTGTGTTCTCCCCCAACGAATTCAATTGCTTCCACGCGATATCCACGCAGCTTCATAATCTGCATGCGCAGGGCATCGGTAAGCAGATCTCCGAGGCGCTCTTTCATAATGCCATTACGAGTCAGCAGTGACCATGGCTCAGGAATCTCATTCATCTGTGCCTGAATATCGTGATGGCAACATGGAGCAATCAGTGCAAGATTTGCACCAGCGTTCACTGTCCACGCAATTGCATCATCTGTTGCTGTGTCACAGGCATGCAGTGCGATGGAGATATCAGCGCTCTTCAGCGTTGTATCTGCAATCTCCTCAGCTCTGAATTCAATTGTTCTTTCAATTCCTAGCTGGCGCGCAATCTCATTGTTGCGATCGCGCGCTGCGCCTCTCACATCAATGCCAATGACTTTTACTGCAACTCCTTGGGAGCGAAGATATTGGTGGGCTGCAAAGGTGAGATAGGCATGGCCACACCCAAGATCGACGATGGTGAGCGGATTACTCTCAGAAGGCTTATGAATATGTCCTGCTGAAATAGCTGATGTCAGTGTTGGCATCAGAAGTCGCAAGAACTCCTCCACCTGCTTGTATTTATCCATCTTGCTCGGCTTCACATGGCCCTTTGCATCTGAGATGCCAACAGCTACCAGGAATGGATCGGATGCATCAAGTAGCCGTGACTTGGTGCGATCATGTGAGAGATCTTGTTCGCGCTGTGTGCTCTCGCGATGCACAAGTGCTTCACCTTTCTTTGTGATGCGCAGAGCAAGGGAACCTTGCGTATGCTCTAGAAGCACATTGGCATAGCCTGCGCGCAATAACTGCGCAAAAGGAGCATGTGCAGGCGCATAATTCTTAGACGTCATCTGTCGCCCATCGCTATGGCTTACTTGAATAGCAAGACCATCTTTCAGGGCCACAGGGCGGATATCAATGCGTTCATTGGGTGTCTGCATATTGCGACGACGCCCTGAGAGAACTACGCGAACAAGAGAAGTTGTCTGTGCAAAGAGGGATTCGAACTCAGTGAAGGTTTCTTCAAGGCTCTGATCGCTCACACGTGCGAGTTTAGTCTCTCACCTGCGGTAATTCGACCACGATTGCAAGGCCGCCCAACGCACTCTTACGCAAAGAGAGTCTGCCGCCTAGCTTTTGAATCACGGCAGACATGATGCTCATGCCAAGGCCTGAGCCACCATTTTCACGTGAGCGAGACTTATCAAAGCGATTGAGTGAGCGAATATCTTCGCGATAGGCACTCTCCGGAAGACCGCTGCCGGCATCTTCAATAATGAGTTCAACATTCTTGCCGCGTGAGATAAGTGAGATATTAACTGAAACATCGCTATCGGTATGGCGCACGATATTGGTCAGTGCATTTTGAATAAATCGTGCCATGTAATCACGGGATGCTTCAACAGTAATGGATTGCGCAATAGCAAGGGTGACGTTGCGTGAAGGGTTCAGTGTGATGAAGTCCGTGCCGTGGGCGGTCAACACTTCACTCAGGTCAATGTTTTCAATATCTCGCACACCGCTCTCACCGAGTTCGGCAAGGAGCAAGAGATCTTGTACCAAGGACTCCATACGGTAAATCTCTGTTCCCACCCGATCAAATGCGCGCTTCTTATCAGAATCTTCTGTCAGTTGGTTCTTGCTGAGCATTTCAACATAACCTTTGATGACGGTAAGGGGTGTGCGCAGCTCATGTGAGGCATCGCCTAAGAACTCTTGCATGCGCGCAAGGGATGCGCTCTCATAACCTCGGTTTGTGCGACGGAAGTAGAAGAAGAGTAAAAGCGCAGCGAGTGAGTCGATAGCAAAGGTAAATCCAGCAAGAGATTGAAAATTAGAGCGGAAATTGGCATCGATCTCATCGGTAGAACGTGCGATGAGTATGTAGTCGCCGCCTTCCACAAGCACTGCGCGGAATCGATAAGGCGAGTCATCTCGAATTTGAACTGGCCTTGTTGTTGCTAGTTCAAGGGTGGAAAAGTCTGGTGCACCTCTATAGGCAAGTGAAGATTCATGAACAACAGTCTCCTCCCCCTCTTGAGTGAGGAAGATGAGAGATATATCCAAACTTGATTGCTCGATTGCAAAGAGAGCAGCTCCCACAGGTTGTCGTGGGTTTTCAAATGCACTTCGAACTACAAATTCCAGAGATTGATCAACTTTATTTATTTCAG
>Ga0315905_10001156_pt1 | contig 28503 bp, 40 predicted proteins | sample LakEriMetagenome_5_FD_203522 | JGI IMG/M metagenome (GOLD analysis project Ga0315905, IMG submission 203522) | Freshwater fungal communities from buoy surface, Lake Erie, Ohio, United States - Buoy 4 MA121 | ecosystem: Environmental > Aquatic > Freshwater > Lake | place: USA: Lake Erie, Ohio...
CCAGGTAGAGGCAACTTGGCGGCCGAGCAGGTCCGCCAGTGGGCAGAGAATCATACAGGCAAGATTCTCACGTACTTGTTGGCGAATAGGGCCCTGAGTCAGCAAGTTGCCTTGCGATCTTCATGTGAAAGAGTCACCGGAAGGTCACAGATTTGGGAAGCGTGACGGGCCGTGCCGCCTGAGGTGAAGCCTTGCACGCCGACTGGATCTGCCGATGAAGGCGACCTACCGTTTGCGGGATCATCGGAGGTGCGGTGGTCAGGCGCTTTCGCCCTGCGCCGCGGCTGCGGCAAAATACTGCACCCAACCGGTCAGGTAGGGCAGCCCCGCGGGGATGCCCTCAAGACGCTGGGTCTGGACCGAAATGCGCCAGCCCTGCCATTTGGCGATGCTGACCTTGATGGCGCTTTCGCTGTCGGGGGTTCCGCTTTGCAGGGCCCCTATCACCTCATCGGCGAAGTGGCGTCCCATGCGGCTGTCCAGAAAATCGCGAACCCCTGCGAGGTCTTCTACACTGTTTGCCTTAATCGCGGCGGCGATCAGATTTGAGGCCAGCGCCCAGACTTCTGTGCTCCGCCGCTCGCGGAGGGGGCAGGTGGTCAATGTCCCGAAAAAGCCTGCGTCTTCGTTGCGGCTGGGCAGAATGGGGTGTTCGGTCATGGCGGTTTCCGGCGGGTGAGTTGCATCGTTTTCTGGGGATCAGCTTTGCTCTGCTTGGGGTGCATATCCAGTCGTATCGCAGCAATTCCATGGCTTTAATCGGATTGGCGGGGTCATCAAATGTCGGCAGCAACGCAACCGATCGGCGTCATCGCGCGGCTGCTGGATCTCTCGGAACGGCGGGTCCAGCAGTTGAGCCGCGAGGGGGTAATCCCGAAGGCAGAGCGTGGCCAGTATGATCTGATCGGGTCGGTGCGGGGCTATGTCCGCTATCTGCGCGATCAGGCGCTGAAAGCGCAGGCAGGGGCGCCAGATTACGGGGCTGAGCGGGCGCGGTTCATCCGGGCGCGGGCTGATCTCGCCGAGATGGAGGCCGAAGAAAAGCGTCGTTCCCTGATCGCCGCTGACGAAATCGAAGCCGCTTGGATTGCCGTGCTGGCGCTCCTCAGAACCCGCCTTTTGGGGCTGCCGGACCGGCTGGCGCCACAGGCTTTTGACCAACCCACCGTCGGAGACATCCGGAACCTGATCCGAACTGCGATCCGCGAGGTGCTTGATGATCTCGCAGAACCAGAAATTGACGTCGAAGCTGACATTGGTGGGGTCGCCGATCCTGAAACGGACGGTCGCGAAGGCCTTGGCGGTCTTGAGGCCGCCACCGGATCTGACAATCAGCGATTGGGCGGATCAGAACCGCAGGCTGAGTTCTGAGGCCAGCGCTGAGCCGGGCCAATGGCGCACTGCCCGTGCCGAATACCAGCGCGGGATCATGGAAGCGGTCTCGGACGCAGGCACCGAAACCGTTGTCATTATGTCCAGTTCACAGGTGGGCAAGACGGAAGTGGTTAACAACTGTGTCGGCTACCACATCGACCAAGATCCGGCACCGATCATGGTGGTGATGCCGACCGAGCGGGATGCGGAAACTTGGTCGAAGGACCGCTTCTCGCCGATGGCGCGGGACACGCCCTGTTTGCAGACCAAGATCGCCAACCCGAAGTCTAGGGACGGCAACAACAAGATCCTGCACAAGCGGTTTCCGGGCGGGCATCTGACCATCGTGGGTGCCAACGCGCCCTCGGGGCTGGCGAGCCGCCCGATCCGGCTGCTCTTGTGCGACGAGGTGGACCGCTATCCCTTCAGCGCAGGGGCCGAGGGTGACCCGGTCAACCTAGCGAAGAAGCGGACGGTGACGTTCTGGAACCGCAAGATCGTGCTGGTCTCGACGCCGACGAACAAGGGCGCCAGCCGGATCGAGGCGGCTTTTGAGGAAAGCGACCAGCGCCGGTATTGGGTGCCGTGCCCGGTGTGCGGTGCGGAACAAATCCTGACCTGGGGACAGGTGAAGTGGGACAAGGACGAGAACGGCGGCCATCGCCCCGAAACAGCGCGCTACCACTGCGCGGACTGCGATGCGCCCTGGAAGGATGAGACCCGCTGGGCCGCAATCTCGAAGGGCCGCTGGATCGCAGACGCGCCATTTAACGGGACGGCTGGCTTCCACCTGAACGAGATCTATTCGCCTTGGGTGCGGCTCGAGGCCATGGCCAAGGCGTTTCTGTCGGCGCGCGCCGGTGGGGACGAGACGATGAAGACCTTCATCAACACCTCTCTCGGCGAAACCTGGATGGAAAGCGGCGAGGCGCCGGACTGGCAGCGCCTCCAAGGGCTGAAAGAAGATTGGCGCGCGGGCACGGTGCCGGCGGGAGGATTGTTCCTGACTGCGGGCGCTGACGTCCAGAAGGACCGGATCGAGGTCGATATCTGGGCCTGGGGCAGGGGTCTGCAAAGCTGGCTCATTGATCACATCGTCATCGACGGCGGCCCGGGCGAGCAAGCCTGTTGGCAGAAGCTTTCTGACCTTCTTGGCCGAACTTGGGCTCACGCGAGCGGCACGACGATGACGATTGCGCGGCTCGCGATCGACACCGGTTATGAAACGGCCGCAGTCTACGCCTGGGCGCGGCAGGTGGGCTTTGGACAGGTCGCGCCGGTGAAGGGCGTGGAAGGGTTCAATCGGGCAAGCCCTGTGACAGGGCCGACGTTTGTGGATGCGACGATCGCGGGCAAACGTCTTCGCCGAGGTGCACGGCTTTGGACCATCGCCACCTCGACGTTCAAGGCCGAGACTTATCGCTTCCTGCGGCTTGATCCGCCGGAACCCAGCCCGGTTGGTGGAGAGACGTTTCCTCCCGGCTTTCTCCATCTGCCGGGCTGGGTCGATGCCGAATGGTTGAAGCAGCTGACGGCCGAGCAGCTGGTCACGGTCAAGAACAAGCGCGGCTTTGCCAAGCTTGAGTGGCAAAAGCTGCGGGAACGCAACGAGGCGCTGGACTGTCGGGTCTATGCCCGCGCGGCTGCCTGGATCCTCGGGGCCGACCGCTGGTCGGACGCGCGGTGGGAGGAATTGGCGGCGCAGTTCGAGGTCACTAGCGCCGGGCTGAATGCCAAATCGGCTCAGCCGTCGCAGACCCGCATGGCACAGGTTCGCCGCATCGCACGGTCAACTTATATGGGATAAGCCCACGAGTTCAGTGTAGCCGTTTTGTGCGGCTGCGCTCAAAGGCCTCGAGAGCAGCTTTGCGCTTCTGGGCGATGGTGCGGACATTTTCGATTATGCGCTCTGCGCCGAAATCGACCGAATTGAAGGGGCCGCCATACCAGCGGACGAGGTCCTTCCTCTGAGGATGGTGAGGTTTTGCCATGGCCTCGATGAAGTCCATGAAGCCGGGCGGGCCGCCCACATCTTCTGGTGGGGCAGTGCGCTCACCGTCGACAAAGAGAGGATAGTCGGTGCCGGGTGTCCCATCGATGACCTCTTCCACGATGATGCGATGCTGCCAGTCATCTCCAAAATCGTAGGTATAGCGCAGTTCTGTAATGCCACGATCCATAAGAGTGCCGAGGCGCATGCTCTTTGCTTGGAAAATCTTGCGGCCCCAGGCTGCGCCGGTGGGATCGGTTTCTCCATAAACAGCTTCGCCCACTTTGAACTGGTAGAGGTGGCAGTTCTCCCAAGGCATGACTGCCTGAATGATCTCGTGCAGCGCACGGAGGTTTGTTGTCAGACTGACGTCAACCCGCCGCCAGATGCGTGGCGCAATGTGCTCGAGTTCAATCCTGATGCGGGCGATCTTTAGGGGCATGATGCGACCTGGCTGTGGCTTTGGTATGAAACCTAGAAGGTGATGGCGATGGCCACAATCACAGACCTTCGCACCCGCCGAGAAACGCTGGCGGCACAACGCGCCTCGGGCGTGGCCCGCGTCAGCTATGACGGCAAGACGGTGGACTACCGGTCTTTGGCAGAGATCGACCGGGCCATTGAGGCTTTGGACCGTGAGATCGCGATGGCCGAAGGGCGTCGGATCGTGAGGCAGGTCCGCGTGACGACTGCCAAGGGGCTCTGACACAAATGGGGATGTTTGACCTCTTTCGCCGCCCCAAGCCGGGCGGCACAGAAGCCATGCGCGCGCGGCTTGAAGGCGCGATGGCCAAGCGCCGCTTGCGCGGCTGGAACCCACCGCTCGAGAACATCAACGCCCTGGTCGCTTCTGGTGGACCCAAACTGCTGGCGCGATCGCGCGAACTGGTGGTGACCAACGGTTATGCGGCGAACGCCTGCGAGGCCTTTGCGGCCAACCTTGTTGGGGACGGTATCAAGCCGTCATCGCTCATCACGGATGCGGCGCTGCGCGATCAGGTGCAAAAACTCTGGCTGGCATGGACAGACGAGGCGGACGCAGATGGGCTGACCGATTTCTACGGCCTGCAAGCCATGGTCGCACGCGAGATGTTTGTGGCGGGCGAGTGCTTCGTGCGCTTGCGGCCCCGTCGGGCGGAGGATGAGCTCCTTGTGCCTCTGCAGTTGCAGCTTCTCCAATCCGAGATGCTGCCCTTTGAGAAAACGGAGACGGACCCGAACGGCAACCCCATCCGCTGTGGGGTTGAGTTCGATCTGATCGGACGGCGGGTGGCTTATCACTTCCGCCGCCGTCACCCGGGCGACAGCACAGACCAGCGGATGGCGGTGCCCGAGACGGTGCGCGTGCCGGCTGAGGAGGTGCTGCACATCTACCGCCCCATCGATGCGGGCCAGATCCGAGGGTTGCCGCATGTGGCACCGGCCATGGTACGGCTCTTCCTCCTAGACCAGTACGATGATGCAGAGCTTGACCGGAAAAAGACCGCGGCGATGTTCGCGGGCTTTATAACGAAGACCGCACCCGAGGACCCGATGATGGGGGAGGGGGCAGCTGATCTTGATGGGGCAGCCATTGCGAGCCTCGAGCCCGGAACCATGCAGGTGCTGCTGCCCGGAGAGGATGTGAAGTTCTCAAGCCCCGCTGATGTTGGTGGTGGCTATGAGGCGTTCCAATACCGCACGCTGCTGGCGGTCTCAGCCTCGCTGGGTCTGCCCTATCACCTCGTCACCGGCGATGTCCGGCAGGCGAATTATTCGAGCTTGCGGGCAGAACTCGTCGAGTTCCGCCGCCGCATCGGCCAGTTGCAGCACGGGGTCATGGCCCATCAGTTGTGCCGCCCAATCTGGCGGCGTTGGTTGGAAACGGCTGTGCTCTCGGGTGCGCTGGACGCAGACCCCGCTGACGCGCGCGCGGTGCAATGGATCCCGCCCCGGTGGGATTGGGTCGACCCGTTGAAGGATATCCAAGCGCAGGTGCTGGCGATGGAGGCTGGGATCACCTCGCGACGCAAGGTTGTCGAGGGTACCGGCTACGATATCGAAGAGGTCGATCGTGAGAACGCCGCGGATGCCAAGCGCGCATCGGATCTGGGGCTGACCTACCGCGCCAGCCCGGGCGAGACGCAGGGTGCACGGGCCACGCCAATCCAAGAGAAAAGCCCCAATTCTAATGACGGACCGTCCGACTTTAGCCGGGAAAACAACCCCGCAGAGGAGTAACCCCATGAAATCCTGGTACACGATCCGTGCTCGTACCTCGGGCACGGAAGTGCTGATCTATGACGAAATCGGCGCTTACGGCGTCACAGCGAAGGGCTTTCTGGCGGAGTTGGGTGCACTGCCCGATGATGCGTCCATTGATCTGCGCCTCAACAGCCCCGGCGGCTCGGTCTTTGACGCAGTCGCCATTTACAACGCGTTGAAGCGTCACGCGGGCGAGATCACGGTCTGGGTCGATGGCATCGCAGCCTCGGCCGCGAGCTACATCGCCATGGCCGGCGACACCGTCGTCATGCCGGAAAACGCCTTCCTGATGATCCACGACCCTTCGGGGCTGGTGATGGGGACGGCTGAGGACATGCGAGCGACGGCCGAGGCGCTAGACAAGGTGAAGGGCAGCCTCATTCAGGGCTATGCCGCGAAATCTGGCAAAGCTGATGAAGAGATTGCCGCCCTGATGGCAGCCGAAACCTGGCTTGATGCCAAAGACGCGCTGGACTTCGGGTTCATCGACCGCATCGCCGAGCCTGTGAGGCTCGCCGCCACCTTTGATGTGGCGCGGTTCCGCAACGCGCCGCCGGCAGTGATCGATGCGGCAAGTGAACCAGAAGTGCCTGCCGTCCCTGAGCCCCAGACTGAGGGTGTCGCAGAGGCCAACACCCAAGCTGACCCTGAACGCCCGGCTGCGGAAGCGTCAAACCAGGCCGCAGGCGACGCCACAATCGCCGACGCCGCAAGCGTCCGCGCCGAGGCCATCGCCCATGCCCGCGCCGTGATCGACCTTTGCCGGCTTGCGGGCCAGCCGCAAATGGCAGGCCGGTACCTTGAGGAAGATATCGTCCTTGAGGACGTCAGGGCCCGCCTATTGGCCGTGAAGGCCGCTGCAACCCCCGTCATCACCGCCGCCCATGCTCAGCCTGGGCGTGCGGCAACCACCAACACTTGGGGCGATGTGATCGCCCGCACGTTCAAGACGAAAGGCTAATGTCTCATGACCACACTCACGGAAGGCAAACACGCCGGTGGCTTCCTCGTTTGGGAAGTCTTGCGCGATTACACCCGAGAAACCGTCACCCTTGCCTCAGGTGCAGGCAAGATTGAGCCGGGTACGGTGCTGGGCAAGATCACCACGGGTGGCAAATACACTTGCCTCGCACCGGCCGCGACGAACGGCAGCCAGACGGCGGCCGGCATTCTCTGGGTCGGCGTGGATGCCAGTGCGGCCGATGTGCCGGGCGTCGTGATCCTGCGCGGCCCTGTGATCGTCAACCGCCACGACCTCGTTTGGCCCGCTGGTGCGACGGAGGCCCAGATCGCTGCGGCTACGACGGCGCTTGGTGCGCTTGGGATCGTGCTGCGCTGAGGCGGGGCCTTCGCCTCTCGAACATCACATCAAGGAGTTTGGCATATGGCCAGCATGGATATTTTTGAAGGCGATGCCTTCTCTGTCATCGAACTGACGCGCGCGTTGGAAAACATTCCCTTCAAGCCCGCGACCTTGTCGGGCTCGGGGCTCTTCGGCGAGCGGGGCGTGCGCACACGCACGGTCGTCATTGAAAGCCGTGATGGCACGCTTGCTCTGATCCCGTTCTCGGAGCGTGGTGCGTCTTATGACCAGCAGTCGCCGGAAAGCCGGCAGGTGCGGGCCTTTGTCTGCCGTCAGTTCAAGAAGCAGGATGTGCTTTGGGCGTCCGAGATCCAAGGCATCCGCGAGTTTGGCATGGAAAGCGTGACCCAGCAGGCTCAGGCCGAGGTTGCGCGCCGGATGCGCCGTCTACGCTCGGACGCTGAGGCCACTTTTGAATACCATTTGCTGAACGGCATTCAGGGTTTGGTGAAAGATCCGCGCGATGGAGCGGTGGTCGTCAATTTTGCCACGGAGTTTGGCATCACGCCAGCGGCAGAGGTCGACTTTGATCTCGACAATACGGCACCGGCATCGGGGGCACTGCGCAAGCGGTGTCAGGCCTTGATCGAAAGCGTGGAAGAAAGCCTGGGTGGGCTGGCCGTTGGTCCCGTGCAACTGCGCGCGGAATGTGGCTCGGCCTTCTTTGCCGATCTCGTGGCCCATAAGGAAATCCGCGAGACCTATCTCAATACGGCGGCCGCGAATGAGTTGCGGGGCAGGGTGGTTGATGAGTTCACCTTCGGTGGCATCACCTTCCGCCGTTATGGCGGCAGTGCGACGATCGGCGTGCCGACGGATAAGGCCTTTTTCTATCCGCAAGGCATCGAGGGCCTTTTTGAAATCTACTTTGCGCCGGCTGACACGTTTGAGACGGTGAACACGCTGGGTCTGCCGCTTTATGCGCGGATGATCCCAGACCGTGAGCGGGATGAATGGGTGCGGCTGGAAATCGAGTCGAACCCGCTGCCGATTTGCACCCGGCCACAGGTGCTGCGCAGTGCGAGGCGGACGTGATGACGGCCTTTGCTGAGGCGGTTGGGGTCCTCTTCGGGGACCTCAACCTTGCGGTTGAGATTTGGCATCGCGATGGCGAGGGGCGTTTCACGAGGGGAAGGGGTGTCCTGCGCCGTCCGGATGAAATCACCGAGTTCGGCGCGGCGCGGCTCTTGTCTCAGACCACCCGGATTGATGTTCGGGTGGCGGATATTCCTGATCCCCGCCCGCAGGAGCAGATCCTGATCGGGGAAGAGACGTTCTTGATCCAGGGGGAGCCGCGGCGAGACCGCGAGCGGCTGATCTGGACTCTTGATCTCTGCCCTGCGTGACCCAGGGTGAAACTGAAGCTCAACATCGATCACGACATTGTTGCGATGATGCAAGCCGAACTCCTCGCCGGCGAAAAGGCGGTCTCGGACGCCGTTCGTGGCGCGGCGCTCCGTCTCAAGGCCGATTGGCGGGGTCAGATCGCGCAAGTCGGTCTTGGGCAACGGCTTGCCCGCACCATTCGATCCGAGGCCTATCCCAAAGGGCAACCCAGCTTGAATGCGGCGGCGCTGGTCTGGTCCAACGCGCCGGTGATTGTCGGGGCGCATGACAGTGGGCCGCTGATCCGGTCGAAGAGCGGCCTGTGGCTGGCGATCCCGACGGCGGCCGCGGGCAAATCCGCGCGGGGCGGACGGATAACGCCGGGTGAATGGGAGCGGCGGCGCGGATTATCGCTGCGGTTCATCTACCGGGCCCGGGGGCCGAGCCTTCTCGTGGCAGAGGGGCGGCTCAACAGTCGCGGGCTTGGGGTGGCCTCTCGCGCGAAATCTGGCAGGGGGCGGACAACAGTGCCGATCTTTCTGCTGGTGCGGCAGGTGAAGCTGGCGAAACGGCTGGATCTGGCGCGCGATGCCGAGCGGGCGATGGCGTCAATCCCTGGCCAGATCGTCGCGGGTTGGGTCGGGGGAAAGCTATGATGCGGGCTTCCACGTCACTTTGAGCTCATCAAATCGGCAAGTTGGCCGCCAGACTCTTGTACGCTTGCAAGCAGCGTGGCCCAGTTGCCAGGTGGATTTCCTTCGTCGAGCATCCCTTTGAAGACCCGATATGCATCCGTGCGGCTGTCATAGGCGCGTAACGTTGTATCGTCATTCACCCATGCAAGAATGATGACGCGGCTTTCGGCATGGAACCGGAAGAACAGCCGGTATTGCTGAAAGAACTTTGCGCGGAACCAGTGCCTGTGATCTTCGCCCAAGGTGTTGCCCTGCCGGAACTTCGGGTCGGTAGGGTCTGAGGGGATTTCTTCAAAGATCAGCTTGTTGATCGCGGCAAGCCGCTTCGTTGCGTTCTTGCTGCGATAGCCGGTCGGATTGGCAGCTTTGAGAGCCGCAACCTTAACGGCAAGCTCCTCCACCTGGGCAAGAAACAAAGGGTGCGCAAACAAAGTCCAACCGTTCACGGCCAGTTGCATAGAGGAACCGTCCGTCATTCATCGTCAGGCGACAAGGCCGCATCCAGATCGAGGTCTACACCCTCGACCAACTCAGAGAGTCTGGCGCGGAGCGGAGCGCCGAGGGCCTGAATATGCCCGGGGTTTTGGGCAATGTCCTGTGCAAGAAAGTTAAGGAAGGCACCAATAGCCGGATCCTCAACGGCGTCCGAGGCACGGCTGAGCAGCACATCACCTTCTGGCAGGATGGTATAGGAGATGCGATCTCGCTTTTTGAGGCCGAGCGCCTTGCGAACGACCCCTGGCATTGTCGTCTGATATTTGTCGGTCAGCGTGGATTCGACCTTGAGTTCAGCAAACATGTGATTCTCCCGCACGGCACCAGTCCAAGGTAAGGCAAATGCATTACCTATTCAAGAACGCTGCCGCAACAGGCCTGATGTGCCCCAAGCTTTACTCAAATTTGGTACCGTAATGCCAACCCCTCGCGAAACCATCCTCGCCGCGCTCCTGGCGCGTCTGTCAGCGCTGCCCGCCACAACCTTGCGCGGGGAGGTGCTGCCTGAGCGTATTCCGCCTGCGGGCCTCTTAATCCTGCGCGACGGCAACCCCGGCGAGCCGGAGGTCACGCTGTCGCCCCTGCGCTATCATTACCGACATCGGGTAGAAATCGAGGCTGTAGTTCAGGGAAGTGACCGCGACAGGGCTTTTGACACCCTTTGCGCCAGCATCGGCGCAGCGCTCGCGGCCGACCGCACGTTGGGCGGTCTCTGCGACTGGGTTGAAGCGGAAGCGCCGCAACCCGTCGATCTGCCGATGGAGGGGGCAGCGCAGGCGAAGGCGGCGGTCCTCGCCATCGTGCTCCATTATGCGCTGGCTGATCCGCTGGGCTGAGCGGCCAATTCAGCAGGGCCCGGCTCGGCAGAAGCCACCTCAACCGGCGCCATCTTGCGGATCTCCGCTTCAAGGATCGCCCCGGCTTCAACTGCGAGCGTCTTATACTGCAGCGATCCGGTCATCTGACCTGTCGTTCCGACCGTCACATCCTCGATAAAGGCAGAGCCTTGAACAGACCCATAGATCTTGGCCTCAAGGGCTTCAACGTCCCCCATCACCTCAGCGCCTTGCTGCAAGGTTAGAGTAGCGGCTCTGATATTGCCTGTGACTTTGGCCTGAACCACCAAGGTCCCGGCATGGCGGATATCTCCGGTCACTTCGAGATCGGCCGCCAGAAACGAAGGTTTTGCCGAATGCCTTGCTGCGCTGTCCATTGATGTCCTGCTGTGTCATCTGCCGCTACTGCTGGCGCTAAAAAAATCTATTGCCCTGAGCATGAAGAGCCTTCGCCCTCGGCGCAACATATCGAGATTTGGGCATTAGATACCAAAAACGATACCCGCGCCGGAAATGCACGCAGGGCGACGTGATGAAAGTGGGTACCTCTCCGCGTCAGCAGGTGCCGTAAAAGCCGCCAGAGTAGCGGCAATATTCTGTGGCAACGCCCATGGAGATCATGGCTTCGGCGATATCTTGGCCATTTGGCAAGAAACACTGGCCGACGAGGCGCTGGTAACGATCGATGTCGATGAGGACGCAGGTCAGAGGTTGGCCGTCGATCAAGCCGCGCATCGCCTTGGTGGCAGCAGAACCGCCGCGCTCATCACGTTCTGGCGCATCAAGGCCCCAGACGCGGATGGCAGGGACCACGCCACTCAGATGAAACGTGTCTCCATCGGTAACGCGGGTCACGGTTCCGGAAAACTCTTCGGCGGTTGCCGAGGTCGGTGCGAAGGCTGCGGCAAGGCACATCGTCCATACTGCCGCGAAAGTTACGCCCCGCGAGACACCCGTGTCGGCCAAGTCAGCCATATATCTGGACAATCTGTTCATTCTGCACCCCCGGCCCAGGAAGCTGGCAGGCTGCGCTGTGAACACAATCTATCTTAAGAGGGAGGAAGAGGATGGCACGAGCCCATGGGGCGCGGGCGCAGATGGCGCTTGCGTTTGAGACCACCTATGGCACCGCCCCCACAGCGGGATTCCGGGTGGTGCCTTTCGCCAGCACGACGCTCGGCTCCGAGCAACCGCTGATTGCCTCGGAGCTTTTGGGCCAAGGGCGTGACCCGCTGGCCCCGATCAAAGACGCGGTGACAGCAGATGGCGATGTCGTGGTTCCACTTGATGTTGAGAACTTCGGCCTTTGGCTGAAGGCCGCCTTTGGGGCCCCCACAACCACCGGCACCACGCCGAAGACCCATACGTTCCAGTCGGGGGGCTGGGCTCTGCCAAGCATGGCCATCGAGACGGGTATGCCGGAAGTGCCGCGCTATGCGATGTACACGGGCTGCGTTTGCGATCAGCTCAGTTGGCAGATGGCGCGGTCAGGACTGCTGACCGCCTCCGCCCGCCTGGTGGCCCAGGGCGAAACCGTTGCAGCCGCCACGGCCGCTGGCACGCCCACCGCGCTTTCGCTGCAGCGCTTTGGCCACTTCAATGGGTCGATCAGCCGCAACGGGGTGCCGCTTGGCAATGTCATCTCGGCTGAGGTGACTTATTCCAACGGCCTCGACCGGATCGAGACCATCCGACCGGATGGCAAGATCGAAGGGGTTGATCCCGGCATGGCGGCGCTGACCGGCAAGATCGAGGCCCGCTTTGCCGACACGACGCTGATCACTCAGGCCATGGACGGTACGCCTTGCGAATTGGTCTTCGGCTGGAGCCTTGGGGCCAATGCCAGCTTCAGCTTCACGGCGCATGCCGTCTATCTGCCGCGGCCCCGCATCGAGATCCCGGGTCCGCAGGGGATCCAGGCCACGTTCGACTGGCAGGCTGCCAAGGCGGCAAGCCCCGCCCGCCTGTGCACCGCCACCCTCGTCAACACTGTCATCTCCTATTGAGAGGATCTCTTCCGCCATGCTGACCCTTGATCTCTGCAGTGTACCGTTCTGGTGTGACCTTCTTCCCGGCCTGCGGGTCAAACTGCGGCCGTTGACCACGGCGCTGATGGTCGCCAGCCGCGCGGATCCCGCAATTGCGGCCCTCACCGAAGGGACAGCGCCTGAAGAGGCCGCCCTTGCCATGGCCAAGGCGCTGGCGCGGCGCGCGATCCTCGACTGGGACGGCGTTGGCGATGTCTCTGGCGAGGTCTTGCCGGTCAGCCCCGAGGCGATCGACGCACTTCTTGAGCTTTGGCCGGTCTTTGAGGCCTTCCAGACCCGCTATGTCGCCAAGGGCCTGCTCTTGGATGCCGAAAAAAACGTCTCATCGCCCTTGCCGATTGGGAGTTCGGCGGGGGCGGCGGCTATTGCGCCGCCTGCGGATCCGTCTGTCCCGAGTGCCCCGCACGGCTGAACGCGCCGCAGACTTGGGAGGGCGCGCAAATCTGGGACCTCGTTCAGCGTCTTGGCGGGCAATTGCGCCTCATCACCGGTGCGGTGATCGGTTGGGATATGGGGGCCGCACTGGCGCTCGGGGCGGCGCTTGGCATCCCGGCGCTTGCGGTTGCGGAGCTCATGCCGCCCATCGAGGCTGTGATGGTGCGCAAGATCAATGAAGCGATGCAGGCTGACGCTGGCGGCTAATCTGTCAGGCTTTGCCCTGCTTAGGCCGCTCGAAGGGGCTGGATTCCTGTGAGGTCTACCTTCTCGCGGGCGCGGGCCAAATCCCAGGACCGTTGCAGGTTCATCCAGTATTCTGGCGTGGTGCCAAAGAAGGTTGCAAGACGCATGGCCGTGTCGGCAGACAAGGTCGTCTCGCCCTTGACCAGCCGTTCGATCCGGGTGCGCGGCACAGCCAGGCGCTTTGCTAGGGCTGGCGCACTCATCGCCAGCGGCTCCAGATAGAGCAACGAGAGCACTTCACCAGGATGGGAAGGATTATGCAGCAGGCTCATCGTGTCTCCTTTCAGTGATAATCTACAAGTTCAACTTCGGCTGGACCTTGATCTGTCCAGACAAAACAAATGCGCCACTGGCCGTTGATGCGGACCGAATGCTGGCCGATCCTGTCGCCAACCAAGGCTTCCAGATGGTTGCCCGGCGGAAAGCGCAAGTCTTCCAAAACAACCGCCGCATCCAACGCAGAAAGCATAGCACGCGTTCGCCGTACCAGATCCGCCGGAAAGCCTTTGCCGAAACGGCCAGAGAGCGCCTGCTCAGTCAGTTTGCCGCGAATGCTGATGATCATGTCAAGCATGTATCATGCCGTGATACGAAAATCAAGGAGCCCGAGCCATGTCACAAAAAAGGTCTCCGTCCGGCTTGTCGCCGTGGAGGCTGTCAGCCCTTGATCTTCTCGATCAGGGTGACCCCCGGCAGGCCCTCGAAATGCTTGTCGCAGGTCAGCAGTTCCGCTCCTTTGGCGCGGGCGGTCGCAAACATGATGGCATCGGCCGTTGCAAGCTTGTGGTTGCGGCAGGCCTCTGCCGCCGCGATAGCGATTTCTGTATCGAGCGGCACCACTTGGCAGACTTGGGTAAAGGCAATGACCTGATCTGCCTTGTCCTCGCCCGCTTCCCGCGTCAGCCACTTCGCCAGTTCCAGCTGAACCATGCTGGGCACAAGCCAGTCGGACTGTTCAGGCAGATGCGCCGCCAGTTTGTCGCCGGTCGGCGACCCGATCAGCCATTCGATCCAGGCGGATGTATCGACGAGGATCATCAGAAGCGGTCCGCTCGATCACGGTAATCGGCGGAAGATGCGCCGCGGGCCAGGCCCTTTAGAGCATCACGTTTGGGAACCGGGACCAGTAAGACGCCAGTGCCCTTCGGAATGAACGCAAAGGTTAGACCTGCCTCCCAATGCTGGGCGCTGCGGATCGCCTTTGGGATGGAGATTTGGAACTTCGAGGAAAGGGTCGCGGTCTCGGACATAATCATACGCCTTCATGATCGATATCGACAACGTAAGATGACTGCAGTCCAAAATCAAGGATCCCGCCTCCATGTCAGAAAAACGCGTCTCCGTCCGCCTGGTCGCTGTCGGCGGCCGGCAGGTGCGGGCCGAGCTTGAAGGGATCGGCGAGGCGGGCGCGCGCGGCTTTGGCCGGCTCTCGTCCGAGATAACGGCGGCCAATGCGCGGCTCGCGGGTTTTGCCAGCAAGGCGGGGATTGCACTGGCCGCCCTGACCGCAGCCGCCACGGCGGCCGGTGTTGCGATGATCCGCTCGGGGCTCGAGGTAATCGGCGCGCAGGCGGATATGGCAGCCTCGCTTGGCACGACGGTAGAAAGCCTGCAGGTGCTGACCTGGGCGGGGGAGTTGGCCGGGGTCTCGCTGGGAGAAATCGAACAGGCGACAAAGAAGCTGACGACGCGGCTTTCCGAGGCGGCGACGGGGTCAGGCACGGCGGTCAAGGCGCTGGCGCGTTTGAACCTGACGGCGACGGATCTGCAGGCCTTGCCTTTGGATCAGCGGATTGTCGCCATTCAAGAGGCGCTGAACAGGCTTGTCCCGGAGGCAGAGCGCGCGGCAGTGGCCTCGGACCTCTTTGGCGACAAGGCAGCCCTGGCCTTCCTGCGGGTCGATCCCGCAACCTTGCGCGAGGCGGCGAAAGATGTGCGCGACTTTGGCGTGGCGGTCAGTGCCAGTGACGCGGCGCAGATCGAACGAACGGGAGATGCGATTGCCAAGCTGAGCCTGATCTGGCTCGGCCTCACGAACCGGCTGACGGCGGCGGTTGCGCCTGCCTTGGAAGCGGTAGCCAATACACTTGCCGACATGGCACGCGGCACGGGGCCGCTGGGACAGGCGATCAACGGGATCTTCGACAATCTGGGGCGGCTTGCAACCTATGCCAGCATATTCGCCGCGCTGATGGCGGGGCGCTGGGTGGCGGGGCTGGCTGCGGCCGCGCTTTCGGTCAAAAGCCTTGCGACCGGGCTCGTGGTTTTGCGCGGGGCGCTCATTCGCACCGGCGTCGGCGCTCTGATCGTTGGTGCGGGGGAGCTGGTCTATCAGTTTACCGAGCTTGTTGGCAAAGTCGGCGGGGTTGGTGCAGCCTTTGGCCTTTTGCGCGATGTAGCGGCGGAGGCGTGGAACCGGTTGGCCCTGGCAGCGACAGGCGCCTGGTCCCGTGTCGAGGCTGGCTGGGCCGGGGCACAGGCCATGATCTACGAGGGACTGCAATCGGCACTGGCAGCCGTGGTGGGCTGGGGCAATTCTGCCGTGGGCAGCTTCCAAGGCGCCTTTGATGCGGTGAAGGCGATCTGGGGTGCGTTGCCGCAGGCGATCGGCGATTTTGCCTATCAAGCCGCGAACGGCCTGATCGACGGCGTCGAGGCAATGCTGAATGCGGTGGTCACCCGCATCAACCGCTTCATCGAAGGCTTGAACGCGGCGCTGGACCTGCTGCCGGATTGGGCCACGGGAGAGGGCGGCATCAAGATCGGCACACTTGATGCCGTCGATCTTGGCGGCATTGCCAATCCCTTCGCAGGGGCTGCAACGGCCGCGGGCACGGCGGCGGCTGATGCCTTCCAGGCGGCGATGGGCAAGACCTATGTGGATGCCCCCGACCTCTTCGGCGGCATGGCAGAGGCAGCGCGCACCCGGGCGGATGGCTATGCCGAGGCGGCGGGGATGCTGTCGGAGGCGGCATCACAGCCGATGACAGCTTGGGCCGCGCTGAAATCTGCGATCTTCGGCGCGGGTGCGGAGGGTGAGGCGGCTTTGAACCACGCCTCAGATGCCGCCGACGCGCTGTCGGACGGATTGGACAATGCCGGCAAATCTGCCGGTGAGGCTGGAGGGACTGCGAAGAAGGCGGCGGAGGAGGCTGCTACCGGCTGGGCGGCGGTCACAAAGTCCTTGGCGGACTATGCCAAGGGCGCGATGGATTGGGGCAAGGGGCTAGGCGAGACGCTGACTTCGGCCTTCTCCTCGGCCGAGAACGCCTTCCGGCAATTTGTCACCGCTGGCAAGTTCGACTTCAGATCGCTCATCTCCTCGATCTTGGCCGATCTTGCGGTGCTCTCGTTCAAACGCGCGGTTCTTGGGCCGATTGCGGATGCGCTGTCCTTTGCCTTTGGCGGCGGGAGCTTTCTGGATGGCCTCGTGGCACATAATGGGGCCGTGGTCGGCTCAACTGGGTCGACCCGATCCGTTCCTGCCTTGGCCTTTGCAGGCGCACCGCGGATGCACGAGGGGGGCTGGGCGGGTCTCAAGCCCGATGAGGTGCCGGCCATCCTGCAGCGCGGGGAGCGCGTGCTGTCGCGCCGAGAGCTTGCAAGCCAAGGGCGTGCTGGCGGGGCAGTTCCCGGTATCACGGTGAACATCGACGCGCGCGGCGCGCAGCTGGGTGTGGCCGAGCAGATCAATGCAAAATTGCGGGCGGCCATCCCGGAGATCGCCCGCATCGCGAAGGAAAGCGTGGCCGATGGTCGGCGCAGAGGTCAGGGGATTTGATTATGGCGATTCCGATCTTGCCTTTGACGCTGGCGACCTCGCTCGAGCGGCGGCTGGTCACCTCTGTGGCCGAGGCACGCTCGCCCTTTACCGGCACCTCGCAAATCCAGGACTGGGGTGCCTCATGGTGGGAGTATCAGATCGAGATGGCGGTGAGCCAAGGGGCCAATGCCCGGCGTCTCTCAGCCTTCTTTGCTGCCCTGGGCGGGCTCAGGGGCCGATTCCTCTTCCCCGATCCGTCGATCGAAGTGCCGTTGTCCGTGGGTACTCCTTACGTGACCGCAGCCCAGAGTGCTGGTGCATCGAAGTTACAAACCGCCGGCTGGGGGCTTGGTCTTAGGGCGGGCGACTTCTTCCAGCTGGGCGCAGATGTGACGACCCGGCTTTATCAGGTGATCGAGGATGTGGCGCCCGTGGGCGGTGAGGCGGTGCTGTCCTTCGTGCCGCCGCTCAGGTCGGCGGTATCGGCTGGCACGTTCCTTGGCCTTGACACCCCCTCCGCACTCCTGCGGCTGACGGCCCCAGTGCCGACGGTGATAGGCCGGGCCGACCAGCACCGCTTCACCCTCTCAGCGCGCGAAGCGCTTTGAAGCTTCGTCCTTTGCAGGCAACGATCTCGAAAGTTCTCCAATGTCGCGCGATCTCACCGCCGCCTTTGCGTCTGCACTGGCGGATCAGACCCTGCGGCCAGTTATCTTCTTTGAGGGCCAGTTTGCTTCGGGCTGGGTGCGGATCTGGTCAGGCTTGGGAGAGGTGAGCTTGAATGGCCAGACTTGGTCTGGAGCTGGGTCGCTCTTGGGCCTCGGCTCCATGGATGAGACCGGCGAGGTGGTGGCGGGTGGCACGGCGGTGTCACTTTCCGGCGTGCCGCTCGATCTGGTGCAGATGGCCATCGAGGAAGCGCGGCAGGGATTGCCGGGCCGGATTTGGCTTGGGCTCTTGGCAGAGGATGGCAGCATCATCGCCAACCCGGTGCAGGCCTTCTCCGGCCGCCTCGATGTTCCAGAAATCAAGGATGATGCAGACACCTGCACAATCACCATCAGCTATGAAAGCCGTCTCATAGACCTGACCGTGGCGCGGGCCTGGCGTTACACCCATGAAAGCCAGCAGGTGATGTTCCCTGGAGATTTGGGGTTTGAATATGTCACCGCGATCCAGGATCGAGAGATCACTTGGGGGCGGGGGTAAGGGGGACGTGAGATAAACGTCGGTTCAGGATTTGAACGGGTTGGTGATTGTAAGCCGCCCCTCGACCAAGAGGCCATCCTGCATGTCTTCAGAATAGAGCGTGGTGCATTGATTTTGCAGGGCTGCGGCGACGATCATCGCATCATAAACAGAAAATCCGTAACGCTCGCCAAGGGCGCGCCCAATCTCATGGGTCGTGGGCGTCAGGGAAACGACAGGGCAAATCTGGCATATGCTGTCGAGGAAAACGCCCGCTTCCTGCCAGCTCATCGCGGCTTTGCGGATACAGTTGACGAGGGTCTCGTTGAGGACCTGAACGCTGACCATCCCGCCTTGGGCGATGAGGTGTTCGGCCTTCTCGGCCTTTGTGCTCTCATCCAGCAAATAGAGGATAACGTTTGTGTCGAAAAAATTAGCGCTCATGTGTATCGTCACGGCTTAGACGCGCGCTGGCGGGAAGGCGCCCACGGAAGGGCCGCAGTGCGGCCAAGACTTCCTCGGGTCGCTGATGACGCGCGAGGGCAATCCCGGCCCCATCGGCATGAATATCAATGTCGTCACCCTCTTTGAGGCCCAGTTGGCGAACAAGCTCGGCGGGGAGACGGATGGCAAGAGAATTACCCCATTTTGCGACTTGCATGGCAGCCCTCTATTGTTTGGATACACTTATAGAAATGTATATCCATTGCGAGATGTTTGCAAGACCAACGGCACACATGTTGAGAGAAGGGAAGACCCATGCCCCGCGTTGACCACTGGGAGCGCCTGCTTGCCGCGGCGATCGACACGGCCCGAGTGCGGCCCTTCGCTTGGGGTCTTCACGACTGCCCGACCTTCGCCTTTGAGACGCGCATGGCTCTGACCGGCGGCGAGGATGTCGCCTCGCTCTGGCGGGGCAAATATACAACCCATCTTGGCGGACTTCGCGTCATGTGTCGCTTGGGGTGGTCCTCACTTGAGGCCATGGGTCATGCGCTTTTGGGGGTGCCGCGCGACACCGTGCTTCAGGCCCAACGGGGCGACATCGTATTGGCTGATACTGGCCTTGGCTTCGGCGTCGTGATTGGCGCCACGGCGGTCGGGCTTGCCCCCGATGGCCTGAAATTTGCTTCACTCAGCTCCTGCCGTGTGGCTTGGCCCGTTAGATCCAAACGCATTTGACGTTGCTGTCGGGAAGCTGCGCGGCCCAGGCCTCCCCACCCGGACCGCGCATCGGGGCTCACATGGACCTGAGGCCTGGCAGCTTGGGTCACTGCATGGTCCAACGTCACCCCGCATTCATCTGGCAATAAATCGGTTGGCAATTGGTCGGTGCGGGGCGCATGGTCCATGCCCGCGAAATGCGCTTCAAGAGTATGTGCCCGGTAAAAGCGGTACTCGCAGCACATCTTTAACACTTGAAGTGCAAAATACCTACGTTTTTTAGCTGAGGCGGCTCGCGCGCCCCTCAAACCCAGGACTCTCGCCGATGCCCTTCATCGTGACAGCCGTCACCGCGGTCGCGGGGGCGATCGGCGGGGTATTGGCCGCGGGCGGGATCGGGGCAGCCCTTCTCCGGATCGGCGGCACGCTTCTCTTGTCCTATGCGACACAGGCCCTGATGCCGAAACCGCAAGCAACGCTTGCAAACCGCACGGTGACAATCCGCGAACCGGTGGTGCCGCGCGATCTCGTCTATGGCCGCACCCGCAAGGGCGGGGTCATTGTCTTCCTGCATGCCTCGGGTCCTGCCGATCAATATCTCGATCTCGTCGTCGTGCTGGCCGCACATCGCGTCAAATCCATTGGTGCCATCTACTTTGAGGGCGAGATGGCGCTCAATGCGGCAGGCGTCGCGCAGGGCCGCTGGGCCGGAAACGTTCTTGTTGAGAAGAAACTCGGCGCGGCCGATCAGACCGCCTTTGCGGGGCTTAGGGTGGCTCTGCCTGACAAGTGGACAGAAAACCACCGCCTGCGGGGCTGTGCCGCCATCCGTTTGCGGCTCACCTATGACCAAGACGCGTTCCCGGGCGGCATCCCGAACATCACGGTCGATCTCGAGGGCAAGGATGACATTTGGGATCCACGGACGCAAAGCGCGGGCTACTCCGAGAACCCCGCTCTGTGTCTGGCCGATTATATGGCGAACCCGACCTGGGGCGTGGGCGCACGGATCGGCGAGGCCGACGGGATCGATGAGATGTCGCTCGTTGAGGCCGCCAACATCTGCGACGAGCCCGTCGCCCTTGCCGGTGGCGGCACGGAACCGCGCTACGCCTGCAATGGGGTGATCACGCTGTCCGAGCCCCCGAAGACCATCATCGAAGGGATGCTCTCCGCTTTTGCCGGGCGCTGCGCCTTCTCGGGCGGGGCTTGGCGCCTCTACGCAGGTGCATGGCGGGCGCCCGATCTGGCGCTGACGGCAGATCATGTCCGGGAAGGCGGCCTGACGCTGGCGACGCGGGTGACGATGTCTATGAGCTTCAACGCGGTGCGGGGTCAATTTGTCAGCCCCGAGAATGACTGGCAGCCGGATGACTTCCCGGCTTATGCCTCAGACGTTTACCTTGCCGAGGATGGCGGCGAACAGAAATGGCGCGACATCTCGCTTCCGTTCACGATCTCTGCCGCCATGGCGCAGCGGCTGGCGAAGATCGAGTTGGAGCGCGCGCGGCGGCAGATGACGGTGCGGCTTTCTGGCAAGCTCTCGGCTTGGGCCGCGACGGTGGGCGATGTGGTGACGCTGTCCTATGCGCGCTGGGGCTTTGCCGCCAAACCCTTCGAGGTGCAGGGCGTGAGCCTGGATCTGACGGCCTCGGGCGATGGGGCATTGCTCCTGCCCGAGCTTGTTCTGCGCGAGACTTCGCCCTTGGTCTATGATTGGACGGCCTCGGAAGAACAGATCTACGCCGCGGCCCCGAGGACGGCGCTGCCGAGGGCCCATGACATTCCCGCCCCGGGCCCGCCGCAGGTTACGGAAGAGATCTACGTCACCCGCGACGGCGGTGGGCTGAAGGTTCTGGCCAAGATCACTTGGGCGGCGGCACCGTCTGGTTTTGTGGCCGCGTATCAATTGCAGGCCCGTCGTTCCGGGATGGCGGACGGGATTGCGGGCGAGTGGCTGGATTATGGCCGCACCGAGGGTTTGAGCCTCGAGATCCGCGACATTGCACCGGGGCTTTGGGACTTCCGGATCAAGGCGATCTCTGTCCTTGGCGTCTCCTCCCCTTGGCAGGCGGCGGTAGTGGAAATCCTCGGTCTAACCGCGCCGCCACAGGGGTTGGAGAATGTGACCCTGCAAACAGCAGGCGGGCTCGCCATTCTCAAATGGACGCGCTCAGCCGATCCGGATGTGCGGGTGGGCGGCAATATCGTGATCCGGCATTCCAAGGAGGCGACGGCCACTTGGGCCGACAGCTATTCGATGGACCGGGTGGGTGGGGGAGAGGCGATTGCCGTCGTGCCCTTGAAGCCCGGCACCTATCTCTTGCGCGCAGAAGACAGTGGTGGGCGCGCCGGCCCTGAGGTCCGGGTCTCGACCAAGGGGGCGCAGGTGCTGACCTTCTCGCCCTTGGGCTTTCTTCAGGCTGATCCCGGCTTTGTCGGGACGAAATCCGGCCTGGCGGCCAGCGGCACGAACCTGACGCTCACTACGGCAACGGCAAATGGCGTGACGCAGGTCACCGCGATGGAGGGGCAGTACAGCTTCGCCGCCGGGCTCGATCTTGGGGCGGTGAAACGCGTGCGGCTGCGCTCAGAGATTGGGCTTGCGGCCTTGGCGCTGAATGACCGGATCGATGCCAGGACCGCGCTGATGGATGCTTGGGCGGATTTTGACGGGTCGGCCGGCGCAGAAATCGATGTGCTCTTCGAGATCCGCGAGACGGACGATGATCCCGCGGGCAATCCGCTCTGGGGTCCCTGGGGCCGTCTCGACGCCCATGAAATCGAGGCGCGTGCGGTTCAGGCGCGGGCGCATCTCACGACGAAGGACGCGTCTTATACGCCCATCGTCAGTCAATTGCGGCTTTACGCCGACGAGGTCGTTTGAACGCGCTTTGCGTTCCTATGGAGCACGCCTTCGCTGCCGCTCAGTTCCGCCTCAAAAGCGAACGCCCGCATGTCTTTTTGAGCAAGAACGGAAAACGCTGATATGCCCCAGACATCCAGCTTCGTGATCGCGAATGACGCGGGCGCGGCCGTTCGCGCGCGGATCAACGAGATCGTTGCGGCGCTGCAATCGACGAGTGCCGGGGCCTTGGCGCCCGCCGCAACGGTGGCCGGGATGCTCTGGGTCGATACCTCGGTCTCGCCGCCGGTCTTACGGCGGCGGAATGCCACCAACACCGGCTGGGATGCGCTGTTGGATGCGGCGGGCAATTTGGCGGGTTTGGCGAATACGGCCATGGCGCGGACCAACCTTGGGCTTGGCTCCATGGCCCAGAAATCTGCCGCCGAGTATGACGCTGCCATCGCCGAGAAGGCGGCGCTTGCTGGGGCCACCTTCACCGGGGTGGTAACGGCACCAAACTTCGTCTCCTCCTCGGATGCCCGGCTCAAGACCGAGGTCGAGACCATTGTGGGGGCACTGGCCCTCCTCGGATCCTTGCGCGGGGTGCGCTTCACCATGGATGGAAGCCGCCAGATCGGGGTGATCGCGCAGGAGGTGGCGACCGTGCTGCCCGAAGTGGTGCGGGCGGATGCGCAAACGGGCCGGCTCTCGGTGGCTTACGGCAATATCACCGGTCTCTTGATCGAGGCTGTCAAAGAACTCGCGGCCCGCGTGGCGGATTTGGAAGGACGGTTACTATGAGCGAAGGCGATGGCTTTATCGAGACGATCAACACGCTCTTTGGCGGGGCGGTGACCACGTTGATCGGGGCCTTCACCGGGCGGCTCATGTGGCATTCGGGCGAAGTGAAGCTTGGGCGGCGGCGCTTTTTTGGCAAGGAGCTCCTTTGGGAAATCCCTGTGGCCGTCGGCATGGCGCTGATTGGCGAGGCGGCCGCGCGCTACATCGGGCTCGCGCAGCCGGTCTCGACCGGGTTCGTGGCGACATTGGCCTATCTTGGGCCGCGCGGAGCGGAGGCATTGCTGACCGCTTGGATTGGGCGGAAGAAATAACCTGCCCAAATTGGGCAGAGCGCAAGATAGCTTCACCTCGTAGCGGTAAGGCGCTAACGTCGCCAAAACCAAACGCAGGGGCCGGGGCGTGCAGCACGAGAAAATCTACAGCATCTTCGGCCAAATGCTGGCCTTTGCCGTTTTGGGCCTGATGTTTTGTTCCGTCTATTGGACCCTTCACGGGTTGATAGGGCTATCGGCGCCCTTGCTTGGGCAAACTGGTAGCCTCTTTCTCGGATTGGCCGGAATTCCACTCTTGCTTATCATAGCAAGACGAAGCGTTAGCTTGGCTTTGGTCGTGTCTTTGCTGATCGCTGGGGTAGATCGCGCCTATTATCGGGGTGCCGATTATCCGTTGGCCAATAGCGTGATTGCGGGCCTCTGCTTTGTGATTGCAGCGGTCATGTTGATCGGCGTCCTGTCGGAGCGCAGGAAGTTTGCCAACAAGGCCCTGCCGAAAGTGCTGATGGTTGTTTTGGGATTGGCCTTTCTGCTGCCAGCGGGGCTCATCGCCAAAGTGCTGACCATGCTGCGGATCCTCCCCCAAAGGTCGGACAGCGAATAGGCCAAGGCGGTTTGACCTCCCCCCTGTTTGAGGCCTGACCCCAGAGCTCACCCGACCTCCTGAACCGTCATCGCCAGAAATAGCCCTGGTGGCACCCACCAACCTCAAGCGCCGTCCCGTCTCCGGGGCGGCGTTTTGCATTGCATGGAGAAGACCATGACGCTTTACGACATCGCCCGCAGCTATATCGGCACCACCGAGGGGCCTGGCCCCGCCGACAATCCCATCATCATGGAGATGTATGCCTCGGTTGGTCAGGCCCATGTCGAGCATGATGAGGTGGCTTGGTGTGCTGCCTTCGTCGGGCATTGCCTCGAGAAGGCGGGCATTCGGTCAACGCGCCGGCTGAACGCGCGGTCCTATCTCGACTGGGGCGTGCCGGTTGAGATCGCGGAGGCCCGGCAGGGAGATATCGGCGTCATCCCGCGCGGGTCGTCCGGCTGGCAGGGGCATGTCTTCTTCATCGACCGGGTCGAGGGGCAATGGGTCTGGGGCCTTGGCGGCAATCAGGATGATGCGGTCAATGTGAAGCGCTATCCGGTGGCAAAGCTTTTGGGCGTGCGGCGTGCAGGGAACGTCGCACCTGCCGTGACGCTTTCTGTTGCGACGGTCCAGCGGCGCCTGAAACAACTCGGCTATCACGAGGTGGGTCAAATCGACGGGCGCATTGGGCCGCGCACGCAAGCTGCGATCCTTGCCTTCCGCCAGGACAACATCCTGCCACTTGCTCCGATCGTTGATGTCGCACTTACCGAGGCGCTGGAAGCCGCGCCCCCGCGGCAGATTGCGCCGGAGCGTACAACGGGCGTTCCGACGGGCAGTCGAATTGTCTCAGCAGCCAATGCCCAGATCGGGCTTGGGGTACTTGGCGCGGCGGGCACGATCGGGAGCCAGATTGCGCCGGCCCTGATTGAAGCCGAACATGCCCGTGAAACAGCCGGGCGCCTGTTCAACCTGATCGGGCTTGAGGCTTGGCTTGCGAGCGCGCTGCCGTGGATCGGAGCGGCCGTGTTCCTCGGGGTGATCTTCTATGCCCTGCGCGCCCGCGCGGCCCGGATCGAGGACCATCGGACGGGGAAGACGCCATGATCCCGTTCGTCACGCAGGTCTTCGCCGCCATCGCTCGCCGTGCCCTCTTTTGGGGCGGGCTGGCCCTGATCTTCTTCGCCGCTTTGCGCGTGGCCAGCCGTCAGGGCCGCCATGCGGCCAAGGCCGACTTTGCCATCCGCCGTGCCGAGGCTCGCATTCGGGCACTGCAGACATCCAAGGAAATCCGTCATGAGGTTCAAAACGCTGACCGTACTGATCTTGAGCGCCGGGTTGATCGCTGGATGCGGGATTGAGCCGCGGGGGGTGCGGAACGACTGTGATTGGGCAGAGCCGATCCGGCCCTCGCGCGCGGATGTGATGAGCGACGGCACGCTGGCGCAGATCCTTGCCCATAATGAGGTCGGTGCCCGGCTTTGCGGGTGGGCGCCATGACCAACACGCATCTTCAGGAAGGACCGGTCATCCTGATCGCGAGCAGAGGCGGACCTCAGTTCTTGCCGCAGCACTGTTTGTATTTGCGGCCTGAGCCGCAGCGACAGGGATCGTTGCGACCGGGGCGTTGCGCACTCTGATGGGGGCGGCCCGGCAGGTTGGCCGCCTGTGTGCGGCTGAGTTCCGGCCGCGATTGGTGCAGGATCGTCGCCACGCAGTTCGGGATCAGGTCCGGCGCTTCGAGATCAATCTCGTCGATCTCTTCGTCAGAGAAGTTGCTCTCGCCGAGATTGATATCTGCCAAAGCCATAATAAAGATCATGGTCTCACGGGTCTCATCATCGGCGCGATCAAGGAGCGCCTCCCAGGCCTTGGGCCGCAAAGCCATGGCATGGGTGAACCCGGCGATCCAGGCTTCCCAGAGAACTTCCTCGCTGATGGAATCGATCTCATAGATGGGCTCGAGCCAGAGTGACCGGGTCATTGCCTCGGCCACCGCATTGTAATGCGCCATCACGGCACTGATGGTCTCTTGCGCGGTCTTGAGGTCGGGGAACCCGGCATCTTTGCGCTCGCCCCAGACATCAGCAAGCCAGTCTGAGGGCGGGATCATCTCTGGGCAGGCGAGAATGCCGGTGATGAAGCCATCCAGTTCGCTCAAGGTCATTGGCTCGTCGTCGATGGGCAGGGCTGACAGGAGATCATCGAGGTGCTGCAGCCGTTCGTCGTCCTGATCCATGGCCCAATCCTTTTGCCAACTCTCGCGATCCTTAACCGCGATTGACCGCAGCCACAATTGAAGCCGTACCGGCCGAACAGCGAAAGCCAGTCCAGCCGATCATCTCCTCTGGGGCATAAATGACAACATCACTTCAGGAAGGTCCGGTCATTCTGATCGGTTATGAATACCGGCTGCAACTGCAGGCCGAGGCTGACCGCTTTCCTCAGGGCGCCAGTTTTGCTGGGCAGGTACGCAGCGCGATCAGCGCGGACGCGGTCTTGGCGGAGCTTTCGACGGCCATGGGCAGTGTGTTACGCGTGGACGGGCGCACGTTGGAAATCGTGCTGTCCCCTGACGTGACGGCGCGCCTTGCGCCCGGCGGGGTCGTCCTCGATCTCGTGCGTACCGATCTGACCCCCGACCGACACCTCGGCTTCGTGCTGGAAATCCCCGTGGTCTTGCCGGTGACGCGGCTCCCTGTCGCCGGGGAGCTTTGAACGATGGAAGCCGCACTCGAGCTTCGACCCCTGATTGGGCCGATCCGCCTGCATCTGACCTCCAGCGAACCGATCCGACTGCGCGTTCTGTCTGGGCCAGTGGCTGTGCGGCTTCTCGGCCAACCTGGACCCCAAGGCCGGACGGGGCTGCAGGGGGACAAGGGAGACCCCGGCACACCTGGGATCACCATTCTGCCCACTGATACCCCGATCAATGGAGGATTCTTCTGATGGCCAATACCATCCAACTCAAGCGCCGGGTCTCAGGGCTCGCTGGCGCGCCGGCGGCGCTCAAATCCGGCGAACTCGCCCATAACGAGGTCGATGACACGCTTTATGTTGGCAAGGGGGATGATGGGGCGGGCAATGCGACTTCTGTGGTGCCGCTCGCCGGCAAGGGCGCCTTTGTCGATCTGACGGGGGCGCAAAGCATTGCCGGAGCCAAGACCTTCGCTGCCGTCCCCAAATCCGCCCAAGACGCCAGTGGCGGGACGGATCTCATCCGCAAATCGCAATTTGACGCGGGGTTGGTAGCGAAAGCGGCGCTGAGCCACAGCCATGTCTTGACGGATATCACCGGGTTGCAAGGCGCGCTCGAGGCCAAGGCGCCACTGGCTTCCCCTGCGCTGACGGGAGTGCCCACTGCCCCCACCGCGCAATCAGGCGCAAACAGCACACAAATCGCCACCACCGCCTTCGTGCAACAGGCCACTGTCGCCTTTGGCCCCGGCGATATGCTGAAATCCACCTATGACACCGACAATGACGGCAAGGTCGATGCGGCCGAGGTGGCCGATGCAGCACCTTGGGCGGGTATCACCGGCAAACCGACAAGCTTCCCGCCCGCGGCCCATACCCATGCGGTGAGCGATGTGACGGGCCTGCAAGCGGCACTGGATGCGAAAGCGCCGCTTGCTTCCCCCGCGCTGACCGGAACGCCGACGGCGCCCACAGCGCTCTTGGGCACCAACACGACGCAGCTTGCGACGACGGGGTTTGTGACTGCGGCCATCGGCGCGCTGATCGATGCAGCCCCGGGCGCCATGGATACTTTGAACGAGCTTGCGGCCGCTCTCGGGGATGATCCGAGTTTTGCTGCCACCGTGACCAACGCGCTGGCGGGGAAACTGGCTTCTGCTTCAAACCTTGCCGATCTGCCGAACAAGGCAACATCGCGGACGAATTTGGGGCTTGGCTCACTTGCCACGCAGGCCGCGAGCAGCGTCGCGATCACCGGTGGGACGATCGACGGCATTGCACTTGATGGGGGCACGTTCTGAGCCATGGCCAACACGCTTCTAGTCAAGCGCACGACGGTCGCGGGCCGGGTGCCGACCACCGCACAGCTTGCGACCGGGGAGCTTGCGGTTAATGTGACCGACGGCAAACTTTATCTCAAAAAAAGCGCCAGCGGCGTTGAAAGCATCGTCGACGTGACGGCCGGCGGCATGACCGATGCTGAACTCTTCGCCAAGGTGACTGCGCAGGATGGCACCGGCTCCGGCCTTGATGCTGATCTTCTCGATGGCAGCCACGCCAGCGCCTTTGCCCTGCTGGCGGGGGCCACCTTCACCGGCACGGTCACCGCGTCGAACTTTGTGTCGTCCTCGGACGCGCGACTCAAATCCGACATCGCCGGGATCCCGGATGCACTTCAGAAACTGCGGGTGCTGAGGGGCGTCACCTATCGCATGGCCGGGTCCGATCTCCGCCAGATGGGTCTCATCGCGCAAGACGTGCAGGCCGTTGCGCCGGAAGTCGTGGTCGAGACTGAGGGTGTGTTGCGCCTTGCCTATGGCAATCTCATCGGCCTCCTCGTCGAGGCCATCAAGGACCTCGCATCTGAGGTCGATCAGCTCAAAAGGACCGCCCCATGATCGAGACCGGGCTTTATGCCATCACGAACTGCGGCGTGCCGCGCCATTACGCGGTCGATGTCAAACCGGGCTATGCCGGGCTTGCGGTCTTTGTTCCTACCAGCGATGGCACAACTGCGGGCATGGCGGGTATCATGCTCTGGGCTGATCTGCGCACCTATCTCGAGACCCCGCCCGATTTTGGCAACGCGGCAGGCTTTGTCGACACGCGAAATGACGAGGTCTTTGTCCCAG
>Ga0315905_10001158_pt1 | contig 28498 bp, 38 predicted proteins | sample LakEriMetagenome_5_FD_203522 | JGI IMG/M metagenome (GOLD analysis project Ga0315905, IMG submission 203522) | Freshwater fungal communities from buoy surface, Lake Erie, Ohio, United States - Buoy 4 MA121 | ecosystem: Environmental > Aquatic > Freshwater > Lake | place: USA: Lake Erie, Ohio...
GCTCCCGCACCGCCCCAATGTCCCGGCGCGAGAAAGCTGGCCTCGTTGTGCAAGTGGTTAGTGCTTGAGGGATGCTGGCTGGAGGGGGCTTGGTTGTGTTGCAAGCGGTCAGCCCCGAAGCGAAGGCCAATGACGCGCGAAGGCGGTCCTGCTAGGGGTCCTGCCAGCCCCAACACTGCCCCGTCTCCGAGCCCTTGTCCCCTGCCTGCTATGCCCATGGGCCGCCCTCTGGCGCCAGAGCGCGAGTAGTCGGGCGAGGAGGTCGGGCGCGTCGATTTGTCGGGTCTCCACTCCGAGTCTTCTTGCTCGAGCTGCGCGTTCTGTTGCAACCATCCTGTCAAGTCGTCCACCGTTGTGAAGGCCAGCGTCATGCGGCGCCCTCTGGGTCCGTCGGCATAGTGGGCATCGGCATAGTGGGCATCATCCAAGTGGCCATCATGCCTGTAGCCATCATGCCTGTAATTTCTCGCCGACCTCAAGATGCCATCATCTCGTCCTCCAATGGGGTCCTCCCCGAAGGCGTGTCCCCATGCAGGGCTTACGGGCGTGTCCACGCCCTTGCCGAGCTTGCTCTTTGGGTTGCGCCAGAGCGGTCCTTGCAGTGGACCCTGCCATTCCACCGCAACCACGTCAACACGGCACAAGCGCCACACCGCCACGTCATGCGTGCACGCGAGTCAGGGGCGCGTGGCCTCACATGGCGCGTGCGGCGGCAAGTGTCGAACAAGGGCACCAAAGTGCAACCAAAGTGCACGGCAAGTGTAGAACAAGGGCACCAAAGTGCCGCACGCAGCAAGGGCACAACGCGTCCCCCACGGTTGCCCGCGTGCGTGCTCTGACTTGCGATAGCTGGCGGCAGCACGTCAACGAGAAAGCACGCGCAGAGGAGCAACGACCTCGAGAATAGCTGGCGTTGAGACAAGAAAGTCGAGGAGGCCGGTATCGCGTGTATCGCGTGCGCCAACACCGCGCTTGGCGCTCGAGTCAGTGCTGGATGGGGTGGACGGTGCAGACGTGGGTCTGTTACGATCTCTGCTCCATGTCCAACACGCCTGCTGGTCAGTAGCTGCCCCCCGCATACCGGCCAGAACAGGCAGGCAGAGAAACGGCAGCAAGAACATGCATGGCGCTGCGCAAGACAAGGGAGGGCGCTGCGCAAGAAGGAACGCACAGGCCACGGGAGCACGCCAGCGCTTCGCAGCACCATAGCCACGCCCGTGAATAAATTGAAAAATATTTTATTTCTTCACGGGCGTGGCTATGAAAAAAACAAAATGCGGACCTGCTGAAGGGAAGAATAGTGCCCTCACAGTGCCCAAGAGTAGTGCCCACACCCACTGTCATACCGAGATCGAGCGAGGAGCGCTGGCCAGCGCGCCGCCGGTTAGGGTGCGGGGCGGCAGGTTTTTGGGAAGGCGACGGGTGAGGCGTGCCGCCGTAGAGGGTGCGGAACTTGCCCGACACAAACCCGTTGTTTGATGCCCACTCCCACCACAGCGGCTGCTTCCCCGCACGCCGCTGTCCAGCGTTGGGCGATGCCAGAGTGAAATGATCAGACCCTGCTGCCCCGCTATCTGTGTTGCTGGGCGGCGCTTCCTGCTTCATGTGGGCGGTGTAGAGGGTATCCAGGCGGCCCCACAGTTCCTCTGCCGTCGGCCGCCTCCTGTTGTACATTTTCACGCGTTTCATGAATTTTCACTTTTTGCCTAGATTTTCTTTTCTGTACTGAATATTTTCAATGATGTGTTGAGTCTTTTCACTTTTTTGTCTAGTACTTTCACTTCCGTGTTGTGAGTTTTCACTTCTGTGTCAATATTTCAGTTCTGCGTCGAATATTTTCGTGTTATATCGCGCGCGCTCGCGCGTTTGTATACCGCGGGTCGCGACTGAGACACTCGCCCACCAAGGCATGGACTTGGCTGCTGTAAGAGTCTGAGAGTGCCGAGTACTGGCCCATCAGAATCTTGTTGATGACAGCTCCTTGGTTCCCCGCAGCGAAAGGCAGCCGGCCCTTGGAGCACACCTCGTACATCAACACCCCGCCTGCCCACATGTCGGTTTTCGTGTTGTAGGGCTCACCGTTGCAGAGTTCGGGCGAGAGGTAGAGCGGAGTGCCAACGCAAGACATGGCCATAGGCTGCGCGCTGTTGAGGCGTGTCGCCACGCCAAAATCGCCGACTTTGGGCACGTGGTTCTCCCCGATAAAGATGTTGTCTGATTTCAGGTCCCTGTGCACGATTTTCCGCTGATGCAAAAAATTGAGGCCCTCCATAATGTTCATCATGATCCAGACTGCCGAGCTCTCTGGGATGAGGCCCACCATCTTGGCAAGGTTCTGCTTGAGCGTGCCGTACGGAGCGTACTCCATGACGATGTGCAACATCTCGTCGTCAACAAACTCGTCATAAAAGCGGATGACATTAGGGTGCGACAACGAAGATAGCAAGCGAGCCTCCCTGCATGAGAACCACACGCATCACACCAAGCTCGACGGCACAAAAGGCGAGCCCCGAAAAAGTTAAGACATATACAAATGTCCCCTCGGTGGGTGTGCCGCGGGCGAAAGCTCCCAGCATGCGCCCTCCTCAGCGGCAGGAGACAATAAGAATGCGAGCAACTGCTCACAATAATAATGCGAGCGTGGGCTGGCCCTGAGGCCAGAGGGCAACGTTGGAGATGCACTTGCCGCCAAAATCACACGGTGCGACAAAAGGTGCGACTTAAGGTGCAGCGGGTGCGCGTAAATAGGCTGCGGGCTACAGTCGGGTACGCGCTAGCGCACGCCAACGTGCATGCAGAGCAAAGGGTGAATCAGTGCCATGAAAAAGCGCGGGTCCACCTTACCGGGTCGCGCTCTCGTACTCCTCGGGGGCGACAAAGGAAATATCGATCTGTTTGACAACCATGATGTTGCCGTCCTTGCCACGCACCTTGCGGCAAACGCCGCTCATGCCACGCCCGAGGACCTCGAGCCATTCAAACTCCTGCTTTTTCATTCTTTCGCTCCAGGTGTGAAAGCTGGAGCGAAAGCAGCGTCAGGAGCGCTGCAATACAAAAGGGGGAGATAGAGGAGATGCAAAGGACGGAATTGGTGCGATACCACGCGACACTGGCGCAGGCTGTCTGCAACGAGGGGCACCGGTCCACGGCACCCTTTTCCCGCGTCTTCCGCCTGCGCAGTCAGCACCGTCAACGGGCAAGCTCACTGCCGTCCATAGATCGATAGAAACTTGAGTTTGAGAATGAGTTTTGTTTGGCGTGTAGTAAGAAACTTCGGATGGGGGGAGCCCATTTCCATTCCAAAAATCTTTTCCCGGCGGCCGAAGCGGCGAGAGAAGAATTACACATAACGGGGGGTCCAACGCGGCGCCCGCGGACGGACTCCGCATCACCACGCTACGGTCTACTCCCCACACACACACTCGGCGGAGTGGGTGTATTTTCTTTGTTTCAAGTTTATCATGATCATGATCATGTAGTAATAAAGCCTGAGGTGGAGGCTCTCCAGGCTCTCTCTGTGTCTCTCCGCGGCAGCGCAGCGCGCAGGGTGGTGACCGCTTGGTGTACCTACCGACCGACATTCATCCGATGTTTGTCAATAAACACTCCTCCTCCCACCTGGGCCAATGTCCGGGGTGCTAGCACGCGCACCATACGATCTAGAGCAATGTGCTCAGTCACGTTGGTGTGAGCCCGAGCGCGGCCCGCCCGACTTCTAGCTGACTTCCATGATACCACAATCCTCGACGTGCTCCAGTTTGCCCTGCAGCATCTTATCACGATAGAATTCGAGATAGCGGGCCAGACTGGGGCTGTCGCAAGAACCGAGCCCATCTTCACTCGACCACGTCGACACGCCTGCCACCCCACCCATAGAGATACGAGTAAGTGTACCCTACGCTAGAACTACAGAGCGCGCCTGTCGCGTGGGCACTGCCCCCGCCAGAGCTGCCTGTTCCACGCGCGGGGCACATGAACGAGAGCGAGGACGGGTAGGGCCACTCGACCCTTGGTGCAATCCAAACACATACACACACGCATACATACCTGCCGCGTGCACCACGAGCAGATCGCCCTCGGGATTGCGGGCAATGGGAACGATGTCGTCTTGCCACTGCTCCGATTGCACCGCGTGAGTCAATGCGGGCGTGCGAGCGGACAAGTGTGCGCTGGACCGCGGCGCAACTAAAATATGACTAGAACAGGGACGGGGACAGCCCACCTTGGATGACGCGCGGCCCTCAACAGCCGCCTCGCTAATCTGGGCACATGACAAGGCTGTAAAATCGTAGATAGGCATGCCGCCATCGTGCGCCGACAGCATGCCCTGGCCCCCGACAGGCTGTCAGCGCGCATCCAGCACAGCTACCAGATGCAGCACATGCCGACACAGGGGCAATCTGAAGTTGCGCGGAGACGCAGACCTTGAGGACGGCCGGCGCAGAGGCCGGGAGCTCAGCGAGCGCGGCAGCACACGCAGGTGCCCTCCCGCAGTAGTCGTCGCCGATGGCGCCCGCATGTGACTGCAGCCAGGACGCAATGTCCAGCAAGCACTGCTGCACCTCCTCGTCGTTCATGTCGCCCTCCCGCGCGTTGGTCATCGCTGGCAAGGACCCCTTGGAGACCTCCATCGAGGCGGACTCGATGACTGTGCTCCCCACCCGTGAACAACAGGCAGTGAGGCGAAGAATTTTGAACACCGCCAATACGCCCCTTAACAAAATGCTGGCCGGGATGCGGTGAGGCGATGCAGCGAGGCTGCGCGCTGGTAAGTCTGGGCCTAGTGCTGCTTCTACCAGTGGGACCGGCCCGGGTCCCGCAGTTTTATCCGGGGCGGTGGGCTGCCTGCGACCGCGCGGATCGCACGCAAGTTGGGAGGCGCAGGCAATGCACCGGTGTGCGGGGAATGGTGCTGAATCTGCGCGGGGGCGGCGGCGGCGGCGGCGGAGGCATTTCGTCTGCGCCGTACGGGGCCGACGCGTCGGCGTCCGTGAAGCAGCTATGGGAGCGGGAGTTTGACCAGCTCTCTGGCCCCGCCAGTCAGTCGCGACTGAAGAGCGCGACGCTCTTCTCGGCCGAGGGCGAGGCTGAGGCGCTCTTCAGGCACGCCTTTTTCCTCACGCACTACCGACTCGATTTTGTCAACGCGCGACAACTCCTGGAGCGCGTCCTCGCGCTCAATCCACAGCACGTCCCGGCCCTCACCACGCTGGTCTCTGCTGTGCTCCCGCGTTGACCTGCGCACGCCACGGCTGCATCTGGGCGGTGACCTTGCTTTGCTTTGGACAGGGCCAGCTGCTGTACTTAGCGTACAACGACTACGGCGCTTCAGAAGGCGTGCTTTTGCGTGCGCTTCAGATCGAGCCTGGGCACTTGCTAGCCCGAATGCATGTCGACCTTGTGCGGTCACTGCGCCGAGCAACTGCTCTTGCCCCATACCAGCTGCTGCCACCCAGCGTGCCCTACGCGCAGGCTGCGGCAGCAGATATGGACGATGGCGCGTTGTATGCGGTGTGTAGCAAGCCATGCTCATTGCCTCGGCCCTCCTTGGCCTGGAGGCACCCGCTGGCGCGCACGCCTGCCCGCTCTGGGAAGCGCTTGGATGCAGAAATGCCGGTGCTCGCGCCTTGTTCTTGCGCGGCAACGTGGCACAGCTGACTGAGCTTGCGGGCAGCGCGACGCGAGCGCGCGGCAGGCGCCTACATCGCCTTGGGCCGCCGGCCCTCACGCAGGAGGCAACACGGTGGCGTGGTCGGGAGCGGGAGCGTGGGGTGGTGGGCCTCCCCACAACTTGCATTCGCAATGGGCAAGCCCTTACCACGGTGGCCACCCTGTGCTTGGTGCAGGAGGAGGCAGCAACACTGGGTGGCAGACAGTGTGGGGTCCGCAGGTGCCGCCTGCACTCGCTTTCTCTCCGTACAGGGGTCCTTTCCCCCCTCCCCCCCTGCCTCCCCAAGCCGCTCCTCCACCACAAGCACAAGAGCAGGCAGAGGCAGCAAGAGGGGCGCAAGGGCAGGCGCACGCACTAGAGTCACATGCAGCAGGCGTACAAGGACACGGAGGAGAGCGGCAGGGGCAACAGGAGAGCACGGAGGAGCAGAGGACACAGGATGTGCAGCCGGTGCCATTGCAGCAGAGCACACAGCCTGTGCAGCCCATGCCCACGAGCCCGCGGCCGTCGGCGCCACGTGCGGAGGAGGCAGGGCAGCAAGGGCGGCTGTCATCGGAGCCGCGCGAACCCCCAGCACAGGCGCGCGCACCAGGGGCAGTGACAGAGCGCTACGCGCAGTTGGGCTCGGAGGACTACGAGGCGCCTAGCTTTCAAGGACCCACCACTCTTGCAGCCACCTTTGCAGCACCCTCCACAGGCGCCACCCCCAAGCCAGGCACTCCTGCAGCCACACGGTCAATTGGAGTAGAAACGAGTCAAGGCGCCTCGGGCGGCACGGGGGAGCGCGGACCCGGTAAGCCTCAAGAAGCGGGCGAGATGCCGGAGGGCGCCCCGTCTAGCATGGAGCTACGGCTGGCACATGCCAAGTGGAACGTGCGGGCGTACGCCTACCAAGAGCTGGCCTGCGCAATCTACAAGCTGGCCACGGCGGCGCGGCAGACGCTGGCTGCGCGCTCACCGGGGCAAGACCCCGACGCGCTATCCCAGTGGGCTACCTTCCTGCCCCTTGTCTCCCAGGCCTTGGTCGAGACCAACGTCGTCGCCCTCGACCGCGCTCTGAATGCTGCACAGCAATTTCTCGAGCACGCCCCGCTCGACATGTGCCAGGAGTTGGCGGCGTCGTCTGCTCAGGTGCCTGCGCCTGGTGCATTGCTTCCGCCCTGCTGCCCCATGCGCTCTTGTCGGGGGTCTGGAGTCGAGAGGAGGGGCATGCGCAACTGAGCTCTCAATCATGATGCACATGAACGCATGTCTAACGGCACGGGGTGGCTGCTCTCAGACGCTTGTGAACAAGGCCTTGGCTACTCCTCGCAATGGGCCCAAGGTTCAAGAGATTCTTGTACAAATGATAGAAGCAGAGGCTGGCGAGCATGTGCTGCGGCAGCTTGTGGCGGGAATGGCGAGCAACAACGGGAAGCAGGCGGCGGCAGCAGCGCAAACAGCGCGGCAGGCTCTTCTTGTCCTGGGTCCTGTGGCCACGTACGCCAGACAACATCTTGTGCCTGCCTCAATCGCCCTTTTCGATTCCAGCTCAGGTGCTGTGCGCACAGAAGCTCTAGCGCTGACGCGGCAGCTGATACTGATGCTGGGCCCGGACATCCGCCCACTCTTTGACTCTCTGCGCCCTATCCAGGTAGCCCCGAGGACAGTAGCCCCGAGCACTGAGTTGCAAGAATCGTGATATGAAAGGGCCTGGACAATGAATGCCTGCCTGACACAAGTTAGCATCTAATGCACAACACATGTTAGAATCTGAGAGCCCTGTTGACATGGAAGCGCCCGCTGCCGCTGCCTTCTTCACGTTGCGTGTTACAGCGCGCTTCAGTGTCAAGCGCGAGGGCGGGCAGCTGTTCTCGCGCTTGACAGCTGTTCTGAAGAATGTGTGATGAAGAATGGCGCCCGAGTGTGCTGCTGTGCACTTGCCCGTTGGTCATGCACGATGCTAAAGTGTCGAGTGCGTGCGTGTGGGGGGGCAGCGCAACGAGGTGGATCAAATTATGGCACAATTGCCGCCAGGCAACGTGCAGGCGCTGCGCGTGGTGCGCTCAGCGCGCAAGACGGTGTCTTCCTCTACGCCTGCCTCTACAGGCACGTCAGGCACGTCGGACACGTCAGCGGCGGGAGGCGCGTCTGGCTCAGTTATTAAGCACTCAGGTCTTGAGACCCTCGGCAACGGGCCGCGTGACACCCTTGACATGCGCGACTTCCATAGTGAAACCCTACACATTGCAAAAGCAGAGGAGGTACTGAGCAAGCTCGGCAAGGACTGGACTGCCAAGATCTTGGCTGCTCCCAAGTGGCAGGACAAGAAAGACATGCTGGACAAGCTTCTCTCGGTTACCTCTGGCCCTGGCCGCCGTCTTGCTGTCGGCGATTACTCTGAGGTCTTGCCCCAAGCATTTGCACACAACCCGCACGCCACCTATCTTGCCACGGCAAGCCACCTATCTTGCCACAATCATGCCTCCTTTCCCAGCACTCTTTCATCACTCTTCCGTGCTTGAATGCGAGTGCTTGAGTGGGACTCAGGTTGTGAAGACGCTGCGGGTGCTCATGACGGATTCCATGGTGCTGGTTGTGGGAGCGGCGATCAAAGCAATCGGTATTGGTCTCACGTTGAATCCCGCGTCGTGTCTCGGCTTTGCGGCACTCACGCCTTTGCTACTTTGCTTTGCCGCAGGCTCCCTCCCAGTCGCCAGATGCAGCTCTCTTGGACCTCACACACCTTACACACATCACACACCTCACACACCTCACACACCTTACACACCTTCTGGAGCACTTGCACCTCACATAGCTGGAGCAGCTCAAGCTCATGCTCATCTCTCTCCATGGCTCATGCTCATGCTCATGCTCATCTCTCTCCATGACTCATATCTCGATGCCACTTGTTCCAGCGCAACTGGCGGGGGGACTAGGCTCCGACTTCAACCTGCACGCGCGCGGTCTCATGCTTGTTCTCCTCGACAAGCTCAAGGATACCAATAGAGCTGTGGTGGAGGGCGTTCAGTCCTGCCTCGACACCTTCCTCCTTGTGAGTCTGTCCATAAACCCCAAACCCTAATCCTGCCTCCACACCTTTCTCCTGTTTCAGTCTGTCCTGGTTTAGGGTTTAGGGTTGGGGATACCAACAGATCTGTGGTCGAGGCCGTTGAGTCCTGCCTCCACACCTCAGTCCTCGTAAGTCAGTCCTGCCTCCACAACTTCCTCCGCGTTTGTGTGTGTCAGTGTGTCTCTCGCCTCGACACCTTGCTCCTTGTCTGACGCCCCACGAGTCTATGGGCTATGGTCTATGATCTTTGGTCTATGGACTCTGGTCATGTGACTCACATGGGCTTCGGGGTATGGTCTCTCGTCTCTCGTCTCTGGTCCCTCCAGTCTTTGCGTGTCATGTGAACTTTGTTTGTTATGTGAGTGCTCCGCGTGAATGCTGGCGCTCACTCCAAATGGACCACGCTAGTGTTGACTTGGAGTGGAGCAGAGCTGCTCTCATGTTTGTGCTGTGAAGAAACTTCTGTGTCATGTGTGTGCTGGAAGAAGGTCCTGTGTGAAGGCGAGCGTTCTTTTGAAGCTCACATGATGCTCTTCTTTGAAAGCCCACAGGACAATGTTTCCCTGAAAGATGTCTGTCGCACTTGCCATGTCTGTCGCACTTACCATGTCTGTCGCAGTCGCTGTGTCGCACTTGCCATGTTGTGCGCCCAGTGGCACTCACAATGTTGTGCGGGTTTTGACCCCAGAGCAAATGTACTACAATTGCCGAAATCTCGGACTACGTCTATGCTTCACTGGGCCGATCCTCGACTCCAAAGGTCCTACCTGATCCCTCCTTCCTGTGTATGCCGCACCATTGTAGGCATCCTCGTTCCCGAGTTTCTGCATGCACAGTTGTTGAGCATGCACGGCACGAGACGCTCTTGTGCCTTTTCGTTTGTGCCTTTACGCATGCTTTTACATAGTGGCTTGAAACAATGAAACAGCGTCATACCGCACTGCCTTCACATGATGAAACTGGCGCATACCTCTCTAGGTGCGAGTTCAAGTGCTCAAGTGGTTGACGAGGGTGTTTGGCCATCGTAAGCTGTGGGAGGGAACGGGGCGGCGGGTGACTATAGAAACATCCCTTTGCGACGCTTTGCTCGGCTGTCTGGAGGACGGTGTCCTCGAAGTTCGCGAGGTTGCTCAGTGTGTGCACCTGCAAGCGGAATGCTCAGTGTTTGAGAGTCTTGATCTGGCACAAATGAATATGCATACTCAACCTGCCCTGCCCCACGTTTTAACGCTAACACGACACGACGGCTTGCGTGCTGGATTACAGACAGCAATGGCGGCGGCGCAAGCCATGATGAGCCTCGCGGGTCCTTCTATGTTATTGTCACGGATTGACCAAGTGGAACTTGAGCCCAAAAGGAAAGCCAGACTCCTCCAGCTTGCCGCTCAAAGCGAGCTTGTGCAAGCGTGAACATGGGAGGAAGCGCCCCTCCGATTTTTAAAAGTTGTAATACTACCGGTACTCATGTCCATCGGTTGAGTGGCCATCTAACTCTAATCGAAAAAAGAAAACCGAACTTGAAGGGAGGGCTTGGCTACGAGGGCGTTTGCGAGACGGTGGTTTTCGCTATTCCCGCGGCGCCAGGCGAGGGCCAGAAGAGGTGGAAATGAGTGAAAAAAAGAAGCAAAGTGTTCCTGGAGGTGCACCGAGCCTGTCCGCTGACAATAATATGTTTCAACCCCATATGTTTCAACCCCATATGTTTCAACCCCAAGGCCCCTGGGCGCTCTCGGCGAGGAGCGTCCAACTCGGCGTCGGAAACCAGATTTCCGAAGAGAATTTCCATTTCCCAACCATCGGCTGTGATTCATGCTGTCCGAGTCGGGACGAGGTCGTTCGCGTGTGTGTAGAGTGAGGGGTTTGTTGACAATCAAATGAGAGTCACAAACGTTTGTGGCCATGGGTTGGGCGGGATGGACTTGATGACTGAGTCTGAGTGCAAGATCTCAACTCAGATCAGCAATCAAATTTCGGATTTCCTGGTCCGACGACGCCGCAACCACCTGCACATGATGCGCGTCACAACTATGTGCAAACACATGGGCAATATGGCCATGGATTTAAAGAGTCAAGCAAGCAGCAGAGCCAGAGGAGAGTTTCCAAGGGTTGGAGGGCAGCATGATACATGTGTTGCACACACAATACCACAATCGACTCCTTTGCATCTGAGTACAAGCAAGAGCTCGCGGCATCTGGGTTGGGCGTCTCCAGAGTGGGGTTTGGCACGTATGTAAGCGATTGAGCATGGCTTGCCACCTGCACATGTAAGGCATGGACAAGTGTGAGGCACTGAGCATGGCTCACAAGACACATATGTCATGTGTTTCAGCATGGCTCACAAGACACATGCAAGCCTTTCAGAGGCTTCCCTGGCACAGCTTAGGAACTCCCGAGAAGCAGTTCATGTTAGTTTGTGCCCTGAGTGTGTCAACTTGGTGTCGACGACTCATGACGCGAATAGCGAAGCGACTGACGATGCGACACCAGCCATGCCACACGAGGGACGGCACTCAAGACGGCAGAAAGCGAAGGCAATAGCGTGCAACACAAACGGCACCTTAGAGAAGGCTTCTTGAGTGAAGAAACTTGTGAAGGCAACAGCCTCCTGAGCCACTATTCGACTTCGTTCTTTCTCCCAGAACTTGATCTGCAGCCATTTCATCATGCGTGTGTGAGAGAAAGCTACGAGATAGAGAGGTCGGGGAGGGCGCAGGTGCCTGGACGGCAGGGACTTCGATGGCTAAGAGAAGGGCAAGAGAGGCAGGCCTGGAGCATGGCGATACCTGGTCCGTAATGACCTGAGGAACCACCGGGTTTCTGTCCAGGCACTGCCCACCAAGAGTCACGTTGCGTTTAGTTTTTAGACTCCATGTGTTGAGTTGATAGACTGGGTAATAGACATGTTCTCTTCTCATGAGCATTCGTCTGGTTGAGTTGATAGACAGCATCAGACACATGTTGACATGTTGAGTTGATAGAGCACATGTCATAGACATGTTGAGTTGAGTTGATAGACAGCATCAGACACATGTTGAGTTGATAGAGCACACGTCATACGCTGAAACCCTCCCTCTGTCTGAGATCCGCTGCAACTTGCTGCGCACCACCGTACTGCTGGTCCAGCAGCAGGAGCAACACCAGACACGTGACCACAGGAGCAACACCAGACACGTGACCACACGTGCGACACCTGCGGGTGAGCATGCATGTAAAGGTAGTCGATGATCTGAGTGGCGGTGATGCCAGTGGTGAGGGCCCTCCTGATAGACTTGCGCGTGATGACTCCGATGAGCATGTGAGGCAACTTGTAGTCGATTTCTGTAAAGAGGCGCAGGACTTGCTCCTGGAGGACGGATGTTGTGTAGGCATACATTTTGTAGTTGGTCTCGATGATGATGCAGCGTCCCTCTTCCACTTGGCCATCCATGGTCTTGTGAGATGCACTCACGCCAGAGGATGGAGCTGAAGGCGACTTGATGAGCCCCGGATTGGCGGATGCCCCTTGAGAGCACAAGTCCAAAACGAGGTGTGTCGGGTAAAACCTTCGAGGAGCATGCGGGCGCACATAGACGAGGCCCAACAGCTCAAAGAGATCTATGAGCTCCTGCCAAATGACCCAAGCGCTTGCACAGATGAGCCGGAGCAGGTGACGCGCTTGCACAGTTTAGCCTAAGCGCTTGCACAGTTGAGCCTCCGAGGTGACGCGTGCTACACATGCGCCCATGTGGTATGGCGGGAACTAGAGGAGAGCAAACAGGCAGGGAACTAGAGGAAAGAAATGACGGCAAACGCATCACCGCCTTGCAGCCGCACGTTGAAGCCCGTCCAAGTCTGTCCCAGTTCAGGGTTTAGGGTTTAGGGTTTAGGGTTTAGGGTGAAGGACTTAGGCTTTAGAGATGGGACCTGTTGGGTCTTGGACAGCTTGTCTTTGGAGTAGCCAGCGCCGAGGGTGCAAAAGGACACCTGCAACACTGTGGCCAGCCACGTGTCCGCCTTTTTGTCGGCCTTTGATGTGCGGCGGCGGTGGACCATCTCCATCACAAGTTGCCACACTTGGGCTGTCACGGGTCGAAGCAGAAACTGGAAGCCGGCTTGTGTGATTTTGCTGGCAAGCTTTTCTCTTTGCATCAGCGAGGTACCGTCGGCTGCGGGGGCCAGGAGCTCGTCCTTGACTTCTTTCGATATGCGCCAGCCTGTTTCAGGGCGGCTAGCTGCCTCGGTGTCCGTCGCCACCATGAAGTGCAGCAGGCTCTCCCACCGTTTCTGCCCGGGGCAGCAGCCGTCAGCTGCCGTCATTCGAGACACCCACTCTTCCCTTTACCCCGCCCGCGAAGAATGGGCTGAGCGCGACCCCTCGCTCAGCGTCTAAACACCAAACCCCAACAATACTGACCGCGGGGGTTGGGGCCGGAGGGGTGGCGCACATACAATTCTTCCGCGCCCTACTCCCCGCTGAGCCGCAACCCCGCTGCCCTAAACCCTGCTGAGCCGCAACTCCTGTGCGCCGCCGCCCCTTTGAGCCTTCCCAAGGGGCGGCGGCCCAGAGGGGTTGCGGCGCAGCGGGATTTAGGGCGCGAAGAATTGTATGTGCGCCACCCTTCCGGCCCCAACCCCCGCGGTCAGTACTGTAGGGGTGGCGCTTATCCCATTCTTCGCGGGCGGGGTAAAAGAAAGCGCAGAAGAAAGGCATGGCTGCAAGCGCAGAGAGCGGGGGACCAGGCAAGCAACAAAGGAAGAAAGCAACATGCCACACATAAAGCAACATGCCACACATAAAGCAACAAGATAAACAAAGCAACAAAGCAACATGCGTTGACAACCCAACCTGCGCCCAGATCCGTAGATTTGCAGGAGACACGGCTGCGTCCGACTGAGGACCCACCTCTCGGCCCTCGGCCCTGCGCGAAGAAAGGGATGAGCGACACCCCTCCGGACCTAACCCCCGCTGAGCCGCAACCCCTCCGGCGCATGGGCGTGCTTGCCACGGTGGATGATCTCATAAGGTGCGCGTGCATCAGACGCTGGATCAGCTCTTCAGACGCTAGATCAGCTCCCTTGACCTCGGTCACGAGCACATGAGAGCAGGGCGGGGACTTACCAAGGCCCAGTGTCACGCACGCGCACGCGCACGCGCACGCGCACACGCACGCGCACACGCACACGCACACGCACATGCACACGCACACGCACACGCACACGCACACGCACATACACACTTACCAAGGCGAAGTGTCACGCTGTGACAAGGCCTTTCCAACCTGCGCCCGAAAGTTGCCCTCCAACTGCACGCTGCGCTGGTCCACTGTCTGCGTATCCTATTTACGTGCACGCCGCAGCACATGCATCAAGAAATCTGCTACTTGGAGCGCCCACGTCAGAGCAGCCCCGCGAGGAGTAGGAGGGCGAGAAAGGTACCTGCTGCTGGGTCAGGAGATGAACGCTTCGCATCTTCTCGAGCGCCGCTACCAACTTGTCTGCGCAAGGTGTGCGTTCGTCATTCCACCGCCGCAGACCAACACCTCCAGCGGTCGGAGCCCGCAAAAAAACGTCGTTCTCCCGCGGGACTCTCGCTCATCTGCCTTCTCTGGTGTCCAAAGAGACCTAGTACACCAGAAAGAGACCTAGTACACCAGAAAGAGACCTAGTACACCAGTAGAAGACACCAATGCTGCTCAATCTCGTCACTATCTCATCCCTCTCGTCTCTCTCGTCCCGCGCGCGCTTTCTCTCCCCCCCACCCCTCTCCCTCTCCCCTCTGTGTGCACAGTCTGAACGAACACCTGGACTCACGCACCCCAGCAGCCTCATGCCCACGGACTGAAAGAGGCAAGAGGAAAGGAGGAACAGGCCGCAGCGTGCAACGTGGCTCGCGCCCTCGCACATCGTGCAGGGGGGGCGGGGGGGAGCACCTGCTGCAGATTTGGCAACCCACTGAGAGACATCAGCAGGCGCATCCAGGTAGGCTAGCCGCATGACCAGCTGCCGCGCAAGCGCGGGCAGAGCGCGCAGAACGGCCACAACGGTCCACACGTTCTGCCCGCGCCACGCCAACGTCAGTCCAGCGCTCGTAAGAGCACCAAGCGCTGCGCGGGCGCCTGTTGCGGAATCTATGCTGCTGCATCCTGGCATTCTCACCCTGTTGCGGTGGCGCGCAGCGCGCGGTTCCGTTTTCTTACCTTATATAGCTCGGCAACCGAAGACGCCGGCAGCTCGGCGATGTGCGCGAGGACCGCATCCCCAGACGCCATTGCAAGTCCTTTCCTTTCCTTTCCTTGCCTTGCCTTTCCCCGCCACGTATCACCGGGTCGCGCGCGTTGCTCTCCTACATGAACCAGGGTTTCTTGCCATTCTTTGCTTGGTGCGCGCCGCGCGGACCACCGCGTATTGCTCGGTGCGAGGGCAGGGTTCGTGGCCCTAACGAAAACGGTTGTGTAGTCCGGCAGGCCGGGGAGCATGTCCTTGCGCTCCGCAACAAGGAGCTGGGGCAGCAACGAGCAAGGTCTCATCCCCGGGCTGCCAGGCGTTCCCCAACACAGGCGCGGTGTCGTGCCCCTGTGCTCCATGGGCACGGTGCTGTAAGCCCCTCACGGCGGAAAATCTTGGGGCGGGCATTCCCCAAGACTTTGGCAGATGGCGCACCTGTCGAGCGACTGGTACGAGCAGCTCAAGGGCTTGGTCGCGGACCTCCGTTCGCCGACCGCGCGGGCTGAGGCCAAGATTGAGGCGGCCAAGGGGCTTGCGGCCATTGCGCGCTCCGACAACCAAAATGACCAGATGTCGCAGCAAAACGCTATTGTGCTGGCTGGCGGCGGCACCGAGCTGGTGCGCCTGCTCGCGGAGGCGGCGCAGGAGGCAGTGCAGTGGTGGGTGGCGCTGGCCATCACGCAGCTCGTGTTCGCAAACGAGCGCGCCATCGAGTCTATCATCGACTTTTCGGTGCTGCAGGGCGGTGGGAGTGCGATGCAGCGTGCCTTCGGCTCGCTCTCGGGCGCGGACCTGGAGCGCGCACGGCTCGAGGCGCGCGAGCACCAGGCGGACGGTGGCCTGGTCGAGTTCTGCGTCATCCGCACCATCGCCTCGGTGCTGAGCAACACTCGGGGCTATACGACTGACCGTGTCAAGTACGGCTGCCTGCACATCGCGACCAACATTGCGAACAAGCATTGGGGCTCTCACGACGTGCTGCTGCACCACGGGGTCGTGCGTCTGCTCAACCCAATTATCCGCGCTGGCAACACTCCCGCGCTCACAGCGGCGGGCGTCGCGCTGCTGTGCTGCTTGTCGTACAACCACAAGGGGCGCCTCCGGCTGATCAAGTCGGGGGTGGTGCCCGGCCTTCGCGCCATTTCACGCTCGGAGAAGCGCGAGCTCAACGCCATCAGTGCCAACATTGCGCGTTTCAACCTTGAGGGCCATGCGGCCTCCCTCATCAGCGCGCTCGGGCGCGGCTTCCTGGCGCGCCTCGAAGCAAAGCGGCAGGCTCGCCAGCGGCTGATGAAGCGACTGTCCAACTTTTTCACCAACGCGGTGCTGTGGAAGTGCTTTCTCATCTACAAGGCCTTCCGCATCGAGATGATAGAATACCGTGCCAAGATGAAGCAGGCCAACGCGCTGCTCTTCAACCGCGGGCTGCTCAACGGCTTCCGCGCCCTCGCGGGCTACATGTATCATCGGCGGGCAAAGTACCAAAAGGAGGACCGCGCCCTGGCCTTTGCGGCGAAATCGCTCGTGGCACGAAACCGCATCTTCCGCGCGTACATTGAGTTCATGTACAAAGAGGGCCCCTGGTGGAAACCCGACGCTGCCCTCGAAGCGCTCGTCAAAGAAAAGTGCTCGCACTTCCTCGCTCTCATGTCCGGCCAGTGGACCATGCTCACCTTTGACGCATGGAAGGGCATTATTGTCAAGAAGCACAAGGCGCTCAAGCGCTGGAAAAACAAGGCCCTGCACCATGGCTTTGACATGTGGGTGGAGTATATGTGCAGGCAGGGGTCGTGGTGGGAGCCCGACGACCAAGTCAAGAAAAAGCTCGAGGAAAAGTGCTCCCACTTCCTGGCCATGCTCAGCGGTGACTGGCTCAAGAACACCTGGAAGGCGTGGCAGGAGGCGACGCGCAAAAACAAGCGGGCGAAGGCGAAGTGGCTGAACCGGGCACTCTCAAACGCCATGGACTTGTGGTTCGACGACGTCTTCGTCGACGCCGCTCAGCTCTACTTCGAGGTGCAGAAAAAGTGCTCCAGGGTGGTGGCGATGATCGGTGGTGAGATGCGGGCGGCGTGCTTCCACTCGTGGCAAAAGCACTCGGCCAAGATGGCCAAGAGCCGCAGGTTCCTCCTCAACATGCAGAAGATGCCCATGATTAACTGTTGGGAGAACTGGGTCCTCTTCATGTGTCAAGAGGGGCCCTGGTGGGAGCCCGGGCGGGAGCTCAAGGAGAAGTTGGATGAGAAGTGCAGCAAGGTTTTGTCCTTGATCAGTGGGGACATGCTGAAGCTGGCCTTCTCCGAGTGGTCGGGCATGTGCAAGAAGAACAAGCGCGCCATGCGCCGGTGGAAGCAGCAGAGCGAGCACCACATGATCTCCATGTGGAAGGAATTTGCGGCGCAGGAGCGGGACTGGAAGCGGATCATCAACATAATTGCGCGCGCTCGCGTGACGCAACACAAGTGGGAGACGCTCGTGGACTGGCAGTTGATTGGCCAGGAGCGTAAGTACAACCGAGACCTCGTGCGCGACGCCGTCAGCATGTGGCAGCACAAGTCAATCATCCACGCCCTCCGCTCCATCGACGAGCACCTCCAGGAGCAAAAGTACTACCGCGAGGTGGTGGCGCGCTTCCGGCGGCGCTTCCAGATGCGCCCCGCCGCCCGCTGCCTCAAGTGCCTCCATGACTTTGTCGAGCGTCAGATTCATATGCGCCTCCTCATGAAGCGCATCAAGCACCATCACATCATCGAGTGCCTGGCCAAGTGGAACGAGGTGGTGCAGGAGGCAAAGATCGCGCTCAAGGAGCAGATGTGCAGCGCCTCGCCGCTCCTGATGCGCTGGCTCAAGAGGCCCATGGCGCGCACGTACAAGGCCTGGCTCGAGCTCTACAAGACAGAAAAGCGCAACCGCCAGATCCTGGAGCGCATGGCGTACCGCCTCCGCAACGCGTGCGTCGTGGCCGCCTTTGCGGACTGGAATGTCTTCGTGGATGTGATGGTGGCCGAGCGCTTTCAAGAGCTCAAGACGGCTACGGCAGCCGCCCTCGAGAGCGGCTCAATGACGGTCCTCCTCGCGTCCCTCCAGCGCCAGCACCAGCTCTTCTTCCGCCGCAACGTGCGCTGGAACGACTTTGTCAAGACCTACCTCGAAGATGCCGTGAAGGAGGTGGCCTTGGAGGAGCAAGGCATGGTCCAAGACATTTTGAACAAGAAGCAGCGCATCAAGGCCAGACGAGCGGTGCTCCGAGCAGAACAAGAGCACCTACCAATGGGTTCTCAAGCCAAAAAGAGAGGAGGGAGTGTGTCGCCGACAAAAAAAGGCGCAGGCCCCGGGGCGCACAAGAAGGCCAGCTACGCAGCACGCTTTCTGCCGCACCGGCAACAGAATGATGCGTACTTGAAAGACCACGCCGACCAGCAGATGCTGCCTGCGTACCTGCAAGACGCCGCTGCGCTGGGCCGCGTGGCGGGCGAGCAGGGCAAGAGCGGGGAGACGGGTGCGCATGCAATGACGGGTGCGCATGCAATGACGGGCGGCGCTGGGGCTGCCCTGTCCCCGGTCAACCTTTCTCTTTCCCACCCGCACGGAAGCAGCATGGGTGCCGGAGAGGTGCCAGGCGTGGTAGAGGAGGATTTTCTGTGGACAAGGGTCGGAGAGGAGGAATGGAAGGCGCAACGGCGGGCACCTCACCCTGCCGCCCGCTCCCCAGATCGCTGGGGCGGGGGCGGGAGCGGCAAGGCGTATGCGGACAGGTCGGCTTATGTGCGCGGCTCTGGTGCTCAGATTGCGCCCAGCTACATGCGAGGCAACGAATGCATAGATCAGCTCGACGCTTCGGTTCGCTCTTGCCTTTGTTCGCTCTTGCCTTCCCCCTATGCTCCCTTGCAAGCCCGCTCCACACCACGCGTCTCAGTTGGCCAAACACACCTGTGCTTGCTCGCGTGTCCCTCCTCCAACCCTGCCGTCCGTCACACGTCTCGAGTGGGAGAGTAGATACGCGCAGCAGATGCTGGACCAGGGCCCAGGATCTCATTCTGATCGTGGTGTCTTGCAGGGGGATGGCATGTGGGGTGCGCACGACCTGCGGCAGCGGGAGAGGGAGCTGCACAGGGAGCAGGAGCAAGCCAGAAAGCAGGAAAAGCGGCGGCGAAAGCAGCAGGATCCAAAGCAGCAAGATCCAAAGCAGCAAGATCTCGTGCTCTCGCACCCCTCGCATGACCCGGAGCATCACCAGCAGCGCACGCGGCGTGGGCATGGGGCGCAGGCTGGCGATATGCACGCACAGGCTGCTGGCAAAGCTGGCAGACATGCGCGCGTGTCGTTTGCCGTGCACCAGGAACGCGCCTGGGAGGCAGACGAGACTGACGAGGGCGGTGACGCAGCGCTGGACCAGCACGCTCTAGACGGTCCTGTCCTCATGTGCCCTCCACTTTGCCCTGTTCCCTGCGCTTGCCCGTGCTCTCCCCGTCTCCCTCATCCTCCCTCATCCTCCCTCATCCTGGTTGCCAATGTTGCCAATGCAGGAGCGCGATCGTGGAAGGAGGCGCACGTGGACCTGCAGCAAGTGGGCGTGGGCGTGGGGGACGAAGGATGGGGTCGTCCAAGAGGCGTGGGCTACTCAGCGTCTTTCGCTCTGTCCGGAGTGCAAGGATCAACTCGCCTGCCGCCCCTCCCAAGTACCACGGGCTCGCAAGGCGCGGGTGACAGCGAATGGCCTTTTGTTGATCGGCAGAGCTTTGCGCTCCCTTCGCTTTTGCGCGGCCCCAAAACACCCGTCATCTTGATGTGATGGCAGGTGACGCAGAGGCGCGGCTCTCGCTCAAGGTGGCTCTCGCTCAAGGCACTCGTCGTGCCGCACTATTGTTGTTTAATTTTCAATGCTTAATAAATGTGTAGAATAGGTGTAGTGATGGGCGCGCTCCACGAGTGGTGCAATATAGTGTATTCTCGTGTGTTCTGATGGTTCCTGTTGAGGCCTGTGTTTCCTAGTGAGTTCTCATGTTTTCTGACTCCTCATGTTTTCTGACTTCTCGAGCCCAGGACCTGCATGCAGGGCGCACCCCCTCCCTCTGTCTGGGCTGAAAGCAACACCGCTGGGTGTGGAAGCTGTCGAACGCTGAAAGAAGCTGTCGAACGCTGAAAGAAGCTGTCGAACGCTGAAAGAAGCCCTCTCAAGTTCCACACTTATCCTCGAAGGCGTTGGCTACGAGTGCGATGAACTCATCCATGTCGCGGGGTGTCAAGGACTGGTTTAAGTGTTGTAGGATGCGCAGCGGGCTGTCGAACTCGGCCCCTCGCAGACGACCACCGGGCCAAAATTGCACATGCCGCGGCTTGTACCAGTCGTCGTGCTCGTCGTGCTCGTTGCGCTTGTCGTGATCGTCGTGCTCGTCGTGCTCATGCACCGGCTGCTGGCCGTGGGCGCTTGCGGCGCTGACGGCGTGGGCGGGCTTGGGCGCACGGGCCTTGCCTTGTTTGCGCTTGCGCGTCTTGAGCGGGGGCAGCGTGATTTCGGAAATGCTCCAGCGCGCCACGACATCGTTGCGCAGGTTGGTGGGCATGGCCAGCATGGCCTCGCGCATGGTGAGCAGGCGAATCCCGTCCCCTGGCATGAGGGCACTCACGAACGGCACAGCTAGCGCATCAACGCCATAGAGTGCAAAGGGCGCCAGGCTGTTGACCGTGAGCTGCAGCGTGCGCTGGTCGCGGTCGAGGACCATCCAGATGATGGAGCCCTGCCCGAAGTAGGGCGGCCAACAATTGATGCCCACCTGCCCGGCCACCACCAGGTCTTGCTGTTTCCGACTGCCGCTGCCGTCGCTATCAAACGAAAAGCCCTGGTCCGTGATCCCCCAGGCCGGCGACGTTAGCTTGTTGCCCATCACCCCCGCTCGCGACATCTATGTGTGTGTGTGTGTGTGTGTGTGTGTGTGTGTGTGTGTGTGTGTGTGTGTGTGTGTGTGTGTGTGTGTGTGTGTGTGTGTGTGTGTGTGTGTATGTGTGTGTGTGTGTGTACATACATGTTACATTTTAACTAATCCACCCATTCCGTCCTCGCCATGTAATCTAATCGTAATTTTAAGTTCTGATTTTTTTTACATCGCGAGAGAGCTAACGCAAGGGTCCCCCTGCTCACGACCTTCCAATTTTTTTCATTTTTCAATCACTTTACGTCGAGATTTTGATATATATATATATATATATATATATATATATATTCGATGTAATTACATCATAAATTATCGCGAACTGGTCCTATGTAAACGGCTAAAAGACATTGATTATATATTATATAGATATTGATACCCAAAATTAGTACAATGCGTATGTATGTTATACGAACATACGTATGTATGTATGCATCCATGCATGCATACATGTATGTATGCATGCATGGATGCATGTATGTACGTACGTATGTTGAATGTAAGTATGTAAGTAAACCGGGGGCACGACGGCGCCGAGGACGAGGGGGCCAATCTTGCCAGTGACCTCGAGGGCCCATCGTGACACGCGGCTGCCCGGTGAATCCCCCCACGTCGCGTATGAGGCGTTGGGCGGGCAGTAGGATGCGTGCTGCAGCAGCTCATCGAGCGGCATCTCATCGTAGGGTGTGCCAGTGGGAAAGTGCCAGCCCGCCGGGGGGGTCCAGTTGGTGCGCGTCATGTTGTTGGCGATGGCCCGCACATCCAGGTTCAGCCCCATGTACACGTGCTCTATCACGTGGTCCGTGATGCTGTCGCCGCTCTGCATGCGCACTTGCACCCTCCTGCCATCGTCCGACACCTCCATGCTCGTGCTCTCTTGGCTGACGTTTAGGCTGATATTGTAGCGCGCGTCCCAGTACTCGCGCATCTTGATGCGGTCATCGTCGTCGAACGACACCACCGCTTCGTGACCAAACACCGGTGCGCGTTCGTCCATGATGATGTGATGCCGGTCTGACGTCCACGTGCGGTCCCCGTCGGTAGAGCGGAAGTGGCTGTTGTTTGCACTGGGCCAGTCGTAGAAGTGAATGGCGGACCCGGAGACCTCTCTGAATATTGCCATCGTGTCTGGTCGGGGAAGGCCGCTGCTTTCCAGGGCCTTCGCGGGCCCCTCTGCCCCAGCCCCGCCGCCCTCCTGCGCATCGAGCATGGCCTCGTTGCTGATGATGTGCTCGATTTCCGCATCCAAGTCGCCCCCCGGCGTGCTGCCGGCTGCGGCGGAGGCGCTTTCGCCCGGCTCCCGCATCCTTCCGCCCCGCAGCCGCAGCCGCAGCAGCAGCGTCCCCGCGCGTCTCACAGCCGGGCAGCGACGCGACGCCAGCGTTGGCGGTGGGCACGGACGTCGCCCCTGCGCACTCAGCGACGAGGGCACCAGCGCCGAGTGCACAATGCTGGCCAGCACCAAGAGGAAGGCAGGCCCGCGCACGTTCCAGTGGCAGCTGGCTTCCAGGCCGCCGGCGCGTTCTGGAGAAACGTGCTCCAACGCGAAGCACATTTGCATCCGCGGTCAGTTGCGATAAAAGGTGTCGCGCAGACTGCGCTCCTGCTGTTCTCGCTGACAGCGCGGTCCGTGACCCTTTTGAGACGTGACGGGAGAGGGAAATGAGACGAGCCGGGGCATCCCTCCTACTCGCGTGTTGCTGCCTGGCGCCGCCGCGAACGCGCGCCGACGTTTGCGGAAAGCCATCCAAGGAGAAGTGGGAGGGCGAGTGCTCCGCGTCCGCGGTGACTCACGCACGCAAGCAAACGAGACGAGACGCACGCCACGCAACGCGTGTTGACTTTGACGATCAGCTGCTCCTACACAGCGCCAACATCTTGCCCAGCCCGCCGCAGCCAACATCTTGCCCTGCCTGCCGCAGCGTGCGATGGCAGTGCCCGGTGGCTGCTGGAGTGACTGGGTGTGTGCTTATTGCTGTGGGGTTTGCAGGTGGGCGGCTGGGGAGAACCACACGGCAAGGGCTTTTACGTGCTGGAGGACGGGTCAAAGCACGAGGGCGAGGTACCAATCCTGCTGTGCGCACATGCGCTGCGCTGCGAGGGCGGGGTGTCTCCGCGACTGGGGCGAGCAGGAGAGGCTTCTGCTGCTGCTCACCTGCACGCCTGCTGCCACAGTTTAAGAACGGGCGCCCCGTCGGGTGGGGTATATTTACGTGGACCAACGGCCAGCGCTACGAAGGCGAGTGGAAGGACGGGCAGCCTCACGGCCAGGTGCGTGTTGCCGCGCGTGGGGATGGGGCAGACGGCGGTGCTGCGACCCATGCGCCTGTTTCGCCCTGTACTGCCGCGCCGCTCCATTATTTTGGCGTCTGCGCTGAGTCGTCTTCCGTGCGCTATGCGCGATGCACGACCCGCTGCAGGGCGTGTTTACGTGGCGGGATGGCAAAAGGTACGAGGGCATGAGTGTCAACGGCAAACACCAGGGCAAGGGCCAATTCTGGTGGCCGGTGAGCTGGCGTGCCGCGTACTTGCCGCCACGACGCCTGCACGCATGACCTGGACGCCTTCCACTCATGTACGCACTTGCACTTGGGCAGGAGGGTGAGACATTCCAAGGCGACTTTTTGAATGGGCATGAGCACGGCAAGGGCCTCTTCACATCGGCCGACGGCTCTCGCTTTTGCGGCCAGTTCGTGCAGGGCAAGGGAAGCGGGCATGTGCGCGTCCGCTTTGCCGATGGCTCCGTGTACGAGGGCCAGTGGAACGACTCGTCGATCGACGGCTACGGTGTATCGCACACCAACACGACCGTCTACCAAGGGCGCTTGCAAGGGGCATTGCCGTGGGGTCATGGTGTATTGACCACCGACGCCGGTCTAGTCTACAAGGGCCAGTGGGATCAAGGAGTGCGCAATGGATCAGGCGTCTACGAGTGGACGGACGGTTCGTCGTATCGCGGAGGCTTCCGAGAGGGTCGACCGCATGGCTGCGGGGTGCAACTGACGCCTGGTCTCACGCATGCCTCTCCTCCTTTGCCTCTCCTCCTTTGCCTCTGACCCATCACAGGACGCACTATGGTGTATAGTGCGTCATTTCATCCACTCTTATTGCGTCATTCCACGCACTATAGAGTGTCATCTCACCCACTATAGTGTGTGATGCCTCTCCTCCATTGCCGCCCCCTTGCGGCGGCGCGACTGACGCACCTGCGCGCATGGATGCAAACTTTGACGCAGGGCTGTGGTACCAAGAATACCAACTGTTGGGGTGGTGGGAGGAGGGAGAGCACAGGAGTAAAGCAAGTCGCAAATCAGGAGGGTTTCTATCCTCCGAGTCGCTGCCCCCGCCCTCCGATAGCGACTCGGCAACTGATGGGGACTGGACTGGAGGGTGCGGGGGAGTGATGGATGGAAGCCTTTGGCAGCAGCTGATGGATGGAAGCGGTTGGCAGCTCCTTAGTCCGCTTGGGGTAGAGACACACCCGCCGACACGCCTGCCGCGCGCGCCTGTTTGACTTGCCGCCTGTCTGTCTGTCTGTCTGTCTGTCTGTCTGTCTGTCTGTCTGTCTGTCTGTCTGTCTGTCTGTCTGTCTGTCTGTCTGTCTTGCCGCCTGCCGCCTGTCTGTCTCTAGCGCCCAGCCTCCCTGAGAGACAGACAGTAAGTCGTTGGGAGGGGCATGACTGATGCTTTGGTGGGTAGGATGTGGTGCAACACCAAAAGCAAACGCTGCAGTCCCAGGTAGGAGAAGGAGGGCAGAGACAAGCAGCGCTGGTCGAGGCAGCCTTTACGGCCGGTGAGTGAGCACTCTCTCGTCGCTCGTGCAGGCACAGCTTGCTTCACGAGTCGTGCTGCCAGCCTTGACCCCTCGTCAGCCCACCCCGCCTTGTACTCCTCCAATGGGCCGGGCGAGGGTGTGGGAGGGAGGGGAAAGGCAGCGGCTACCGTGTGCCGCTCGTGTGAGGGGTTGGCAAAGGCTCCGCCTAGTGTGTAGCGTCACACGAGGCCAAAGGCTCTCCCAAGTGTGTGCACTCTGTGGTGCTAGGATGTAGCACTCTTGCGCTAGGATGTGGCACTCTTGCGCTAGGATGTGGCACTCTTGCTTTGCTCTTGCTTTGCCGTTGCTTTGCTCTTGCTTTTATCTTGCTTGGCTCCTCTCCCGCCTCCTCTCCTGCCTGCTCTCCTGTCTCCTGCGGCTGTGAAGCAGGGCGTGTGCACTCTGCCTCGTGCACAAGGAGGTCTGCTGGTGATTCTAGTGGCATGTTCCCTGCCTGATGGCTGTGGCATGGGTCCCTGCACTTCTCCGACACTTTGCCCTCCTCAGCCTAGCTAGTTCTTTCTGCCGCTCAAGTCTATGCGTGCTGGTTGTGATGTGGGTCTGGCGAGCGTGCGTGCGGTAACAGCGCAAGGAGCAGCGAAACAAGGCATGGAGGCGCGGCAAACGGCGCGCGCGTTGCTGGCCGACGTTCGCGAGTGTTGGGGCGGCGGCATTGATGGGCACTCAAGTACTCACGCAGACTCGCAAGACTCGAGCGTCCAAGACGCCTTGCCTTCCGTTCTTGCCCGAGCCGCCGCAGCTCGAAACTCTGCCGATAAGCCTCAGGTCCCCGCCCGAGTCTTGTGAGGGGAGCGGTCTTGTTGCATGAATTGCCCGGGAGCTCTCTTGTAGGATGAACAAGAGAGCTCCCTGGTCGCTTGTTGCATCTTGCCCTCGTCTCCTGTGGCATCCTGCCCTTGCCTGGTCTTGTGTTACATGGTCTTGTGTTACATGGTGCCCTCGCCCAGTCGTTAGGTATCCCCGACAGATTTTGACCAGAGGGATGGGTTGGCGTGAGTCTCGGGCAATGACGTGGGCACTGACGTTGAGTGAGAAAAGCAGGCGGGAGTGGCCATGCTGCTGGGCACTCTGGTGGCCCTCGCGCTTTGGATCCTCTACCTTTTGCTCACTTGGCCGTCGACATGTGCTACCCTGAAGCAACAGAGGGAGGAAAAGCAAGAAAAGAAAAGAGAAAGCCAACAGAGCAGAGACAACAAGGTCAAGAACACAACGCCACAGGAGGGCAAGAAGACAAAGTGAAAACGCACAGACCATGTCACAACGCGTCTCCTAATGCCTGGCCGGCACAGATTTCGGAGACAGGGGAGCAGCCCTCACTTTCGTCAGCAGGCCTTCCATCTTAGCGGAATCCCAGACGGCCCTGGAACTCAGTTTCAACCGGACTGGATCTCGAGCCGGCTGAACATTTTGTTGTTAAAAACAAAAAAAAAATGTCCTCTGAAAATTTGACCTGATGACGATGATAAATCGGAGTCGAAGTCATTGAGGCATGTCATCCAACAAGAAAGGACGGGGCTTCTGCGTAGCTTGGCGGTGGAGGATTTGTTCAGGTACCCACTTCTTGAGGTTCTTGATGAGAAGTGGTAGAGTCTTGGTTGACTCAGGAAGCTTCCTGTGGTCGATGATCAAGGTCAGGTAGTTGAGGCGCAGTGAATCGGTTTGAGAGCACTTGTCCAGCCTAGCGAGGAAGTCGTCGAATCTTTCGCGGGAAGTACCTTCTACTCCGGGTTGGTGCTGGACTGTCTTCCACTGTGATTTGAAGTCGTCGAGCCACTTGTCGTGAGTTTGGCTTGCGGACATCGTAGCTACCTTGGGGATTGTGTATTCTGTGATCATGTCGTGTATCATTGAATTGGTGAGCGATGTTCCTTTGAAACAATGTTCCTCGATCGCTTTCAGTGTTGCGACTGCGAAAGGAAAAACGCTCCACGATGTTGTTGAGAGCGTCGCGGATGTGGAACTCGCTGTTGTCGTCCTGATATTCAGATAAGTCGACAGCGTCCACGATGTCAGGCCAGACGTTGCCGAAGATGTGGATAAGGATGTTGCGCATGTAGACGTTGATCTTGTAGTGTTTCAAGTTGCGCATGTAGACGTTGATCTGTTAGTGTTTCAAGCGTCCTGCCGGAGTCCCGATGTCCGGAAAGGTGTGGTGCAGCCTCCTGGTGTCGTCATCTGTGATCAGTGCGAACTCAGCGGGAAGGCGTTGGCCGTTGTCCTTGTCCACAAGGGTCGTCTGTTCTGCCTTGCGGAGAAGTTCTTCGATTGTCTTCATGGTAGCTGCGCTTGGGTTTTTCGTATCCGGTGTATGCTGGGAGACGAGTGAGAGGAATGAAGAAGGTTTGTTCACTCGGAAGCGAGTGACCGTTTCGAAAACATTCTACGATTCGGTGACCGTTTTCGATTCTGGCCGGGAATTCGAATTCCGGACCACTGTTTCGTGTCGGGCACGCAGTTATGACTTCTGTGTTCGGAAACGCAGTGGTTTCGCTGTGTCCCGAGACGCAGGGTTCTCTGTCCTTACTCCTATCGTAACAGAGGCTCGTAGCCTGCAGAGGCTCGTAGCCCCGTGCACGAGAGTGCGTGGATTGTTGGTTGTTTATTGAAGAAACTAGGGAGGTACTTTATACCTCAGGGGTCCTAGCGTCCGTCGTAGATTTCTCTGACTCTGGGGTGTAGCAATCTACGACTGAGACTCTCAATGATGACCAAGGGGTGTTCGTTCATCCAGATTGATTAATTCTTCCTCTAACCGAGTGTGTCTCTAGCGGAATAGCTTTCCTCAGAGCTACTGACTGCCTGGATACGGAAACACTATGAGGACAAGATTGTGCTTCTCGGCGACTTGAATAGTACCTCGGAGGTGTTGGCTACACATGAGATTGTCTGGCAGGACAATTGGACGTCGTCGCCCCCGAGGCCGCGTGGAATATTCCAACGCGTCGCTCAGGGCGCTTTTGTTCCCCGGCGGCTTGAGATGGCAAGTGGCCCAAAGGCGGCCCGGCGCCACGACCCAATCCACTGCACCCCACCTTCGCTCGAGCCTTGACGCTCAGGTACGTACAATTGCATGACGGCCTGAATGTGGTGGTTACCGCCGAGGAATGGCGACAGGCTCATGCCCCCGCCCTTCGGTTTGAAGATTGCTTGTCGATGGGAGACTGGCTCCTCCTGCCACCCGATCGCCAGACCCTTACGTTCAACTCTATGACTGGTCGAGCCTCTCCCCCAAATTGGGCTTGAGATGGGAAATTTCTGCGGTCAAGCCAGCGCAGGGACAAGAAGTCCGTCATGAAGGTCTGCGGGCGCTCCTCCTGGACAGTCTGGATCTCACTGAAAAGAACCTGGATGCCCTCCACGGTCTTGCTCTCCAATCTTATCCCTTTGTCTCCCTCGCGACAGATGGACTTTATGCGCGCCCGGTTCCGCACGCCCCGCCCCCGCAGCACTGCTACATACAGGTGATGGACCATTTCTTCACCCCGACCAGCAATGCCGGACAGATGCGCTCGGGGTACAGCTTTCCCCGGAGCCGAAATCTCCGATATGCTGATGCCTAGTTTGCGGAATTCCTCTCGCGAGATAAGGGCTCCTGGCATCCTGCTTCAGGACATACTAGTTGGAGCATAGGAAGCTATACACAAAAGCTGGAGGGCTGAGTGAACCAGCAACATCCAGCTCGCACCTGGGTAGAGCGGCAGAAACTATAAAGTCTAGGGGGCATGAGCCCGAGCAAATACCGACCACCAGCGAGTGCGGGCACCTGTTGCAGATAGTCACCAAACTGAAACAGGGGGCGGATGCAG
>Ga0315905_10001159_pt1 | contig 28456 bp, 27 predicted proteins | sample LakEriMetagenome_5_FD_203522 | JGI IMG/M metagenome (GOLD analysis project Ga0315905, IMG submission 203522) | Freshwater fungal communities from buoy surface, Lake Erie, Ohio, United States - Buoy 4 MA121 | ecosystem: Environmental > Aquatic > Freshwater > Lake | place: USA: Lake Erie, Ohio...
GCCGCGCAGGCGCAGATGCTCGCCCCGTCCCCCGCCCATGCGCACGCCCGCCTCGACGCCGTCAGGCAGGACCGCGAAGCCGAGCGTCTCGCAATCGGTGCGCAGGTCCACGCCCGCCGCGCGGCAGGCCTCGAGAAGGGCGCGCTGGAGATCCGCGCGATGGATGACGAGATGGGGCGCGCCCCAGCGCACGTCGGCGAGCGCGCCGAGCGGCATGCGCATGAGCAGCGCGCCGTTGCGGCCGTTGCGCACGCGCAGCGCGTCAGGCGCGAGCGCATGGGGCAGGCAGGCGTCGAGCGCGCCGAACGCGCGCAGCACGCGGGTGGCGTTGGGCGAGAGCTGTATGCCGGCGCCCACTTCATCGAGCGCAGGCGCGCGTTCAAGAACCGTGACGCGCAGCCCCGCGCGCGCAAGCCCCAGCGCCGCCGCAAGGCCGCCGACGCCAGCTCCCGAAACGATGACGTGGAGAGGTTCGCTCACGCGCGCGCCATCCGCTCAGGCGGCGGCCGGCGCCGTCCATTCGCACTCGGCCGGAGAGGCGTGCGCGCCCAGCGACGCGTCGAACGAATAGCGCGTCGAGCAATAGGGGCAGATGGTCTCCGTGTCGGAGCCCATGTCGATGAAGATGTGAGGATGATCGAACGGCGGCAGCGCGCCGATGCACATGAACTCCTTCACGCCCACGCGCACGACGGGCGCGCCCGGCTGATTGTGGAAATGCGGCGTGGAATGATCGGAGGCCATGTCGAAAACCCTTTATCGGACGGGCGCACCATAAGGGAGGCGCGCGCGTTTGGGTAGGGGCCTGCCGCCCCGCCGAAAGGCTAGACCGGGCGGGCGGGCGCGCCGTCCCCGCTCTCCTCGCCCACGACCTGCGCAGGCTCGAACTCCCGCGCCACGCCGCAGAACTCGCAGGTCACGCCGATCCGGCCGTTCTCGCCCACCATGTCGCGGCGGTCCTGCGCGGAAAACCCCTTCAGCATGCGCTCCACCCCCTCCCGCGAACAGCGGCAGGCGTGGCGCAGGGGGCCGGCCTCATAGACCGTCACGCCCCGCTCGTGGAACAGGCGGTAGAGCAGGCGCTCGCTGGAGAGCGCGGGATCGACCAGCTCATGGTCCTCCACCGTGCCCGCGAGCGCGCGCGCCTCCGACCAGGCGTCGTCTTCAGCGAAATCCTGCTCCGGCGCGCCGGCGGGCGCATCGCCCGGATCGAGGTCGGCCATTCTGCGCCGCTCGGGCGAGTCCGGCAGGAATTGCGCGATCAGCCCGCCCGCACGCCAGCGCGGGCCCGGCGCCCCGCCGGTGACGAGTTCGGCCACCGCCAGCCGCACCAGCGTGGGGATCTGCTCGGAGCGCAGGAAATATTCATGCGCCGCCGCCTCCAGCCCCTGACCCTGCAAGGCGACCACGCCCTGATAGCGCGACATGTCCGCGCCCTGATCGATGGTGAAGGCGAGATGGCCCCGGCCCAGAAGGTCCGCCGCGGACACCGCGCCGTCGGCCTGCGCCTGCGCGAGCCTGTCGGCGTCAAAGCGCGCGAAGGCGCGCAGCCGGTCGGGCGCATCGAAATCCACGACGAGCATGTCGATCACGCCGTCGCTGCGCGTCTGCAGCTGAAAGCGCCCCTCGAACTTCAGCGAGGTTCCAAGCAGCGCGGTCAGCGCCGCCGCCTCGCCCACCACGCGCGCCACGGGCGCAGGATAACCGTGATTGGCGAGCAGCACGTCGAGCGCCGGGCCCAGCCGCACAAGGCGGCCGCGCACGTCGAGCGGGATCACCGCGAAAGGAATGACGAGATCATCGCCGCCGGCGTCCGAGACCGGCCGCGAGGCCTGCGCATTGTCGCTCATCTGCTTCGAATCCTCGACTGCGCCGCCTCACAGGGCGGCGAAGGAATCCGGCGCCATCGACCAGCACAGCACGCCTTTTTGCGCATGCAGCCGGTTCTCAGCCTCGTCGAACACCACGGAATTGGGGCCGTCCATCACCTCGTCGGTGACTTCCTCGCCGCGATGGGCGGGCAGGCAATGCATGAACAGCGCGTCGCGGGCGGCGGCGCCCATCAGTTTGGCGTTCACCTGAAACGGCGAGAGCAGGTTGTGGCGCCGGCGCGCCTCCTCCTCGTCGCCCATCGACACCCAGCAATCGGTCACGACCGCATGCGCGCCGTCAACCGCCTCGAACGGATCATTGGTGAGCGTGAGGCTGACGCCCTCGCGCTTCGCCCAGTCCACGATGGCCGAACCCGGCGCGAGCTCCGCGGGCGTGGCCACGCGCATTGCGAAATCGAAACGCTGCGCGGCGTGGATCCAGCTCGCCAGCACATTGTTGCTGTCGCCGGTCCAGGCGATCGTGCGCCCCTTGATGGAGCCGCGATGCTCCTCGAAGGTCATCACGTCCGCCATGATCTGGCAGGGGTGGCTGCGCTTGGTGAGGCCGTTGATGACGGGCATGGACGCATTGGCGGCGAGTTCGCGCAGATCCTCATGGTCGAGGATGCGGATCATCACGCCGTCGACGAAACGCGAGAGCACGCGCGCAGTGTCGGCGATCGACTCGCCGCGGCCGAGCTGCATTTCCGCGCCCGTGAGCATGATGCTCTCGCCGCCCAGCTCGCGCACGCCCACGTCGAAGGAGACGCGGGTGCGGGTGGAGGGCTTGTCGAACACCATCGCGAGGACCTTGCCCTCCAGCGGGCGCACGTCCGAGCGCACGCCCTTGCGGCGACGCGCCTTGATGCGCTTGGCGGCCTCGAGGATGGCGCGCAGTTCGCGCGCGTCCACCTCGGTGAGGTCGAGAAAATGGCGGGGCGTGGGGCGGGCGGTCATGCGGAGGCTCCGGCCTGCGTCTTCTGCGCGGCTTCAAGCGCCGCGCACGTCCTGTCGAGCCGCTCGAGCGCTTCGTCCATCTCCGCGTCCGTGACGGTGAGCGGAGGCAGAAGCCGCACCACATTGTCGCCGGCGGGGATCACCAGAATGCGCTGCGCGCGCGCAGCCACGGCGAAATCGACGTTGGGCGCATGCAGGCGCAGGCCCAGCATCAGGCCCTCGCCGCGCACTTCGGCGATGATGGAGGGGCGCCGGTCCATCAGCGCCGCGAGCTTTTGCTTCAGCCGCAGGCCGGCGTCGCTGACGCGCGCAAGAAAGCCCGGCTCCAGGATCAGGTCGAGCGCGGCGGCGCCCACCGCCGTGGCGAGCGGATTGCCGCCATAGGTCGTGCCGTGCGTGCCCGCGACCATGCCGCGGCCGGCCTCGCGCGTGCACAGGAAGGCGCCCAGCGGAAAGCCGCCGCCGATGCCCTTGGCCACGGCCATCACGTCAGGCTTCACGCCCACGAGCTCATGGGCGAACAGCTTGCCGGTGCGCCCCATGCCGCATTGCACTTCATCGAGCACGAGCAGCAAGCCATGGGCGTCGCAAATCTCACGCAGACCGCGCAGGAAGCCCGCCGGCGGCACGCGTATGCCGCCCTCGCCCTGAATAGGCTCGACGAGCACGCCCGCCGTCGCAGGCCCGATGGCGCGCTTCACGGCCTCAAGGTCGCCGAAGGGGACATGGTCGAACCCGTCCACCTTGGGGCCGAAGCCCTCGATATATTTCGGATTGCCGCCGGCCGCGATCGTGGCGAGCGTGCGGCCATGGAAAGCGCCCTCGAAAGCGATCAGCCGGAAGCGCTCCGGCTGGCCGCCGGCCGCGTGATATTTGCGCGCGGTCTTGATGGCGCCCTCCAGCGCCTCGGCGCCGGAATTGGTGAAGAACACATAATCGGCGAACGTGGCGTCAACGAGCTTGCGCCCCAGCGCCTCCGCCTCGGGAATGCGGAACAGGTTCGACACATGCCAGAGCTTGCGCCCCTGTTCGATCAGCGCCTCGACGAGACGCGGATGCGAATGGCCGAGCGCAAGCACGGCGATGCCGGCGCCGAAATCGAGATAGCGATCGCCGTTCTCCGCCACGAGCCACACGCCCTCGCCGCGCACGAAGGCGACGTCCGCGCGCGCATAGGTCGGCAGGAGCGGCGAAGAAGAATTGGCGGCGGGCGTCTCGGGCATGGCTGGCACAGGCTTGAGCGAAACGTTGGGGGCCTGCGCGATGCGCGTGGCCCAAAATCAAACTGCCGCCTCGCGGGCGGCAGGTCGAACGCCAGACTCTTAGAATTTTCCGGCGGAACGGTCAAATGAGGCGTGAACGCGAGCCCGGCGCGAAAGAAGGCGCGCGGCGCGCACCCCATCGTCAACGCATGCGCGACGGCGCGCCTCAATAATGACTCAAGAGTCAGCCCTTTTGCGGACGCGAACGCGCATGAGCGCGCAAGATGCGCGCGCCGGCTCTCAAATGGCTTGGGGAAAACATGGGTTTTCCCCGGCGGCGCCGGCCGGCGAGCCTTGCGTGCGATTCAACGGCTAGTGTAGTTTCCCGCTCGTCCACTACGACATTTCGTGCGGCGGACTTTCAAAACGAGTTTCCCACGCGTTCAACGACGCCGGCGAAGCCGGCGAAGCGGCGCGTTTGGATTCCCGGATCGGATGCTTGAGGAGGGCGTATGTCCTGGACCGATGAACGAGTCGATCTCCTGCGCAAATTGTGGTCGGAGGGCCTGAGCGCCAGCCAGATCGCTGCGGAGCTCGCCAATGGCATCACCCGCAACGCCGTCATCGGAAAAGTCCACCGCCTCGGCCTGTCGGGCCGCGTCAAGACCGTCGCGCCGGCCGCCGCGCGTCCGCGCGTGCAGGCGCCGCGGGCCGCCAAGCCGACCACGCAACGCGCCACCACCGTTGTGCGCGGAAACACCGCGCTGGTGATGGAGGCGCGCGCCTATGAGGCGCCCGCGCCGCGTCCGGTGGAGGACGTGGTGATCCCGATCTCCGAGCGCGTGACCATTATGGAATTGCGCGAGGCGATGTGCCGCTGGCCGCTGGGCGATCCTTCCACGCCGGAGTTCCGCTATTGCGGTTCGCGCTCAGACGTCGGCGCTTCCTATTGCTCGCATCACGCGCGCATGGCCTACCAGCCCGCGCAGGACCGTCGCCGCGAGCGCCGCGCCCAGCGCCCCAACTAATTCGCCCTTCCGGCGTCGCCGCGCAGGCCGCGCGTCACGCTGAGAGCGGAATGAGCGCGCGGAACGTCGCGCCTGCGCCCGGCTCGCTTTCAATCGTCAGGCGCCCGCCATGGCGCACCACAATGTGCTTGACGATGGCGAGGCCCAGACCCGTGCCGCCCTTGGCGCGGCTCGTCGCCGCATCCGCCCGATAGAAGCGCTCCGTCAGCCGCGGCAGATGTTCGCGCGCCACCCCCGGCCCCTGATCGCTCACCGCGAAGACCGCATCGCCGCCCTGCCGCGCGACTTCGACGCGCACGCGCGCGCCCTCGCCCGGCTGCGCGCCGTATTTGATCGCGTTCTCGACGAGATTCTCAGCCACGCGGAACAATTCGTCCGCATCGCCGCGCACGACCACGTCCTGCGCGAGCGCAAGGTCGAGCCGCGCGCCATCCTCCCGCGCAAGCGCGTCGAGCGAGCCTGCGACGCGGCGCGCGACGTCGGCGAGATCGACGCGCTCGGTGGGGCGCACATGCTCCCTCTGCTCGATGCGCGAGAGCGACAAAAGATCGTCGATGAGACGCGACATGCGGCGCGCCTGTTCAGCCATGATCGGCAGGAAACGGACGCGCGCCTGCGCATCGTCGCGCGCGGGGCCCTGCAGCGTTTCCACGAAGCCGAGCAGGGAGGCGAGCGGCGTGCGCAATTCGTGACTGGCGTTGGCGATGAAATCCGCGCGCATGCGCTCGAGGCGGCGCGGCTCGGTGAGATCGTGGAACGAGAGGACGATCACGAAGGCGCCGGCCAGCGCGACGGGGGCGACGTTCACCTCGAACAACCGTTCGACGGGCACGCGCTCGCTCCAGGTCGCGCGCTCAGGCTCGCCGCCGGCGGCGACGCGGCGCACCGCGTCGATCACCTCGGGCGCGCGCAACGCCATCTGCAGGAAGGCGCCCGTGCGCAGGGCGGGCAAAAGCGCGCGCGCAGCCGCATTGGAGGCGAGGACGCGCTCGTCGGCCTCCACCGCGACGACGGGCGCCGTCAGCGCCTCCGCCAGCGCCGCGAAGGCGGCGCGCTCGACCTCGTCGAGCCGGCGCTGGACGGACTGGCTCATGGCCGGTTTCAGCCGCGACCGAGAAACGGCTGCGCGATGGGCAGAACCGTCGTCTCGAGCAGATTGGTCTCGTCGGGCAGGCTGGCGACGAGCACGGCGACGGCGGCGACTTCAGCGGCCTGCATGGTTTCGACGGCGGGGCGCTTGTGCATGTCGGGCACAAGCTCCGTGGCGGTCGAGCCCGGATGAATGATGGACGCCGTGATCCCGTGCGCGCGCCCGTCAAGGGCGAGCGAGCGCGTGAGCCCGTCGAGCGCGAATTTCGTCGACGTGTAGCCGATCTGGTCGGGGCGCGGCACGCTCGCCGAAATGCTGCCGATGTTGATGATGCGCCCGCGCTTCTGCGGCCGCATGATCTTCAGCGCCTCGCGCGAGCACAGGAAAGCGGAGGTGAGATTGGCGTCCACAATGGCGCGCCAGCGCGCGAGCGACAATTCATGCGTGGGCGTGGGATCGGCGAAGCCGGCGCAATTCACGAGCAGATCGAGGCGCGCGAATTCGTTGTTCACGGCGTGGAACAGGCAGATCACGTCGTCTTCCACCGTGACGTCAGTGCGCACGGCGCGCGCGCGGCCTCCGGCGGCTGCGATGCGCGCTTCAAGCTCTTCGAGCCGGTCCTTGCGCCGCGCCGCGAGAACCACCGCCATGCCCTCGGCCGCAAGGCCTTCCGCGATCGCCGCCCCGATGCCGGAACTGGCGCCCGTCACGACGCCCACGCGTCCGCTCAGCCTGCCCATGGTCTCCTCCGTCCCTTTAATGCCGCTCAGGAAGGCGCGCCGGCGCGCGCATCTTCGGCGCGACGCGCGGGCGCGCCCCATGCGCGCAGTTTCGCGCGCTCTTCTTCGGTGATCTCGGTGAGATTGTTGGGCGGCATCGCGCGCGTGAAGGCGGCCTGCAGGCGCACCTGGTCGCGCCAGCGCTCCACGCGCTCGGGCGTGTCGAGCAGCACGCCCTTGGGCGCGATGGCGACGCCGGGCCATGCGGGCGTATCCGAATGGCACATGGAGCAGCGCGAGACGACGATCTCCGCGACCTCGGCGGGCGCGGCTTTCGCTTTCGCCTGAGCGAGCGCGGACGCCGCAGGCTCGGCGAATCCGAATTTCTCGCGCATGACCGGGCTCGCCGGCAGGCTCGCGGCGATGGCGAGCGCGACCGCGAGGGCCGCCACGATCCACATCCACCAGAAATTCCCCTGCCCCAGATGGCGCAGGTTGTAGAAATGGCGCACGAAAGCGCCCGCCACGAGAATGAGCGCGACGACGGCCACCGCATAGGGGCCCGACCACACAAGCGGATAATGGCCGGAGATCATCAGGAAGACGACCGGCAGCGTCAGGTAATTGTTGTGAGTCGAGCGGATCTTGCCGATCTTGCCGTAGCGCGGGTCCGCCTCCTCGCCCCGCATCAGCGACGCGATCACCTTGCGCTGGTTGGGAATGATCACGAGGAAGACGTTGCCCGTCATGATCGTCGCCATCAGCGCGCCGGTGTGGATGAAGGCGCCGCGCGGCGAGAACACCTGCTGGAAGGCCCAGGCCATCAGCACGATGAAGGCGAAACCCACGGCGGCCAGCGCGGCCGGCTTCTCGCCCAGTTTCGACTTGCACAGCAAGTCATAGACGATCCATCCGACCGCCAGTCCGGCGATGCCGAGGCCTGCGGCGGCCGGCGCGGAAATCGCGCGCACGGCGGGATCGATCAGATAGACGTCGGCGGAGACGTAATAGATCCACACGAGCAGGAAGAAGCCGGAGATCCAGGTCGTGTAGCTCTCCCACTTGTGCCAGATCAGCTCCGGCGGCAGGGCCGCAGGCGCGACCAGATATTTGCGCACGTGGTAGAAGCCGCCGCCATGCACCTCCCAGGCCTCCCCGCCCTTGCCGGCGGGAATGTCGGGCGCGGCTTTCAGGGCCGCGTCGATGTGCATGAAATAGAAGGACGAGCCGATCCACGCCATGGCGGTGACGATGTGGAGCCAGCGCAGCAGCAGGCCCACCCATTCCGTGACGACGCCGTCCACGACAAGCCCGTCCATCGATCACCCCCGTGCGGCCAGAGCCATGCGCCCGCGGGCTCCGCGGCGTCGGCTGTCCGCTCCCTTGTGACGCCGCCCGGACGCCAAGACAAGGGCCGCGCCGACTGCGACGAAAGTCGGAGAAATTTTCTCCCGGACCTGCGCCATTCCGCTAGCAGAGACACCCCGTCGCTCTCTATGTAAGCCTCATATGACACTTTTGTATGATTCCCGTGACGGTAGATTCTCGTGCCGCGCCTTCTGCTTGTGAACAGCTCCTCCCTGTCGCGGCTCGAGCTGGCCGAACGATTGCGCGCCCGCCGGATCCGCGTGACGGAAGCTGACAGCCTCGATGCGGCCATAGAGCTCATCGAGACGATCGGTCCCGACGCCATCCTGACCGAGCGCGAGCTTCGCGACGGGGATTGCTCCAATCTCCTGAGGCTTTACGCCATGCGCCTGCCGGTGGCCGTGATCGTGCGGGACGCTGACCCGCAGACCCGGTGCTGGGCGCTCGCCCTGGGGGCGGACGAAGCGCTCGACTGGCCCATCGACCAGCACGAGCTATTCCTCCGCCTCATGAAGTCGATCCGCCGCCGGCAGGGGCAGGACGGCCTCTTCCTGCGGGCGGGCGGCCTGCGGCTCGACCCGGCGACGCGAGGCGCCGTAGGCGCGGGCATGGAGGGCGCGCGGCTGACCAGCGGCGAGTACGAAGTTCTGCGCCTTCTGGCGGCCAGCGACGGGCGCGTCGTCGCCAGACACCTGATCCATCTCGCCGCCGCAGGCCGGCCGATGCGGGCCGGAAGCCGGGCCGTGGACCTGGCCGTGAGCAAGATCAGGCGCAAACTGCGGGTCATGGCCGCCGCCGCGGGCCTGAGCGAGGCTCCCCGCATCCTGGCGGCGCGGGGCGGCTATTGCCTGCAGCGGTTCGACGAAACCGCCTCGCGGCGCGCCCTCGCAGCGGCCGCCCCCGCCACAGGGGAAAACAGGGGAAACCGCCGGAGCGGCCGTGTCGGCTGAGCGGCGCGTCTGCTAGTTTCCCGGCCATGCTGGAACGCCCGTCCGACCCCGCCCCCGCCGCGCCGGAAAAGCTCGCCGATGCGGCGAAGGCGACGCCGATGATGGCGCAATACATCGAGATCAAGGCGGCCAATCCCGATTGCCTGCTGTTCTACCGGATGGGCGATTTCTACGAATTGTTCTTCGAGGACGCGGAGATCGCCAGCCGCGCGCTCGGCATCGTGCTCACAAAGCGCGGCAAGCATCAGGGCGCCGACATCCCCATGTGCGGCGTGCCCATCGACCGCGCCGACGATTATCTCCAGCGCCTGATCGGCCTCGGCCATCGCGTCGCCGTGTGCGAACAGACCGAAGATCCTGCGGAAGCGCGCAAGCGGGGCGCGAAATCCGTGGTGCGCCGCGAAGTCGTGCGCCTCGTCACGCCCGGCACGATCACGGAGGAGCGCCTGCTCGAACCCGGCCGCGCGAACGCTTTGCTCGCGCTCGCCCGCGTGCGCAGCGGCGAAGACGCATGGACCTTCGGCCTCGCCGCGCTGGACATATCCACGGGCGCGTTCAGCGTGAGCGAATGCGACTTCGCCAGCCTTGGCGCGGAGATCGCGCGCATCGATTCCAGCGAGATCGTCGCGCCCGACGCGTTCGACGAAGATCCCGAGCTACGCCGGCTTCTGACGGATGCGCGTATACCCTTCACCCTGACCGCACGCGCGGGTTCGGACGTGACGGCCGAACGCAGGCTTGCCGATTTTTACGGCGTGCGCACGCTCGACGGATTCGGCGCGCTCACTCGCGCGGAGATCGCCGCAGCGGCCGCAGCCATCGCCTATGTGGAGCGCACGCAAATGCGCGCGCGCCCGCCGCTGGGCCTGCCGCGCCGCCTGCATCGCGGCGCGACGATGGAGATCGACGCGGCCACGCGCGTCAATCTTGAACTCACGCGCACGACAAGCGGCGCGCGCGAAGGCTCGCTGCTCGCCTGCATCGACATGACCGTCACGCCCGCCGGCGGACGGTTGCTCGCCGAGCGCATCGCCGCGCCGCTGACCGAGCGCGCGCGCATCGACGAACGGCTCGACGCGGTGGAGGCGCTGCTCAACGAGTCCGCGCTGCGCGCGGATCTGCGCGCCAGCCTGAAAGGCGCGCCCGACATGGCGCGCGCGCTCTCGCGCCTGGCGCTGGGGCGCGGAGGTCCGCGCGATCTCGCCGCGCTGCGCGACGGGCTCGCCGCATGTCGCGCCGCCGCCCGGCTGATCGAGACGCGCTTCGCAGGCGCCGCCGACGCGCCCAAGGAAATCACGGCCGCCGCAGGCGCGCTTCTGGCTGTGGACCCGACGCTGGAGGACGCGCTTGCGCGCGCGCTCGCCGACGAACTGCCGCTCAACAAGCGCAACGGCGGTTTCGTGCGCGCGGGCTTCCTGCCCGAACTCGATGAGGCGCGCGCCCTGCGCGACGAGAGCCGCCGCGTCGTCGCCTCGCTGCAGGCGCGCTACAGCGAGCTTGCGCAGACGAAACAGATCAAGATCAAGCACAATAATTTTCTCGGCTATTTCATCGAGACCAATCAGGCCAACGGCGAACGCCTGCTGCAGACCCCGTTCAACGCCACCTTCATCCATCGCCAGACCATGGCCGACGCCATGCGCTTCAGCACCAGCGAACTGGGCGAGCTTGAGGCGAAAATCGCCTCCGCCGCCGACCGCGCGATCGCGATGGAGATCGGCGTGTTCGAAGATTTGTGCGCCGCCGCGCAGCGCGCGGACGCGCAGGTGAAGGACGCGGCCAACGCGCTCGCCTGCGTGGACGCGGCCTGCGCGCTCGCCGAACTCGCCGCGCAACGCGACTGGACGCGCCCGATCGTTGACGACAGCCTCGCCTTCCACATCGAAGGCGGGCGCCACCCGGTGGTGGAGGCGGCCCTGCGGCGCAATGGCGAGGGCTTCGTCGCCAATGATTGCGACCTCACGGGCGAGGACGGCGGCGCGCTCGCCGTGGTGACGGGCCCGAACATGGCGGGCAAATCGACCTATCTGCGCCAGAACGCGCTGATCGCCGCGCTCGCGCAGGCGGGCTCCTTCGTGCCTGCGCGGCGCGCGCATCTTGGAATCGTCGACCGGCTGTTCTCGCGCGTGGGCGCGGCGGATGATCTTGCGCGCGGACGCTCGACCTTCATGGTGGAGATGGTTGAGACCGCCGCCATTCTCAATCAGGCCGGGCCGCGCGCGCTGGTGATCCTCGATGAGATCGGGCGCGGCACGGCGACTTTCGACGGCCTGTCGATCGCCTGGGCGACGGTGGAGCGCCTGCACGAGGCGAACCGCTCGCGCACCTTGTTCGCCACGCATTTCCATGAGCTCACACGGCTCTCCGAACGCCTGCCGCGCCTCGTCAACCTCACCATGCGGGTGACGGAATGGAACGGCGAGGTGGTGTTTCTGCACGAAGTGGCGCGCGGCGCCGCCGACCGCTCCTATGGCATTCAGGTGGCGCGCATCGCGGGCCTGCCGAAGGACGTGGTGGAGCGCGCGCAGACGCTGCTCGCCGAACTGGAGGCTGGCGACCGGCGCAGGCCCATGGCCGAGATCGTCAACGACCTGCCCCTGTTCGCGGCCGCGCCGATCCAGACCGCCGCCAGCGTCGCCGCAAGCCCGCAGGCGAACGCGCTGCGCGAGGCGCTGGAGGCGCTGGACCCCGATGAGATGAGCCCGCGCGACGCGCTCGAGGCGATCTACGCGCTCAAAAAGCGCCTGCGCGAAGGCTGAGCGCGCGCCTTTGCGCTTCCGAAACCTTAATGCGCGAAGCCCCCGCCGCGCGCGGCCGCGTTAAGGACTCCGCGCATGGTTTCGTCCATGCTGACGCCTCGTCAGGGCCTCAGCGCGTCTTGCCATGAATGGATCCACCAAGCTTCTCATCGCATGCGGCGCGATCGCTTTGGCGGCGAGCGCCGCGGTCGCGCGTCTGGACGCGAGCCGCACGGAAAGCGCGCCCGCGACCCGCGCGGCGCAGCCCCCCGCCGCGACGCCGCCCGCAGGCCAGCCGAACGCGCGCGCGCCGGAGCGAGCGGCCGGGCGCACCACTCCTGCGCAGGGGGCCGCCGGGGCGCCTGTCTCGATCCAAGCCGACAGGTTCGGCCAGTTCAGCGCCAATGTGGAGATCGACGGGCGACGGCTGAAAATGCTCGTGGATACGGGCGCGACCTTCCTCTCGCTGAGCCATGACGACGCGGCCTCGATGGGCCTGCGCCCCCTTCCGCATGAATTCACGATGCCGCTCATCACCGCCAGCGGCGAGCTGAAGGCCGCCCGGACGCGGCTGCGCGAAGTGCGGGTGAATGGCGTCGTCGCCTATGACGTGCCCGCCATCGTCATGCCCAAGGGAGCCGGCGCCACAAGCCTGTTGGGCATGAGCTTCCTCTCCAAACTGCGCGGGTTTGAGGTGGCGTCCGGCCAATTGCTGCTCAAACCCTGACCTGCGCCTTGTTTCCGCCGCGCAAGGAGCGCAGACAAGCGCCCGGAAGCGGTTTATTGTCACCGCCCCGAACCAGAGGCCGCCATGTATCCAAAGCCCGTCCCGCAGCTCACGCCCAACACCTACGATTACGAATCCCGTCCGATGGTCAAAGCGACGGGCTTTCGCGAATACGACGCGCGCTGGCTGTTCGAGAAAGAGATCAACCTGATGGGCGTGCAGGCCCTCGGGCTCGGCCTGGGCACGCTGCTGCATGAGATGGGCGTGAAGCCGGAACTGGCGACGGGCCATGATTACCGCTCTTATTCCGCCTCCATCAAATATGCGCTCGTCACCGGCCTGATGGCGGCCGGCGTGAAAGTGCACGACATCGGCCTCGCCATGTCGCCCATGGCCTATTTCGCCCAGTTCGAACTCGACGTGCCCGCCGTCGCCATGGTGACCGCCTCGCACAACGACAATGGCTGGACCGGGGTGAAGATGGGCGCGCAACGCCCTGTGACCTTCGGGCCGGACGAAATGGGCCGTCTGCGCGACATCGTGCTTGAGGGGCGCTTCCGTTACGCGGAAGGCGGCGGCTATCGTTTCGTGGAGAACTTCCCCGCACGCTACATCGCGGACCTGACCAATCGCGCGCCCCTGAAGCGCAAGCTGAAAGTGGTCGCGGCCTGCGGCAATGGCACGGCGGGCGCCTTCGCGCCGCGCATTCTGGAGGCGCTGGGCTGCGAGGTCATTCCGCTCGACGCAGAGCTCGACCACACCTTCCCGCGCTACAATCCCAATCCTGAAGACATGGAAATGCTGCACGCCATGGCCGACAAGGTCCGCGAGACGGGCGCGGACGTGGGGCTGGGTTTCGACGGCGACGGGGACCGCTGCGGCGTGGTGGATGAAAAGGGCCACGAGATCTTCGCCGACAAGATCGGCGTGATGCTGGCGCGCGATCTTGCGAAGCTGCATCCCGGCGCCACGTTCGTGGTGGACGTTAAGTCCACCGGCCTGTTCGCCACCGACCCCGTTCTGCGCAGCCTGAACGTGAAGGCGGATTACTGGAAGACCGGACATTCCTACATCAAGCGCCGCGTGACCGACCTGAAGGCGCTCGCGGGCTTCGAGAAATCAGGCCATTTCTTCTTCAATGCGCCCGTGGGCCGCGGCTATGACGACGGCGTGCTCACCGCCATCCATGTGCTGGAGATGCTCGACCGCAATCCCGGCAAGTCGATGGGCGACCTCTATGCGGATCTGCCCAAGACCTGGGGCTCGCCCACCATGTCGCCCCATTGCGCGGACGAAGTGAAATATCGCATCGTCGATGAGATCACCGAACAGGTGAAAGCGATGCATGCGCGCGGCGAAAAGCTGATCGGACAGTCCATCGTTGACGTGGTGACTGTGAACGGCGTGCGCGTAATGGTGGAAGACGGCACATGGGGCCTCGTGCGCGCCTCCTCCAACAAGCCGGAGCTCGTGGTGGTGGTGGAAAGCCCGGCCGCAGAAACGCGGATGCGCGAAATGTTCGCCGCCGTGGACGCGTTCATCCGTCAGCACAAGGAAGTCCGCGCCTATAATCAAACGATCTGAAGCGTCCTGCGCGGCGAATGCAAACGCTCCGGCCCCGCCGGAGCGTTTCTTTTTGGCCGCCCGCCATGACGCAACAGGAGATTTAACTGGATCGTAACAGCGACGTCCTAGTTTTGAGCTTCAGGACCGCACCCCCAGCTCTGGAGATCGTGTCAAATGAATAAGAAATTCGCCCAATTCCTCGCCGATGAAACCGGTGCGACCGCAATCGAATACGGTCTCATCGCCTCGCTGATCAGCGTCGCGATCATCGCCGCCGCCCTCACGATGGGCACGAAACTCTCCTCGACCTTCACCCGGGTTAGCACGCAGCTGCGCTGACCCGGCTCGCGCGCGAGCCCTGCGCCAAGCGTCGCTCCACAAACAGAAAAACGCCCCGGCATGCCGGGGCGTTTTCTCTTTGGCGGCGATTGCGCGACGGAGACGAAAGCCGCGCCGTCGCTTTACTTGTTCTGCATCATGGAGCCCGACCGAGCCTGGGCCTGGGTGATCGCCTCAGTCAGATGACGCGGAGCGTCGCCAAGGCTGACCACGGGATTGCAGCGGGGCGTGCAATCCCAGGACTCGCGCTCGAGACCGCGCTGAACAACGAGATTCGTCGAAGAGCCGACCACGCGGATCACAGATTCGCCGACCGACTTCCCATCGCGATCGAGCGCAATCATGTTTGTGCGGCCAAACGATTTAGCGGTGAGCACCATCTGATTGGTTTTCTTGATCATCGTGACGTCGGCCACCCCCGGATTGCCGATGATCACCGTCATGGCGTTCTGCGGCAGGCTCAGGATCGTGGCCTTGTCGAGAGTGAGCGTGATCATATCGCCCGAGGATTGCGCGCTCGCCGGGCCGCAGAGCGACGCCGAAGCCGTCACCGCGAGGCAAAGGTTTCTTACATGGGCGAAAAGGATGTCAAAACGCATGGGCGTAATCTCTTTGAGCAACGAGATGAACAAACCGAATGGAGGACACTTTGATCGAAAATGGTGAAGGAAGTTTGAAGGCGAGAAAGCCACGCACCGGGCAAAGAAAGCTTCGCTCAACGTCATCCCATGGACAAAGCAAGGAAAGAAGTCGCCGCAACTTTCCATCAATCAAAATCATAGCAACCCGCGCCAGGGGCCGAACCCAGCTCGAACTTAACCCGATCGTAAGAGGGCGAGGGCTAGTGTTTCCTCACGGCTGACGCAAGCCGTTCAATTGTGTTCTGGAGATTGCATCACATGATCAAGAATTCTTTCGCTCGCTTTATCGCCGACGATTCCGGCGCGACCGCCATCGAATATGGCCTGATCGCTTCTCTGATCAGCGTCGCGATCATCGCCGCCGCCCTCACCATGGGCACCAAGCTGTCCAGCACCTTCACGCAGGTCAGCTCGCAGCTCCGTTGAGCTGATCGACCGGCCAGAGCCGGCCGGCGAGGTTCCAGGAAGGGGCGCGCGGACAAGTCCGCGCGTCCCTTCATCGTTGCGCGCCATCGATTCCCCACCAGGAACATTTCAAATGATCGTCGCGATCGCAGGCCTGACCCTTTTCCCACTGATGATGGCCTATGCGGCCTTTTCCGACATACTGACGATGACGATCCCCAACAAGCTGACGCTTGCTCTTGGGGTCGCCTATTTCGGCATGGCCGCCGCCACGGGCCAACCCCTCGAAACCGTGCTCACGCATGTGGCTTGCGCGGCGACGGTTCTCGCGATCGCCTTCGTCATGTTCTGCATGGGCTGGATGGGCGGCGGGGACGCGAAGCTCGCATCCGCCGTCGCATTGTGGATGGGTTTTCCGCTGAGCGCGGAATATCTGCTCATCGCAAGCTTTTTCGGCGGAGGTTTGACGCTCGCCATTATTCTTGGGCGTAAACAGCCGTTGCCTGCAAGGCTTGTCGGATACGCTTGGATCGAACGCCTCCATAATGAAAAAACCGGTGTGCCATATGGGGTTGCGCTCGCAGCCGCAGGCCTTCTTCTGTATACGGAGACCGGCGTATGGAAGAGTCTCGCGCTCGCATGATCTGCTGAACTGCGAATTCAAGCAGATTGATTAACCTTAATTTGAGCTTTGCCGATCTACACTGATCCACGGTTTGAATCATTTTCAGTTGGATCGTTTTCATGAAGGCCAATCGCAAATTCATTATCGCAGGCGCGGGCGCTTCCGGTCTTCTTGCGCTTCTTCTCATCGCAACCTCGGGATCGCCGCCGGAGGCGCCTCCCCCCGTTTCTGAGGCGCAGGCGCCCAGCCAGCCCGCTCCCCAGCTTGATACGGAAAGCGTGCTCGTCGCGCAAAACGAGATCCCGCTTGGATCCGTCGTCACCGAAAAGGATCTCGTCTGGGTTCAATGGCCCCGGCAATTCGCGGGGCCGGGCTCGGTCCGCATGTCGGAAGATCCCAACGCCATACAGACTTTGCAGGGCAGCGTAGCGCGCCAGTCCTTTTTCCACGGCGAACCTATTCGCCGCGAAAAGCTTGTGAAGGCGGGCAACACCGGCTTCCTGTCCGCGCTTCTGCCACCTGGCCTGCGCGCCATGGCGATCAATATCGATGCGAGCGGCTCCATGACCGCCGGCGGCTTCATATTGCCCAATGATCGTGTCAACGTTCTGCGGGTTATGTCGACCAATGAAGGCGGCGAATCAGAAACCATTCTCACCAACATCCGCGTTCTGGCGATTGGTCAGAACATAGAAGAGAAGAATGGCGAGCGCGTCGTGGTGGGTTCGAACGCGACCCTGGAACTGACGCCCAACCAGGCGGAGATCGTTGCGGCCGCCCAGCGCGGCGGCCAGCTGACCCTGGTTCTGCGGAGCATGTTGGAGATGAACCGCAAGGCGGAGCCCGCAGCCGTTGAGGCGAGCGACCGCAGCCTGACGATTATCAGGAATGGCGCGTCCACCTCGCTGATCCGCAAGTAAGCGTTTGCGTTTGCATTCATTTTTGTTTTTTTGGAGTGACGTGATGTTTCGTCCTGTTCCCATGACCGCACTGCTTGCGCCCGTCGCATTGTGCGTCTCGCTTCATGCAAGCGCCACAGCGCTTGCGCAGACAAGATCCGCGGCGCAGGCGCCGCGGCTCGATTCCGCTGGACAAATCACCGGCAACCCATCGATGCAGCGCATCAATATGGGCGTCGGCAAATCCGTGATCGTCGATCTGCCACGCGACGCCGCTGAAATCTTCGTCGGCAATCCTAAAGTGGTGAATGCGGTCGTGCGCTCGGCGCGTCGTCTCTATGTGATCGGCGCGGCGGCGGGCCAAACCACCATTTTCGCGATGGACGCGGCAGGGCAGACAATCGCAACGGTTGAAATCAACATCGGCCGCGATGTCGGCGAGTTGATGCGCATTCTACGCCTGTCGCTGCCCGACAGCGATGTGGTGGCGCGCACCGTTGAAGACACGATCATCCTGAGCGGCAGCGTGGCGAACCTCGCCGACGCACAGAAGGCGATGGATATCGCCGCTGGATTCATGAACAACGGCGCAAACGCGGAAGGCGGCTCCGGCGCCGGCGCGGGCGCCGCCACACAGGCGAATGGCAAGCTTGTGAACACGATCACCGTGCGCGGGCGCGACCAGGTGATGCTGAAAGTGACCATCTCCGAGGTGCAGCGCACCGTGGTGAAGCAGCTCGGCGTCACATCCTCGCAGCTTAGCGGCAATTGGGGAGCGTTGAAACTCGCCAGTCCGATCAGCAATCCCAATAATTCGCTTACGCTTGGCGGCGCGGGCAACATCACCGCGACGCTCAGCGCGCTGGAGCGTTATGGCGTCGCCCGCGTGCTAGCCGAACCGACGGTGATGGCCGTCTCCGGCGAAGTCGCGAAATTCATGGTCGGCGGCGAACTGCCTATTCCGTCCGGCCAATCGTGCTCCGTCGACGCCAATAACAAGCAGGTCTGCATACCCGGCGGCGCGGCCTTCAAGCCTTATGGCATCAGCCTGAATTTCGCTCCGCTCGTCCTCTCGGAGGGCCGCATCGCGCTGAAAGTGTCGACCGAAGTCACCGAAGTCGACAATATTCAGGGCACGACCATCGCCGGCGCGAAAGTGCAGGCGTTCCGCACCCGACGCAATGAGACGAGCGTCGAACTGCCTTCCGGCGGCTCGATCGTCTCGGCCGGCCTGCTGCAGATGAACTCCCGCCACGCGATCGAAGGCATGCCGGGGCTGATCAACCTGCCGATCCTGGGCAGCCTGTTCCGCTCGCGCGAGTATCTGCGCGACGAAACGGAGCTTCTGATCATCGTCACCCCTTACATCGCGAAATCCTCGAGCGCCTCCGCGCTCGCGCGACCCGACGAGGGCTTCGCGGACGCCACCGACCCGCAAGGCTGGTTCCTGGGACGCGTCAACAAGCTTTATGCGGCGCCAGGCGCAAGCCCCGTCAGGCCCTCACAAGGCCGGTTTGGATTCATCGTCGATTGATCAGCGGAACGGAAATCGCCATGTTCATCACACACGCCTCTTCCCGCCGGCTGGCGCGCGCTGCGCGCTGGCTGGGCGTCGCCTGCCTCGCCGGCGCCGCCGCCGGCTGCGCCTCTAAGCCGCCGACCGAAGTCACCAGCGGCGATTACAGAGCGCGCCACCAGATCGGCCTTACGGAAGGCCCGCGCTCCGTCGACGTTTTCCCCGTCGGCATGGGCGCGCTCGACGCCGCATCACGCGAAAAAGTGCGCGCGTTCTCGCACTCCTACCTGCGCGAAGGTCGCGGCCCGATCGCCATACAGACGCCGCGCGGCACGATGAATGACGCGCATGTGCGCGCCATGACGGAAGCCATTCGTCGTGAGATGGCGGCGTCGGGCGTCACCAGCGCCGTCGCTGTGGGCCCCTATGACGTTGCGGACCCAAAGCACGCTGCGCCGATCCGCATTTCCTATCTCGGCCTCGTGGCCCGCGTTCCTCATCAGTGCGGCCAGTGGCCGTCGGACCTCGCCTCGGGCTCCTCCCTTCAGGGATGGGAGAACACGAGCCACTGGAACCATGGATGCGCTTTCCAAAACGCGTTCGCGCAGCAGGTCGCCGATCCGCGCGATCTTGCAGGCCCGCGCGCCGAGGGCGCCTCCGACGTCGTCATGCGCACGCGCGCCATCAAGCAGGCGCGTGAAGGCTAAACTCAGGCATTGCCAGCAGCGAGCGCGAAACAGTGAACACGCAAACTCCCAGCGAGGGGAATGCGAATCTACAGATTGCGCAGATTCCCCGGGTCTCCATCCAGGCCTTCTGCGAAACGCAGGCGACGGCCAGCGCGATCAATCAAGCGGCCATGGACCGTCGCATGAGCAAGGCCCATGTGAAGGTGAACATGGGCGGCGGCGCCGCCGCGATCGAAGCTTATCGCGACTCGCCGACGCCCAATCTCCTGATCCTTGAGGGGACAGGCGACCGCGAGACGCTGCTCGGTCATCTGGAGCAATTGTCAGAATTGTGCGAGCCCAGCACGAAGGTGGTCATCATCGGCCCCTTCAACGACATCACGCTCTATCGCGAGCTAATGTCGCTGGGGGTGAGCGAATATCTGTGCGCGCCGGTGGACGTGATCAATTTCGTCGCGCTGGTCGCCAACCTGTTCGCGAGCACCGCGGGTAAGCCGATCGGACGCGTGATCGCTGTCATGGGCGCCAAGGGCGGCGTGGGCTCGTCAACGATCGCCCATAACCTCGCGTGGAGCATCGCCACAAGCTTCAATATGCCGGCGATCCTGATCGATTTCGACGTCGCGTTCGGCACGGCGGGGCTCAACTTCAACCAAGACCCATCAACGACCATTATGGACGTGATCGGGCTGGGCGAACGTCTTGATCAAAGCACGCTCGACAAGGTGATGTTCCGCTGCTCCGAGATGCTGAATCTCATCGTTGCGCCAGCGACGCTCGACACGGTTTGCGACTTTTCGGAAGACGCCTTTGATCCATTTCTGGACCTGCTGCGCACCGCGGCTCCGAACCTCATCCTTGACTTGCCCCACGCATGGACCGGATGGATCAAGTCTGCGGCGATGAGCGCGGATGAAGTCGTCGTCGTGGCCTCGCCCGATCTGCCCAATTTACGCAATTCGAAGGTCCTGCTCGACACATTGCGGGCATCGCGACCCAATGACGCTGCGCCAAAACTGGTTCTCAATATGGTCGGCGCGCCCAAGCGTCCTGAGATCGAGCTGTCCGAATTCGTAGGCGCGCTTGATACTCAGGCCGCAACGATCATTCCCTATGATGCGAAATTGTTCGGCTCGGCGTCCAATAACGGACAAATGCTCGCTGAGACCGATCCCTCGAGCAAGATCAACGAAAACATCGCCGAACTTGCCCGCAGGGTGATGTCGCAGGTCGCCGAGCCGCCGAAGCCCGCCAAAAAATCATTGCTTGCGCCAATTGGATCAATTCTTGCGCGCATGAAGAAAGCTTCCTGAAGGACGAGAGCCCGATGTTCGGAAAACGCAGCAGCACCACGTCCCCGCTCGCCGCTCGCATGAATGTGGCGACAGCGAGCGTCCCGAGGCAGGACGTCGCTCCGCAGGTCGCCGCGCCGAACGGCGCGGAGGCCATGTTCGAATCACTCGCCGCCGCGCCTGCTCTTGCGCCCGCGCCCGTGCGCAAGCCGCCGCCGCCTCCGCCCGTGGTCGCTCATCGCTCGGAAAGCTTCTACCAGACCAAAACGGTCGTCTTCGGCGCCATGCTGGAGGCGATCGACATCGCGTCGCTCGCGAAAGTCCCTCCGGCCACCGCACGGGAGGAGATTCGCGACATCGTGAGCGAGATCATCCAGATCAAGAACATCTCCCTGTCCCTTTCGGATCAGGAGGATTTGCTCGACGACATCTGCAACGACATTCTGGGCTTTGGCCCGTTGGAGCCGCTGCTGGCGCGCGACGACATCGCCGACATCATGGTGAACGGCGCCGAACGCACCTTCATCGAAGTGGGCGGCAAGATCCAGCTCACCAATGTGCGCTTCCGCGATAATAACCAGCTCATGAACATCTGCCAGCGGATCGTCAGTCAGGTCGGACGGCGCGCGGACGAAGCCTCGCCCATCTGCGACGCGCGCCTGCTCGACGGTTCGCGCGTCAACGTGATTGCGCCGCCCTGCGCTATCGACGGCCCTGCGCTCACGATTCGTAAGTTCAGGAAGGACAAGCTGACCCTCGACCAGATCCAGCGCTTTGGCGCCATCTCCGAGGCGGGCGCGGAGCTTTTGAATATCATCGGCCGCGTGCGCTGCAACGTTCTGATCTCCGGCGGCACGGGCTCAGGCAAAACAACGCTTCTCAACTGCCTCACGAATTTCATTGAGGATGGAGAGAGAGTGATCACCTGCGAGGACGCTGCGGAACTGCAGCTCCAGCAGGCGCATGTGGTGCGGCTCGAAACCCGCCCGCCCAGTCTCGAAGGCAGCGGCGCCATCACCATGCGCGACCTCGTCAGGAACTGCCTTCGTATGCGTCCTGAGCGGATCATCGTCGGCGAAGTTCGCGGACCCGAAGCCTTCGACCTTCTGCAGGCGATGAATACAGGCCACGACGGGTCCATGGGAACGCTGCACGCCAACTCGCCGCGCGAGGCGATCGGACGTCTGGAATCCATGATCACCGTGGGCGGCTTCTCCCTGCCCCAACGTACGATTCGTGAAATGATCGTCTCCTCGGTGGACATCATCATCCAGGCCATGCGCCTGCGCGACGGCTCCCGCCGCATCACGCATGTGACGGAGGTGATCGGCATCGAAGGCGATGTGGTGATCACGCAGGACCTCCTGGTTTACGACGTCGTCGGCGAGGACGAGAACGGCAAGATCATCGGTCGGCACCGCTCAACCGGCATCGGACGCCCGCGCATGTGGGAACGCGCCCGCTACTTCAACGAGGAGAAGCGTCTCGCAGCCGCGCTCGATCAAAGCCTTGAGGGCTGACCAGAACCAACGCTGAGGAGGCGAGAGCAATGTGGATCGGTATCCTGCTAGGTGTCGCCAGCGTTGGCGGGATCGCTTATGCGCTCGTGTTGCCGTATTTTTCTGGCGAGCTGAAAGCTGAATCGCGCCAGCAGGCGGTGGTCGGCAAGGCGGCGCAGGAAGGCCGCCCCGCTTCCAAGAAGGATCGCGACGCAGCACGCCGGAAGCAGATCGAGAGCGCGCTCGACATTACGAGCTCCGCCAAGCGTAAAATGTCGCTGGCGACGCGCATCGGTCAGGCGGGGCTCAACCTGTCCGAGAGCCAGTATTTCATGTTCTGCGCCGGCTGCGGCCTCGTGATCGGCCTGCTGACCTTGTTCATCAGCGCCTCGCTGTTCATGGGCCTGCTCGGCGCGCTGATAGGCGCCGTGGGCGTGCCTACCTGGATGCTGGCCTATCTGCGAAAAAAGCGTCTTGAGAAATTCGGCGCGGACTTCGCGGGCGCCATTGACGTTATCGTGCGCGGCATCAAGGCCGGCCTGCCCGTCTCCGAATGCATCAAAATCGTCGGGAATGAAGCGCCTGAACCGCTCGCCACCGAGTTCCGCGGCCTCGTGGAATCCCAGCAGATGGGCATGACGATGAGCGAAGCCGTCGAACGTATGGCGCAGCGCATCCCTACGCCGGAAGCCAATTTCTTCGCCATCGTCATCACGGTGCAGCAAAAGACAGGCGGCAACCTCTCCGAAGCCCTTGGCAATCTGTCGCGCGTTTTACGTGAACGCAAAAAAATGCGCGGCAAGATCCGAGCCATGGCGACGGAAGCAACCGCTTCCGCCGCGATCATCGGCTCGCTGCCTTTCATTGTCACCATTCTCATTTACGTGACGAGCCCCGATTACATCAAGCTCATGTGGACGACGCCGACGGGCAAGGTCGTCCTTGTGGCGGCGGGCATGTGGATGTCGTGCGGAATCGCCGTCATGCGCAAGATGATCAACTTCGATTTCTAGGCGAATGTCATGATCGATTACATCGCATTGAAGATGGCCGACGGGCAGTTCCTTTTGGGACTGCTCATAGCGATTGGCACTGTCGCGACGCTTGTGACCGCCCTTCTGCCCTCCTTCAAGAAAGACAATCTCGAAGGGCGCATGAAAGGCGTAATCTCCGAGCGCGAAGCCATTCGCCAGCGCGAACGTGAAAAGCTCGCCACCCAGAAGCCGAAGGTTCGTCAGAGCGAGGCGCGCGGGACGCTGAAAGAGATTGTGGAGCAATTCAAGCTCCAGGATTATTTCTCGACCTCTAATGCGAAAACTCTTCTGATGCAGGCAGGCCATCGCTCGCAGAAGGCGGAATACACGTTTCTGTTCGCCCGCGCGACGCTGCCGGTCGCTCTCTTTATCGCAGCGACCTTCCAGCTGGCCCTGCTCGACACTGATCTTCCCCTCATCATGAAGATCCTGATAGGCTTGGGGGCGGCGCTGATTGGGCTGCAGATTCCCGAAATCTTCCTGAAGAATACGATCCAGAAACGCCAGATGACGATGAACCGCGCCTTTCCTGACGCGCTTGATCTGATGCTGATCTGCGTAGAGTCGGGAATGGCGCTGGAGCCGGCCTTTAACAAAGTCGCTGCGGAGATCGTCACGCAATCGCCGGAACTGGCTGAGGAGATCGCGATCACGACTGCGGAATTGTCTTATCTGCCGCAACGGCGCACGGCGCTTGAGAATCTGACGACGCGGACCGGTCTTGATTCCATCAAGCAGCTGACGACCGTTCTGATCCAGTCGGAGCGCTACGGCACGCCGCTTGGATCGGCTTTGCGCGTGATCTCGCAGGAATCGCGCGATTACCGCATGATGGAGGCGGAAAAGAAAGCCGCCGCCCTGCCGCCCAAGCTGACCGTGCCGATGATCTTGTTTTTCCTGCCGGTCCTGTTCGCCGTCATTATCACGCCTGCGGTGATTCAGATCTCCGCGTTGAAGTGATCCGGCTCAGCGCGCAACGGGCTGCTGCAGGCGCCGCCAGGCGTCGGATTGCGCGATCATCTGGCGGATAGGGGCCACAGTGGCCGCCGCCTGTTCGGGGCTTGCGTCCACGCGCTGCACGTCTTCGGCTTCCTGGAACTTGCCTTGCAACGCCAGAACAAGCGACAAGTTCTGACGGACCCGCGCATCGGCGCGCGGGCTTTGCGCGGCCTGGCGGAGCGCCTGCTCGGCCTGCGGCAGCTTTTTGGTGAGCGCGTAGGACAGGCCGAGATTGGACAGAACGCTGGGCTCGCCCGGCGCTATCTTCAGCGCAGAGACGTAAAACTTTTGGGCGGCGTCGTGGTCGCCCATCTAGTCGGCGATCGAGCCCTGCGTGGAGAGAACGGACCAATCGGGACGTTCAGGCGTATGCGCGCCCTGTAAAACGCTGAGCGCTTCCTGGTGCTGGCCGGCATCGGCCAGAGCCTTGCCGAATGCGGCGAGCACTTCCATATCCTTGGGATTGGTGGCCGCGAGCCGCTGCAGAACGGCGGTTGCTTCCTGATGGCGCTGGGTGGCGCGCAATCCGCGCGCATAAGTCATAGCGGTGTTCTTGTCATTGGGCGCGGAATCATATCTGCGCCCCCATTCCTCCACGAAGGCGCGCGCCTTCGTAGGCTCCATGGGCACAGCCACCTGAAGAGGCGCATTGCGCGAGGCTCCGGAACCACATCCGCCAAGCGTAAGCGCCATTACGAAAGCGGCGGCGCAGGCGCGCGCGCGCCTCTGGACGCAGGATTGCGCAGAGGCGCTGGAAATACGAGACTGCTGGCCTTGAAAAAGCGAGCTGCCGACGCTGGAGGGACGTAATCTCATCGGGCGGCCTGAAATGAATTGTCACGCAATGGAACGATCAATAAAGCGTTAAGGCTAACGAGCCGTTAACGACGGCGGCATGGAGATGGAGCGGGGCATGGTGCGAGCACTGGCGCAGCGGGCGGCGAAACAGAAGGGCGCGACACAAAAGCGCAAGGGACAAAAGCGCAAGGTCCAGAAGGGCTCGCGCGGGGCGGCCTCGCCGATTTGGTTCGCCTCCAGCGCGAACTGGGATCAGGTGCGCGCCGCGCTTCCCCCCGCCGCAGCCGCCTTCGCGAAGGCGAGCGGCTTTGAGCCGAAACCCGGCGCCTTCCTGCTGCTCCCCGACGCCGAAGGCGAACTCGCCGGCGCCTTGTTGGGCGTGGAGGCTTCGCAGGCGGGCGCCCGCGCAGGCGCGAAACGCGGCGCTGCGGAAGATCCCTTCCTTCCAGGCAAATTGCCCGCAAGCCTGCCCGCCGGCTCCTGGCGCTTCGCCAATCCGCCCGGCGACGCCCGCACGCGCGAGCTCGCCGCGCTTGGCTTCATGCTGGGCGATTACGCTTTCACGCGCTACCGCAAGGCCGGCAGCGCAGGGCGCGCGAACCTGCAGACGCCTGACGGCGTCGACGGAGAACGTCTTGCGCGCCAGCGCGACGCCGTGTTCGAGGCGCGCGACCTCATCAACACGCCCGCCAACGACATGGGCCCTGAGGCGCTGGAGAAGGCCGCGCTGCGCCTTGCGCGCAGCTATGGCGCGAAGGCGCGCGTCATTCGGGGCGACGCGCTCTTGAAGCAGAACTTTCCCCTCATCCATGCGGTGGGGCGCGCGGCCGACCAGGACCCGCGGCTTATCGATTTCACCTGGGGGTCGCCGCGAGCGCCGAAGGTGACGCTCGTGGGCAAGGGCGTATGCTTCGACACCGGCGGGCTCGACGTCAAACCATCCTCCGCGATGCTGCTTATGAAGAAAGACATGGCGGGCGCGGCCACGGCGCTCGCGCTTGCGCGCATGGTGATGGACGCCCGGCTCGACGTGCGGCTGCGCGTTCTCCTGCCGATGGTCGAGAACTCGATTTCCGATGAGGCTTTCCGGCCGGGCGACGTCTATCCCAGCCGCAAGGGGCTGACGGTTGAGATCGGCAATACGGACGCGGAAGGCCGCCTCATTCTTGCGGACGCGATGGCGCTCGCCGATGAGGAGGCGCCGGAGCTTCTGCTCGACTTCGCCACGCTCACCGGCGCCGCGCGCGTGGCGCTGGGGCCAGATCTTCCGCCCTTCTATTGCGACGACGACGCGCTTGCCGACGAGATCGCCCGCATGGGCGCGCAGGCGCATGATCCGGTCTGGCGCCTGCCGCTGTGGGACGCCTATGATTCCATGCTCTCAAGCAAGATCGCGAGCGTGAACAACGTCAGCAGCGGGCCCTTCGCGGGGTCGATCACCGCCGCCCTGTTCTTGCGCCGCTTCGTGGAGAAAGCGGGCGCCTGGGCGCATTTCGACATCTACGGCTGGAACCCGGCAGGCAAGCCCGGCCGGCCGGAGGGCGGCGAGCCGCAAACCGCGCGCCTGCTGTACGCGCTCCTGGAGCAGCGCTATCCTGCGCGGCGGCGGCGCTGAGCCGCGACAGCGCGTGGAGAGCTGCGGGCGTCCATGGCCATCGAACTGAAACCCTCGCAGGCCCTGCGCCTCATGCACGATATTTCCCTCGGCCTCGTGCGCGAGGACAAGGCGGGCATGGCGCCGGATTTCACGCTGCGGCAGATCTCGATCCTGCTCACGGTCTATCTGGAGCCCCCGCCCCACACCGTGCGCGGGCTCGCCGCGCGGCTGAGCGTGACGAAGCCCGTGATCACCCGCGCGCTCAACACGCTCGGCAAGCAGGAATTGCTCTCTCGCAGGCGCGATGAGGCCGACAAGCGCAACGTCGTCGTGCAGCGCACCGTGAAGGGCGCGCTCTATGTGGAGAAACTCGGGGATCTCGTGATGGCGAAGGGACGCGAGCTATGACCACGGACCGCGGCGGCGCGCCGGACGGGCTTGATCGGCGTGTGACGCCCGCGCGCCCCGACCTCGCCGCCGAAAGCCTGCGCGGACGCGTTGCGGCGCAGCGCTACGCCGCGCCCGTCTCCATGCGCGTGCAGGCCGAAGCGAGCGCGCTGCGCGGCGCGCCGACGCCCGAGGCGAGCGTGGACACGCAGGCGCTGTTCGGCGAACGCGTCGACGTCTATGAGCGCACGATCGAAGGCTGGGCCTGGGGGCAGCTTGCGCGCGACGGCTATGTGGGCTGGCTTGCGGCTGAAGACCTGTGCGCCGACGATCCCGCCGCTGCGCCTGCCCATCGGGTCGCCGTCGCGCGCACGTTCATCTATCCCACGCGCTCGATGAAGGCGCCGCCGCTGATGGCCCTGCCGATGAACGCGCTTGTGCGCGCGCAGGACGACGACGGCGCCTTCGCCCGCGTGGGACAGGGCTTCGTCTGGTCGCGCCACCTCGCGCCGCATGACTCCAGCGAGCCGGATTTCGTGAGCGTGGCGGAGCAGTTTGAACACGCGCCCTATCTGTGGGGCGGCAAGACTTGGCTCGGGCTTGATTGCTCAGGCCTGATCCAGATCGCCCTGCATGCGGCGGGCCGCGAAGCTCCGCGCGACACGGACATGCAGGCCGCCGCGCTCGGCGCGCCGCTCGCCGTGACGGACGGCCTCGCCGGCCTGCGTCGCGGCGACCTCGTGTTCTGGAAGGGGCATATGGGCGTCATGCGCGACGCCTCGACGCTGCTGCACGCCAATGGTCATCACATGCAGGTGGCGAGCGAGCCTCTGGCGCAGGCGCGCGCACGCATCGCGGCCGGTGGATCGTTTGGCGCGATCACGATGATCCGCCGACCGTAAGCCTCAAGCGATGGCGACGTCCATGGCGCCGATCCTGTCGATCCACGCATGCATGACGTCGCCGGATTTCACTTCGCCCACGCCATCGGGCGTGCCGGTCATGATCACGTCGCCGGGATGCAGGGCGTATACGCGCGAGGCGCGCACGATCAGGTCGCGGCAATCGCAGATGAGCTGCGACGTGTTGGAGCGCTGACGCTTCTCACCGTTGACCTCGATGCCGAAATCCAGCGAATCCGGATCGGGAATCTCATCGGCCGTCACGAGCCATGGGCCCAGCACGGAATACGTGTCGGCCGCCTTGCGGAAGCTGCGGTCCTCGGTGCCGCGCACGGTCATGTCGAGGCCGATGGCGTAGCCGGCGACGTGGCTGAGAGCCGCCTCGCGCGAGATGTCCTTGCCGGTCTTGCCGATAACGATGGCGAGCTCCACCTCGTGATCGTTGCGCCGCCCATCCCAATGCAGGCGCACCTTCTGGCCGGCGCCGATAATGCCGGTCTGCGACTTCAAGAACAGGCCGTATTTGTCGATCGGCGTGGCGAAACCCTCATGGGTGGGCATGTGCACGCCGTGATTGATGGCGGGATTATGCGACTCGGCCACGTGCAGCGGATAATT
>Ga0315905_10001160_pt1 | contig 28453 bp, 17 predicted proteins | sample LakEriMetagenome_5_FD_203522 | JGI IMG/M metagenome (GOLD analysis project Ga0315905, IMG submission 203522) | Freshwater fungal communities from buoy surface, Lake Erie, Ohio, United States - Buoy 4 MA121 | ecosystem: Environmental > Aquatic > Freshwater > Lake | place: USA: Lake Erie, Ohio...
TAATACGATCAATTATTCATTTTCGCAAGCAGCCAAAGTGATGGAATTTCCCAATGTGTTCAACATTCAAAAATCAGTATGTTTTGAAAAAGGAGAATTCCGTGTAGACTTTCCAAAATCAGTAAGGAGCATTAGTTTAAAAGCCTTCACGTATCAAACCTCAATAGATGTTTTTGGGTATTCAGGAAAAGAACGCAAGGAATCGAACTTGGTGATTGCACAAACAATAGGCAGAGATGAATTATTGTCTGAAAAAGTATGGCAATTACCTACCAATGTGAGCGCTGATTTTTTAATTATCCGTGTAAGCAACACCACCAACTGTGTATCCCCAGCCGACGATCCATATTCAAGCAATACCATCGATCCAATTATCTACCAACAAATCGCAGATACAGAAGGAGAGATTACTGTTACTACCACCGAAATAACCAACCTAACCACACAATATACTACCGCAAAAGAGGAATTGGCAACCTTGGAGCAGAAATACCAAACCTGCTTTAAAAACCTATGTGAATACCAATTACCACCCAATGCACTGTCTTGTTTGAAGGAAATGAGTTTACTTCCAACAGCAGATGGTGCATCGGATGCGGAGTACGCCACTTTTATGGCCGATGTAAGTAAGTTTATCGACGATATACACTTGGCAAGTATCCAGTATTACATCGACTTAAAGAAAGTATGCCGAGATATGAAGTTGTACATCGAAAAGAAGAAAAACTACATCAAAAGCATCTTTACACAAATCGAGACAAAAACAACGTATTTACATACATTACAAAAAACATTAGCGGACTTAAATGCATATATTGCAGCTCATACCGGCATTGGATATATCCGACCAGAAGGCTATGGTCGTTGCGGAACCTTTATCCATCAACTATGCTGGTTAACAGTAGAGGATGAAGTGTATAACCAAGCCATCGTAGCACAGGCGGCCATTCAAGAGGAATATGAGGCTATGGTAAAAGGAATGGAGCATACTTATAGCCCAATCTGGAGACCAAATACCAAATACCGTATTGGAGTTACGCTAACTGACAATGTAGATAAATCAGCAACACCGCAGCGAAAAACAATCTACTACCTTTTCCAAACCCAAGGACCAGTAGGACACTGGCATTTAGATACTAAAGTAAAAACAGGTTACTTGTCTTTATCATCAAACGTAACAGACCAACAAATCAAAGAAGCAGCAAAACAAAAAATGCTTACCTCTTTGAAGGCTTACGTGGACTACACCAAATCGTATCCAAATGCGGATGGAAATGTGATTAATGCCAAACCATTGTTTTACAAAGAAGGTAAATTAAACTTGTTTTACACGGAACGTTATGTGTATCACTTCTTAAACAACTGGCCAGCATACCAAAGTCAAGCAATGAAAACAGGGGAGTTGGAGGTTATCATCAAAGACCCATCGGAGGACATTAACTACACCAATCCACCTACACCAACGTTTTTAACTACCACAGAACCCTCCAAGATATTGGCTTATGCAGGAAGTTTGAGATGGGAGAAAGACATTACGCCGTATTTAAATCGTTCGGCAAGTTTATTGAGCAATTTAGCTGTACCTACGTTGGCAAATCCGGGTTCAAACATTGAGGTGTGTATCCAAACTGGAGGATTACCTATCCAACCAGCGAGGGTAAAAACAACCATCATACCAACGTATTTGAAACCCTTGAAACTATATACTGCATTGTTCAACAATAAGTATAACGGAAATAGCAAAGAAGTACACCAATATGTATTCCAAACCTCACGTTATGGCGACTTTACCGAGCAGGTGATGAGTTATCAGTTAGAGGACAAAGACAAGAATCAAAAAGAGGCCATTTTTACGGTAAGCTTGACAGAAAACAGCGACAAAGCAATGGCACGTAAAGTGGTGTTACGCCAAGTACCTACAAGTACCGAAACAGAATACCAAGCGGTAGTAGGAAAATATGCCGATCCGTTTGATCAGTTGATTTATGGTGCTTTTAGATTAAGCCCGATAGAAATACCAATTTCCACGGAGTTTAACCTGGTCAAAGACACGCAAGGAAACATCCTTGGAATATGGATTAGAAACCCAGAGCCGTTTAACGACCCGAAATTACCACGAGGCAAAGACCAATCAGATGTGTTAGATGCAACAGATGTCGTTACACAAACACTTGAGATTATCGGGGCTAGTAAAAACGAATACAGGTTTTTATGGAACAAGGATTTAACACAGGTGTTCATCATGAAACAAAGTGGAAACATCCTTGATGCGAAAACATTTGCTTTTAGCAGCAGCCAAGATTTTGCTCTACGCTTCCGCTTTAAGTTTATGTTGTGGGATGGTGCCAAATATGTAGCTGATAAAACAAAAGCACATGTGGTGGAAACGCCGAGGATACTTTTAGCAAGAAATGTTAAAAAAACATTGGTGAATAATGGATGGACCATTCCGAATGATGGACAACCAATCAGTGTGAATTTTACACAACAATACACGAATTTAAATAATTGGATATAATACGAAGAACCATGAGATTTGATTTAGAAGATTACGCAGGAACGTACAGAAACAGAATATTTCAATCAAAAGAGTTGTACCTTCAAGCAGTAGGGTCTACAAATAATATGCCTGATGGAACACCGGAAGGATTTCATTTACGTTGGGATTTTGTAAACGAATTGCGAGGAAAACATTTACCGAAAGGGACAGCAACATCATTTAGTAATGGATATAACAAAGCAAATGATTATGTAAGAGTGTTTCGTTCGAATTATATAGAAACATTTCCAACGGTTATCAATTTTGATTTTGATAAGCCTTATAATGTAAATAATGAAGGGGCAATTTGGGCTTTTAACAACTTGAATACAGGTAAAATTGTTCTTCTAACGTTTGAAAATAAAACAGCTTATCATGCTGTAACAGGTGTTGACCCTAAAGAAAATCCAAAGGAATTTATCAAAAGATATGGAGCACATCCGATATATGCTTCCGTACAAGGTGAATTTTGTTTTGCAACTTCTTTATTAGTCGATAAAGATGCTGAAAATCCGATAATCAAAACAGAATCAATCACTCGTTTTGAAGCAAATACTTCGGATACACCAACAACAGAAAGTAATGAGTTCATTTCATGTAGACACAAATTTGGAAATGAAAACGCTGGATTTGATGTTTTAAAAGACGGAGTGACTTACACAGATAAATCATTATTGGTACAAACGCTTGTCAATAACGAGAGAAACTGGTTGACTCAAGAAGATACTGGAGGATTGTTATTGGAAAGAGGTAAAAGATATGCTAATCTACTTGTGAACGGTGATTTTGAGAATGTCAACAATCAATTAGGTTTTGAAACACAATATACAGAATCTGATGAAACTGGTTATGGACATTATAAAATAGTTTCTGATCCATCAGTAATTACAACTGCTTGGAAAGGCCAACCACAGTCAGGTAATTATTTCTTTATAGCAGATAGCGCAACAACTCCTTCAACCATTGTATTAAAACAAGCATCTATAAGTGTTGAAGTAAACAAACACTATGAATTTAGTGGCTATATAGCAAATTTGACAACAGTGAATCCATCCATCCTTGAATTAAAATTGATTGATGGAAATGGAAACGTAGAAACACATACTTTTCACAGTGAATTAGGTCAAGGGATATGGAGTAAGTTCGCTTTTAATTGGAAGGCAGAAAATACATCAACAGTAACTTTTGAAATTAGAAGTATTAATACGGCTACTAGTGGAAACGACTTTGGATTAGACAATCTTTATTTTGGATTAAAGAGAGAACAACCTGTCAAAGTTGCTAAAGTGTTTTCAGAAAATATGTCATCGTTTCGTTTTCAAATAGAGGGAACACATATTGAAGAGATACAATTAGAAACGTATAAAGATTATTATTATGGGGCAGCTAGAAATAGTAATCTGAATTTTGTTGAAAATCTATTTTTATCAAATGATAGTAATTTGGCTTTGAGAAGATTACATAATCCATCCAATGACCAAGCTGATAAACTGTTTCATATAGGGAATTGGAGAAGATTTCAAGATGATGTAAAAGTAAATATCACAAATTATGCAGAACGCTGGCATAATAATGAAAATCCAAGCCAAACGATTAAAAGTGTAGTTGAGAAATACATTTCACTATCTATTGATCCATCTAAAAATAATCCGTTAGGCGCAATAAATGCATACAAACCAGAAGGCGAAGTTGATGAAACAACGATCAATTCAATAGATATATTAAATACCATTTCGACTGATTATCATGTTGCTAGGATGTTGGGTTTAGGCTTGATTAATAATCCTGTATCAGATGAAAATACTCCTTATATCTATTTTATTGAATACGAGATAACGGCTAAATTATCATACCTACCAGAAGGTAGATCAACACACATGTACATGACGTTGCCAATAACTAAAAGTGAAAACAAACCATGTATAAAAATTGATTTAGTACACGATCCAGTCTATGGAATTTACAAAGACGATGATTCACACCAATTATCTACTTTAACTGACGAACACGGATATACACCGATAGGTACATCTCGATTTGTAAATTTATTCCAAGACATAGATCCAAATGCAGATCCAGTAGAAGAATTTAAAGGCCAATCGTTTTTTACTCATACGAATTTGTTCTGTTCAAATTCATATACAAGCCCAATCCTTTTTGGTTTAAAATACAAAAAGCAAGATGAAAATTCGTGGAGAAATCCTGAGTTGATGCACAACTTGGAGGGTTGGAACAATCCAGATTCAGAAATTCCAGAGGTTGCACCTTCACCATTAAATTGGGAAGATGAATTAGCTCCAATTTTCTTACATAATGAAAAAGAAGAGGGAATTCACGAATATGCTGCATATGGGATTAATTGGTTTTCAAGAGCTTCACAATTAGGTTCACATGCAGTTACAGATGAAACTGAATTTACATTTCCAAATTATTTGTTGGCACCCTCAAATTTCAGAGCGCAATTAATTCAACCAGAAGATGAGAATCAATTGATTTTCACAACTGCTGCTGAACAAACAATGCTTGAAGATATCACTGAATCGGATAAAACATTGGTGAGAGCAAGCTATAATTATCACTTTGTGCATGATTTAGCCTATCAACGTTACATTAAAAATGTAAATCCAATCAAACGAAATTTTGGTGAATATGTTGAATTATTTTTTAGAACACATGCACCACAAATTATTCAAGGAGCTGTAAAAAGCGTAGATAATTCCAATGAAAATCTATCTGTTGTAAGAACTCGTTCATACATTTTAGTTTCACAAGGAAATACGGTTGTAGATCCGAATGATGTAGCTGTACCGATCAATCATTTTATTGGTGGTTCGCTGGTTATCGATGAACATCAATATCCAATTTTAGAAGTTGCTCAAGGACCAACTGGTGAAGGACCAATTTTTACTATTCCAAAACGAAAAGAATCAATTGTTTCTCCAAAAGATGATGGAACATATACAACCTATGATGTTCTTCAAGGACCTTTTGAAACGACTAATAGTACAAAATTGATTTATCCAACGGAGGATAATCCATTTATGGCACTTGAAAATACTGGAGAAGAAATACATTGGACTGATGCGCAAACAGGAGGTATTTTGCTACCAGAAAGTAATGCACAAAACGCCGAACCTTTGAAGATTAAAATAGGTCCAGCAGATGCTGATTGTGTTGCAGATGATTTTGCTAATCCATACACTGGAGTTTGGTATTTGAATGGGTACGAAGAAACGTGGATAAATGAGCGTGATGAAGAAACTACGCAACGTTTAAGAGGATTTTGGGATACTGCAACGATTACTACTGTTTCAGATGCTACACAACCAGGAGTTTATAAAATTGAATTTGACCATTTGATTTTAGGAAATCATCCGCAATTCTCATCACATCAAGTGAATTGGTTTTTAGGGAATATTCGAATTGAAAAACCGGGAGTACCTGCATCAAATTTGGTGAATGAAAAATTACCTTTCGAAGTTATCTCAACGGAGAATATAGGGAGTACAGACCAAAATTTGATTTTGTATGTAATCGATCCAGCACCGGTATTAAATGAGAATAACACAATCAACCCAGGAGATGACCGAATTAAGTTAGGAAACAATGTACAGGTTAATTATTATCCGGGATACAAAGTTTACCTGAAAAATATTGATTCAACGATTTTCAAAGGAGATACGATTTTAAGTGGTTTTGTGAATCACGAGAAGAGAACCTACATGGGGGCTAGAACAATTGATCCTGCTGAAATTAAGGTGGGTAATCCTATGCGATATACTTCTCTAATTTCTACACCAGCAACGATTTTAGCTCAAGAAATAATCCTTCCATTAGTTCCTGAAAAGCCATCGGGTGGACCATATGCAACGATGCCTGATTTTTATGGAAAATCAACATATACGTTTACGAATTCATTTAAACATGAGCCATTTGCAGTGGTGTTCTTACGTGCAAACGAAGATATGATTTTGAATGCATTGTACGAAACAAATGTGGTTAAGGAAATCAAAGCTGCTTTAAAGGCGAAAAAAGAAGAAAATGGAGATCCGTTTTTTGTAGACCGTTGGAAAAATATGATGAGTTTCAACTACGATTATACCAATGCAGACCCAAATTTAGATCATTCAGCTGATAATGGAAAATTTAGAACTTATGATGGGTACCAATTTCCGAATCCAAGTAAATCTATTCAAGTGAGTGAATACGATCCGACAACAGATAAATTTCATTTGGTAACAAAATCTGTTTTTGGAACATATACTAATTTGAATGAAATTAAAGACAAAATCAAAGAAGCGATTTGTAGTGCTTTCCTTCCTTTGACCGAACAACCGATATTATATAAATACATAACTCGTAAATCACCAATTAATAAAAAACAAAACTTGCGAAGCATTTCAGGAGAGTATTTAAAGCCAACAGATGTTGAATTTGATATGGCTCCAATGGTGATTAAAACAGGAGGCGCAAATTCTGAAATTCAGTTTACAGACTTTACGCTTGATGGCGCTTCAAACGATGTGTATTTCTATTGTGCGAGAGAAATTGGAAACACAATGATGATGGGAGATTACAGTGAAATTACCTTACCAGTTAGAATGGTAAACGCCTTTCCAGCTGAAGAACCTAAAATCACAAAGACGACTGTTCAATTAAAAGACCCAATTCAAGAAATCACGGATGCTGTAAATTTCGAATTTGCAGGGTATCACGAAAATCAGAACATTCGTAAAATCCGCATTTACCGAACAAACAAACAAGTCGAAGCAATGTCTTTACGATCTATGAAAATGGTGAAAGAAGTTGTTTTAGATGAAACACAATTAGGCACAAATCTAATTCAGGTTTCGGATGAATTTTCAAATGAAATGGTTCCATATGGAGACACGTTGTATTACAGATTAGTTGCTTTACGTGAAATTCAATACGAACAAAAAGTAGCAGGACAAAATGACTTACAGGTAGTTACTGAATACGCTTATTCAAAACCATCTAAATTGGTGTTAACAAGTATGGTAGATACAATTAATCCCATTGCACCTACGGTTACTATCCAATGTTTAGAAGATATTTCGACCAATCCTGTTTCTATTTCTCATGTAAAATTAAACTGGGATGCAACGGCATACAATGCAACGTATTATGTCTATAAAATGAACTCATCAGGAAATTGGGTGAAAATCTACGAAATTAAAACCAATGATTTACATATTTCTGTTGATTTAGAAGATACTTCTTTAGCAACGAATACACTTTCAAAAAGAGATTCAGAAGACGATACGATCACCATTTATCATCGATTTAAAGTAGATGTTATTAATTCTTCAGGATTATTGAATTTGGAAGAAAATCCGGTAATTATTTAATTCCAGAAAGATGCAAGCAGTCAAAACTACCATATTTCCAATAGCTTACGATTATGTTAATCTATTGAATACAATGGCTCAAATGCAGTCTAGTTCAAGTGTTTCTATTCCAGATAATACTGAAGGAAGAAGAGAATTAGCCATTAAAAAACCGGGTTCAAACCAAATTGTTAGTTTTTGTTCTATGCTCAACAACGGATTGATGCAAGTACGTGATTTTTCTATGGCAACAAAAACAAATTTTGGAACTTGTTGTGAATTTGAAGAATTAGATACGATTGATACAAATTATTTGATTACAAGTGTTAAACATGCGAATAAAAATGATGTTTGGTTAGTAGCAAAGCATATACAAACAAATGAATTCAAGTCTTTTTTATATACGAACACAGCACTTTCAACTAGTCCGATTTTGAGTAAGATTGGTAAAACATTTTCATCCAATACATTTTTAAATACGGTACTAAAAAGTAATTCAACAACAAATCGTATTGTTTTTAAACCAGGTAATGCAACTACAATTACAGTAGTCGATTTTAACTCAAGCACTGGAAAAATATCAAACCCGAGATTTATTGAAAATTATAATGGAAAATCGTTTGCGATTTCGAATGATGGAGCCAAACTTTATGTATCAAGAATAACGGAAAATCAAGAAAAGATTTATGAACTTGATTTTAAATATGGGGCTGTATCAGCAATGCAATCGAATGAAAAATTATTAAAAACAATTTCCAATGATACAGTTCGAAATTTATCGATTACTGAAGACGATAGATTACTAGTTACAACACAAAAACCATTGAATTTTGCATTAATTTATCCATCAAACTTGAATAAAAATGGAGAATATTCAAGAACTCAAATTACGAAAGATTGTGGTTGCAATGAAAAAGTAACCCTAGATTGGGGTAAAAAAGTAATTCCCAAACCCTATGAATGGGGTGGTGGAACAGGTCCAGCTATTGATATTTATCATGCACAATGGGAAGATGAAGAAAATATATTGTTTGGAAGAAATACGTTTTCATTCCGAGATTATCCATTCTTGAATGAGAAATTCAATAATTCGTCATTAGTTCCGACAGGATTTAGATACGATGAAGTTGTATATGCTTTTCACCAAGCGAGCGATGGTTTTGCTTTTCAATTGAGTGATGAATCAAATGGATTTAATGTTTCCTTGTCCGTAAATTCCCCTGAAAATTTTGATCCAAAAACGATTAAATATATTCGAAATGTATTTCCAACTGGAAGCGATACGATTGGATTTACCAATGATGTTTTGGTAGAGTTTGAGACCAAAGAAGGTATTTTGCATACGTTTTCAGGAACTACCTATCCAGCTTTTGTGGAAGCTCAACCGGCATTCTGTAGACTACAAGAAGAAGGGACCTTTCATCTGTTAGATGAGCAAGGTAATTTCCTTGATCTGGAGACGTGTGAAATTGTGACACATCAAGAAACTAATTATCTAGTACATGAATTTAATCACCTTTTAATTACTGAACAAGGCGAAAGATTGAGTTTAAATACTATAAATACAATAAATAATTACTAATCTAAAACTATATAGAATATGGCAAATAATCGTAAAATATCGGAACTTCCAAGAGCAACACATGTTACCGAAAATGATTTAATTCCAATTGTAAATGAGGAGGTTACAAAAAATGTTTCAATAAAACAATTGGTTGGAGGAGATACTGGATGGCAGAACATTATCGTAAAATCAAATTATCCTTATCCTACGAATTGGGCGGTTCCTCAATATAGAGTTATAGGTGAAACCGTTCACTTGAGAGGGAGTTTGTATATTCCATTTGCATCAAATTCTAAAGTGTTGGTTGATACTAATTTTGTATCATATACGGAAGCTGGATCATTATTTTTTGACTCCAATACAGGATACAATTTACCTTTTGAGGCAGCCCCAAGCAACAGATTTTTAAAATCAAATGTCTTATTATCAAGAAGGTTAGATTTTATTCAAAACGAAGAGACTTTTACCATTCCTATTGTTGCAACAGTGTTATTTATCATTAATACCAATGGTACATTTCAACTAGCAGGTATTTTTGATTATGAAGATTTACCAACAGGTATCGATTCTTTTGGAGCACATCCACATAGAATTATTTCTACCAATATTGAAGCTGGTCAACCATTCCCTGATTATTCACACGTCAGTGTAGGAGTTGGTACCAATCATGTAATGTCAATCCCTCCTCTAACAATTAATAATGTTCAAGTGTTAGCTCCTGAAAATATTGATACTACTAAAATTAATCACTTGGGTGGATTTGGTATTACGTTAGATGGAATTTCTTATTTGAATAATTATTTCAATAAATATTTAAAAAGTTTATACGAATAAAATTTTACTATGTCAGATAAATTTATTAGTGAATTAAATCGAACAAGAGATTTAAATTCATACGATTTAATACCAATCTCACAGGGAATTAACAATATGGAGTTAACAGCTACTGTTAGCCAAATTTTCGGTGAAGATACTCAGTGGCAGAGATTTAATTTCAACAATTATTATCGCCATCCAGATTCTGCTAATTTTCCAAGATATAGAAAAGTTGGAAAGGTAACATACCTAAGTGGTACCTTATTTATTCCGCATGTATTTGGTGACGCTACACATAATTATCAAAGTGTTAAAGTAGATACAAATGCTGTTCATCATAACAACGATGGAAGCCTATATTTTCGATCTAATAGCAATTCATTTTCATGTATGCGTTTAGATGCAGCCCCCGAAAGATCAGTATACTTTAGAAATATAGTTTTAACACAGCGATATGTTGTTGATCAATTAAATTACAATCCAAATGATGATTATAGCATTCCTTTATCAACAGTGGTTACGCTAGAAATAGGCTCTTCAGGAATGTTAAAAATTCACTCGTTATCAACTTTGAATGAAGATTATGTTCCAAATCATCAATCAAATCCCTTAACACAATTGGCTTCTATTTTACCTAAAGATTCGAAATTCCCATCTTTCAACCAAGTAAATGTTGGGTTATCAACTGAAAATAATGCCATTACTATCCCCCCATATAATGAGACAATTTTGGTTCCTGAAGACATAGATACCACCAAAGCATCAGATTTAGGTGGGTTCAGAATAGATTTGAGTGGATTGCATTTTGTCAATTCAACCCGAAAAGAAAATGATTATTGGACAAATAGAAGTTAATTAGAAAATAAAATAAAAAAGTATGTCAGATAAAAAAATATCACAATTAGACAACCTATTAGCAATTAATGCAGTAGGAACAGATTTTCTTCCGATTGTAAATGGAGGAACAACAAAAAGAATCAGCTTAACTACGTTAAAGGAAATTTTAACTGGATTAGGATTTTCTTTTCAAGAAGTTGTATTTAATCCGAATACTACTTCTACCACACCTTATTCTTTATATGTTTCAGGTGACCAACCATATTATGTAGACGGAACAGGAACACCTTTTAAAATTGCGATTGAAGGTGCTGACTTGGCTCTAAATTCGTTGAATTTAACCAATTTACCAGCCGGTGAAGTACATGCTCCTCACACTTTATTTTTAACAGGGGATGATTTGTATTGGACAGATGGTTTTGGTGCTGCTCAAAAGGTAATTGCAAAAAATGATGTGGCTGATTTGTTTTCGATTAAATTAGAAAACCAAACAATCCAAACACCTCAAGCGGCAAATACAATCTTTATCTTTAACGATGAATTGTATCGAGTTGATAATACGGGTACAACTACAAAATTGATTGAAGAAGGAAGTTCTCCAAGCTTAAATAAAGTTTCGTTCACTGATCAAACTACACTGGTTGACTTACCTTCAAACTCAGTAGTTTTTTACGAAGGTGAATTATATTATGTAGATGGTAATCAATTGGCTCGAAAAGTAGTAGCTGAAAATGATGTTCCTACTTTTGATGAAATTGTTTTAAATAACAGTACTACGTTGAGTAATCACCAAGCTAATTCAATTATTACTAAAGATGGGTTATTGTATTTTGTTGATGAGCAATTGAATGCAGTTAAAATTGGCTTGGGTGAGTTATCTCCTGCACTTGGTTATACTGCAGAAAATACAGCAAACAAAGCAATTGATTTTACTGTTAAAAACAATGTCTTGTATCCAACAACACTAGCGGTATCAAATGAGTTAGATGATCGTATTGCTGCCATAGTCAATACTTCACCTGAGGCATTAAATACGTTGAGTGAATTAGCAAATGCATTAGGAAATGACCCTAATTTTGCTACTACAATTTCTACTCAACTTGGACAAAAAGAAAACGCATCAAATAAATCTACTTCCATTACAACAGATGCTACATCGGATACGAAATATCCATCTGTAAAGGCAGTGCATGATTGGGTGGGTACTACTTTTGAACCTGCTTTAGGATTTACTCCTGAAAACACTTCAAATAAAGTAGCTACTATTACTGGAAATGAAACTAGTACAACTAAATTCCCTGTAATCAAGGCAATTTTAGATTATTTTTCAGCGGATAAAATTCGAACAATTTTAGGAATTTCTACCTTATCTGGTTCGAACACAGGTGATCAAGATTTAACTCCATACACAACAGGCTCAGGAACTTCAAACTATGTACCTCGTTGGACAACATCTAAAAATCTAGGTAATGGTATCATTCAAGATAATGGTAGTCAGGTTGCTGTTGGAGAAGGTGATATTACAAACACTTTTTACCATTTACATTCTGTTACTTCAAACTTCGCAGTAAGTGCTCGTTTTAAAACGCAAATTACGGGTGCTGTGGATGCAACCGGTTTGATTGCTTCTGCTAATGGAGTTACGTCAGGTAATTACAACATGGGTGTTTCTGGTAAAGCATCTGGAAACCCAACATTAAATATTGGTACACAAGGGGTAGCGGATTTTACTTCAACAACTTCTACTAACGTTGGTGGGGAATTTGCAGCAACGAACGGTCATTTAAATTATTCCGTAAGACTAATTGATGGTACCGAAGGAACAGGAAAATTTTTGAAATCAGTTACTTCTGATGGAAAAGCAAATTGGGCAACCATCACAGCTTCAGATGTTAGTGGTGTAGAGGCATCAACAAATAAGGATACAGATGTAACTTTAGCTGCTAATTCAGATACAAAATATCCTTCACAAAAAGCAGTGAAATCGTATGTAGATTCTAAAGTAGGTACGATTGTTACTGGTAAAATTACGGCTAAGGTTCAAATAAATTGTAAGACAGCTGGTTCTACGTTATTATTGACTACAGATACTAGTAAAGGGCGTTTTGTAGTAACCAATGTTTGGTTTCATGCAGATACGATTGCTTCCCTAGGATTTACTGGACCTTCGATTTCAGTAGGTCACACTGCTTCTAATTACGCTGATTTTGTTAGTAATCAAGCATTACCAAATTCATCTTTTGCTGCCAATCAATTTACAGCATTAACACTTAGAGCTGAAAGTTCATCTAGAATTTCATGTCCTGCAAATACAGGAATTTATGTGAAAGTGGTTACCGCATCTGATGCAACTACATATACAGGTACTGTGTTCATCGAAGGATTTTATATTGGATAAATAATCAAATGAAAGAAGGTAACATATTTGGTTAACTTCTTTCTTTTATCTTTTTAGTATTTAATTAATAATTAATATGTTATTGAAAAATTAGTTTCAATAGCTTGAGAAATTCTTGTTTTATATGTTAGATAATGTTGCGTTAGATGTTGTTATTGGATTGATTTTTATCTTTCTAATATATAGTTTATTAGCTACAACAATAAATGAAGGAATAGCGGTAAATTTTAACCTTAGAGGTAGAAAATTAGAACATGCTATACGTCGTATGTTAGATGATGGATTTCATACCGAACATACGTTTTGGAGTGTATGTAAAGATTTGATAAAATCGGTTTTAGTTAGATTAAAAAAGATACTATTCTATTTCCGATTTTCTTGTCCTACACCAAAGGACCCAAAGCAAATGTCTTTTGTTGAATTGTTTTACAATGAACCTTTAATTAAGTATTTAGGAGAGAACAAAATATCCAAAAGACCATCGTATATCAGTCCTGATTTTTTTTCAAAAGCAGTATTAAAAATTTTATTTGATAAAGGAAAATCCCCTGAAATTACAGCTTGTTTGGAAGGATTAACTGATGCTGAAAAATTCCTACATATCAAAAATGGAGCAGCCAGTTTAACTGAAATAAACGAAACAAGAACTTTATTATTGACGATGTTAGATAATTCAAATAATGACATCGAGATTTTTAAAAGTAAATTGGAAAACTGGTTTGATGAAACCATGCACCGTGCATCTGGTTGGTACAAAAAACAAAGTCAATTAATTACCCTACTAATCGGATTTTCCATTGCTGTAGTGTTTAATGTTAATACGATCAAGTTAGTTCAACAATTATCTAGAGATAAAGAAGCAGCAAAAAAAATGACTGAATTGAGTGTTCAATATGTTGATTCCCATAAAGATTCGACAGGTCATTTGTCTGAAAAACATGAAGCAATTGCAAATTCGTTTTTTCTTAGAGCAGATTCTTTGATTAAAAGTGATTTTAAATCTGCAAATCAGATTATTGGAATCGGATGGGATTATTCCGATTCATTAAAAAAGTTTTGTAATAAGAAAATTAAAAATCATGAAAAATGTATTCAACCTTGTGTTTTAAAAAAAGTACCTATTAAAACAAATTCTCAAAAAGTTGAGTTCATTTTCTCAAATTTTAACTTCAGAACTATTGTAGGATATATAATTACTGCCATCGCTATTTCATTTGGTGCTCCTTTTTGGTTTGATTTGTTAAGCAAATTCGTTTCAATCAGAGGCGCCGGAGCAAAACCAACTACTAAAAAAACGTAAGGATTACAAATTGCATATTACAGATTACAGATTACAAATTGACAATTAACCATTAATCACTAACCATTAAACATTATAAAAAATGACTACAGGAAAAAACGGAATTCAATTAATCGAAGAATTCGAAGGGTTTAAACCCAAAATGTACAAAGATGCAGTTGGTTTACCAACAATAGGTTTTGGAACTTTGATAGATACTGCAGATGAAAAATGGTTGTTAACAGCTACCATAACCAAAGAACAAGCAGAGGACTTACTTCGTAAGGAGTTAGTGATGATTGAAAACAAACTCAAGTTAATGGTTACAGCAACGATTAACCAAAATCAATACGATGCGTTGGTTTCATTTGCTTACAATCTAGGAGTTTACAATGTTAAGACATCAACTTTATTGAAAAAAGTAAACAAAAATCCAGCAGATGCAACGATTCGTAAAGAGTTTGCAAAATGGGTTAATGCAGGAGGAAAAGTATTACCTGGCTTGGTACGTCGTAGACAAGCAGAAGCAGATTTGTATTTTAAAGTTTGAGGATTAGAAGATTTTCCCTCCTGTCAGCCTGAGCCTGTCAAAGGTAGGGAGGGTAATAAAATTAATTAATTATTGAAACAATATGTCTAATAGAACATTACAGAACCTAATTAAATTAGGAGAAGAGCAATTAGGATATTTACGGAATTCTCTAAATCAAATAGAGAAAGGGGATTATTTTGAGGTTAAAAGAGTTGCTTCGACGATTCGAACTTTAATTCATGACACCAATATGAGCCATTCGTTAATTAATCAAATTAATAATCATTCAGCTAACTTATTTGATAAAGAATGCTTTTTCTTCGCAAACGGTCAACCGTTAAAAGGAACACTTGCCGAAAGTTTATACGCTGAGATTAGATGTAGAGTACCTAGAATTCAATTTGATGAATATAATTTCAATGCAAAAGAAGTTTTCAGAACATGGAACACATTGGAGGATTGGTGGGAGGGGCTTTTATTTAAAAATCCAACGTGTGAGAAGTTTTTTTCTCGTAAAGATGTCATACTACATTTTGCTAATAAAGAAGGCGGAAGTCATGTCGATCCGAACATCCCATTAACAGAACAAGATGCATTGAATTCAATCAAAGAAATAAATGACCTATCTGAAACAACAATAGGGTATATAATGGTAATAGAATCTGGAATTTCTATGTACTATAGTTTTAAAAATTATTTAGATAAAGTAAAGGAAGTTAATAATATATAAAAATACATGGAGCAACTTAAAGAAATAAAACAACCGCTTGGATTATATGATGTATTCGGGTATATCTTACCTGGATTTTTATTATTCTCATTAATAATTATCGATAATGATGTAAACCCAATAATTCAGAGAATTTTCGAGAATGATGAAAATTTACTGATAATGAACGATTTATTTTCAGTAAAACTATATAACTATTTTTTTCAAAATGATGGATTTGGATCTGGTTTAATTCCTTTAATCTTATTGTTGATTTTCTCCTATGTACTAGGTCACATGATATCTGCTTTTTCAAGTTTTATGTCTAAACAATTTTTAATTAGATATTTAAAACAGCCTAGTGATAATTTATTACACCATCTAAGTATTTTGTCATCTGATAAAGGATTCTTTTACAGGAATTTTAAACGAATTTATTATTGTGTTTTAGACATTCGTTTGTTTGGGAAAATAATAAAGATGAATTATAAAAAGCCATTACCTGATGAAATTCAATATCTAATTAAAAATAAGATAGATACTATTTACAACAAAAAGATATCACACACAAGTTATTATTGGTTAATTTATTCTTATTTGAGTGTAAATTACTCTCATATTACTAGAAGACTTCAACACTTTGTTAATTTATCGGGTTATTCTAGAAATACAGCAGGTACTTTCTTTTTGTTTGTCATCTTTAAATTAATTTATATATTTTTTTTAAGTCAAAAAAAATTCTCATTATCTGACTTAATAGTATTAGTCTATTTGAGTTGTGCTTTGATTATGACATGGTCATACTTAAGATTACAAAAAAGACAAGCATACGATATGTTCTACATTTTTTTATCAGTGGATATAAATAAAAAATTGGAATCAAATTCAAATAATTCAGAAAAACAAGAAGATTAAGAGTGATGGAAGAAATTAGAAAAATAGCATCTGATTTAGGAAATCGTATTAAAGGTACATATGGTGCGACTTTTGTTTTAGTCTGGTTCGTGTACAACTGGAGGTTAATATACATTGTGCTAAGTTTTGATAAATCATATTCCTTAAGTCATAAATTGGATGTTCTTAATCGTTATTTAGCACATGATAAAGGACATTGTAATACTTTTTGGTATCCTTTAGGTATGAGTGTTATATCTATCATAGGGTATTATGTGATGAATTATTTGACTTTTGCTATTTCAACGATATTTAATCTTAAACTAAAACCTTGGATTCAAGGTAAAATTGATAAATTAAAAAGTACACTTGTTTCTAAAGAGCATCATAATAAGTTATTAAATCTAAATAATGAATTAAAAAAAGAGCTCGAAATAGAAAAATCAAAAAACATTGAAGAAACTTCAGAATTAAAAAAAATTAAACAAGATTATAAGCAATTATCTATTGAACACACCAATTTAAATGTTACAAAAGAAAATTTAGAAAAGCAAAATGAAGACGAATTATTTAAAATCAGAGCCTTTTATGAAAATAAAATACAAAAATTAGAAAGTGAAAGTGGTTTTTTAGTTTTAGAAACTTCAGAAATTTTCAATGATTATTGGAAAAATAAATATTATCATTTTTTTAAGTCAAAAGAAAATGGTGAAGAAATTTTTAAGGTAGAAAAAGATCAAATTATTATTAATAATGAACCGATTTTTACAATAAGTAATTTTCAGAAAAATGAGCGATTTATAAAATTCACAAAAAAATCTAATCTAAATAATAGGGTAATTGATTCTTATTTGATTGTAGTAAGTCCAATTCTTTTGATTGGTTTTGAATGTGATAATTCGGAGTTTTACCATGTTGAATATAATAAAGTTCCTGAAATTGAATATCTTAATAATTTAAATAAAGTTCTAAATACAAATAAAAAACTAAACCTTTAACCTCCCTATGCAAACAAAAATTACCCCCAACTTTAATACTCCTCCTTCACACAGGAAAATTGTGATTTTAATGGATGGCACTTGGAACGATGAAAATGGCCAAAATAATGATGGCTTGGTGACAAACATTGTACATCTTTCTAGAATATTGAATAACGATCCTGAAAAGCAAGTGGTGCAATATCATCGAGGAGTTGGGAATGACGATGATAATAACTGGTTTGAGAAGGTATGGGGTGGTGCTTCTGGAAAAGGGGTGCAACAAATTATTAATAATGCCTATATCAACATAGTGAGTGTTTGGAAACCAGGTGATGAGTTGTATATCTTTGGGTTTAGTAGGGGAGCCGCTGCAGCTAGAATGTTGTGTAGTAAAATTTACCGTGAGGGTATTCCTCAAGAGGTGAATGTTGAGTATGATGATGATGAACAGAATGTAGATAAATACACTCCTTCAGGGAAAATTAAACACATAGATGTTTCGTTTTTAGGTGTGTGGGATACTGTGAGTGCATTTGGTATCATCGGTAATCTTGGTCGTTTGGCCTTTGAGAAAACAGGAGATTTATTTACTAATAACCACATTTCTCCAAACATTCAGCGAGCAGTACATCTAGTTGCAATTGATGAATCACGCAAGATTTTTGCTCCCTCATTGATGAATCACAAAGAAGGAGTTACCCACGAAATTTGGTTTCCAGGTGTACATTCCGACATCGGTGGCAGCTACAAAGAAGACCAAATTGCGGGTGTTTCCTTACATTATATGTTTCAAAAATTAAATGAATGGATTGAAGAACAGCAACATGAAACTCTTTTAATTGACGAAGAAAACTTTAAAAAATATACCAATGCTACCCCAAAAGAAGTATATTTTCATTATTTCGATGATAATTTCACTATAGATGAACGTGAGATTTTTGTTCAAGTAGAAGGGGAGAAATCTACGGAACTACAACCGAAAATTCATGCTTTTGTTTTAGCATTAAATAAACAGGAAGTTCAAGCAAAAAAACTTGTAAAACAAAAGAAATCCATGAAAACGGTTTCATTTGTCTACAATCCTACAAACATTGAACGTTTGGCAGGGAAATATATTGTCATTGAATAAAGTGGATAATTAACTAGATAAATCAGATTATAAAAAAAAATACAACTTAATACCAATGAGAAATTTATACATCTTAATTGCTGACGACCACAAACTGATCCGTGATGGAATACGTTTGATGCTTCAAAGTAAAAAAGAATTTCATTTTGAATTTGATATGGCATCAAACGGAGAAGAGGTGCTTTCAAAAGTGAAGCAAAACACATATGATTTGATTTTTCTGGATATTTCAATGCCTGAGATGACCGGATTGGCTGCGCTTAAAGAGTTAAAAACGAAATCTGCGATACCTCCAATCATTATTCTTTCTATGCACAATGAAGTATCCTATATCAAAAAAGCATACATGAATGGTGCTGCATCATACCTTTTAAAAACAACTGAAGCAGAAGAAATTATGTTGGCTATAAATACAGTTTTAACTGGAAAAAAATACTTTAATAATGATGTAGCTAATATTTTGTTTGATGATTTAACCTTAGCCAATGCGAACCAATTATTTTATTTACAACATCAACTTTTATCTAAGCGTGAAGTGCAAATTATCTCTTTGTATGTAAAAGGGTTAAACGCAGATAAAATAGCTATGTTATTAAATATAAGCCCTCGTACGATTGAAGGACATCGGACCAACATATTTAAAAAATTAGGAATTAAAAACGTAAACGAAATGATTGAATACGGAATAGCGCAAGGCCTTGAGTAAACTGAAAACCCGGTATATTTAGTCGTAACAAAGAACAGAACTCGGAGTTCATATCTAAAATAAAAATTAATAATAAAGGAAAAATAGTTTCGTTAAAAGACTATTTAGTTAAATAAAAATTTAATAATACTAAAATGGGAAAGCCACATTTTTTTATAGAAATAAATACTGCTAATACACAGAACAATAGTTACTTTATACAATTAGAAAGTGAAGCTTTTGGTCCTGTAAATGGAAATTATAGTAAATCAAAATATAGAACTAATGCATGTTTTTCTATTTCTGATGATGTAAATGCATATGCAGTTTTAAGTGGTACTTTTTTACTTTTTGATAACGAAGCTGATCCTACTTTGGTAAACCTAATTTTACAAACAAATGATTTAACGACTCCGGTTAATTATACTCCAAGCGCAAAATATTTTGTCTATCGTGGTTTAAGAAGAGATGATTTTATGACTGGTAGTTCAGGGAAATACACTATAGTTCCTAAAAATAATAATGACAAAAAATTAATACAATATTTATACAATACTTATGAAATAAATGGAAGAACTTTAAAATTAGAAGATTTTTATTATTCAGGAAATGTCGACAACACACCTGTACACAATATTTTTATCGAGAAAAAAAATGGTTTGAGCGTTATTAAAGGAGAAGTGCTTGGTAAATTTAAAAATACAACTTTAACTAAACCTTCTTTTAGCGTAATATTAGATTTTCTACCTTATAATCCATATGTTGTAGATTTAAGATTTGCAAAGGATTCCGATGCAAAAATAGAAGTGTATAATAATCAAATTAATTCATTAGTAGTTAGTACAGAAAATGAAGATAAGTCTGTTCTGAAAAAACGTGAATATATTCATTTATTTTTAGATCCTGTAGTTTATTTCGGTTCTTATTTTCAAGATGGAATTGTATTTAAAGATAAAACTTATACTTGCTCAGATAACGAAAAAAGCAATTTGTTTTATAAGTACTTTATAAAACCATTTTTTACAAAAGATTTATTTTATTTAGATATTCGAAATTTTTTAGATTATTCTTTAAATTATTTTGGAGATCATGTTAACAATGGGAAAAACTTACAATTAAAGGAAACTAATGAGAGTTTATTTGAAGATATAACGTACCAAACGGATAATTGGCCTATTTTAATTAAAAAACAAAATACTATCAGCAATAGAAATAATTTATTCTTTAATATAAATTTTTTTACAAATAATGTCGATCTACCGATGTTATTCAATGATTACGGCATAACTCCTAAAAATTGTAAATGGCAGGGAGGTACAAGTGCTGGAATGATCTCAAAGTTTAATCTTGCAAAACAAGGAAAATTAGTTGAAAGCTCATCAATCACATTGATTCAACCATGCTTAACAAATATTGATGGTAATTCTCAAGTAAAAATTCCATGGATTGCAAGAATGTATTTTTTTAATGGAAAGGTTAAATCTAACACGAATAAGTTTCATAAAACACCATTTGATTATTTGTTTGGAAACATAACATCATCGAGTGTTGGAACCTATGCTTATAATAAAGATAATCTTCCTACAGGTTCTGGAACACATTGGAACCAAAGAAAAGTTTGCTTACCAGTAGGAATGTCACATAAGAGTCCATCAGTTTATCAAACTGGTATTGCTACCTCAAAAGAAACTTTCATTTTTTTAGCAAATAATATTTCAAATGATACTATTAAGTCAAATCAAAAGGCATCTCAAAATTCAGGTACTAACATACTTTTAGATTCAAATAAAAAGAATTATTTAAAATATCTTGATAAAGATACAAACACTACATTATTAGTCCAAATAGCTCCAGAATATTATCAATTAATTCTGACATTTGATAATGTAAACGATATTCAACAGACTATAGCTGAATATGAAGGCGCAAATCCGGATAGTATTGATGAATATCGTTTTGTTTTTGAACCATTTTCTTTGGTGAATAATAGTGATAAATTGCAATATGGACAGGGAATTTTAAAATTAAGAGGTAGATTAAATAATGGAAATGAAATTATAATTGCTAATCTACAAAGGCCATCAGCACAATTGTTTATAAATACATTTGATCGCTATACTTTCACAACTCGTAATATTATAAATTCTAGTTCTACAATTAAAAAAGGAGAAGATGAAAATAAATTCCCTGAATTTTCAACGCAAAAGCTAGTAGAATTATTAAAAGATATCCATCGAGTATATTTAGAAAAACAAAAAACAAGTAGTGAATTAAATAGTGGTAATTACATAAAAGTGAAAGACTTTATTTCTATTTGGAGAAGATATTATTATGGTGATAAAGATGATTTAAATTATGATGGAACAGATTTACCACGGTTGATTAATATAGATGTATTTGATTTGGCAATTCCAAATTCTTTTGAAATCAAAAAATATTATAAAAAAGAATTAGATTTTTTTTATAAAAACTATTTAACAGAAAAACGAAAAAAAGAAATTCAAGACTATTTAGAAAATTCAGTTGCAAACGAAAATAAATTAAACGATAATCCTAGTCCTTACATCATAGATCCTAGCAATATAAGAATTGATTTAGGTCATTTATTGTATGGCTTGGATGGATTAATTCATAACTATGGTTCAACTAGTGAAAATTTCACCAATCTATCAATTTATGATAGTAATGATTTAACGGGGTATGTGGCTGATGTTTTTACACCTGCTGCTGAAAAACGACTCTACTATGATCATAAAATGGGGGTTCCTAATTTTACTTACCCTACTTTACCTGATTTAGATCGCTTGTATGAAATCAGTGCACCGTTGGCAGATCTTTACAGCGATGTGGATCCTTTTGGTTTGTACAATGTATATAAATATTTTGCCATTGATCATCCAAATCATGATTTGATACCTTCAATCAAAGGAAAAAAGATAGTAACCATAGACTTTTTGTTTGACTATTATTATCATGCTGGTTTTACTTTAAGTAATGATGTTGATTTTCCTGTAAAAGCTAATTATAAAGTACGTTGGTTAAATTTTTGTTTGCCATATAAGAAAAATGGAGTTCTTATCAATCAAGGATTTATTGATGAAACTTCATACTTGTGGTTAGCGGACGATAGTAACCATGAATCAGTTTCACTTTTAAGAAAAAGAGGAGAGTCTTTTGCACATTTTTGGTATCAATCAAAAAATAGTTTCATTTTTGGAGAAGCTATTATTACGAAAAAGTACGAAGGTTATATGCCTCCGGATTATGACAACCCATTATCTCAGGGTTTTTATTATGATTTACTCAAACGAAATTCACTAGATAATATAGTTAGATTTGAAAGAAAAGGTCAGTTAAGTTTAAAACAAGAATTGAGTGAATTTATTGAAAATAGAACAAATGTAATACCATCGAATGTTCCAACAGATCCTGAAGATTTAGAATTTGTTATGAACAAGTTTTTAAGTTTTGTTAAAGCGGAGTTTTTGGCTGAAAAACAAAGAATTGGTTATTAATTTATAGATTATGTTGATTATTAAATGTGTGAATTTTTTAATAATATTATTATTACTGTTTTTTCTTTTTTCTTTTTTAATAGTTATAGGAATATTAGATGATAATTTAAGCTTTATAAATATTTTTTGTGATTTAAACAGTCTTTTTAAAGACATAAAATATATGTTCACAATTTCATTATTTTTTCCAATGCTTTTTTTTATCAAAGTAATTATTTGTTTAATAATGAAACATGTTAAAAAATACAATTACCATAATGAATTAATTGAAAAAATTATTTTCAATAATTTAATACTTATTGGAATTTATTTTTTTTTAATAGTGTTAATTATAATTTATGGCATTAGCCATATTCAAATCAATTTTGGTTAAACAATTCAAAGTTAATGTTAAATTTTACTTACATACAATTTCATTTTTCAACTATACATATAATGATTTATGAATTTTCATATTTTTTCATTTGGTTAGATTGTTATACAATTAGATTTTTTTTAGATAGTTTAATACAAACTAAAAGCCATATTAAATTAAGTCTAAACCAAAAATTGAGTGAATATTTAGAAAACACAAGTAATGTAATCCCTAACAATGTACCTTCAGATTCGGATGATTTAGAGTTTGTTATGAATAAGTTTTTGAGTTTTGTTAAAACGGAGTTTTTAGCTGAAAAACAAAGAGTTGGTTATTAGTTTTTATATTTTTTTAAATTGTATGATATGAAGATTATAAGATTAATAAATTATATTTTGATAGTGAATTTAGTATACCTATCATTATTTTGGTCGCTTCTATTATTTAATCCATCAGATTATTTTCTTTATCGATCATCAGGTTTTATAGCACGGCTAGGTCGCATTATTTTTCCTAATCCTGACACAGTTTTCTTCTTTGTATTCTCATTATTAATCTTGTTAGTAGTTAAAATTATTACATACAAAATAATTGCTAGTTTTTTTGATAAACAAAAGAATGAATTTTATAATAGTATGATATGGAAAAATATAATGTTGGTTTTTGCTTATATTTTCTTCAATATTATTTTGATGTTCGCTTTTCCTTGATAAATATGAAATATTAAAATCACACAACAAAATTCTCTATCTTATATGATCAGTAATTTATTTTTTAAACTTAATTTTTTCAATAGTATTTGGTTGGGGTTAATGATAATCATTTTTTTTAGTGATGGTTTCAATGAATACGAATTGTTTTTTAAATACATAAAGGATGTCGATATCCAAAATAATGCTCGAGCGAGTTTTTATACAATTTTGTTATTATTTAATTTTTTTATTTTTTGTTTAAATTTTTACACTGCACTAAAATCAAAAAAAACAATTAGCATTTTCTTTACGCTTTTTTATTTTATGTATTATGATTTTTCTGGGTTTAGTTATTATACGTTTACCCGAATCATATTTTCAAGTATAAATAAATTAGCGTCTATACATATTTAATTAGTAAAAAATTATGGGAAATATTTCAACCCCAATATCTCAATTATTAACTTTAGAAAATATTCCTAAAGAATTATCATTTTTAGAAACATCTTTAGCAAGTTTTTTAGATGATATACATTATGATCTTCATGAAGTAAGCACTTCCTATGATGGAACAACCACTACTCATTCTGTTCGTATTGTTACTGAGCAAGAACTTGGCTTAACTATTCCGGGTATAGATTTTAGGATCGTATTAAATTCTATTTCAGGCAATACATCGGGGTTTTGGTTTAATGTAACTACGTTTAAAGGTATTCTTGCTTTTTTACCATTTTTTAAAATTCAAAACTTTAGTGAATCTTTAGCAGACTTTCAAGATTTAGCTTCTAATTATATCACGTTAGATATGCCGAATATGTTGTTGATATGTTCGGAATTATTTGAAACTGCAAACAATAAAGAAGAGACTAGTTTTAATCGTATTAATAATTATTGTGGTTTATCTAATCAATACGATAGTAATTTAGATTTTTACGAAAATTTTGCCATTTTATCAAATGATATTCTAGATAATACCTCTTTTAGTGCTTGGGAAATAATTTTAAATGAATTTATTTACAGTCAAACAGGACTTTCAGAAACTGAGATCAAAAATAAAATAGCATTGATTTTTGGTAGATTTTTTAATCCTTTATTAGAACTTACATACGAAGAATTTATTTCATTTTTAAAAGAACAATTAATCCCAAGTTTAGGTATTTCTGTTGAGTTAAATTTAGGTCTTGAAATTCCAAGAAAATATTTAATTCCAATAAAGCAAGATGGTACTATTGAAGTTGATGAAACTAAAAAAATCACATTATCAATTGCAGATTCTATTTTGTCTTACAGTACAAAAACTGGTTTTAATATTGATGATAATGTTTCATTATCTTTCCCATCGGAATATCCTTTAGCACAGATTGGAAATACTGGTCTTACCATTGGTTTTACAGGTGCTAAATTAATTTCTTCTGATTCCTCTACGGGTAATAAATCTATTTATTTTGATTTAATTGAGGTAGGATTACCTTCAAAATGGTTTAATCAAAGTAATGGAGCAACTCTTGGAATTTTTGGAGAAAATTTAATAATTGGCGGTTCAGGTATTTCCGGCACCATTGGTATAAAAGCCTTGGGAGGCGGAACAGCAACGGGGGAGTTATCCTACAAACTAGGTCAAAATATCAGTATTGGTTTTTCAAAATTTGATGTTGTATTTGATAAAGGGAAAGTTACGCATTCCGACATTGTAGGTTCGCTTACAGTTCCAATCAAGGGCAATACAACGAAAATCGACATTACGATGTCCTTTGATGACAATGGAGATTTTAAGATAATCGGAGCGGTGAAAGCAGGTGTTCCAATACCTGTGGGTAATGAGTTTTTGATTTCTTTGTTTTCAGTGGAAGTAGGTGAGAAGGACGACCAGTTTTACTTGGCCTGTGCCGCCGACCTATCCTTCCCTAACGGTTCAGTAGTCAATACCACTTTAGGCATCACAGAACCTTTCCACCTGCAAAAATTACTAATCTGGGAGAACGGCCGCATCGAACTCGAAGGAGGTACCTTGCCTTTACCAAGTTCGTTAACCGTTCCATTAGGACCAGCGAAGTTGAATGTGACTGCCATCCACTTTGGTTCTCACGAGCAGGACAATAGAAAATACAATTTCTGGGGCTTTGATGGGGGTGTGAATGTAAATCCAGGTGGAGTGGATGTGAGAGGAACAGGCTTGAAGTATTTTTACACGGTCGACGACGATACCAATAACAACAAACCACATAAATCGTATATCTCAGTAGATAGTTTAGCCATTGATTTAATTATACCAGGAGATGCGAGTAAGGAAGACGCTACGGTGTTAATCCATGGATTTTTGGCTGTCAATGGTGCAGAATACATGGGAGGTGTAGATGTAAGCTTACCGAAAGTAGGCATTACAGGCGGTATGGATATGCGCTTTGATACCAAATACCCAGCCTGGATTGTGGATGCACAATTAGACTTTCCATCCCCGATACCATTAGCTTCAACCGGCTTGGGTATCTACGGATTTAGAGGGTTATTAGGAAAACGCTACGTGGCTACCAAACACGCTACAGGATTACCCGACACAGCAAGCTGGTTTGATTATTACAAATCGAAAACCTACCCACCCAATAAAGAGGGAGTAAACCTAGGTAAATTTGAAAAACCAACAGATACTACCTCAAGTAAAAAACCATTTTCAGTAGGTGTAGGAACAACTTTGGCCACAACTGCCGATAATGGAAAACCGTTTTCAACCAAGTTGTTTTTACTGCTATCGATGCCAAGTGTGATATACTTGGAAGGAAAAGCCAACGTACTTGGACCACGCGTAGGATTAGACGGCACCGATCCACCGTTCTTTGCCGTGGTAGCCTACGAACCAAAAAAATCCGTAGAGTTTAGTTTTGGAGCGGATTACAAACTAGGCAAAGATGGGAAGATACTAAAGATTTATGCCGAAGCAGGAGCAGGATACTTCTTTGATAATCCAAGTGCGTGGTATGTAAACTTTGGAACAGAACAAAAACCAATTACCTGTGAGGTATTGAGTTTGTTTACTGCAAAATCTTACTTGAGTATCAACCGTCGTGAAATCAAAACGATGGCACGTGTCGATTTTGGATTTAGTAAATCGTATGTAAGAGGAGCCATAGGCGTAACAGCCAACGTGTACATCGAAGTAGGTGGACGCATTAGTTTCTTAAAACCACAAATTGGAGCGTATGCCAAAGTAGGAGGAGGAGTGAATGTGAGTTTTATGGGATGTAGCTTCTTTATTTCAATAAATACCACTTTAGCAGTAGAAGCACCACAACCATTCTTAATCTACGGTTCTGCAGAATTATGTGTTGGAGTAAAACTTTGGGTAAAACGTTTTGAAAAATGCTTTAAAGTTGAGTTTAAATGGGAGAAAGAACCTCGACCAAGCCACATAGACCCAATTTATCCATTGCCTTCAGAAGGAGACGAAACAGCACAACGCACCGCCTTAAAAGCGATGGCAAAAGCCGTCAATATTAAGTCAAACGAAGTGTTTTTATTGGATGCTTACACAACAGCCCCTCCTCCAAACGTTGAAGTTACCGAAATGCCCATCCCATTGGATAGTTACATTGATATTCAGTTTTTGAAAGGATTAAATCCATCGGATAACGTAAATAAAATAATAGGTGGCTATACCACACCCGCTTTGGCAAGTGATTACACAGAAACCTTACCACCGCAACCTATCAAATACAGTCAATCACATGCGTATGGACTGGAAGATATCACCATTGAAATGAGTGAAAATGGTTCTGAATGGGCACCTTACAATCCATACACAGCCATGCTTACCCCTGAGGAGTTTACTCTTTTTGAAAACGAGAAGGGTAAATACAAAATCGGATATTGGCAAAAGAAAGGCACAGCGTATGACCATTTGCGTATCCTATCACAATCGCCATTTTCATACACAGACAAAGATGTAGCAGGAAAATATGTTCCAGAGAAATTTGGATTAACGGCAGGAATGCTTTTTTGTGAACGTCGTAAGATAGAGAAACGTTGTCAGGATTGGAATAACCAAGCTTTAGACAAGGTATTTACAAGCAACGCAAAGAATATAGGTAATACGATCAATTATTCATTTTCGCAAGCAGCCAAAGTGATGGAATTTCCCAATGTGTTCAACATTCAAAAATCAGTATGTTTTGAAAAAGGAGAATTCC
>Ga0315905_10001161_pt1 | contig 28436 bp, 18 predicted proteins | sample LakEriMetagenome_5_FD_203522 | JGI IMG/M metagenome (GOLD analysis project Ga0315905, IMG submission 203522) | Freshwater fungal communities from buoy surface, Lake Erie, Ohio, United States - Buoy 4 MA121 | ecosystem: Environmental > Aquatic > Freshwater > Lake | place: USA: Lake Erie, Ohio...
AACTCGCCGAAGACCGCAAGTTCTTCGCCAAGCTCCTCGACGACCTGAAGCTCAATCAGGCCCCCAGCGGCACCGCCGTGACGGAGGATGAAGCCGTGGCCATCGCGCAGCGGATTTCCTATCCGGTGCTCGTGCGCCCCAGCTTCGTGCTCGGCGGTCGCGCCATGCAGATCGTCTATAGCGACGACGAAATCCGTCACTACATGCGCTACGCCGTGCAGGCCAGCCCGGACCGGCCGGTGCTCGTGGACCGCTTCCTCGAAGACGCCGCCGAAGTGGACGTGGACGTCATTTCCGACGGCGAGACCACCGTGGTCGGCGCCATCATGGAGCACATCGAACAAGCCGGCGTGCACAGCGGCGACAGCGCCTGCGTCATTCCCGCCTTCGGCCTCAGCGAACCCATCAAGGTCGAAATCATGCGCGCCGCCAAGGAACTGGCGAAAGCGCTGAACGTCATCGGCCTCATGAACATCCAGTTCGCCGTGAAGGACGAGGTGCTCTACGTCATCGAAGTGAACCCGCGCGCCAGCCGCACCGTGCCGTTCGTTTCCAAATCCATCGGCCGCCCGCTCGCGAAATACGCCGCCAAGATCATGGCCAGCCACGGCCTGAAGCGCGACGGACTCACGGACATGAAGATCGAGTCGCTCCAGACGCTCAACTTCACGAAGGAGATCATCCCCACGCACTACAACGTGAAGGAAGCCGTCTTCCCGTTCGCCAAGTTCCCCGGCATCGACATCGCCCTCGGCCCGGAAATGAAGAGCACCGGCGAAGTCATGGGCATCGACGCCGATCACGCCATGGCCTTCGCCAAGAGCCAGATGGCCGCCGGCAACAGCCTGCCGCTGAAGGGCAAGATTTTCATCAGCGTCAGCGACCGCCAGAAAGACCGCATCGGTGCCATCGCCAAGGAATACCACGACCTCGGCTTCACGCTCGTCGCCACCGACGGCACCCGCAAAGTCATCGAAGACACCGGCGTCCCCTGCGACAAAGTCCACAAAATCGCCGAAGGCCGCCGCCCCAACATCCTCGACATGATGAAGAACGGCGAGATCGCCATGATCATCAACACCCCGAGCGAGAAGGAAACCCGCAAAGACGAGGTCATCATCCGCAGCACCAGCGTCAGCACCCGCACGCCGATCCAGACCACCCTCCGCGGCGCCAGAGCCGCGGCGCATGCCATCGGCTCACTCCAGAAGAACAAGCTCGAGGTGAAGCCGCTCCAGGAGTATCACGCGTAGGCGCCTTGATGAGGTCTTTTCCCGAAAAATGCCGCGAAATGTTCAGCGCATTTCCCCGGACGGAAGTAGCCGCACCTTTTGAGAAACCTGAATTCGGATTTGCCTCGACCGCGGGCTTGCAGAGTATGGCGGTATGATGCCGACAACTGTTAAAGACGCTCTCCACAGCACTGGTCCCCGTGATGCCATCTCCCTTGCCGGGTGGGTGCGCACGCGCCGTGATTCCAAAGCGTTTTCCTTTCTCGAACTCAATGATGGCTCCTGCCTCAAGGGCATCCAGGTGGTCGCGGATGCCGGTATTCCCGGTTACGAGGACATCGCGAAGATGACCACGGGAGCATCGGTGCGTGTGGAGGGGAAACTGGTGGCCAGTCAGGGAGCCGGTCAGTCGTGGGAAGTGCAGGCGTCGGGCCTGACGCTGGTGGGGCCGGCGGATGAAAGCTACCCGCTGCAGAAGAAGGGGCACACGCTGGAATTCCTGCGGAGCATAGGGCATCTGCGGGCGCGGTCGAATCTGTTTGGCGCGGTGTTCCGCACGCGCAGCCGGATGACGATGGCGGTGCATGAGTTTTTCCAGAGCCGCGGCTTTGTGAATGTGCATACGCCGATCATCACGGCGAGTGACTGCGAAGGGGCAGGGGAGATGTTTCGCGTGACCACGCTGGAGCAGGGCGCGGCGGCGAAACCGGAGGAGGATTTCTTTGGGAAGAATGCGTTCCTCACCGTGAGCGGGCAGTTGGAGGCGGAGACGTTCGCCTGCGCACTGGGCAAAGTGTACACCTTTGGCCCCACGTTCCGCGCGGAGAACAGCAATACATCGCGCCACGCCGCGGAGTTCTGGATGATTGAGCCCGAGGTCGCCTTTTGCGATCTCGCCGGCGACATGGATCTCGCTGAGGCGAATGTGAAGCACATGGTGAATGTGATGCTGACCGACTGCGCGGAGGACCTGGAGTTCTTCAGCAAGTTCGTGGACAAGGAACTCACGGCGCGGCTGAAGTTTGTGGCCGAGCGCCCGTTCCAGCGCGTGAGCTACACGGAGGCCGTGGAGATTCTGCTCCGGAGCGGGCACGCTTTCGAATACCCGGTCGAATATGGCGCGAACCTGCAGAGCGAGCACGAGCGCTATCTAACGGAAAATCACTTCCAGTGTCCCGTGACCGTTTTCAACTACCCGAAGGAGATCAAGCCGTTCTACATGCGGCTGAATGACGACGACAGGACCGTCGCGGCCATGGACCTGCTGGTGCCGGGCATTGGTGAACTCATCGGCGGCAGTCAGCGCGAGGAGCGTCTGGAGGTGCTGCTCGCCAACATGGAGCGCCATGGCATTAAGGAGGAGGACTACTGGTGGTATGTGGACCTGCGGAAATACGGCAGCGTGCCGCACGCGGGTTACGGCATGGGCTTTGAGCGGCTGCTCATGTTTGTGACGGGCGTGGGGAACATCCGTGATGTCATTCCCTACGCCCGGACGCCGGGCAGCGCGGAATTTTGATGCCGCGGGGCCTCCGTGCTTTTACGCAAAGACATGTGAGGAAAGTATTGTCAGCTGGCATGATCGTCGCTAAATGAAAATGCCATGACTGCCCTGAGCACATCTTTTCGATTCTCCCTGCTGGCCGCACTAACCGTGCTGCCGTCTCTTGCCATTGCCGCGCCGAAGGCTGAGCCACCGCCCGATCCGGTGGAACTTTCCGGACCTGTCTATATTGGCAGCATTGAAGAACTGAGGCAGCGGGTGCTGGATGCTAACTGGAGCATTCAGGGCAAGATGCTGGAGTATGAAGTCAAGCGCCGCACCGAAGAGGCGGCCAAAGGGGCCTTCGATCCTGCGCTGGTGGCCGAATACAATTATGAGGACAAGGCGCGGCCAAACACGGTCGAACAACGCCGGCAGTTGAGCGGCGTCCCGGAATTGACCGAGCAAAACCACACGGGCACGACCTCTCTCCAGACGCTGACGCCGCTGGGTTCGCGCCTCAGTCTGACAGCGAGCGTCAGCGAATTCCACAACAATCTACAGCGTATCACCACTGGTGGTTTTGGTGCCACGGGCAGTGAGGAGGTGGTGACATTTGTCGGGGTCTCGCTGGTGCAGCCCTTGCTCAAGGACGCCGGCAAGCGCACCGCTACGGCGGCAATCCGCGTGGCGGCCTGCGAATCCGAACAGGCGTGGCAGGATTTTCGGCGTCAGCTGATGGTGGCACTTTCCTCCGCAGAACTGGCTTACTGGAACGTGCATGGCGCGGTGCGGCAGGTGGAATACATGCGCCAGTCCGTGGAAGTGGCGCGGAAGGTGGCCAAAGACGTGAAGACGCTAAAGGAGGCCGGCAAGGCTGCCCCGGTGGAAGTGGCGGCGGCTGAGGCGGGGATCGAAGACCGGCTGGCGCGTCTCGCGGCGGCGGAGCAAAAACTGGTGGAGGCCAAAGCCGTGCTGGCCGGATTCTGCGCCGCTTCTGTCAGTGAGGGCTTCGACTTGAATACCAAGGCACCACCCCCGCCTTCGAAAGTCACCCCGGATGCGTCCGCTGGTCTGGCCAGCGCCTACACGTCGAACCCGGATTACCTCGGCAAGGTGGCGGAAAAAGATGCTGAAGACATTCGCGCGGACTTCATGCGGAATCAGAAGCTGCCGCAGCTCGACTTAAAAGCCAGCTACGGGCTCAACGGCCTCGGCACCGATTTCAGCCGGTCGGCGGATGACATCGAGCGGACAGACTATGCCGCCTGGGGCGTGGGGATTGAATTCAAGATGCCGCTCGGCAATCGTGAAGCGAAAAACCGTTATGCCGCGGCCCTCGCCCGGAAAAAGCGCGCCGAGGACACTCTCGTGGATGTCCGCACGCAGATCAGCAATGCCATCGACAACGCGGTCTCCAAAGTTGTCAACACGCGCACGGCGCTCGGCTCCTACTATCGGGCGATAGCGCTGAATCAGGAGGTGCTCAACTCGCGCCTCGTGGATCAAAAAGAGGGCAAGGCGGAAATCCGCCGCGTGCTGGAGGCTGAAGAGGATCTCAGCGAGTCCAAGATCTCCGCAGTCTCAGGTTTGATTCAGCACCGGCAGGCACTGCTGGAGTATGAACTCGCGGCCGGTGTGGTGCTTGATAACCGCAGCGTCACCATCACAAAAGAGGAAGTGGTGAAGCGCACGGCCGCGATGGCGAAAAAGCACAAGGTTTCCAGTACGGCCTATGAAGAGTTCCTTGGCGATGTCAGGGAGGCAGCGGAGCGCAAGTAATCGCAAGTCATGAAGAACTGTCTGTCATTTGGAACCGTCGCCGCTGTGATGGCGCTGCTGCAGGGCAGTGCGTTCGCCCAGGAGTGGCATGAAGGGCTTTGTGTGGCGAGTGTTGATGCCTCGCTGAGTTTTCCCATTCCCGGGGTGCTGGCGAGGATTCACCTCAAGGAGGGGGAGCTGGTAAAGGAGGGGCAGGTGATCCTGGAACTGGAAAGCGAGATAGAGTCACTGGAAGTGGAGCGGCAAAAGCTCGCGGTGGAGGCGGCGCGAAAAGACTACGAGCGCACGAAGAAGGCCTTCGACCAGGGCGGTTCTGTGCGCGCTGAGGAAATGGAGCAAAAGGAGGCGATCTGGAAGATTGCCCAGGTGGAACAGCGTCAGGCGGAGTCACAACTGCGGCGTCGTCAGTTGACTTCGCCTGCTGACGGCGTGGTGATGGATTTGTTCGATCTCGACCGTGGGGAGGCGGTTTCCGCGAATGCCCCGGCCGCCCGGATTGTGAATACCGGAGCCTGCCGCTTCACGGCCTACGTGAAGGGCGAGTCAGCGCATGGCTTCACCAAAGGCAGCGCCGTGGAGATTGTTTTCAACGGCACTGGGAGTGAGGTCGCTGTGGCGGGGACTGTGGAGTTTGTCGCCCCGGCGATTGAGGCGGCCAGCGGACTGCAGGAGGTGCGTGCGGTCATTGATAACAAAGACGGAAAAATCACCGCCGGCGTCATGGGGCGGATGCGTCTCAAAGCGAAATAGACTGCCGCCATGGAATCCGCTGCTGAAATTGGAAAAAGCCCCGGGCCGGCCTCACTGTGGCAGGACATGGAGCGGCTGGCGGCCTCGACTGTGCCGCCGAAGGAGTTCTGGAGCCGTTTGGCCTTGCTGGTGCGCGACGGTACCGGTGCCGCAGTAGTGCTGGGAATGCACCGCGGAGGAGGCACGCAGGCGTGGCGTGTGATTGCCTCCGCTGTGGATGGCGCGGCGGCCCGGCGGCTGTCGGGCGAGGAATTTGTCAAAATGGCGCCCGACCTTGCGGGGGCGCTCACGGAAGGTGGTGCGTTTCCGCGCATGGTGCGCATGAGCGACGGGCGTGAAATGCTGATCCCCGGAGCGACGGTCACAGTGCGCCGCGAGGGCGAGCAGGCGGCGCTGCTGGCCTTGTGTCCGGCGCAGAGCGATGCCACGGCGCTGGATGCGCAAATCCGTGCGGCAGCGCTGGTGCCTCCCGCGTATGAAGCCCGGCTGTCGCTGGAGCGGGCAGAGGAGGAAAGCCGCAGCCTGACCTCCGTGCTGGATGTGGTGGCCCTGACCAATGCCGCAGGGAAATTCGGTGAGGCCGCGCTGGCGTTTTGTAATGCGCTCGCGACGCGCTGCGGCTGCGACCGGGTGAGTCTGGGCTGGCATCATGCGGGCTATGCTAAAGTCGCTGCGGTGAGCCGCCATGAGCACGTTGACCGGAAGATGGAGATGCCTCAGCTCATAGAGGCAGCCATGGATGAATGTCTCGATCAGGATCAGCCGGTAGTCTGGCCGGCTCCGGCGGATGCAGCGGTGGTAAGCCGTGACCATGAGAAACTCGCGGCGGAAAACGGCGGGGAAAATGTCCTCACGGTTCCTCTGGGGCTGGAGGCGAAGCCTCTCGGCGCGGTGCTGTGCGAACGCGCTGCCGGTGCCTTTACGCCTGCGGAGGTGACGGCGGTGCGTCTGGCGGCGGCACAGTGCGCGCCACGGCTTGCTGGATTGAAGGCGTGTGAGGGCTGGGCGGGACGGCGCTTTGTCCGATGGCTTCGCGAATGGGCTGCCGGGTTGCTCGGGCCGCGCCATACGCTGGCAAAACTGACTGCGCTTTTCATCACCGTGCTCCTGGCGGTGCTGGTGTTCTGGCACACGGCTCACCGGGTGGAGGGGAACTTCCTGCTTCGCAGTGAGAAGGTTTCCAACCTGACAACTCCCGTGGATGGATTCATTAGCGAAGTGCTGGTGGAAAGTGGCGATCAAGTGAAGGCCGGCCAGGTCATGCTGCGTCTGAACACGGAGGCTTTGAAGGTGGAGGAGTCTGCAGCTCAGGCGGAACTGGAGCGCTACAGCCGGGAAACGGACCGCGCCCGCGCTGCCGGGGCCACAGCGGAAATGCAGATCGCGGCCACCATGAAGCGGCAGGCGCAGGCGAAACTGGATGTGGTGCGCTACCGCCTGAATCAGGCGGAAATTCGCAGCACGATGGATGGCGTGGTCATCGAGGGCGACCTCAGGGAGCGCATTGATGCACCGGTGAAGCAGGGGGATCTCCTGTTCCGTGTCGCGCAGCTTTCCGGTTACTACGTGGATATCCAGCTGGATGAGCGGGACGCTCAGGATGTCACGTCCGGAGCAGCGGGGGAGCTGGCGTTTCTCAGTCAGCCGGAACGCAGCCTGCCGGTCAAGGTTTCGCTGGTGCTGCCTTCGGCTGTGGAAAAGGACGGGTTGAGCGTCTTCGCGGCGCGCGCTGCTTTTGAGACTCCGGAGGAGCCGTGGTGGCGTCCCGGAATGAGCGGAGTGGCAAAGATCAATGTCGGCGAGCGCAGTCTGCTTTGGATCATCACCCACAGGACAATCGACTTCCTCCGCATGAAACTCTGGTGGTAGCGGGACTCTGAACTTTGAGGTTATGGCCGACGCTCTGGCAACATTCAGTGAATCGTGGCACCGCGTGGCGCGAAAGACGCTGCGCCTGCGCCGTGGGGTCGAGGTGAAACGGCAGATGTTCCGCGGCGAACGCTGGCATGTCATTGAAGACGACATGGCAGGGAAGTATTTCCGCATTCGCCCGCCGGCCTGGGAATTCATCGCCCGGCTGGACGCCGGTTTGACGGTGGAGGAGGCGTGGCGGCAGTGCATGGACCTGTTCCCGCTGGAAGCTCCGGGGCAGCAGGAATCTGTGAATCTGCTCGGGCAGCTCTATCAGGCCAACCTGCTCCACTACGAGGCCGGGGATGCCGGCGAGCTGTTTCGCCGTCAGGAAAAACGGCGCCAGCGCGAGATCCGGAGCCGCTGGCTGGGGATCATGTTTTTGCGGATTCCGCTGATTGATCCGGACCGCTTTCTCGTGCGCACCCTGCCGCTGGTGGGGTGGTTGATATCGTGGGTTGGTCTGCTGCTCTGGCTCGCTGTGGTGGGAGCCGGCGGGAAGACGGTGGCCGACAACTGGCAGGCGCTGCTGGCGCAGGGGCGTTCGGTGCTGGCCCCGGAGAATCTAGGGCTGTTCTACTTCGCCCTTATCCTATCCAAGCTGCTGCATGAAATGGGGCACGCCTATTTTTGCCGGAAGTTTGGCGGAGAGGTGCATACCCTCGGCGTGATGCTGCTGGTGTTCACGCCGGTGCCTTATGTGGATGTGACTTCAAGCTGGTCCCTGCGCAGCCGCCGTCAGCGGGTGCTGGTGGGAGCTGCCGGGATGATCGTTGAGCTGTTTCTTGCGGCCATCTGTGCCGTCATCTGGGCGCGCACTGGGCCCGGCGGGGTGAATGCGGTCTGCTACAACATCATGTTCATCACGTCGGTCTCGACGCTGTTGTTCAATCTCAATCCGCTGCTGCGTTTCGACGGTTATTACATTCTGACGGATTTGATCGGGATGCCGAATCTCGCGCAGCGCTCGGGCCTGCACCTGAAGCATCTGTGGAAGCGCTTCGTGTGGGGATTAAAGAAATCCCGCAGTCCGGCTACAAATGGCCGCGAACGCGTCTGGCTGACGAGTTTTGGCATTACGAGCGGCATCTACCGCATCTTTGTCTTCGGGGCGATCCTGCTGTTCGTCGCCGATCAGTTCTTGATCATCGGGCTGATCATGGCTGTCGCCTGCATCATCGGATGGGTGGTGGCTCCGGCTGTTCGGCTGATCCGCTACCTGGCCACCAGTGCGGAGCTGGATAAATGCCGCCGCCGTGCCGTGTGGACTACAGTAGGGCTGGTGGTCGGGGTGGTGGGATTCCTCCAGTTCTTCCCCTGGCCGCGGCACCTCGAAGCCAACGGAGTCGTGGAGGCCAAGCGCTTCATGCCCGTCATTACCGGGGCGGGAGGCATGGTGCGTTCGGTGTCAGGAAAGCCTGGTGGCGCGGTGCGGGCCGGTGAGGTGCTGATGGTGCTGGAAAATCCGGAGCTGCAGCTGCGGCTTGATCAGGCACGCGCCGCTGTTGCTGAGCTGGAATCCAGGCTGCGCTACGCACGGAATGACGAACCGGCAGCCATCATCGCACTGGAGAAACGGGAGGCAGCCGGGAAGGACAACATTGCCGAGTTGGAGCGGGAAGTCGCTGCGCTCACGATCACTGCCCCGCAGGATGGAGTGTGGAGCTTCCTTCAGGCAGACGCCATCATGGGCATGTGGATTGCCCGCGGTACCCCGCTGGGCCTTGTGGTGGATCCCTCGGCGCATGAATTTACCGGAGTGGTGAGTCAGGCGGATTCAAATTTGCTGTTCAGCACGCCTCTGAGCGATGTCTCCGTGCGCATCCGTGGTCAGGCGGCCACGGAGCTGTCAGCGGCTTCCTTCACGGCGCTGCCCGGGGGGAGGAATATCCTGCCCTCTGCGTCATTGGGCGCGAAGGGGGGCGGGGACATTCCTGTCATGATGGAGGACGCCTCCGGTCGTCAGGCGTCAGAGCCATTTTACATGGTGAAGGCCGCACTGCCTGCGGACGGCGGCGTCAAGCTGCTGCACGGTCAGGGGGGCGTTGTTCGCTTCCGTGCTGGAACCGAGCCGCTCCTCCCGGGATGGATTCGCAGCCTGCGCCAGCTACTGCAGAAGCGTTACCAGCTTTAGGAATTCCCGGACTCGACGGGGAGAACTGTTCGTGCACTGTGGAGCATTATCCTATGAAGAAATTCCTCCTGATTCATGCAGCCCTGTTTGTCGCCGTTACGGGTGCAGGCGCCATGATCACGGTCACCGGTCTGACCACAAAGACCGCCTATGATAATGCGGTCACTTTCACAGTGCCCAACGAGGCCGGCTTTACCACGGTATGCACACTGGACGGGACAGTGATCAGTGCGGCGTCCGGTTTCACCTCAAATGTGCCGGGCTACCATGAACTGCGCATCGCCAAGACGCCCACCGGGGGCGGCTCTGCGGAAACGGCCCTGTATCAGTATATCATTCAGGACGCTGCGAACCGGAACGGAGGCAATGCGGATAACGGACTGCCGACATGGGTTCCGCAGCCGCAGGTGGATGCTCCGGCGGCTGTTTTGAACGCGTGCACGGCGTCTTTCGTGGTGCCTCAGCGCATCCCGGCTGGGGTGCCTCTTCCGGTGGTTGTGCGGCTCACGGAAAGCAGCGGGCAGATAGCGAAGGTGAATGTGACCGCGCTAACCTATGAACCGGGCGGCCAGTCGATGGCGCACCGGATTTACCGTGGCGCGGGTGCCGGGCAGTATCCGTCCTTTAGTCAGGATGGCACGAAGCAACTGGCGCTGGGGTTTTCCGGCGGCGCGAGGGAGTCCCGCAGTGTGCAGTGTGTGGCCAGTCCTGCATGGACTGCATTGAGCGGCACGCTCTCCGGCACGGTTGTCATCCCTGCGGGATCCTTTGTGCATGTGAATGGCAGCCTCAGTGTTCCGGCCGGGGTTTCTTTGTCGATTGGTGCGGGAACAGTGATCAAGCTGGATGCCGGGGCGGACATTGAGGTCCAGGGAACGATGACGGTAAACGGCTCGACGGCCGATCCGGTGCTGTTTTATCCGGCTACGGCGGGCACCCGCTGGGGCGGCATTTGGGTTTACGGAACCGCCGGCGATTTGGACATGACGGGCGCAATCCTAACAGGGGCATGTGAGCAGTCCAACTGGCTGAGTGTTTCCCCGCACAATTTCGGGGGACATCATGCGGACCAGCCGGTGATTACCTTTTCAGGCCTGGCGGCGACAACGACTGTGGAGCTGACCGACACCTGCATCGTAGATAATCTTCCCGGTCAGGCGTTTCACGGCGAGTCCTCCAATATTACGCTGACCCGCTGCATTATTCAGAGAGCGACTTCCGGTGGGCAGATTGACGGGGGCCGGGTGCGGGTGGTGGACAGTCACTTTGTCGAGTTCAGCCGCGATGATGGGATCTTCGAAGACGACGACAATGATGGGCTCTATATGACCGGCGGAACGAATGAAATGATCCGGAGCGTGTGGAGCAACTGCAAGGACGACGGCTGCGATGCCGGCAGCGGCCCCGGGGGCACGATGACCATTGATCGCTGCTGGTTTGATTCCTGCTGGCACGAGGCGATGGCATGGAGCTGTGATGCCAGTCCCTCGCGGGTGGTCAATATCAGCAACACGGTCGCGATCAATTCGGGGCAGGGAGTGGAAGCCGGTTTTGGTGGCAGCACCACCGGCCCGCAGGTCACTGCAGTGAACAGTTTCTTTGCTGGAAACGCAGTGGGGGCACGGTTTGGCGACAATTACGACTGGGATTACCCCGGCAGCCTAACCGTCAGGAACTCGTTTCTGCTGAACAATCTGCGCGATGTATGGGGTATGGAGTGGGACACGTGGACCTACCGGACAGACCGCATGACGATAGAAGATAACCGGCTCACTGTCCCGAACGACAAGCACCCGGCGAATGCGATTTTCGATCCAGCGGTGGATGGCGCGCTGCTTGCCCCCTTTATCACGCATCCCGGGCTGCCCCGCGGCTTCGGGCTCACTGGTCGCGCCTCGCAGAATCCCAGGGCATCTTATGGAGGAGGCCTGTCGGTCCACCTGGACCGGCCAGCCACAGGCCCGGTCGTGCTTCCGTGGCGTGTCGTCGTCCGCTCGGCTTTGGAATCCGGTGTGGAGATCACTGCGGCGCAGGGAACGGTGGAATTTGCCGCAGGACAGACAGTGAGGACGTTCGCTCTGCCCGCGCTGCCATCTCCACAAAGCACCTGGCCGTGGGTGGCCGTGCTGATGGATGGTCAGGCGGGAGTTTGCGAGCCTTCGGGGCTTAGTGCGGTCCATTTCCTGGATACGCAGGCCCCTGCGGCGCTCACCCTGATTGCCCGCGGTGCGTCATGGCGCTACTACGACGGCGGCGATCCCGGAGCTGTGCCCTGGACCACGGCTGGATTTTCTGAGACTGGCTGGAAAACGGGAAATGCAGAGATTGGATTTGGCGATGGCGACGAAGTCACGGCGCTGTCGTCGGCTACGGCCGACAAGCGAAACACCTACTACTTCCGGCGCAAATTTACCGTGACGGCCCCTGCGCAATTCAGTGCGTTGACGCTTCTGCTGCAGCGGGATGACGGAGCGGTGGTCTATCTGAATGGAAGTGAAGTCTGGCGCAGCAATATGCCCGCGGCGGGGACGATCAGTTACGCCACATCCGCCAGCAGTGCGCAGTCGAATGCCGACGAGGATGCCTTCTGGCCGAAGACATGGAACCTGGCGGCGAATCCCGGTCTGCTGATTCCCGGTGAGAATATCATCGCCGTGGAAGTGCACCAGATTTCCTCCAGTGCGAGTGACATCAGTTTCAATCTCGAGTTGACCGGGACCACTGAAGTGCCGGCGACATGGCACGCTGCCACGGTGGGGGGAGCGATGCACTTTTTCTGGACCGGTAGCCGGATGCCTCAAGTGAGTGCCGATCTGAACAACTGGGTGGAGCGACCGGATGTGCGCAGCCCATGGCGTATCGGAGACGCGGCGCTGCGCGCTTTCTTCCGCCTGGCGCCGTAGTCAGCGCGCACTCACATCCAGACAGCGGATGACACTGTTATTGCGGACAAAGACACGGCCGCCGGCGTAGGCGGGGTGCGTCCAAACGACCGGGCGCTCTTTCACATCCGGGCAGTCGGGTTCGAGTACTTTGGCCCGGCTGATGACTTCACACTTTTCCGGTGTGAGCTGGAGAATGAGGAGTTCCCCGTGTTCAGTGAAGCAGTAGTAGCGGTCGGTATCGTTGATGCGGGTGAGGAAGGCCGTGCCCCAGCGAATCTCTTTTCCTTTACCGACAATGTCCATGTTCTCCCAGTAGCGCTGGCCGGTCTTCCAGTTCAACCCGCGCAGCTGGCCATAGCTGCAAACGCCGTAGAAATGGTCGCCGGTGATAACAGGTGTGCACATGAGAGCATTGAGATGCGTGGTGCGGGTGTCACTTTCCCGCTCCGTCTCCCAGATTACTTCAGGAGCGCTGCCGCTCAGTTGGAGCTTCAGGAGCTTGCTGCCGCTCCAGAAACTGCTCAGGAGAACGGTGTCATCGACCGCACGGGGAGCGGCAATGCTGACGCCGTATTTGATGGTCCACGGGATTTCCCAAAGCTGCCGGCCGGTGAGCGGATCGATGCCGAAGATGGCATCGCCGGTCCAGTGGACGACCTGCGGAATGCCGCCGGGTTCGCACACGATGGGAGGAGCGTATCCAGGCTCGCGGACACTTATGGCTTTCCAGCGTTCTTTGCCAGTGAGGGCGTCGAAGGCGATGAGGCTGGAGCCATCGCCAGCAGCGGTGCAGAGCACCATGTCCCGAAAGATGACCGGATGGGCAGAGAAGCCCCACATGGGAGCCTTGCAGCGGTATTGCTTCTCCAGTTCCACTTCCCAGTGCACGCGTCCGGATTCGGCATCGAGACAGGCAAAGCGCCCGTGAATGCCGAGGAAATAGACACGGCCATTGTGCACGGTGGGTGTGGCGCGCGGCCCGGCACCATAGCTGATCATGGAGGGGGTATTGCGCCGGTATTCCCAGAGTGTGCGGCCCGTGGCGGCATCAACGCAGAGAAGGCGCTCCGTTCCGGGAACGGCGTCTTTGTTTTCCGGGGGGGTGGCTCCGGGTTCAGCAGGAATGCGGTCGGGAAGAAAGACCCGTCCGCCTGCGACTGTCGGCCCGGCGTACCCTCCGCCGCACTTGGCTTCCCAGACCACGCACGGCCCGCCTTCCGGCAGGGAGGTGGCAAGGCCGGGCTCCCTCCAAATACCATCCCGCTGTGGCCCCATCCATTGCGGCCAGTCGGCGGCGGAAAGAGCACCGGGAACGTTGAGCAGCACGAATAGAGAGAGAAGCAGCGGTCGCATGGGGGGTGGCGTTGGTTGCAAGGTTAAACTGCCGTGGGCGTCACTTCCTGCAATGCCGGGAATCCGGGCGGATGGCGGTGGCGTTCTTTGCGTATGAAACTGATTCTTTTATCAGCACTCACAGTAGCCGGTGTCGCGGCATTGCTCGTGGCTTGCGGGGCCACACGAGCAGGATACGAGTCCGCGCCTTATAAGGTCGCCAGAAATGAGTCCGGGTTTGAAATCCGCGACTATCCGGCACTGCAGGTCGCCAGCACGAAGCGCGCGGGAATCAACGACCGTGATGAACGCTTTATGCGGCTTTTTCGCTACATCAGCGGTTCGAATGAATCGAAACAGAAGATCGCCATGACGACGCCGGTTTTTATGGACCAGACTGAGGAACGGCAGGAGATGATGTTTGTGCTCCCGGAGTCTCTCGGTGCCTCCGCCCCTGCGCCATCAGGGGATGCGGTGTCGGTGAAGACGATCCCGGCGCGCAAAATGGCCGTGCTGCGATACTCCGGCTCTGATTCCCGGGATAAGGAGCAGGCCATGGAGAAGCAACTGCGTGCCAGCCTGGCTGCCGCAGGTATTCAAACGGCGGGCGGGGCCCTCTTTGCCTACTATGATCCCCCGTGGACGCCCTCCTTTGCCCGGCGCAACGAGGTGCTCATTCCTGTTCAGTAATGCTTAGCGGCCTTCTTTGCTCCTGGCTTCACGCAGGACTGCTGTGAGCTTTGCAGTGATCTCCGGTTTCTCTGCATAAAGGTTCTGCGTTTCACCCGGATCGCTGGAAAGATCGTAGAGTTGCCCATCAGTCTCGACCGGTTTGTCTTTGGACCATCCGCCGCTGGATTTCCCTTCGATCAGTTTCCACTGTCCCTGACGGATGGCGAAGGTTCCATTGATGGAGTGATGGATGATGAACGGGTGAGTGGGTTGCGCCGCAGAGGTTCCCCGCAGGAGTGGTGCAATGCTGTAACTGTCAGGCGCGGCGCCTGCCGGAAGGCCTGTTTGAGTGAGTTCTGCAGCGGTGGCGAGCAGGGTATTGAGACAAACCGGTTCTTCGCATTTCGTTCCCGGCGGTGTGACGCCGGGCCACAAGGCGATGAAGGGCACACGGTGTCCACCTTCCCAGATGTCCGCCTTGGTGCCGCGCCAGGGGCGGTGGGGATTGTGGCCCGCGCCCCGTGTGGTTAGGGTTGCGGCGTTGTCTGGGGTGGCTCCGTTGTCGCTGGTGAAGAAAACCAGTGTGTTCCCCGCCAGTCCACTGGTGCGCAGGGTGTCAATGACAGCTCCGGCTGTGGCGTCGGTTTCCATCACAAAGTCACCGTAGGGCCCCACCGCGCTCTTTCCCTGCCAGGCTGCGGAGGGCGCTACCGGAGTGTGGGGCGAAGTGAGCGGCAGGTAGAGGAAGAACGGTTTGCGGTCTTCGGCGCGGGTCTTGATGAACCGGATGGATTCCTCTGCTAGGCGCGGCAGCACGTTTTCTGCGGCGAAGTCAGGAGCAGCCGGTCCTTTGCGGATGTAGGTGCGGGTGGCGGTCAGTTTCCCCTGCAGCCGGTCGTTGCGGACGAAAGCGTAGGGCGGCATGTCCAGCGATGCCGAGATCCCGAAGTATTCGGAGAATCCGGCTGCCAGCGGGCCGTTGGCGACCGGCCGGCTGAAGTCGATTTTCTCCCAGCTCTTCGCCGGCTCGATGGCATCGCCGAAACCAGCCTCCTGTGCCGGCCAGTCCATGCCCAGGTGCCATTTTCCGATGCAGGCGGTGACGTAGCCCTGGGCTTGCAGGAAGGAGGCGACCGTGACCCGATCCGGCTCAATAAGATGGGGTGACCATCCGCCCAGCACGCCCTTTTTGAGGCGGCTGCGCCAGCAGTAGCGGCCAGTGAGGATGGCGTAACGGGTGGGCGTGCAAACTGCCGAGGCGGAGTGGGCATCGGTGAAGCGGATGCCCTCGCGCGCGAGGCGGTCGAGGTGCGGCGTCGGAATCTTTCCATCCGGGTTGTAGCACTGTAGGTCGCCGTAGCCCAGATCGTCCGCGAGGATGAATACGATGTTCGGTTTCTCTGCGCTGAAGGCATTGAAAAGACCGCAGGCGGAAAAGCAAAAAAATGCCAGCAGGTGTCTGAAGGGAGAGTGCATCTCCTCAAAAGCACCTGCCGGCATGGATTCGCAACTCCGCGGCAGCGGTTATTTCTTCACCTGCGCGACGGCTTTCGTGAAGAGTTCGGAGGCTGCATTCCAGTTCACGAGGTTCCACCAGCCGGCGATGTAATCGGCGCGCTTGTTTTGATACTTCAGATAGTAGGCATGTTCCCAAACGTCGAGCGCCAGAAGCGGTATGCCCCGGTCGCCATTGGGAACGATGCCTTGCATGAGCGGGTTGTCCTGATTGGCGGTGCTCACGACTGCCAGACGGCCGTCGGTTTTGAGAATGAGCCACGCCCAGCCGCTGCCAAAGCGCTTCATGGCCGCTTCGGCGAACTGTGCCTGGAATTTAGCGAAGGAACCGAAGGTACCGTTGATTTCCCGTGCCAGCGGCGAGTCTCCGGGCTCACCCCCGATTCCGGGAGTGCCGGGTTTGCCCATGAGATTCCAGAAGAGCGCATGGTTCCAGTGACCGCCGCCGTTATTTTGCACCGGCTTGCGGATGTCCTCCGGGAGGAACGTGATGTCCCCAATGAGCTGCTCGAGCGTGCGCTTTTGAAGATCGGCGTGAGGCGCGAGCGCTTTATTTAGATTGTCCACATAGGCCTGGTGGTGCTTGCCGTGGTGAATGCCCATGGTTTGGGCGTCAATGTGGGGTTCCAGGGCATCCGCAGCATAGGGAAGGGGATCGAGCTTGAATGGCCCTGCTGGGGCGGCGGATGGTGCCTGGGCGTGAACGAGGGTGGCCGTGGCGGCTGCGCTCGCGGTGGCAATGAACTGACGGCGGGAGAGAGGCTGGGGGGTGTTCATAAGGAATGACTAGTGCAGGTGAGACCGGAGTCGATGCCGAATACGCGTAACAGCGGGGCTGCGGATGCGGCCCTTGCATCACCATGAAGTGCGGCCAGAGATGCGGGCACCGCACGATGCCCGCCCTACGCCCCCTATTTTTGCTCGCCCTGCTGGCGCTCGCGCCATCCTGCAGCCGTGAACCGGACGAAAAAGCCCGTCAGCGGATCCATGCGGCGGGTTATGCGTATTCCGTGGATGATTTTTTGAAGGCTGCAGGAGACGGCCGGGAGGATGTGGTACGCGAGTTCCTTGCTGCCGGGATGAATCCGAATGCGACCGGAGAAGGCGGCAGGACTGCCGTGTCCCGGGCCGCCGGCGCAGGGCACGGACATGTTGTAGCATTGCTGCTCGCCCATGGTGCCACTCCCAATGCGGCCACTCCCGAAGGACAAACTGCGCTGATGGCCGGGGCGGAAAGCGGTGATGCGCAGGCGGTCAAAGCGCTGCTGGCTGCCGGAGCGGATGCGCAGGCGAAGAATGACAAGGGAGTTTCCCCGCTCGCTGCTGCGGTGCTGGCCGGGAATGCCACGGTGGTCTCGCTCCTCGCGGAGCGCGCCCCGCTGTCGCTGGATCACGCGCTGCAACTGGCCGCGGTGAAGGGGCATACTGCGGTCATCTCCGTGTTGATGGACCGCGGTGCCAGTCCCTACTCCGCGGGTGCCGGTGGCCGCACGCCTTTGATGTTTGCCGCCATACACGGGCATCAGGAAGCCGTCAAACTGCTCCGCCAGCGCGGCGCTTCGGTGACAGCGCTGGATGCAGAGCTTAAAACGGCGGCCGTGCATGCCGCTGAGAGCGGGCATGACGCGATCGCCGCCTATCTCAGTGAGCCGGACCGGAGCGCTGATCCGATTGGGCCTGACGCTTCGGTGCAGCGCATTGCCGCCGTGGATTTGTCAGGATTCTCCCCGGCGGGTTTGAGTGAATTCGCGGCGGCGGCCCGGTTTCAGCGGTATTATCCGCGCACGCTGCCGGTCGCAGTCGAGGAAGTCCAGGATGGAAATGCTTCCGTTACGCTGCGTGTGATGGAGGGCGGGGAGCAGACGGTTAGCCTTGAGCCGGGATCGGAAATCCCGGGCACAGGTCTGGTGGTCGAGTCTGTAGAGAGGCGGATGGTGCCTTCACGATATGGTCAGGGCCGGATGGTGGATGCCAGTGAAGTGGTGCTGCTGGATTCAGCCGGGGGACGCCGCTATCTCATCGTCAAAGGGCTGCCCGCCCTTATGGGGGAAGGTGTGGCTCAGTTGCAGATTCCCGGCGTGGAAAATCCGGTGGAGGTTGCCAGCGGCGATGTCTTCACCGCAGGCAGCCTGCAGTTAAAAATCACAGAAGTTAGGCCGCTGGCGGTGGTTGTTGAGGAGACCGCGGCCAAAACGACGGTCACTCTGACAAAGCACGATGAATAAGGGCGCCGCTGTTGGATAATTCCTGCGCCCACTCATTGCGGCACAAAAAAGCGGGCGACCCGCAGGACGCCCGTTTTTCCGCTGTGAGCTGACAGAAGTGGAAAACACACTCCTTTAGATCAAGCCGCTGGCTTTGAGCTGATAGGAAAGCCAAAGGGCGAGGAGAACACCAATGCCGGCGAGCAGGAGTGCCGTCAGAGCCTGGCGGGAACGGCTGCGGTTCACCAGTTGCCTCTGGTAGCGGGTGCGCGGGCGTGCCGCCGGGATCATGCGGGCGTCGTCCGCCGGCACTGTGTTCCACATACGGAGGCGGCGGGCGGATTCAATCCCAGGTGCCGCAGCGATGCTGGCTTCCAGCTTGTAGATGCGCTCTTTGATGGTGCTTTCCTGCTGACGAATGTCTTTGAGGCGCTGCTCAAGTTCAGCGCGTTTGGTTTTCGAAGAACGGAGGGTTTTCGGTGTATTGGCCATGGCAGTGTTGTGGTTGCCCGGTCGGGGGGAAGCCGGAGGTTCTGGAAAAAGGAGGAAGTGGCAAATCAGCCGGCGATGAGGCGGATGAGCATGTAGATCAGGCCGAAGGCGATGAGTGGCGCGGTGAAGGCGGCACCACAGAAAGCCCACGTGCGGAAGGACTTGCGGCTGATCTCCAGCGGCAGACCGGCGAAGCGGTGCGCGGCAGGTTCCGGAGCCGCACTCACAGCAGCAGCGGGAGCCGGCGCGGATGCCGGTGCTGGGGCATTCACCAGCATCTGCACGCGGGTGATGGCTTTTTGATATTCCTCACGCGCATCTTCGATGATGCCGAGGGCGCGCGTCAGATCGTGCTGCAGTTCCGTGGGGTTCCACTGCTCAGGATTGAGTGAATCGACCACATCAAGGTGCTGATGGAAGCCGTCCTTGATCACTAGAAGCTGTTCGACGCGCTTTTGGGCTTCGTAGCTTTCGCGGTCGAGCATGGCGATGGCCCGGTTGAGCTTCTCGGCCATCTCGGTGCGGCCGGTCATGAACTCGCGCTGCTTGCGGCTGAGTTCTTCAAACTGCTGCTTCTCGCGTTCGAGGGCTTCTGCTTCGGCGCGCAGCATGCTTAGGCGCTGCTGAGTCGTCTGCACCCGCTCGGCCAGGTTTTCCGGCGCGAGGCTCATGCCGTCGGCGGGGAGCACCAGATCGTCGTGCGCGGCGTCCTGATAGATCGGCTCGTCTTGATGATCGACCTGATAATAGTGACCCTCTGGAGCGGCGGTGGTGGCTGGGACAGTGCGGCGTGTGGTTGTTCTAGTCATGCGCGGTAAGTGCAGAGCATTTAGCGCACATAAATATTACAGATTTCCTAAAAGTTCCAGTCTTTTCATGCGCCGCAAGCTAAAAAAGATGGGCAGCCCGGCGATAACAGTGGTCAGAACTACCAGGGCACCGGCGGCAAGGAGCATGACATGCTGACGGTCTCCCGCCCAATCGGGGCCCTTGTGGGTATTGGCGAAGACGCCCGGCCAGACGAAGACCGCCATGAACAGCAGGATGAAGATGAAATTCAAAATGAGGCACAGGGTGCCGCCGAATCCTGACACAATTTTTGCCGGGCTGGCATCATGGAAATTGGGGAACAGGACGCCGAGACTGAGCGCGAGGGAGGTAAGGCCGAAACTCATCAGCACGATGCCTCCTGTGTAGTAGGCGAGTTCCGCGGGAGGCATGCCGAGACGGAGCCCGGAGATGAACATGAGCAGGCAGGTGGCGGCACTGATGATGACCGCGTATTGCGTGAGCTTTTGGCGGAAGACGCGCTCCATGCCCACGGGTGAGAGGCCGAGAATCCAGAGCCGCCGGCCTTCGAGACTGAACATGGGGAAGATGAATCGCGTCGTGAGAGTGGAGAGCGTGAGGCTGCATACGCCGAAGTTCAGGCTGCTGAGGACGAGCTTGAACATGGGGCGTGAGGGGTCGGCATCCGCGGCGCGGTTGAGATTAGAGGCGTAGAGCAGCAGCAGGGAGAAAACGATGGCGGAGGGCACCCATTGTGAGGGATCCCGGGTGAATTCTTTGATGTCCTTCCGCATGAGGGCGGCGGTGTCGCGCCGCAGAAAGGGGACGCGGTCCAGCCAGTGGCTGCGAAAGGCGGCCTGGAGGGTGGTGTCGAACTCCTGACGCTTCCTGCCCGTGCGGCGGGCGCGGCGCCACTGACTGAGATTCCACGCCGGATAGGTGGCAGGACTGGCGACAACCACGCAGCCCCAGCCCAGCAGCAGTGCCCAGCTCAGGAGCAGCAGTCCGTAGGAGCCGCCGCGGGACTCGTAGCCGTGAGCCCAGTTGAGGGTCATCTCGGACATCCAGGCGCTGGGCAGGAATGGGTTCATCGTGGCTTCGGTAAAGCCCAGCACCCGCTGAAAGCCCGCGCGGATGTCCGTGCTCTTCACGAGATCGGCAAAATCCGACGGTCCGAACCAGCCGCTGAGTACTTTCCACGCACCAAACGCCATGCCCGCCCACAGCAGAACGCGCAGGGTGCGTCCCCAGAAGCGCACAAGAAAGGCCACCAGCATCGCCGCAATCGCCGCCGGCAGCATCAGCAGCAGCGGATAAATCAGGGCACACTTAATATAGAACCACGGGCCTGCTCCGAAAGTCTTGCCAATACTCGCCAGCAGGGGGGCGCTGAGAATGGCGAGACCCCAGCTGCTCACGAGGAACGACTCGATTGTCTTCCACAGAAAAATGGCCCGCGGGCTCACCGGGGTGGTCAGCAGCCATGCCGTCTCCTTGCCGCGAAACAGCGCGCTGTAGAGCAGGATGGCGTTGGAAAACACGAGCATCAGCATGAAGAAAAAGAACGTCATGTAGAGCACGCGCGTCGCGAGGAGCATCCCCACGCCGGGCAGGGTGGTCATATACTCCAGGCCGGTGCAGAACATCCAGTAGCCGATGATGAGATAGCCGGCGAGGAAGAGCAGAATGACGGAGGCGAGCAGCCGGGAGCGGGTGGCTGTCTGCCGGGCTTTGGCGCGGAAGGAGCGCCAGTGGACACGGGCAAGGACAGCGATTTCGGCAGCGAGGGTCATGCGGAGGAATTAAGACACCCAAACATGCCACAGGTTCAATCCGCACGCTGCGAAAATGTGCACCGCCGGCAAATCAGTGGAGATGACCCGGCAATCCGGCAACTCCCCCTTTGCATTCCCGTGTTTTCGCCTTCCATAAAGACCGTGAATTATCAGGTTTTTGCCCGCAAATACCGCCCGAAGACGTTTGATGACGTCCTCGGCCAGGACCATGTCGTACGCACGCTGAAAAATGCGATCGCACAGAACCGCCTCGCGCATGCCTACCTGTTCGTGGGGCCGCGCGGCACGGGGAAGACGAGCACGAGCCGTATTTTTGCCAAAGCCCTCAACTGCACCGGCGGCCCGCGCGTGGATTTCGATCCCGATGAGGATGTGTGTGTCGAGATTGCTGAAGGCCGCAGTCTGGATGTGACCGAGATCGACGGTGCCTCCAATAACAGCGTGGAGGATGTGCGCGCCCTGCGCGAGACGGTCAACTACGCGCCCGCCCGCGGGCAGTTCCGCATCTATTATATTGACGAGGTGCACATGCTCTCGAACAACGCCTTCAACGCGCTGCTCAAGACGCTGGAGGAGCCGCCGCCGCATGTGAAATTCATCTTCGCCACCACGGAGGCGCACAAAATTCTCCCCACCATTCTCAGCCGCTGCCAGCGCTTCGACCTGCGGCGCATTCCGGCCCCGGTTATCGCGCAGCACCTGCTGCACATCGCCCGGAATGAAGGGGTGGACCTGGATCCGCTGGCGGCCCACAGCATTGCCGTGGGCGCGGACGGCGGGATGCGGGATGCCCAGTCCATGCTCGACCAGCTCGTCGCCTTCTGTGGGAACAAAATCCAGGAGCAGGACGTGCTGGATATTTTTGGTTTCACCAGCCACCACACCGTTTCAGGAATTTGCGGGGCGATTTTGCACGCCCGCACCGCCGATGCGCTGAACCAGCTGTATCAGCAGGCGGAGACCGGCAAAGACCTTTCCCGGCTCCTCGCGGATCTCATCTTTCACTTCCGGAATGTGCTCGTGCACAAGGTGGATTCGGAAATCGCGGCGCGGGATTTGCCGCCCGAGATCGTTGCCGATATTGCGGCCCAGGCTCAGATGGTCAGCAACGAAAGGCTGATGAATATCATTGATCAGTTCGCCGAGGTGGAAGGCGGGATGAAGTGGGCGCTGAACAAGCGGCTCTATTTTGAAATCGGCATCATCCGCGCCACACAAGTGCTGGGCGAATCCACTCTCAGTGATGTGATTCTCGCACTGCGCAATGCTCTGGACGGTTCCGCACCGCCGCTGCCGGCCACCCAGACGTACGTGGATCGCGCTCCTGTAGACTTCAGTCGCGACACTGAACCCGCGCCGCGCATATCCATGCTCGAAGCGGTGAAAGCCGCCGTCGCTCCGGCACCGGCCCCTGAGGCTGCGCCCGCTCCGGAGCCGGAGCTGCCATCCGGCGCGGCGATAGAGCCTGGTCCGGAACTCTGGCAGGCCACGATGGAAGAACTCCAGCGCAAGATGCCGCTCCAGGGGGCCTATGCCGCTGAGGCCACCTTCCTCGAAGCTTCCGGCCGCAATGTCGTGATCGGCTTTCCGGAAGACCACCGGATTGCCGCGCAGAACATCGAGCGCCCCGCTGCCAAGTCCGCCGTGGAGGAAATCCTGTCACGGCTCGCTCGCCAGAAGCTGGTCCTGCGTATCGAAGTGCGGGCCGGTCTGGAAGTAGTGACGCTTCCAGAAGTTTCGCCCCCGCCTCCTTCACCAGCCCAGCCGGCGGCAGCCCCGGAGGCGAAATCCCCAGCGGCCAAACAGTCGAAAGCGGCTGTTCCGGGCGAACTGACCGCCGATGAAATCGCGAAGCGGGATGCGGAATTCCGCGATGACCCGCTCATCCAGGAGGCGCTGCGTCTGTTCGACGCGAAAATCGCTCAAATTGTCTGACCCACTTTGCTTTCCCTGACCATTTTATGATCCGCGCTCTCGTTTCCTCACTGCTCTTCACGGCCGCTTTCCTGCTGTCCTCCTGTCAAAACCCGGCTGCCAGGCCTGGTGAGGAGGTCAAGAATGCGCTGACGCTCCAGACGGCCACCGTGGTGGACGGACATTTCAGCGGCCTGAATGACACCGCCCGGTTCCTCGCGGGAATGCCTGGTGGAGTCAACTCCCCGCTCACGGCGATCCGGCAGACGGAGCACTGGCAGCGCTACAGCCGGAATATGGACGAACTCTGGCGGCGGTTCAGCGTCATGCGTCAGCCGCGTATTGCTTCCTTCAGCCGCACTCAGCTGGGCACGCTGCGCAGTCCCTCCACTCTGTGGTATCCGTTCAGCGGACCGGACATTCTCTTTGCCGAAGCATTCTTCCCGGGCAGCGCCAACTGTCTGCTCAGCGGGCTGGAAGGCAGCGACATGCTGCCCGACCTGTCCACGCTGACGCCTCAGGAAATCGATACCGCGATGGACGGCCTCTACACCTCGCTCACCACCTCCCTCAGTTGCTCCTTCTTCATTACCAAAGACATGCGGGTGGATCTCCAGCGCACCCGGCTCAAGGGCACGCTGCCCATCGTCATGGTATTCCTCGCCCGGCTTGGCTACGATATTCAGAGTGTCGCGCCCGTTTCGCTGGACGGGGCAGGGAACGTGACTGCAGGTCAGCCGGGAGGCTCGTGGCCGGGTTATCTGGTGCGCGCCGGTGGTAAGAACATCTATTACTTCACCGGCAACGTGGCCGACTTTGCCCTGCGCGGCGATCCGCGTTACCTGAGCTTCGTTAGCCGGTTCGGCCAGGTGGTGACTTATCTCAAGAGCGCCTCCTATCTCATGCACACCGATGAGTTCACCCTCGTGCGCAATGCGATCCTCACGCAAAGCGTGGCCGTCCTCCAGGACGACAGCGGCATTCCTCTCAGCGCCTTCAATGAATCCTGGGGCCTGACCTTCTATGGCCGCTACACCGGAGTCCTCGACATCTTCAAAACCTACTACCAGCCGGGGCTGGTGGAAATCTATGCTGCGGGCGGGCCCGCCGTGCGCGACATCGACTTCGGCGTGGGCTACAAGTTTGAAGCCGGCGAGTCCGCGCTCATTCTCGCCCGCAGGCGCTGAGAGGCGCGCGGACGACCAACTGGGGAATCTCAACAAAAACGCCCGGAAGTGATTCCGGGCGTTTTCGCATTCAGGTAAAGTTGGCTGTAGGCCGCTGGCCTTAGTGCCGCTTTTTGGGGCGGCCGTCGTCCTCTTCCATCTCCGCCAGGATTTCCTCCATGGAGAGCGTGTGGACGTGCGGCTTGTGATCCTCGGGATCGTCGTCCTCATCCTCGTCTTCGACATCCTCCACATAGGCCAGCTTTGGCTTCTCGAACTTCCGGTGGCGCAGGTGCTGGGCCAGCGGGGACAGCGTCATGCTGATCGTGCGCCCTGACTGACGCGGGGCCATGTCCACATGTGACATCGTCTTCAAGTCGTCGATGATCTTGTGCATCAGTTGCATCCCGATTTCCGGGTGAGCCACTTCACGGCCGCGGAACTGCAGGATGGCGCGCAGCTTGTTGTTGTGGTCGAGGAATTCCTCCGAGTGCTGCAGCTTCGTCTGGTAGTCGTGAGCGTTGATGTTGATCCGGAATTTGACTTCCTTCACCTTGCCGCCCTTTTGCTTGCCCTTGTCCTTGTTGTGCTTGGATTGCTCATACTTCCATTTGCCGTAGCTAATGATCTTGCAGACCGGTGGCTTGGCCTCTGCTGCAATCTCCACCAGGTCCAGACCCCGGCTCCGGGCGATCTGCATCGCTTCCGAGGGACTCATAATGCCGATCTGCTGATCGGATTCACCGTCAATCACCCGGACTTTCGGGGCTCTGATGCGTTCATTGACCCGTGTGGTATCACGGTGACGGGACTGGTTTTGTCTGGGGGCTGGAGTAGGAATAAGCGTGGAGGAGTTAGGGTTGGATGGAAGCAGGGCGGGAGACTGTAGCAGAGCCACTGAACGGTGGGAACGCTGCAAAAAGAATGCCAGTCGGTCCAGTCATGCGTTCAGTTAACAGAAGCTGCGGCCTCACCTCTGGCGCAGCATTCAGGAAGGTCGATCCCGGCGAAAAGACGAAGAGACTGCGCGGTGGGCACAATGCGCACGGCCTGAATGCTGGGAAATATGACGTTCCTTATCAAAGCGGGCGGATATTACGAACCTCTGAACCGGGATGCAAGGTGATTTTCACTCCGGAAAACCGCGCCCTCTCCGGCGCGAAACCGGCCACTTGTCACTCTCCGGCTTTGCGTCTAAGGCCGCGGCCATGACAGATATTTCCATGGGCGTAGCAGGGGTCGGAGCCATCGGGCAGAATCACGCGCGCGTACTTTCGATCCTTCCCGGAGTCAAACTTGCCGCTGTGTATGATGCCGATCCCGCCCGCGCCGCCGAGATTGCCGCCCGCTTTGGCACCCAGGCCGTCGATTCCCTCGCAGCCCTCGCCGCCTGCACCGAAGCCGTCACCATCGCCACCCCCACCGTGACCCATTATGACACCGCCCGCCTCCTCATTGAAGCCGGCCGTCACGTGCTCATCGAAAAACCCATCACCGACAACACCGAGCAGGCCCTGGAGCTCGTCGCCCTCGCCCAGGCCCGCGGCCGCGTCCTTCAGGTCGGGCACATCGAGCGCTTCAATCCCGTCATGAGCCTGCTGGAACAGGGCCTCACCCAGCCCCGCTTCATCGAAGCCCACCGCCTTTCGCCTTTCCCCAACCGCAGCATCGACATCGGCGTCGTCCTCGATCTCATGATCCACGACCTCGAGATCATCCTTCACCTCGTGAAGAGCCCTGTCGCCAGTATCGATGCCGTCGGCGTGCCCGTACTCACCCGCCGCGAGGACATTGCCAATGCCCGCCTCCGCTTTGAGAATGGCTGTGTCGCCAACATCACCGCCAGCCGCATCAGCCCCGAAAAACTCCGCAAACTGCGCGTCTTCCAGAGCGATGCCTACCTCTCGCTCGACTACCAGGAGCAGGAGGGCAAAATCTACCGCCGCGGCCCCGCCGGCATCAGCGTGGAGGAAGTCACCGTCGAGAAAGACGAGCCGCTGAAACTCGAACTCGCCGCCTTCGCCAACTGCGCCCGCCACGGCCACCAGCCCAAAGTCGGCGGCCAGGAAGCCGCCGCCGCTCTCGCCCTGGCCATCGAGATCACCCAGCGCATCGCTGCTGCGCAGTAACAGAAAGCTCCGGCAGCAGCGATAAAGCCGGAGGGGCACTTCACTCCATGCCGAGGGACTTCCAGGCGAATGCGTAGATGTCGGCGGTTTCTTCGAGCTGTTTGGCGGTGGGTTTGCCGGCACCGTGGCCGGCGCGGATGTCCACGCGGAGGAGGACGGGGGCGGTGCCTTTTTGCTGGTGCTGGAGTTCGGCGGCGAACTTGAAGCTGTGGGCGGGATAGACGCGGTCGTCGTGGTCGCCGGTGAGGATCATGGTGGCAGGATAGGCCTGGGGCTTGACGTTGTGGAGCGGGCTGTAGCTGCGCAGGACGCGGAAGTCCTCCGCTTTGTCCGGGCTGCCGTATTCCTCCTGCCAGGCCCAGCCGATGGTGAACTTGTGGAAGCGGAGCATGTCCATGACGCCGACGGCGGGCAGGGCGCAGCCGAAGAGGTCGGGGCGCTGGAGGAGGCAGGCGCCGACGAGGAGCCCGCCGTTGCTGCCGCCGCTGATGGCGATGCGGGAGGGCTTCGTCCAGCCGTCTTTGATGAGGAATTCTGCGGCGCCAATAAAATCATCGAAGACGTTTTGCTTCTTTTCCTTCATGCCGGCCTCGTGCCATGCCTGACCGAATTCGCCGCCGCCGCGCAGGCTGACCTGGGCATAGACGCCGCCGGCTTCCAGCCACGCGATGCGGCTGGCGCTGAAGGACGGGCTGAGGCTGATATTGAAGCCGCCGTAGCCGTAGAGGATCACGGGCAGCGCGCCGTTTTTCTGCGTGGTCTTTTTGCGCACGAGGAACATGGGGACTTTGGTGCCGTCCTTTGAGGCGAACCACTGCTGCTCGACGACGATGTCTTTGGTATCGAAGGCGACCCTGGTCTCTTCGTGGAGGGTGCTGTTGCCGTTGAGGGTGTCGTAGCGGTAGATGGCGCCGGGGGTGTCGAATCCGGTGACGGCGTAGAAGGTCTGGGGTTCGGTGAACTTCCCGCCGAAGCCGCCGGCGCTGCCGAAGTTGGGCAGGGCGAGTTTTTCGAGTTCCTTGCCGGTGAGGTCGCAGACGGTCACTTCATCGTGCGCATTGGTGAGGCGCGAGACGAACATTTTTCCGCCCACAATGCCGACGCTTTCGATAACGCTTTTGCTCTCGGCGACGATTTCCTGCCAGTGTTCGCGTTCGGGTTTGGCGAGGTCGATGACGATGACGCGGCGGTTGAGGGCCTTGTCGGTGGTGAGGAAGAAGAAGCGGGTGCCGTCATTGCCGAGGAAGCTCCAGTCGGCGGAGAAGCCGCTGAGGAGTTCCACCACGGGGGCGTCCGGGCCTTTGCTGAGGTCGCGGTAGAAGAAGTTGTTCTCCGCTTTGGTGCCTTCGCTCACGAAAATAAGGAGATACTTGCCGTCTTCGGTCTCGCCGGCGTTGAGACCCCACTTGGGGAAGTCCGGACGGGCATAGACGAGGCGGTCCTTTTCCTGGGGCTCGCCGAGCGTGTGGTAATAGACCTTCTGGTTGTAGTTTTCGGCTTTGAGTTCCTCGCCTTTTTTCGGGGCTTCGTAGCGGCTGTAGTAGAAACCCTTGCCGTCGCGGCTCCACGAGGGGCCGCTGAATTTCACCCACTTGATGACATCCGGGAGGTCCTTGCCGGTCTCGACTTCGCGGACGTGGATGGTTTCCCAGTCGCTGCCGGCTTCGCTGAGGGAGTAGGCGGCGAGTTTGGCATCGTCGGTGAGGTCGTAGCCGCCGAGGGCGATGGTGCCGTCCTTGCTGAGTGTGTTGGGGTCGAACAGGACTTTGTCCACCGGATGGGCGGCGCCATCCATCCGCCAGTAAACGATGGCCTGGTTTTGCAGGCCGGTCTTCTTGCTGTAAAAGAGGCGGCCGTTGCTGATGGAGGGCACGCCGAGTTTGTCGTAGTCCTGAAGGGCCTTGAGGCGGTCGAGGAATTTGGCGCGCTGGGGGATTTTGGAGAGATAGCTGCCGGCGAGGGCGGCCTGGTCTTCCACAAACTGGCGGGTCTCCTTGCTGTCGATGTCCTCCATCCAGCGGTAGGGGTCGGCGATGCCGGTGCCGTGGAGTTTTTCCACGAGGGCCTCGCGGCGGGCCGCGGGATAGGTGAGGGACTCTGCCAAAGCGGGCAGGCTGGGAGTGAGCATGGCGGCGGCAAGCATGAGACGGAGGTGCATAGCGGTGATTTCCACGATACTGGAGCCCGGGCTGCCGATGTCAAAGGCGGGGGCGGGAGAGGGCGGGGAGTTCTCTCTCGACAAGGCGGGCC
>Ga0315905_10001162_pt1 | contig 28399 bp, 27 predicted proteins | sample LakEriMetagenome_5_FD_203522 | JGI IMG/M metagenome (GOLD analysis project Ga0315905, IMG submission 203522) | Freshwater fungal communities from buoy surface, Lake Erie, Ohio, United States - Buoy 4 MA121 | ecosystem: Environmental > Aquatic > Freshwater > Lake | place: USA: Lake Erie, Ohio...
AATTGTGCAGTAATTGGTGGGTATTGTGCAAAACATAGGAATTAAGCCTTACTGTATAAGTCTTTTTTGGAGGGAAATAGCAAATATGCAGTAAATAGTTTACAATTGGTGGGTATTGTGCAGTAATTGGCCTATCCCAAGACCTGTTTTTTAATCCCCAACTGGATAAAATAGTGACCTCTGGTGTTAAAAGGTGAGGGTCCAAAGCTAATTTTGAATGTTTTTTAGCTATCGTAACGTTAGCTTCTTTTAGTAGCCGCTCTAACACGGGTCGAAAACGTTTTTCATGCCTGGTAATGTTATTTAGCTATCGTAACGTTAGCTTCTTTTAGTAGCCGCTCTAACACAGGTCGAAAACGTTTTTCATGCCTGGTAATGTTATTTAAAATAGCGGGACTTGGGAATTTAGTGCCTAACATAATTTTTAGTAATTTAAATACTTTTTTAGTAGAAAGTAATGCGCAAGCATATGGTGTTTCTTCACAAAGTTTTGATCTTTACAAAAAAAATTTGAAGTGTTTATAACTTATTGAATCTAAAAAAGGTTAAACCTTTCAAGAAGTTAATGAATACCACCTCACCAGTAAATAGTGATGAATAAAAACAACCAAACAACATCTACAAAATGCCAATATCATGCCGCAGATTCAAAACCAAAATGATGAGTTGATGTAAAATGATTGTAAACAATTCGTAAAAGAGACACTATTAAGCAGCAAGTACCGATGAAAACATGAAAGCCATGAAAACCGGTAGCCATATAAAAACAGGAGCCAAAAACACTATCGTTCATGTTAAATGGTGCCTCTACATACTCCATACCTTGTAATAGGGTAAAAATTGTTGCTAATAGTATAGTAAATAATAGTGCGATAATTGCTTGTTTTTTTGCTCGTACTATTATTGCATGATGTGCTCAAGTAACGGTAGCGCCAGAACTTAAAAGAAAAAACGTGTTAGTTAAAGGAATTCCCGAAGTTTGAATTGTTTGGATCGCTTCGGGAGGTCAAATTCCTCCTAAATTAAAAACTGGCGACAAACTCGAATGAAAAAAAGCCCAAAAAAAAGCAAAAAAAAACATGATTTCTGAAACAATAAACAAAATCATTCCTAGTCTTAAACCTCGTTGCACAGATGTAGTATGCTGTTCTTCAAACGTGGCTTCTCTAACAATGTCGCGTCACCAAGTATACATAACGTATAGTATTATAAAAAACCCAATTAATGCCAGTTGACCTCCACCTAAGAATTTGTTCATATATAAAACAGCTCCCGAAGTCATAAAGAATGCCCCTAAAGAAGCGACTAATGGCCAAGGGCTAGGATCTACTAAATGTCAGCTATGTTTTGTCTTTAGGTATTTAAAACGAATTTTATTATTCATATCTTACTCAGGTCTTTGAAACGAAGGAAGTAAAGTTCTCTCAATTGAATAGAATGTTCAGGTGTATTTCAATAAAAAATTTAAAGTGTAGTGCATAACTCAAACATAGATAATCAATCTGTTTTGAGACGATCTCAGATTCATTAAAAATATATATAAATTAACATTCTGCGAGCTTTAGTTATATTATAAGTTATTTAATCAACAGCCGCAAAAGAACCTCATTGCGGACTGAGAAAACCAGTATTTGGTTAGATCATAAAAATATTTCTTAAGTATTTTTGTCTGAAAAAAAAATAGGTCTAGCAATCACGGTTATCCAGCAACCATTGAAAAATCCTCAAATTTTGGTCATATCCACACACTACTGACACTTTTTGGAGAACAAGCATCATGAATGCTTCGGTTTTGAAAAAGAACCGACTTCTTTATATATTTGTATATTAATTAAAGTGATAATAAAGTCATGTGTGTTTTTAAGAATTTGATCTACGTCAGAAGTGTTATTTAAATTATCAAATTTAAAATAAATATTTATTTCAAATTTGATGCTAGTTAAGGGAAAGGTTAACTCTGGAATAAAAGAATGAAACAGTTCAATTGTTTAGAAGTTAGAAATATAAGCTAAGGTTAGGACTCAAATCTTTTTTTATTACCTGTGCATACCACAAAAAAACGAGACTATAGTTTCTTATTATAGCTTTGGTGTTTTAGAAAAGCGAATCTAGATTCTAAGGCCGCTATTCTCCCCAAGGAATAAGATAAGCATAAAAATATTAGGATCAAAAAAAGTGCCAGCGATGCTGAGTGAGTCGAACTGAAAAAGGAAATGGAAACTAGTAATTACAACATATTCCTTACGAGAACGTATTCACAAGCATCAAAAAATTCCATGCTTATATCTTGAAATTTGAATATTTTAGTCGAGAAAGTTTCGAACATTGAATCATGGTAGATGAATAGTTGCTACTAAAATTTTTGTCATCGATATAAAAGTCATTTAATCAAAACCTAAATTGAGAACTAAAAATTTTTGTTTTCTTAGATTTAAATTTAACGGTATATTGACGATTCCCAATTATTGTTTTTAAAAATGAAAAAGCTAAATTGTTTAAATTAGATACGGCATAACATTGAAATCCCGTATAACAGGTAAAGTGGGAAAGATTACTTGAGTTAAAAGTTAATTTATTGTCGTTTAAGAAGTTGTTCATAAATAACATTTTCTTAGAGTAAGAAAATATCTTCCGTATGATTTGCCAATTGTCTTTCGTCTGCCCCGATGGTTTGATTATTCTACTAACTTTGCTCACATTTCCTTCAGTATTTATATAAGTCCCTGGGCTTTCAAAAAACACAGTATTAGGTAAATGTAAATGATTACTCAAATTAAAACCTCTCTTCAATTCTGTAATCAACTGAGTATCTAAGCTACTATTTTGAGTTATTAATATTTTATTCTCAAGTGTATAGCTTCGAAATAAGTTTAGTAATTTCAAGTTTAGTAGTTTTTTAATATTGAAACTTGAAAACGAATTGTTTATAAAGTAAATTCCGGTAGCATTTTTTAAATCTTTATTTTGTATTGTTTTCAAATTAGTAAAATTTGAAAATCCAACGCTGCCTAGCGTGGGGTGTAAAATCTCCAGTTGACTTTTATCGTCAGATTGTGCAAATAAATGAACATGTTTACTTAAAAATTTTAACAGATTTGCTAACCCAAAATAATCTTTTCGTTTAAATATTTCCGCGTTAGATATTAGAATAGGATTTGAAGAATTAACAAATTCTTGGCAAAATAAGTTATTACCTTGAATTAAAGATTTTAAAATCTTTGTATTACTGGTAATGTTTATGTTTGGGAACGTCAAATTTATTAACGAACCTATTTGAATTATTTTGAAATTCCCCTGTAAATATCTTGATCGAAGCTTTAAATTTAGTTTTGACCCTTCATAGCGAGGATTTATGCCAATTAATCAACAAGTATCGGATGCCATAATTCTATTACTCAAGTTTAAATCTAACAAATAATTTTGTTCTAAATCAACGTTAGTGCTTTGCGAATCAATTCGTCTAAGCTTAAAAAATGAATATTTGCGAGTTAAAGCATTTAATAAGTTTAAAACCTCTAAGCTCGTATTTGTTCCCAGAAGCATTATAAGTGGGCGTGGTTGGTAGTAATGTTTTAATAAATGGTTCTGAAAATACAGTGTGCAAAAAAATTCTTTGAATAATTTTTGCCAAGAAAGATTAATAAAAGATTTTTTATTCTTATTCTCTATAAAACTGTAAATTATTTTTTCAGGTGAAAACATACCATCAAATGAAAACCTAGTTTTATCAGAAATTCAATTGGTATTATGATTTACCCGATCGTAACCAGGTAAAATCCGTATTATGTGATTATTTTTAATAAACAGCTGGGTTGGTGTACCAAACCCGTCCGAAAAGTCGATTGAGGCAACACTTTTTAATTCTCAACTTCTATGCGTAAAAGGGTACGGTTTAGACGTTAGCGCTCCTACAGGACACAAATCAATAACATTTCCTGATAGTTCGGACTGAAAAAGTTTATCAACATACGTTCCAATTTCACTATTCAAGCCTCTCCCAAACATTCCTATATCTTCTACTCCCGCAATTTCGGCAGCAAAACGAACACACCGTGTACAATGAATGCATCTTGTCATCACTGTTTTTACAATGGGCCCAATATTTTTGTTTAAAACAACGCGTTTAAAACTATAAAACCTTTTTTTGGTTAGACCAAAAAAAAGAGACTGATCTTGTAAATCGCATTCACCACCTTGGTCACATATTGGACAATCTAAAGGGTGGTTTAGCAGTAAAAATTCTAGAACATTTTCACGAGCTTTCTTTACCAATGAGCTATTCGTGTAAACATCTCCGTTTGTCAAACAGGATTTAGCGTTCATTGCACACGAAACGATAGGTTTCGGTGAGTTTTTTAATTCTACAAGGCACATACGGCAATTTCCTGAAATAGACAGATTTTTATGGTAGCAATAATGTGGGATGTTAATTCCTAATGTCTCGCAGTACTCAATAAGAGGTGTATTTTGTTTTCAGAAACTACTATTTGAATTATTTTTAAATTCCAAATCATAATTAAGTTTTATATTATCTATATGAAAGTATTTCAAAATTTATGGAAACGTAGCTTCAAATGGTTAAAGCGTCGACTTGTCACGTCGAAGATTGCTGGTTCAAGTCCTGTCGTTTCCGTTTTATCTTTTAGCTTTTAATGTTTTTTATTTTATCTATTCGAATAGTATTTTTTAGTCTATAATAGATTGTTAAAATTGCTAACCCTACAGCAGACTCTGCTGCAGCAATAGTTAAAATAAATAAAACAAATACATAACCTGCAAGATCATCTAAATAGATAGAAAAAATAATAAAGTTTAAATTAATCGCTAATAACATCAATTCAATAGACATTAGTGTTATTAATATATTTTTTCGATTTAATACCAGTCCTAAAACGCCAATTAGAAATAATGTTATAACAATATTTAAGATGTAATTAATGTTCAAAATTATCATGTATATTTTAATAAGATTTGGGTACATTGGGATTTGAACCCAAGGCCTGTGGATTAAAAGTCCAATGCTCTACCAATTGAGCTACGTACCCCATTTTAATTCTTTGCTCAAAAATATTATAATGCGAAAAGAATTAAAAATGCCATCATTAATGAGAAAAGTGCGATGGCTTCAGTTAGTGCGAAACCTAGAATAGCAAGTTTGAATAATTCTGCTTGTAAAGAAGGATTTCGTGAAACTCCAATCACTAACGCACCAAATACGGTACCAATTCCTACTCCAGCTCCTGCTAGCCCAATAGTAGCTAATCCAGCTCCTATAAATTTAGCTGCTTGTAATAACATGTAAATTGTTAAAGATATATGCAAATATTCATCTCGGTGGCTTCAAAGCAGCTTTTATTGGTTAAATTAGAGATGTTAAAGATCCCATCAAATAAAATAAAATTATTTTAAGTGCTCAACGTCTTTGTAGTTTCTAATGTCAATATTTAGAGTATAGTTATATTAATATCGCTGTTTTAACAGGTAACTTAGCACCTCCGGTTTTAAAAGCTGAAATGGCGATATTTTTAGCTACACCATCTATTTCAAATAAAATGGTCCCAGCGCTAATTTTAACGCCCCAATGGGAAACGTTACCTTTGCCCTTACCCATTCTGACTTCGGTCGGTTTTGCTGTAATCGGAATTGTAGGGAATACTCGTATTCACATTTTTCCTTTTCGATTTAGTTTTCTAACAATAGCCTGTCGCGCAGCTTCAATATGCCGAGATGACATAGTGCCAGACTTAGTTGCTTTCAACCCTACACACCCGAATTTTAATATATTCGAACGATAGTTAAACTTTGTTAGTTTACCTTTTTGCATTTTTTTATATTTCGTTTTTTTTGGTTGTAATCACATCTATTTTTAAAAATTCATTTTCACAAAGCCAAACTTTTACCCCAAAAGTTCCATTAACTGTATAGGCAGTTGATTGGTAATAATCAATTTTAGAGCTAAATGATTGAAGAGAAAACTTTCCGAAATGTATTTTCGTAGTTCTTGCTCTTGGTGCCCTATTAAATCGACCTTTAATCGCAATTTTTACTCCTGTAAGGCACGAAGCTTCACATTTAATAAACAACAAGACAGTTTGTTTAATGAAACCCAAAAAATAGTTATCTTTTCGCGGAATAGTACTCTGGTCAGTTCTTAACTGATTGAGCCTAAATTGATCGCTGATAAACTCAGCTAACAATTTCGCGGATTTTCTTCTTAAAATATTGATAAATAAAATATTCATCGCTTCCTTAAAAAATGAGTTTTTAACAAACTTTCTTAACTGTTTAAAAATCCTTTTTAAACCTTCAAGTTGATTGTAAGATAATTGCTTATGACGATTTAAATTTTGTAATGTTACAGAAATATTAATCTTCTTTCTAGTGAATTTTATCAAGCTTTCTAACAAGATTTCTTGAAACCCCTTTAAACCAAGGGCTAATCATGGGTTAGATTTATGGTACGTTAAACCGTTTTTACTTTTAACTTTCTGAATCTTTTTTATTTTTAATCTTATTTTTTGACTAGGCAGTTTGAATTGAGATCTTCTCTTTTTTTTATACTTTCAATTTTTCTTCTTTGAAGATGTACGCTTAATTTGTGTCGAAAGTTTTTTCGAATATCTAGTTAGATTTTTACGTATAATATAAATCGTTTTCGTTGTGATATAAAAAGAAACAAAAACTTGCAGGAAACCGTGAGAATAAAAGATTTTGCAGTTATGAATTTTCATTTTATAGAGTCCAAAAAATCGATTTAAATATCTTTGAACCTCTAACGTTTTGTACAAAAACAAAGAAGATTCTTCATCATTTTTTGCAATATGTCTAAATTCTCAGTTTTTTCTATGTACGCCTTGTCTAAAAATTCGTGCGTCTGTTTTTTGACCCATCCTTATCTATTTTTTTTTTTTTTTGTAAGAGAATTGTTTTCTGGTAGAAACAAATTCACCTAATTTGTAGCCAACCATTTCCTCTATGATTTTCACCATTGTAAACGCTTTTCCATTATAAACTCGAAATGTAAGTTCAATAAAACTCGGTAGTATTATAGAGTTTTTAGACATAGTTTTAACATTATTTTTAGATATTAACTTAGAGTTTTTTACTCTTTTCAGTAAATTATTTTCAATATATGGTCCCTTTCACTTAACTCTGTTCATTTTTTCATATTTTAATACTTTGATTCTTTCTTGCTGTTAATAAAATTTACAATTTAGTTTTCAATCACGAAGTTACAAAGATCATTTGTGAGTGTAGGTGTATACTAATATTTTAAAACTATCGACTTGCTTGTTTTTCCATTTTTGGTTGGTTTGCCTCACGGTGTCACAGAAGATCGACCACCAGAACTTTTCCCTTCCCCACCTCCGTGGGGGTGGTCAATAGGATTCATTGCCACGCCTCTAACGGTTGGTCGTCTGTTTAGTCATCTATTGCGACCAGCTTTGTTTACTTTATCAAAAAATGAGAATTCATTCGAAACTGTACCAATTGTCGCGTAACATGTGGGTAAAAGAAATTTATGAAAACCAGAACTTAGAACAACCCTACAATATTTAGAAGTTTTCTCGATTAACTGCGCACTGGTCCCAGCAGATCGGGTTAATTGTGCTTTTTTAGTTTCTTTTAGGGAAATATTATGAATAAAGCTTCCAATAGGAATTTTCATTAACGTTAAAGAATGACCAACTTTAACTTCAGCGTTGAATCCTGATTTGACAACGTCGCCAATATTTAAGTTTTTAGGGGCGATCATATAAAAATATTTTTGATTTAAAAAATCGTAAACAGAGGCTATAAAAGCTGTCCGACAAGGGTCGTACTCTAAACTAGTAACAATACCCATTGAATCTTTGTTTCTTATAAAATCAATTTTTCTGTATTTTTTTTTATGGCCACCACCTATATGTCGTACTGTAATTTTTCCGGAATTGTTCCTTCCCGCTACGTTTTTTTTACCTATAATCATACTTTTTATCAAAGAGATTTTGTTTAACTTTTTTTTCGATAAATTTATTAGTTTTTTTTGAGTTAATGAGGTAAATTTGCTTTTTATTGAGTTCATATAAATAAAAATTATTTCAAAATCTATGCTTTTATTAAAAATAGCAAAAAACGCATTCTTTTCACAGAACACAATTACTCATAGTTATATAAAACATACATCCCATACTATTAAAGCTTTAGACTTTATAAAGGAAGAAACATTCTCTTTTTACGCACAATGGTTGCTTTTATTTTGATTTACTAATTTATCTAATCTTAAAATAAAAACAAACTATTTTATTTCATATATGTATTTTTCTTTTGTTAATAATCAAAAGTTACTTAGTTATGTCATAAATATCAATTTATCCTTAACAAATACTTTAATAAACGTAAATGACGTCAACGGCAATCCTAAATTTTTTTATTCCGCAGGAATGTTTAATTTGCAAAAAAAACAAAAAACTAGACAGCCAAAAGCAATAATCACCATTCTTAGAGCTTTATTATTAAAATCGAAATTTTTTAAAACGAAACCGGTTGCTGTTCACTTCAACAATTTATTTTTTAAGCATCAGTCATATGTCTTTAAAAAACTAAAGCGGAAAATTTTTGCAAAACTAGTCATAAGTTATTTATACAAAGCACACAATGGGTGCAGGTTAAGGAAAAAGAAAAGAATTAAAATCCGCACTCGAACTAGAAAATTATAGAAGAAATGACTGAGTGGTTGAAAGTGGCAGATTGTAAATCTGTTAAGTTTATCTTATCGTAGGTTCGAATCCTACTTTCTTCAACGAAATATAACGCAGTTTGGTAGCGTGCCTGTTTTGGGAACAGGAAGTCATGTGTTCAAATCACATTATTTCGATACAGGCAATGTCTTTTTGCCCTTAAGTTTACAATAAGGAAGCTTAGTAAAAATTTTCATAGATTTGTGAAAAATATAAATGTTTTCTAAATATGACATTTTTCTTAAATTTTTAATTTGTTTTTTTGAGTAAATTTTATTGTTTAACCTAAAGCCTAATAAATTGATTAAAGGATTAATATTTTCTAGTTCTTTAAAAGTTAGTTTTGTATTGTTGTTATTACTGTTCAATAAGATAATAGGGCCATGTATTAACACAACTACATTTTTCAATACAGAACTTTTTAATGTATTAATCATTAATTTATTGAGTATTCGATAATATTTTAATTCATGATTAACGAAACACTGCTCAATTTTAATTCAACTTTCATTATCTACAGAAGTCCCTTGAAAAAAAACAAAAAAATTTATCTCCTTGAGGTAGTGTTTAATTTTAAAACATTTATAGGTTTTTAAATTGAAATCCATTTAGTCGATTAGGCTTAGTAGGACTTGAACCTACGACGAAACCGTTATGAGCGGTACGTTCTACCTCTAAACTATAAGCCTAAACGGTTAAAATCAAATTTTTGATTTTATGAGAAATATAAGTATAAGCCAACTTATTGTTGTTTTGTTTTTTGGAATATTACTGTTCGGTGACTTCTCTAAAATAATAAGGGGTCTTCAGGATTTAATTAAAGAAAACAAAATTTACAAACATTTGAAAAAAAAATAAAGTCAGGAAAAAAGGGATTTGAACCCTTGACCTTTGGTTTTGGAAACCACTGCTCTACCAACTGAACTATCCTCCTTCGAAAATTTATGATTTATAAATACTTATTAGAAATTAAATATCGTTCTTTTTTTTCTTTAATCACTTGAAGCTTTTTGATGATAAATTGTTATTATTTTAAAGAAACTTTATTGTACGTTTTCATGAGATTTAGTTTCAAATCAAATAAAACTAATCTATTTTACTTTTTAACGACTGATGTTGCTGAAGTTTTCGTAGCCTACATACAATTGTCGTTTTATATCGCTAATCAAATAACGCTGATATTTTTATGATGTCATAGCTTTCTTTTCTTATCGGCAGGATTATATAAATTCGAATATGCCTATCTAAGAATTATTACGTTAACTACGCTAGTTTGTTGAACGACGTGTATCTTTACACTAAATAACTTCATTTTCCCAACTAGTTGGGACTTCTTTTTAAGGTTTCAAGAATATTTGTTGTATCAAAACTTAACATTTCACTTTGAAGTTAAATTAAATGAATATTTAATTTTCTATAAATCATTATATTATTTATGCAATTTAATTTTCCAAGTAGCAGTTTTATTTTTTATTTTTTTAGATTTATTCAGAACCAACGTGTTTATTATCAAAAAACTTAGAAAGGTCTTTTATTTTATTTTTTTTATTCTTTCGACATTTGTAACACCTCCAGAGGTTTTATATCAATTAATAATGAGTATTTGTATAATACTTATGTATGAATTACTTATAATTTACATGATTTTTAAAACGAAGCTTGGCACTTTTAAGTAGGTAACCAATTAAAGCTAATCAAAATACCTACGGAAAAGAGTAAATAACCCAAAGACAGCGGGAGAAAACTTTTTCATCCTATGGACATTAATTGATCGTATCTGTATCTTGGTAAGGTTGCTCGTGTAACTATAAAAAATATTACACCAAGCGCAATTTTCAAACTAAATCATACACTACCTGGAAGAAAAGTAAAAGGAAATAGGTCAATTGGAGGCAATCACCCCCCCAAAAATAACGTAGATACGAAAGCACTCATTAAAAGCATATTTGCATACTCTCCTAAAAAAAATAAAGCAAAAGTCATTGCCGAATACTCTACGTTGTATCCGGAAACTAATTCCGCTTCGGCTTCAGGTAAATCAAAAGGGTGTCGGTTCGTTTCGGCAAGCATCGACACGCAAAATATAACAAACATAGGTAACAAAGGTACAACAAATCAAATGTTCTTTTGGGCAATTACGATAGAACTTAAATTAAAAGAACCTGCGCAGACACATACGTTGATTAAAATGAACCCGATGGAAACTTCATAAGAGATCATTTGAGCTGCGGAACGTAATGCGCCCAAAAAAGGGTACTTTGAATTACTAGATCAACCAGCCATTATTATCCCATACACACTTAACGAAGACGTTGCCAATAAATATAAAACTCCGACATTTAGATCTGACAATACGATTTGTTTAGATAAAGGTAGAACGGCTCAACCTATTAAACTTAAAATAAAAGTTAGCATAGGAGCAATTAAAAAGATACTAATATTAGAATTACTAGGAAATATAGTTTCTTTTACAAATAATTTTAGTCCATCAGCCAATGGTTGTAAAAGACCTAAAAAACCGATAACGTTTGGGCCTTTTCTTCTCTGTATAATACCCATAATTTTTCTTTCGGCTATAGTGAAATATGCAACAGAAATCAACAAAGGAACAACAACAGCAAGAATTTTTAGTACAGTACAAATTATTAATATAATCATTTTTAATTTAAATAGTGTCCTTTTCAGCTACCATGAAGTATGGCCACAGAAATCAATAAAAGAACAACAGCACAAAATGGTAATGCTTTCGTCTTTTAATAGATATAAATAACGTTATTTATAGTTTTGGTTTTCGTCTGGGCAGTATCATTATAATTAATTGAAACAATAGGACAGATTATTGATTAAAAGATAAGGAGGGATTCGAACCCACGGTATTTTTCAATACACTAGTTTTCAAAACTAACGCCTTAAACCACTCGACCACTTATCCCTTAAAAGCAAAAGAAGGGGTTTGAACCCTCAGCTTTAATCTTGGCAAGATTACACTCTACCAAATTGAGTTACATTTGCGGCAATAAATTAAATTTATGAAAAGAATTTAATTGATTTAAGTAAAAACAAGAGTTCTTTCTGAGACCTAGCGCTCGTGGTTAGTGTTATATCTAGTTTCGGTGTATCTTTAAAAAACTGAAATTGGTTCTCTAATTCTGCAAATAATAAAGGATTTTTAAGTTGAAACGATATCGACTTAACATGCTTAAACTCATCCCGAAAGGAATGACTTTGAGGCCGCTTGATCTTTGGAAAGATCGAAGTCATTAGTTTTAAATAAAAAAGATTTAGGATGCTTTTTGTTAAAACTAATTTACAACCTACAGGGTTTCCTTTCTTAATTTTTAAAAATATATTTAAGTGCCTAGATTTCGTGATTTTACCTTTTTTAGATGACAGAAACTCCAAAGCCAGCAGACCGGATATAAGATTTTTTAATTTGGATTTTGGGTATCCGAAATTTACAATCACCTTCTCTAATCGAGGCATTTGTGTTAAGTTTTGGTAAAGGAATGTGTTAACTAAATCGTATTTTATAACCCTACCATTATAAACTTCAAGAAAAGACATTAATTTATTTTTAAATAAATCCGGAAGAGAGGGTTACGAACTTGATCTTTTTTCTTTTCCTTAAAGCTTTAGGCAGAGGGCCTATGATACGAGATGCAATTGGTTTTCCTTGTTTATTTATTAAACTTACGGCATTTGATTGAAAAAAGATTAGACTACCATCCTTTTTCACTGTTTTATTTTTGGTTCTGATAATAATAGCTTTATGGACTTCACCTTTTCGTACTTTCGATGTTAGTCGGGCTTTGTTACGTAACTTTTGTATAGATACGATTATTGTATCACCAAGGATAGCAAAACGTCTTTTAAAACCATTTAGAACTTTAATGCATTTTACGGTCTTAGCGCCTGAATTGTCTGTTACCTTCAAAATTGTTTGTTGTTGAATCATCTTTTTGCGTTTATAGCTCAATTGGATAGAGCATTGGATTTCGGTCCCAAAGGTTATAGGTTCAAGTCCTATTAAACGTATTCCTTCATAAATCATCCGTATTTAAAATCATCTATAGTAAAAGTATTTTTTTTTCATAAAAGCGTATTCGTACAAACTTTTTCTTTTATTAATGGTTACGCCCGATTTGTTGGCTACAGTTGCTAACTCATTAACAAGCTTTTGATACATTTTTGTTTCTTTTTTACCCTTTGTTTTAGTTAAAAAAAATTTTAATGCTAATGAAATTCGACTCTTGTTATTTACGATATAAGGAAATTCTTTTAGTGGCGAGCGTTTCCTTTTTTGTTTTAATTGCTTTACTTTTAGTAAAGGTGTTATATTTATAAGTGCTCGGTTAACAACTTTTTTATGACTTTTAATAAATGATATATAAAAAAGTTTGAGGCTTTTCAATCAAATTTTTTCAGAAATTGCACTTTTGCCCTCAATTAACATTTGACTAATTACTTTCTTATCCACGGCTTATTACTTATTATTTCTTTTAGTACCATATTTAGAACGAGATGTTTTTCTTCCTTTTAGTCCACTAAAGTCGAGTTTACCTCGAACTATATGGTATTTGATACCAGGCAAGTCTTTCACACGACCGCCTCTTATGATAACTGTTGAGTACTCTTGTAATTTGTGACCTTCGCCTGGGATGTAAGCCATTACTTTTTTATTGTTAGTCAATCGTAATTTGGCCAATTTTCTTAATGCTGAATTAGGTTTTTTCGGAGTTCGTAAAAAAATTTTAGTACATACTCCTTTTTTCTGCGGGCAACTATCTAATGCAGGTACTTTGTTTCGCACTCGTTTTTTTTCTCTTTTACTACGGCATAATTGGTTTATAGTAGTCATTTGTTTAAAAAAATTTACCAAAAAAGGGACTTGAACCCTTACTCTTTAAAAAAGAACTAGAACCTAAACCTAGTATGTCTACCAATTTCATCATTTTGGCGGTTGCAGTAGCTCGTTACTCGTTATCGGACTCGAACCGATACTTTTTATAAAAAAATCAGATTTTAAGTCTGACGTGTCTGCCAATTTCACCAAACGAGCTTCTTCTAAATATTCCACAATTTGATATTTTAACACTAGGTGCTCAAGTATTCGGACTTTTAATTACTCTATCTTCTTTTTATTATTTTAGCATTAGCATAGCCATTCCAAATTTTATAGAAGTGAAAAAATTTAGAACTAAAAAAATAATAAAGAATATAAACTTTATTTCATCAATGAATTTAGATATCATCAACAATAAAAAGCTAATCGTCAACAGTTACAAACTATTTATGCAATAACTTGAAAAGGGAGTATAACTCAATTGGTAGAGTGTATGCTTTGCAAGCATAAAGTTATCGGTTCGAGTCCGATTATTTCCAAATCTGTTTTAAAATATGTTACTTTGATTTCTTTGCAAGCTCTCTTCAGGTTGGATTTGAACCAACGACCTAGTAGTTAACAGCCACTCGCTCTACCTTTGAGCTACTGAAGACAAGAATTTTTGTGAGGAAAAAGTCAGTCTATCACTGCTTTGATGTGATGAAAGCGAGACGGCGAAAAATACGCAAATATTACCCAATTTAACGGTTACAATGTTTTTAATCTTCGAGCATTTACGTTATATATTTATTTTATTTTTTATAAAATTGAAGGAAAGAATTAAAATCCACTCAAAAAGGGTAATAGCTTAAACAGTTTGTGTATTTAATATCTTCTATCACTAAAATTTGCAATATTCTATAGTTTATTAGAAAATGTTTTGGGGGTAATGCTCAAATTTTTGTATTTACGGCATTAAAACCAACAAACTTGGAAATACTTTTGTCAAATGTTACTAAATCTCCCTTCTTTAGTAGGTAAGAGTTGTGCTGAACAATTTTATTGTTGACGTATACTTTTTTATGTGAAATTAATTGTCTTGCATTGTTGAAGCTATGAGAAAAGTATGTTCGATACAACGCAGTATCTAATCGAGTTTCTAGTTTCTCAATAAATAGAACAGTAGCATGGGCATTTCTTTTTTTGAACTCACTTAACGTTGATTTAACCATTCTCTTCAAATAGTTTTTTCGCAAGGTGCCGTAATAAAAGCTTAATCTTTGTTTATTCTGTAGGTTATATTTAAATTTCCTATTAAAAAAATTTTTAAAATTAGACAAAAATTGTGATGTGGGGTCATAAAATTTTTGTTTTTTCAATCTTGAAATCAAACGTTGAAAATTTTGCCATTTCCTTTTTTTGAACTTCATCAGTTTGTCCTTATTTTGAATATCTTTTCTTAACGGTAATAGTTTTTTATATAATGGCTTAGTACGCTGTTTTTTTATAAAATACATAAATATCTAAGTTTAGCTTAAAAAAGTTTGTTAATAAAATAATTTTAAAGCGCTAGAACTGATGTTGTCTTAATTTTTTTCTTTTTTTTACCGGTGTTTTTTTTAATAAGGAATAAAATAGGAAAAAAAACGTTAGTTTTACATTTTTTTCAACCAAATTGAAGTTACCCAGCGTATGGTATGCTATTTTTAAACTATTTAAAGAATTTCAATTGAAGGATAAAATAGGAATTCCAGCCTTATAAAACTCATTAATTGTGTTAGTTTCAACCTTTTGGTTAAACATAACAACCAAATGAGGTTTAGTTTTAAGTGTTAGTAAAAGTTTAAGACTTTTTGAAAAATTTTGTGATTCAATCAATTGTAAATAAGTTAGTATAGAAAAGCGGTTCCTCAAAATCCCACTAATTCATGATTTTTCTGAAATAAAACTATGATTTGTAAAGTGTACCAGTTTCATTTGTCTCATTTTAGAAACAACAGGAAAACCTATAAATAAAATTTTAAAATGACACACATGGTATTCAAAGATTACTTTTAACACCTGTTTTAAATAGGTCTCTATTTGTTCTAATATATTATTCGAAAAATTTGCAACTTTAAAATGAGGCTGGTTAGAATATACTTGCAATTTTAACATGTTATATTTAAATAATTTATAATTTCTATTTTTAATTCTATTAGTTTTCATTTTTAAGCTTTTTTACCTTCTTTTAAAATAATCTTTTCTGTCGTGTATATTATACCTTTTCCTTTATAAGGCTCTGGAGTTTTAAAGGATCTAACTAATGCCGCAACTTGAGTGACAAATAAATAACAATTTCCTATAATAAAAAGTTTGTTGGCTTTTAAACAAAAAATTTCCAAATTTTTTGGGACCTTGAAGTAAACATGATGACTATACCCCAGTTTAAAGTGCAATAAAGTTAGTTGGTCTATTTTCAGTGTAGATACGCGAAAGCCTACACCAACAAGAGTTAACTTTTTGCAAAAAAGAACAGAAATATCTAAAAGCATTTGTTTTAACAAATTAACTTGAGTGCCTTGCATGGCTTTTAACTTTTTTTTCTCATTATTTGATGTATTCAAGAAAGGCTCTCGAGTTATTTTGATTATTCTAGTATTTTCTTCAATAATTATCTTAGTTTTCAATACTAATGCTTTTTGTACGAAAGAATTTGCAAACATAATTACGTGTTTAGTATCACAGTAATACATGTTTACATTTTTCGGAATCTTGATTATGTATCTTTTTGAAATTGAGTTCATCTTTATCTAATTATAAACAAGGGCTTCCCACCTATTTGATTTTTTTTACACTCATGAACTGTTTTTAAGCCTTTCGATGTGGTTAATATAATAAAACTTTTTTTCGAATCAAGCTTTCATAATTGTGAGACTGAGTAATATATTTGGCGACTAGGTTTAAAAACAAACTTTATTGAATTTATTACAGGATTTTTGTTCTTGTATTTTAAAAAAATCTTTAATAAATTTGAATCTGAGTTAGAAATTTTATAACCTAAAATAAAACCTTCATCTCAAAGAATATTTAAAAAAGCGATGGTTACTGTCGTTTTTGGTTGGTAGATAAAATTTCGTCGAGAAATCTGGCTGTTTCTCAGATTAGCTGGTATATTTCATAAAGTATTTTTCATAAAAAAGTTTTACTGTGTTTATAGACAGGCTTGAACTGCCGACACAAGGATTTTCAGTCCTTTGCTCTACCGACTGAGCTATCTAAACGGATAGAAAGACTCTTTAATAGAATTTCACCTCGGATGTCTAACAAATTTAAAAATGTAGGTATAGCCGCGCTGGATAAGCGCGGATGTGGATGTCTCACACAAATTAACTTTTTTTCTATTTTTCTCGAAATAGAAAAAAAGTTAATTTTACTTAATCGCTTCACTTGTGGTTTAAAAAATTTAGGGGCCCTAAACTTGTCATAATTGATTTTTGACAACAAAATAGGACTAAACGCTTTATTTTGTATACGAAATTGGGTTTTTATTTGGACGTCAGAGAACATGGTCATTTCGATTGTTTTTCAAATTGCCAAAAATTTAGTAATTTGGGATACATGAATTTTTAATTTTTTACTGTGTATATTATACTCAAATTGTTCTTGGGATTTTTTATTAACATGCGGTGACTGTAGTGTAGAAAAGAAAGAAAATTTGTTTTTTTGTGGGGATTGTATACTATCAAATTTTATTTTGATCACTTGATTTTTTTTAAGTTTGTAAAAAAATTTTAAAAAATTTGTTAATGAATTTAAATTTTTTGAGTAAATAAATATAATAATAAACATAAATTTTATAATTTTTAAATACAGTAGTGCTAATTATGCCAAAAAGGAATAGAAAATAATTTCAGTTTTTGTTATCATTTCGTGAAACTTTATATAAAACTAAAAATGTTTAACGAAATTTAGATGCTGTTTTAGCATTAGTATGTGTACGCTGCCCTCTAATAGGCAATCCACGTAATTTTCGAATTCCTCTGTATGTTTTAATTTGAACTAGTTTTTTTGCTAGTATAATTTTCTCTTTCTTTAGATTGGCATTTATTAATAAGTTTAAATTTTCTATAAATTTGATTAACTTTATGATCTGCTCAGGCGTTAATTTTGACAATTTACAATTGTACGATAGACCTAACTTTTTGCAGATCAGAAAGGATTGAAATTGACCAATTCCAAATATGTTGGTTAAAGAGAAATAAACTGATTTATTTTCCAATAAATTTGTTTCTAAAATATATATCATTTATAGTTTACGGATGCGTATAACTTCGACTAACATATTAACACTCATGTGCATTGAGTTTAAAAAAATTTCTGGATATAATCCAATAGCAATTGTTCCGGAAATTAGTGGCAAGAATATAAACGTTTCTCGTCGATTAAGATCAATATAATCTTTCAAATATTGAATCTTTAGATTACCGTAGGAAATTCTATTAAATAACCACAATGAGTAACAACCACCAATAATCATGCTAGTAGCACTAATAAAGGTGGCGGTAGAATTCGTTTTAAAAGAACCTGCTAGTATTAAAAACTCACCTACAAAACTTCCTGTGCCAGGCAGCCCGATGTTTGACATCGTGAAGAACAGAAAGACAAAAGTATACAAAGGCATAGTATGCACTAGCCCCCCATAATACTTAACCATTCGGGTATGATGTCTTTCATACACTATTCCAATAATAAGAAATAGAGCACTTGCAACAAAACCGTGGCTTAAACTTTGTAATATGGCTCCTTCCAAGCCAATCGTATTGAAACTGAAAAGACCCACCATAACAAGATTCATATGTGCTACGGAGGTATATGCTATAATTCTTTTAAAATCTGTTTGGCGAATCGCGGTAAAAGAAGTATAAACAATACCGACAATGGCTAAAAGGTACACGATCGGCGTAAAGTAAAAAGAAGCTTCCGGGAACAGTGGAAACGAAAATCGAATAAAGCCGTAGGTTCCTAGTTTCAATAATATTCCAGCAAGGATAACTGAACCTGCAGTTGGAGCTTCGACGTGTGCTTCGGGCAGTCATAAATGAACAGGAACCATCGGCACTTTAGTCGCAAAAGAGCCAAAGAAGGAAACCCATAAAAATTTTTGCTCTGTCTTAGAAAAAATGAAAGTTAACAGGACTTCATAATTAGTAGTCCCTACTTGATAGAAAATGTATAAAATAGATAATAACATTAACACGGAACCGAGCAATGTATATAAGAAAAAAAAATAGGCGGCTCTAATTTTTCTTTCTCTAGAGCCTCAAACACCCACAATCAAATACATTGGGATTAAAACACTTTCAAAAAATATATAAAATAAAAGTAAATCTAATATAGAAAAGACTCCTATTAAAAAAAATTCCATGACTAAAAAAGCAATTAAAAATTCTTTTATATTCGTACTAATACTAGTTCAACTTATTAATATGCATAAAAAAATTAATAAGGTCGTCAAAATTATAAAAAAAAGTGAAATGCCATCAATACCTAAGCTAAAATTTAAATTTAAGAAAGGAATTCATAATAATTTACTTACAAATTGGAAAGAACCTACAGACTTATTAAAAAAGACTCATAAAAATAAGGAAATGGAATATAAAAAACAAGATACGTTTAAAGCTATGGATTTTAATAATAAATGATTTGAAGCAGGCACAAATAACAGAAGAAAAACGCCAACTAAAGGCAATACCATCATAAATACAAGTAAACTTGTCATATTTAATAAAAAAAAGTCTAACATTAACATTTTATAGGACTTGAACCTATGTCCGTCAGCTTAGAAGGCTGTTGCTCTATCCAACTGAGCTAAAAATGCTAGAAAGGAAGGCTAAAATCGGACTTGAACCGATATTGAAAGATTTGCAATCTAATACATTGACCAAATTATGTTATATAGCCCCAACGCGATATTACAGCAAAAAATTAACTGCCTGAGCACTTTTATCTTGAAGGAGGTGCCTATCTGAAGATCTTGGCGGGCATTAGTAAATCTAGCCGTTGATAGCGTTGTCTCACCTCACCAGTGACAAGACAATCGGACACCGCCGGATGTACCATATTACCAACTATTTAAATCTATCAAAGAAGATTAGTCCCAGACATTTCCGTATTTTGCGCGGTATCATTACTTAGCCAATGATAGATAGAACCATAAAGAAGATTAAGGTTGGTGACGTCTTTAACCCTCTTCAAATGATACATTGTTTTATCGAGCAACTTTATGTGCATATATAGTTAGTTGTGTTTTCTTATCTTTTTCGGCGAAATATTATGCGCATAACTCTTGCAATTGAATCTAATGTTATAGTGCGTTGAAATACAAATTTTTAAAGGTAGTGCATAATTCAAAAACAGGTATAATTAACCTGTTTAGAAACGATTTATAATATAATAACAAAAGAAAAAATTAAATCTAATTTAACTCTAATTTTGTCATTATATAATGGTGAAATTGTATTGTTGGTAGTGATACGATAACAATCGGCATGAAACCATGATTTACACCACAGATTTCGCTGCACTGACCAAAAAAAATACCAATACGTTTGATAAATAAGTTTACCTGATTCAATCTACCTGGGCACGCATCCACTTTTAAACCAAAGGATGGAATTGTTCAACTATGTAATACATCGGCTGCACTAACCAGCAGTCGTAAATGTGTATTTGTAGGCAAAATAACTCTTTTGTTGGTTTCTAACAATCTGAAATATCCTTGTTTAGTTGTCGGTAGTCCATCTAAAGCCATCATATAACAAACATATTTTAGACTTTGTTCTTGTTTTTGACACGAGTTAAATTCAGAAATATCATAACTTCAAAATCATTGGTGGCCTAAAATTTTTAAAGTCAACTCTGGCTCTGAGATCTCGTCCATGGCATATAATAAGGTGAAAGAAGGTGTAGACAAGATTAAAAGTATTAGGGCTGGGACAGACGTTCAAACGATTTCGAGTTCTTTTGAGTGAACAAATTTTGAGCTGAATTTATTGTTATACTCTATAAAATAATATAGAGTATAAAATAATAATCAACCTACAAATAAAACGATCACTGTTAACAAAAATAGTAAATGTTTATTAAAAATTAAAATACCTTCCATAGTAATACTTGCGGGGTCAGATAAATAAGTTTGCCAAAGAGCTGGGGTATCGCAATGTGTTATAAAAACCATTTTTTTGTTTATCAAATTCATTCTGTATTAATTACCCCTTGTGCAACGGTAAGTCAAGAAGAAGGGGCCAAATACGTCTTTTATAACTTCATCATTAGGACTCTTCATTTGCTTCATTTTTGTCTTCTATATTTCTTAAGTAGAGGACTCATGCCAAATAAGGTTGGAAATTTGATCAAATCACTTATAACTTTCATAGCCTAACTGTGCATTAGTATCAATACACAGACGAGCTTGCTCCAGGCATGCCTTAGCTGTAAGCTCTACAGCAGGAGCCAGACCCAATACCTTGTCTAAGGCCAGTTGAAAGGCATCATAATGTATCGCAAGATATGCTAAATTGTATTATAACGCCTCACACACCTCTTCCTGTACCTTACAAAAACGAGTAAAACCTATGTGAGCAGGGTCTGTGAAAGGTATTGCATTAAACAAATTACCAGGACCCATAGGGTCAAATGTGTTAACCCACTCGAAAGCACTAACCTACATTTTGGGTTGCTTTATTGGAAGTAGAATTTTTCCCTCATGAAAAAGCATCGAATACAACATAGAAAAAGAACAAAGAAGATACCGCAGAAACATACGAACCTCATGACGCAATTTTATTAAATATAAAATAAGCATCAGGATAATCTGGAATTCGTCTTGGCATACCTGCAACACCTAAGAAATGCATCGGAAAAAAAGTTAAATTTACTCCAACGAAAAAGCTTCAAAAATGAATTTTTCCTAATATTTCGGAATAACGAACGCCAGTGATTTTTTCAAATCAGAAGTAAAGCCCTCCAAGCATAGAAAAAACCGCCCCCATTGAAAGCACGTAATGAAAGTGCGCGACTACATAGTAAGTATCGTGTAAAGCGATATCTATACCAGAATTGGCAAGAACAACTCCTGTTACACCTCCTACGGTAAATAAAAAAATAAAACCAACGGCAAATAGACCCGGCGTTCTTAAATCTATAGATCCTCCCCATAAGGTTGCAAGTCAACTAAATATTTTAATTCCTGTAGGGACAGCGATAATCATTGTAGCAGCGGTAAAATAAGCTCTGGTATCTATGTCTAGACCTACTGTAAACATATGGTGTGCTCACACAATAAAACCTAAAACCCCAATAGAAAACATCGCATAGACCATCCCAAGGTAACCAAAAATAGGTTTTTTTGCTGTACTAACTACAATATGACTAACAATCCCAAACCCAGGCAGAATCAAAATATAAACTTCCGGGTGTCCAAAAAATCAGAAAAGGTGTTGGAATAAAACAGGATCCCCGCCACCCGCTGGGTCGAAAAAAGTAGTGTTGAAATTTCGATCTGTTAACAACATTGTGATTGCGCCTGCTAAAACAGGTAAAGACAGCAGTAATAAAAAAGCTGTAATTAAAACAGACCATACGAATAATGGAAGGTTATGAAAAGATAAACTTTTTACTCGCATGTTAAAAATTGTACAAATAAAATTAATAGCACCTAAAATAGACGATGCGCCTGATAAATGTAGACTAAATATGGCTAAATCGACAGCGCCGCCTGAATGAGCTGTCGCACTTGACAGCGGCGGGTAAATGGTTCATCCCGTACCTACTCCAGCCTCTGTTAACATAGATGCAAACAATAATAGTAACGATGGTGGCAATAATCAAAAACTAATATTATTCATTCTTGGGAAGGCCATGTCTGGTGCACCAATCATTAAAGGCACAAATCAGTTACCAAAACCCCCAATTAGTGTCGGCATTACCATGAAAAAAATCATTAGTATGGCATGGCCTGTTACAATCACGTTGTACAAATGGTGGTTAGACTCTAAAAAAAGACTACTAGGTTGAGCTAAAGTTATTCGAATATATAAAGATAAAGCAGTTCCAGCAACACCTGAAATTGCCCCAAATATTAAATACAAAGTTCCGATATCTTTGTGATTTGTTGAAAAAAGTCAACGAGTTACAAATTTATAAATAGGATTTAGTTCTGATTTATGAATTATCATGTTTATACGTTTTATTTTTTTATTAAAATACTTATTATTAAATTTAAGCAAACGTAGTCACTTTATCTACGTATGTACTTACATGTAAAGAATAAAATCGACTCAGGCCGTACACAATGTACTTCAGTCTTTATTTGTCTAATAGAATAACATTTCTTGTTAACCCATAATAATTATTTTTTTAAGCAACAGGTCGGCGCATAAAAAAACTCAATGCAAAGAACAAGATAAACACCTTGAAATCTAGGTAATTGCCTGACAGTACTCAAAACTGTCTTATTCCTAAAACTAATGTAAGACTTGTCAGAATTACAAAAGTGTAGTGGTACAAATATCCTGTTTGTAACTTAGAAATATATGAAGCTTTTTTTGTTATAAGAGATGATAACCCCATCGGCCCAAAAACTTCAACAATTCCTCTGTCAATAATTTTATATGTCATTGTATAACTAATTGTAAAGAAAAATTGACTAATATACTCATTATAGATTTTGTCAAAAAATCATTTTTTATTGAAAAAGCTATATAATTTTTTGCCTGATATAGACATTTTTAGTTGAACTAACAATTTACTACCCAATAAATAAAGTAAAAACGAGGATGAAACTCCAAATAAACTTAATATTACAGGTAATATTTTATAAATATGAGTAATAAATTCTGAATCCACACGGTTCATATTTTCGGCGCTCGTAAATATGGCATTTCCCCAAAAGTCACTTCCGAAACCAATAATCATATCTTTAGCATAAAATCCAATTAATACGCTGGGAATAACTAAAAGAAACAGAGAGATGGATATTTGATATGAAGAATCATAAGCGGAACAAATTACCGTTTTATAACCGTTCGGTGTTGACAAGAAAGTTAAATAGATCAATCGTGTGGAGTAAAAAGCAGTTAAAAAAGCCCCTAAACTACCTAAAATATAACTGAAATGACCTTCTGGGGTATATTTTCCATAAGCAACTTCAAGAATCACATCCTTTGAGTAAAACCCCGTTAAAAAAGGGAAACCAATAAGAGCTAGTGAGCCAATGACCATCATAGAATACGTAAATGGCACTAGTTTTTTTAACCCCCCCATCTTACGCATATCCTGCTCATCGGCTACCGCGTGAATAATAGAACCAGCGCCTAGGAAAAGCAACGCTTTAAAAAAAGCATGATTAATTAAATGAAAAACACCCACAGAATAGTTAGACAATCCACAGGCAAACACCATATACCCTAGCTGGCTACAAGTAGAGTATGCAATCACTCGTTTTAAATCATTCTGCAATAATCCAACAGTGGCCGCAAAAAATGCAGTACAGGCACCTACAATTGTGACTATACTAAGCATACTAGATGTATATTCAAATAAAGGAGAAGTACGTGCAATCAAAAATACCCCAGCAGTTACCATCGTCGCGGCATGAATCAAAGCAGAAACAGGGGTGGGACCTTCCATAGCGTCAGGTAATCACGTATGCAAGCCTAATTGTGCGGATTTTCCTATTGCACCTATGAATAAAAAAAAACATATAATAGAAATTAAGTCGAAATCGAAGCTTAAAAAATTGTAGATCTTATTGGTAAAAATTGGAGTTGTCGCAAAAACGGTAGCATAGTCTACAGCTTTATATTCTACAAAAACTATTAAAATCCCAATAACCAGTCCAAAGTCTCCAATTCGATTTAGAATCATTGCTTTTATAGCAGCTTTGTTTGCCTGTATTCGAGTAAACCAGAAATTAATCAATAAGTAAGAGCAAAGACCTACCCCTTCTCACCCAACAAACATTTGTATAAAATTATCGGCAGTAACTAAAATCAACATAAAAAATGTAAAAAGTGATAAATAAGACATGAATCTAGGAAGATGGGGGTCGTATGCCATGTATTCAGTCGAATATAGATGGACTATCGAAGAAACAAACGTAACGACACAGCACATCACAACTGTCAACGAATCGAAAAGAAAACCTCAATCTACATTTAACATTTCAGAATTAATTCAAGGTGCAAGTTTTAAGTACACACAAGAATTTAAAAGTGATACTTCATAGAAAGCGAAAAGAGATATAAAAAAAGCAAGTAATAAGCAACTTACAGTAATATACGATGCCCCGAAAGGACCGAGTTTGCGGCCGAATAACCCAGCACAAAAAGACCCAATTAAAGGTAAAAAGATCAATAATAAATACATGAGAAGTTTTTGAGTAATCAACTTAAAAACTTAAAGAGAAGTGACAGTGGGAGTTGCCAATACCTGTAAAAAAGTTCAAGACTTTTTAAAACACGTCTTGCAAGCCCAGGACTAAAGAAACAAAATTTTAGGTAATAATAGATTTGAACCATTAACTTTTTCGTTGTAAGCGAAACACTCTACCAATTGAGTTAATTACCTAAATTATAGGACTATGTGGACTACTATTTTAAACGCTTGTCATCGACAATAATATAACTATTTTGTGTGATATTAAATATACTAACGTTGGATTTATAAATAAGAAAAGTAAAAAATAAAACAGATAAACTATTAATATTGAAATATTCGACTTAATAGGGTGGTAAAGTTTTCCTGTGATCGAGCTTTCAAAATACATAATTTTTATTATTCGAATATAGTAAAAAGTAGAGATTACGCTGCACAAAATACTAATAATTGCGACAAAGTACATAGATGCTTCAATTGATGCTAAAAAAATCCCTATTTTAACTAAAAATCCGATCATTGGTGGCATTCCTGCGATAGATAATAAAACTGTACTAAAAAATAAAGCTAACACATTATTAGCTTTACTTAAAGAATTTAAATCTGTTAAATCTTTATTTTGTTTTTTATTGTAGTTATATTTCAACTGGAGTACTAAAAATATAGACCAAGTACACAGTCCTGCAATCATATATAAAAAAAGATAACAAAACACTGTTTGCATTCCTTCAAAAGTTCCAGCACTAAAAGCAATTAGAGTATAACCCATATGACTTACAGAACTGTACGCTAAAAGACTTTTTAATTTTTTTTGTTCTACCCCCCCGAAAGAGCCCACAATTACGCTTAAGATAGCTAAAACAACAATATAATAACGTCATTTGGTTACATGCTCTAGAAGATTTGAATAAAAAATTCGGATCAATAAAACAAAGATTGCCAGCTTCGGTACTACAGCGAAAAAAAATGTAGAACTAGATGGAGATTCTTCGTAAACATCAAGCGACCATAAATGAAAAGGCGCAACAGCTAGTTTAAATAAGAGACTTACAAAAATAAAGACTAAAGCAAATTGAATTAGACTTCCATCTAACAAAATACGTTGAGTAAAAATAGAAGTTGAAGGTGTAATTATGTTACCCTGCTCCGTGTATATACCAGAAAATAAATTCTTCAAATCTTCAAAATTAACAGTACCGCTGATGCCGTACAAAATAGATGACCCAAATAGGAATAAGCTAGACGAGAAAGCACCTAAAATAAAATACTTTAAACCCGCATCTACAGAAAACGCGGAGTCTTTTTTCATAGTTGCCATTACATAAAAAGATAAACTTTGTAATTCAATAGATAAATACGCCGTAATTAAGTCGTTAGAAGAACATATGAAAAAAATACCTAACAAAGCAAATAAGATTAAAATACTATATTCAAAGTAATTAATTTTTTGTACAGTTATGTAGCGTTGGATCATCAAAAAACAGAAAATTGACATCGTGGCTATCCAAATTTTAGACGAAAAACTTAAAAAATCAACAATAATACCGTTATTAAAAATTTGAAGATCACTACACTCAACAGCATTATTAAATAATAGAAAACAAAACATACTAATAATTAAAACACTTAGATACAGAACGGAATTCTGAATCAATAAATATCCAGTGTTAACTGATATAACAGTCCCATGAATGATCAAATAAATTATAGAAATACCCAAAAAAATTTCAGGTAGTAGTTGTATTTCCTTGAATATTAACATTTATATATTAATCGAAAATTAATTTTTAACAATTTAGTTATTTTTGAACAATAAATACACATTATTGGCTTTCTACTTTAAAAAAATAATTGCAAAAATATCACAATGAAAAGGCTTTGATTGAGCCCGCACATTAAACTTCCAATCATAATCGTAAGATCCAACAAATGAGTTTCTCAACGAGCGGCGCCACCGCAACACATTATAAAAATTATTTTCTTATAAATCTAATTTAGTAAATAAATAAAACAGATTCATAGGTACGGGAAAGTTGCTTAAAAGTAACTTGAGTTTTAGCCGTTTCAATAGACCTAACCAAAACTAAAGTTACTGGCCCAATTGTTGCTAATAATAGAATATTTCCCGATAATAAAAACTGAATAACATAATCTGTGTACAACAGATTGCCAATAGATACAATTTCCGTAAAATAGTCCAGTTTGTGACGCCAATCTGAGTAACCGTTTGCTAAGAAATTCGCACTATACGGATTAATCGATTCAAAGATACTCGGAACTACCATCAAAATTTCACTTAGAAAAACAATACCTAAAAAACTACCGAACGGAAAATATTTTAAAGAATCTTTTGCTAAATAGATTGTTTTTATATCTAACATCATTACTACAAACAAAAATAAAACAGCAATAGCGCCCACATATATTAGAATGAAAATTAGTGAAATGTACTCACACTCTAATAGGAATAGAACACTGGATGAAGAAACAAAACTTAATACCAAAAATAAAACAGAATAAATTGAATTCTGACTAAAAATGATCATCAAAGAGCTTACGAGCAGTACACAAGAGAAAAAATAAAAAAATGAATTAATTATCATGCAGTTTAAATTTAAATAATGAAAAAGGGATTCGAACCCTAAACATTAAAATTGCCAATTTTAGTGTTCCCCTGTTGAAATTTTCATTTGTTCCAGCTACACGTTCCCGTACAGCTACCTTGTTACGACTTCATCCAAATTGCTAATTTTTCAATGAACTAACGTTTTTCTATTTCAAAAAAAATAGAAAAAAAGTTAATTTTTAAGTAAAATTAACTTTCTGCATGTGACGGGCGGTGTGTACAAAGCCAAGGTACGTATTCACCGCAACGTTCTGATTTGCGATTACTTGTGATTCCACCTTCATGTAAACGAGTTGCAGTTTACAATCCGAACTAAGAAAAATTTTAAAGATTAACTAAAAGTTTTTTTTGTTACTTTTTGTCATTTTCATTGTAGCACGTGTGTAGCCCAACCCATGAGGGCCACAGTGACTTGACTTAATTCTTACCTTCCTTTGAAATTTTATTTTTAGCTTCACAGTCTTTTTAAAGCAGAATTTTTAAAATCACCCTGTGTTTTATCAAAAACGGGCAATAAACCCGTTAGAGAATCAGCGGACTTCAAAAATAAAAAGTAAATTCTTAAAAATAAGAGTTGCGCTCGTTAAAAGGAATGAACCAAACATCTCACGACACGAGCTGACGACAGTCGTGCAACACCTGTATGGAAAATGAATTAATTTTTTGATTAATAATAAAAAAAGAGGTTTAATTCAATTTTTTTTCAATATGTCAAGGGTTGGTAAGGTTTTGCGCGGATTATCGCATTAAACCACATGCTCCACCACTCGTTGTAGGCTCCCGTCAATTCCTTTGAGTTCCAATCTTGCGATC
>Ga0315905_10001163_pt1 | contig 28398 bp, 29 predicted proteins | sample LakEriMetagenome_5_FD_203522 | JGI IMG/M metagenome (GOLD analysis project Ga0315905, IMG submission 203522) | Freshwater fungal communities from buoy surface, Lake Erie, Ohio, United States - Buoy 4 MA121 | ecosystem: Environmental > Aquatic > Freshwater > Lake | place: USA: Lake Erie, Ohio...
TTGGACCAAGCTACGGATTGAGTCAAGGTGTTAGTGGGATTCGTGTTAGTACAATTTTAGATACTTTAAATCAAAGTAAGGTTATCACCGGCCTCTATAACAATGGAACTTTAATTGGTATTTTTTCAAGCAGTGAAACAGAGTTTACTCCAAAGATTCCTATTGGAGGATTTAGTGGAACTGTTATTCCTGGCTTTAATGCCAGTACTATTGCTGGTCTTAAATTTAATGTAACTGCAACTAATTCTGAAAAGTTAGGTGGCGAGCCTGATACCAAATATGTTAGAAATGACCTTAGCGGAGTTATAGACGGAAAACTAGGAGTTACCCTAGGAGTTGAAATTGGTGACGCACAACAGGTAAAATTACTAGAAGCTAACGGAGACTTGTTATTACAAAACGTTGCGCAGAATAAATTTATTAAACTTAGTGCTCGTAGAGGTGCGGTACAAGATGATGCAATAGTCATTGAGCCAAGCTCTCAAACCATAAAACTCTATGATGGATTTTTAAGCAGTCAAACTATAGTAGGTGGTAACTTAACAGTCAACGGAGATCTACAAGTTCTAGGTAACACCGTAGCAGTTGATGTTGCAACTCTTCGAGTTGAAAACAAACAAATTGAATTAGGTACTTCTGCTGATAGTTCTATATTAACTAACGAGCAAGCTGACGGTGGCGGCATTATATTACGATCATCTGGCACAGGAGGCGACAAGGAGATTTATTGGAGCCTCTCTAGAGATGCTTGGGTGTCTAATCAAAACTTTGATTTAGAATATGGAAAATCATTTAGAATTAACGGAGTTGAAGTATTAACCTATAATGAAGGTGCAGCAACATACGAGCTGACAAATGCAGTAACTCGAGCAACAGGTATTAACATTTTTGGTGTACAAGCAGAATTTACTATTGATAATATCTTTGTAAACAATAATAGGATTTCGTCAGTTAATGCCAATGGCAACATTGAATTATACCCCAACGGAAACGGTAATGTTGTACTAAACGGAACAGCAAGAATTACTGATGTCGGTGAACCAGTAGGTATATCTGATGCTACTACTAAAAATTATGTTGATGTGCAAATCAAAGCAAAACCTTTGGCGCTATCAATGGATATCAGCGACGGCCGAACCAATGAACAGATTGCAATAGATTTAGAATCTATTGCTCCTGTTGCAGAATATGATAACGGTACTGTTGCTAGAATTCTATGTACAATTATTACAGAAGCACGACCAACGCTAAACATAAATTCGTATATCAATGAATCAACTGCAACATTTAATACTCCATCGGGTACAGGTTCTGCATTAACTGATGTATCGTTTAGTGATATTGACATCCCTGCCCCTGCATATAACATCAGTAGAATTGTAAAAACATATCAAGTAATTGCAAATGCATGGACATTTGTATCATAATGAAATACGGAGCGACTAATGGCCTACATAATTAATAGATTTGACGGAACACAACTTACGATAGTTGATGATGGTATTTTAGATACCAGTACTCCTGTGGGCCTAATTGGTAGAAATTATACCGGATACGGCGAAGTTCAAAATGAAAACTTTATTTTCTTACTTGAGAACTTTGCCAATGCAAGTCCGCCCGCTCGTGCATTAAGCGGACAAGCATGGTACGATAAAGGTGCAAAAGCTCTAAAAGTTTACAACGGTACAACTTGGTTAAGCATTGGTAATGCCACAGTCAGTGAAACAGAACCAGCACATAGCAACGGCGGACTTTGGTTAAAAACTACCACTCAGCAATTGTTTGTCAGTGACGGTGTAACCTGGAGGCAAGTTGGTCCAGAAGCCGCCGAAGGTTTTGCCGTCACCAAGATGACTAGCACTGTTATTAAAGACAGTCTTGGAGCAAATAAGCCAGCAATTTTATCGCAAATCAACGGTGAAACCACAGCAATTATTGTTAACGAAGATTTTACAATAAATGCAGCTACAGAGATTTCAGGGTTTAGTCAATTAATTCGTGGTATTAATTTAAAATCTTCAAATTATTTTTCCGGCGCATTAAAAGGCAATGCCGATTCTGCCAGTAGATTAGATACGGCCAGAACAATTAATTCTGTTGCGTTCAACGGCACATCTAATATTGAAGTTACCGCAGCAACCAATCAGCCTTTAAAAGCCGGCGACTTTATTATTGGATCTGAATTTAATGGGGCATTTGAGACCACATGGAACATCAATGCCGAGTCAGAAAATATTATAGGTACTGTGGTAGCAAGAAACTCAGTAGGCGGTTTTTCAGCAACTTCTGTTAATGCTGATTTATTTGGTGATGTACAAGGTAATGTTACAGCAGTTACTGGTACTAGCACATTTAATAAGATTGTGGTTGATACAATTGATGGCGGCACATTTTCTGGAGTTTCAAGTCGAGCAGTTAGATTAGAAACTACTCGTTTTATTAACACTGTGCCTTTTAATGGGACTCAAGATATTACATTACCTGTTCCTGCAGAAACACTAACGGGTAATACTCTAGCACCTAATGTTGTTGATTCGTCGTTAACAAGCCTAGGCAAACTCGTTGCGTTAGAAGTAGAAGCCCCTGGTATCATAGTTGGCGATGGTAACAATCTCAATATTAAAATTGAAGGATTTACACCTACATTAGAATCCGATGTTTCTAATGCAATTAAATTAAAATTATTGACCGGCTCAGTAACAATTGCACCAACAACAATCACATTTGTATCTGCTAATGCTGCCAATGCCGACGGCATATTATCCCCAGCATTTGTTCCAGACTACACATTAACTACTCCTGCTAATCAACGACCGGTATTAGGATTGCCTAGCTATAGATGGCGTGACATTTATTCTGCTGCGGCAACATTGGATGTGCTAAAAGCTACAACACTGAGTGGCAGGACAGTGGCTGATGAAGTTACAGTATCCAACAAATTAATCGTTAATAACGGAACTTACAGTGCATTGTTTGGTAATGTAACTGGTAATCTAACTGGTAATGTAACAGGTGCTGCCAGTTTAAACATGTTAAAATCTGGAGATACTCTAACTGGAGATATCAGTTGGACTAGTTCTGGTAGAGGACTTGCATGGTCAATGAATACAGACACCGCAAGTATTCGTTATTATAATGTAGCTGATGGTGCTACAGACAACAGATTAGAATTTAATACCGGTGATAATACAAACGAATTTTTTAGATGGACACATACTCTAGGAGCATCGACTTACGAGTCTATGCGATTAACACCAAACAGTGACGGTGGTGCAGTTTTAAGAGTTGCTGGACAGCTCACAGTAGTTGGCGGCGGTGTGTCGGCCGCAACTTATATTGGAGATGCCAATCAACTTACTAATTTAAATGCTACTCAGTTATTAACTGGCACAATTCCAACAGCCAGACTTACTGGAACATACAATATAAGCATTGCAGGAAATGTTGCAGGTAATGTCACAGGCGACACCCAAGGAACCCATACTGGAGCTGTAATTGGAAATGTTACAGGTACAGCCAGCGGAAACCTAGCAGCGTCAGGCGGAACACTAACTGGTGATTTAAATTGGTCAACTACTGGTAGGGGTCTCAGCTGGGGCATGAACACCGATGGTGCAAGTATCCGTTTTTACAACACAGGCGATGGCGACGGCTCTAGCAGATTAGAATTTCAAACAACTGATAACGGCAATGAATATTTTAGCTGGACTCATGCTAGCGGCAGCACATTTGAATCAATGAGACTTGTGCCAAACAGTAACGGCAATGCTGCCCTTACTGTATTTGGTAATGCTACAATTAATGGTACAACAACAGGAACATTTAGCGGAGTTGGAACATCTTTGACTCTCAATGCGGCCAATTTAACAACCGGCACAGTTCCAAGTGCTAGATTGACTGGGACCTATGCAATTAGCATTTCTGGAAACGCTAATTCAGCAACCACTGCTTCGACTGCAACAAACCAAGCCGGCGGTAGTGTAAATGCAACAACAGGTTCATTTAGCGGAAGAGTAGCACAATCTATCAGTGGTTTCCATGCAGCTTCAAAAGAAGTTATTTCAACTAGAACTGACAGTGGATTCTACGATTGGTCAGCACCAACAACTGCCAACGGTTGGCCTGTAAATGGCAGCTGGCATCACTTATTGTCTAGCACACATGTCAACGATGCCAACTATTATGCCATGCAGTTTAGTGCAGATTTCTATGGACAGAATCTATACTATAGAAGCACAGCAGGTAGCGGAGCAACGGCCTGGAACAAGATATTACACAGCACCAATTTCAACGATTATGCTCCTACCAAGGCCGGCGCCGGTGCAACCGGTACTTGGACAATTTCTATTACCGGTAATTCTAACACAGTTACAACTTTAAACTCTGGTCAGATTGTATCAGCACTAGGTTACACTCCAGTTAATCCTGGAGCCCTAACTAACCAATCAGGCACTGCTATCAATGGTACAACAGCAACCTTTAGCGGACAGGTAAATGTTTCGACAGCAGGTATTAGATTCCCAACTGATCCTTACGGCGGCAGCGGCGATGCCGCAAGTATTACCTATGAGTCAGTAGGCGGAGAGAAGACTAGATTGCGTTTTACTGTAGCCAACGATGCAGGCATTACTACAGTTGATGACAAAGCAGAATTTCTAGTGCCAGACAACGACAGTTTATTAGTCAACGGTTATGTTACACTCAATGCTGCAAACTATAATAGTTATTCTCCAACACTCACAGGCGGAAATGCCAGCGGTACTTGGAGCATCAACGTTACTGGATCAGCAGGATCTGCAGGTACTGTGGCCTGGACTGGAATAACCGGCAAACCTAATATTATTTTAAACGATGGCAGTACCTACGGCATTAATATTAGTGGAAATGCCAATACAGCATCTAGTACATCAGTAATTAATAATTCTGGAAATATCACAGCCGAGACAGACGGCTTTGGTGAACCAAGCGGCTTAAGATTACGCAGTGTTTACAGTAATGGTTATCCAACAAGCTACGGTAATGCAATTACACTAGGCGGCGCCGGCGGCGGCGAGTTATTAATTGGTTGGAGCGGAAGCACGGGGTCTCATGCAGACAATTATGTTCGCAGTCGTAGAGACACAGGCAATATATGGAGCGCATGGGCAAAATTAATTACAGATGTAAATTACAACAATTATTCTCCAACACTCACAGGCGGCAATGCCAGCGGTACTTGGAGCATCAACGTCACTGGCCAGTCTGGAACAGTTGCTAGTATTACTAACCAACAGGTGGTTAACGCACTAGGGTTTACTCCAGCCAATCAATCCGATCTAACTAGAGTTACAACCAGTCCATTACAGGCTTCTAACATAACAGCTACTGGTACACTAACAGTGGCACAAGGTGCTGATCTTGGTATTCGTTGGCCTAATGATGCCTTTGGTGGCGGTGGCGATACAGCAAGAATTACCTTAGAATCAGCAGGCGGTGAAGCCATCCGTATGCGATTTACAATGACTAACGATGCTGACGATCAATTTGAATTTTCAGCTCCTAGCTATAACGGTCTAACAATGAACGGTCATGTTGTTCGTCACGATGCAAACTTACAATTTACCTCTGGCACTAGTTATTCAAATAGCGGATTTACCAATCAAGTAGGTACATGGAATTTTGATTCTAACCACTTTGATGTTTATCCACCGGGGGGTTATAGTATGGGAAATCTTGTTGCTTTTATTCCATCCATCCACGCTATTCACTTTGCAGGTGGAGTCGATGGCAACGACTCGCTGGTGTGTACCTGGAGTAATTTAGGTGATCGAATTAGAGTATATGTACAAAATACAGAACAGCGTAGCACCCCAGCCGCAAACTGGCTGGCCATTTGGAGAAGATAATGTATTATATAGTTATTGAAAACGGTGGAATTTCTAGCATATTAAATTATGAACCCAATGTGCCCGAAACCCACACTGTGGTAGAAATTACCGATGCAGAACATGAAAGTATTGTAACAGCTAAAACTCATTATTTTGATCTAATAGATAACACCGTTAAGTCCTATAGCCAGACCTACATAGATACAGAAGCAGCCAAAGAAACTCAACGAATCACAAATGCTGAAAAAAGAAAGTTTTTAGCAGACTCTGACTGGAAAGTCATGCGTCACTTTAGAGAAAAAGCTCTAGGACAACCTACTAGCCTGACCGATCAACAGTACCTAGACCTAGAACAATCTAGGGCAACGGCTGCGGCAGCAATAGTAGAAATCCAATAAATACATGAATAATCCGGAGTGAGTGAATGGCATATCAAATAGACAGATTTAACGGAACATTTTTAGTTTCAGTCGATGATCAAACACTGAACAGTACCGCTACGGATCTGCGCTTTGTAGGCCGTAATTACAGCGGCTACGGTGAAATTGAAAATGAAAATTTCCTGCACCTGTTAGAAAATTTTGCCAACAGTTCAGCGCCGCCTAGAGCTATTTCTGGACAAACATGGTTTGATACAACTACTAAAAAGTTAAAAATTTACGATGGCAATAAGTTTAAAGTCACAACAGGTGCAGAATCAAGTGCATCTGCTCCTGCAGGATTAGCTACTGGCGATTTTTGGTGGGATAATCAAAACGAACAGATTAAAGTTTGGAACGGTACAGAGTTTATACTAGTTGGACCTGAAAAATCTCCTATATATGGTGACACTTCAACTGCTCCGGCAGTGGTAAAAGATTCAGTAGGAAGTGATCAACAGATTATCAAGTTTCAAGTTGGTGGCGAAACTATCGCTATTGTCAGCAGATCAACATTTAATCTCAATACAGTTATAAATCCCATTACAGGATTTGGTCTATTAAAACCCGGCATTAACTTTATCAACAGTGATCCAACTACAGGTGAAACCACCAGCACTCACAGATTTATTGGAACAGCATCAAATGCAGAAAGACTTGGCGGATTTACAGCTACAGATTTTCTAAGATCCGCTAATACCAGTTTTGAGTCTCGGGTAAACTTTAAAGACAACGGAATTGTTATTGGTGATCAAAATGATTTCCAAATAACAATTTTAAATGGATCAACTCCTACCTTAGAAAGTACACTAAACACGCCTTTTATATTTAGAATATCAAACGGTGGCGGTGATGTTAAAGATGTTGCTGTGATTAAAACTACAGGTATTGATCCTGGATCTACAGGAATATACGATTTAGGATCAACAGCAGCCAAATGGAAACAGGTTAATGCTGAAACAGTTCGCGCAACAACATTCTACGGCAAGTTTATAGGTGAAGTAGAAACCACAACGCCGGGTACTCCACTAAGTTTGGTATCTGTTAATCTTGCAGGAAACTATGTACAATCGGGTGCAGACAAGAATTTTACAGTTGCAGTAACTGGAACAGGAACTATACAATTAAGTTCTGGAGTAACTGGCTCTTTAAACAATTTTAACATTGGAGCAACTACTCCCGGAACCGCAGTCTTTACCACATTGGCATCAACTGGTACAGTAACTTTTGCAAATACTTCTGTGAGCACCGGTGTTGGAACAGGTGCATTAGTCGTAGCAGGCGGTGCCAGTGTTGGCGGCGCAATGTATGTGCAAGGTAACGGAATATTTGCAGGAACAGGTGCAATAAAACTACCTACCGGTACAACAGGCACAAGACCCGCAGTGCCCTTGCAGGGCATGATTAGATTTAATTCTACAGACGGTGAATGGGAAGGATACGATGGTGTTGAATGGAGATTCGTCGGCGGTGATGCCGACGAAGATTATGGGTCAATTACTTCTTCGTCTGATGTGTTTGTAGATTACGGCAGTTTAACATAATATCAGGAGCATTTAGGAATGGCAAAAAGAATACAATTTAGGCGAGGAACTACAGCAGAGCATACTGTGTTTGTTGGTGCTCCCGGCGAATTAACCATCGACACCACTAAGAAAACAGTAGTAGTTCACGATGGAGTTACTCCTGGAGGATTTCCTGCAAGTCGTCTTGAATCAGTAGACGGCACTTCTACATTTAATGGACAAGTTAGGATGCTTAACGCTGCCGCAAGTACTTCTACAACAACTGGCTCACTAATAGTCAGTGGCGGTGTTGGAGTTGCTGGTAGAGTAACTGCTAGTAATTTTGTTGAAACTTCAACTATCACAGTAAAAGAAAATGTAAATCCTATATTAAATGCGTTGAACAGTATTATGCAATTAACTGGAGTTATATATGATAGAAAAGACAAGTCATCTATCAATGAACCCGGATTGATTGCAGAAGAAGTCAATAAGGTATTGCCTAATCTAGTATCAAAAGATTCAGAAGGTAATCCTTACGGAATACATTACACCAAGTTAGTTGCCTATTTGATCGAAGCAGTTAAAGATCAGCAAAAACAGATTGAAGAATTAAAGAAAAAGGTATAAAATGGCCTATCAAGTTAACCGATATAACGGTTCTTTTTTAGTTTCAGTTGCCGATGGTACAATTGATTCAACTACCAACATTAGATTTGTTGGTAAAAATTACGCTGGTTATGGACAAGTTCAGAACGAAAATTTTCTACATCTTCTAGAACATTTTGCCGGAGCAGTTCAACCTAGCAAGCCCTTGGCCGGACAATTATGGTATGACAGTACAGATAGAAAAATCAAAGTTTATGACGGTACACGATTTAGGCCAGTTGGTGGAGCCAACGCAACAGCCACAGCTCCTTTAGGACTAAGTGCTGGTGAATTTTGGTTTGACAGTCTTGCACAACAATTATATTGCTGGACCGGTAGTGAATACACATTAATTGGCCCAGAAAGTCCAAGCACACTGGGCGAAACCAGTGTTACATCATTAACGGTTAAAGATGATGGAAATGAAAATAGAACTATTGCTAGAATTAAATCTGGTGGTGTTGATATTGCAATTGTTAGTAAAGATACTTTTAATCTAAGTGATGCTGATAAAACAACATTGCCTAGCTTTGGAAGAATAAAGAAGGGTATTACTCTAATTGGAACCGACAACGATAACGGTACCACAACAACAGCTAGTGGAGCAATAATTTGGGGTACAGCTTCGTCGGCTCAAAAATTAGTTAACGCTGCCGATAGTTCAATATTTTATACCAGCAATGATATTGTATTAAAAGCTGAACCAGTATTTCCATCGGTGGTAGATTTTAGTGCTAACGGCTTTACATTTTCGGCCAGTGCCGCAGTTAAGGCTTCGATTTTTTTAGAAGATGCTTCAAATATTGTTATTCAAAATCAATCAGCAAACAACATTAAATTTAAAATTAGAATTTCATCTTCAGAAACTAGAACTTTGGCCAATATTACTAGCTCAGCTATTTTACCTGGTTTAGACAGTAGTTATAATTTAGGCAGCGACGAAATTCGTTGGTATCAAATATTTGCAGATAATATCGCCGGTAGTCTTGTAGGAGATGTTCTAGGTAATGTTACTGGAAATTTAAAAGCAACAGATACCACAGTATTAATTAATGCCACTTCAAAACAGATTGGTTATAGTGGAGCAACAATAGTAGGTAATCTAACAGGTAATGTTGCAGGTAATCTAACAGGCAATGCAACAAGTGCTACTAATGCTAGTAGATTGAATAATGTTGAAGCTAGTGATAGTGCAACAGTATCTACAATTGCTTCAAGAACTGCCAGCGGTAACCTAGTGGCCAACCAGTTTGTTGGGGTTGCTGATAGAGCAGATCGTATTAAAATTGACAATGATGCTGCCGATAATTCTGCATCTGCGTATAAGACTGCTAAAACAACAAAAACAGCCAACACAATTGCTGCTAGAGACAGCAGTGGAAATTTAAGTGCCAATGTATTCAACGGTACAGCCACAGCAGTGTCTGGTGCCGATCTTGCTGAAAAGTATCTAGCTGACAAAGAATATGAAGTTGGTACAGTGATAATTGTGGGCGGAGAACAAGAAGTTACGGCTAGCGTTTGGGTAGGTCAACGAGCAGTTGGTGTAGTTAGTGGTGCACCTGGTCTAATGATGAATCAGGAGCTAGAAAGCGGTACTTATATTGCCCTCAAAGGCCGCGTACCAGTTAGAGTAATTGGACATGTACGCAAGGGTGACAGATTGGTGGCAGCTCCAGATGGTTGTGCAATGGTTAGTGAAGATTCTAATGCCAATACTTTTGCAGTAGCATTAGAGTCTAGCTTAAATACAGAAGTAAAATTAATTGAAGCAATTGTTCTTTAAGGATTAAGAAATGGCAGGATCAGGAACCACAGCCCTTGCAACAGATGTTAGTACTCCGTATAGCACTGGGTTTAACGTCATGGGCACAGGATCATTAAGCAGAGGCTACGGGCAAACTACATTTGGCGATAGCAAAAATGTAGGTGACATTATAACCGCTAACGATTTCAATAATATTCGATTTGATCTTTTGAATGCTAGTGCCCATCAGAATGGATCAGCAACCGCACTTAGTCTAGCCGGCAATGTTACAGGTGCAGTAATTAATTCTACAGACCCCAGTGCATTTGCCCCATATGCCACAACTATAGACACTGACAGATTCAACTGCCATGCATCTAGAAAATCTACGGCAGCAGCTGGCGGCAATTCTAGAACAAGTTCGTGGCTCTACTTTGTAAGTGCTACATATACTCTTAATTTTTCAAGTGCAGATCAAGCAAGATGGTTTTGGAATGGTGGCGGCCGCATTAGATTTGCCAGTTCTAGAACGGGTGGTGCTGCTTCGGCACAAAACGCTTCTTGGAGTAGTCTACTATCGTCTGCAGGTACCCAAGAATTTGGCGGAGCCGCGGTTTATAGTTACGGGACCGGATCTACACAAATATACTATGTTGCTTCAAGCGCACCATACGCATCAAATACCTATAGTATTTCAGTTACAACTAATGCAGCCGCAGGCTCAGCTACAGCTTTTAATTTTTTGTTATTATGGATGGATGCGTATGCTGACCCAAGTCCAGGTAATCCGCCTGCCCCAGAAGACATTGTAGATGGAACATTAAGCTACTCGGTTGAAGTTACTGCTCCTACAGGAGGTCATGCACTTACTCCTAGTGGTACTTGGGTGCAGTACACCTACTCTAGTTTCTCAGCAGGTGCCATAACAGGCGGATAATATTTTGTGCTCCTAACATAGCTGGTAAATAAACTGCTATGTTTATTAGGAGATTCCGTGGACGACAGATTATCTAAGGCTCTTGAGTTTGCCAATTATCGCCAGACTCTAGCCATACAAAGAAAAACCCTTAAAGAAAAAATTGCTGCAAAGTTGACCTACGGCCATGCTGGTGGCCTATTCAAAATCAATCGTGAGCTTATTGTATTTGTACAGATGCTGATTGATCAAGGTCGTGTAGAAAATGTGCCTTTTATTGATGAAAATGGAAATCCAGTACTGGTAGCTGATCTATACTCTTTTAAAGATGAAATCATAGACAGGTACTTTACTGCTACCTATGAATACTATGAAGATTATCAAAAGATTAAATCTAGTAGAACAGTTGAAAAGTTATTGGAACTATGACTCAAGGCGTACTAATATTTGCTCATAATAGTCCCAATGTTGACTACGGACTTATGGCCACAATTGCCGGCGGACTAGCCAAGAAGAATCTAGGTGTTCCTGTGAGTTTGGTTACAGATTCTGGTACATTAGCGTGGCTACAAGAGTCTGGTACAATCTCTAAAGCAAGAGATGTCTTTGATCAAATTATAGAAGTAGCTCGTCCTTACACTAAGAATGTAAGAAATTTACATGACGGATTTGAAAGCAAAGTTATTCCATTTATAAATTCAAATAGATACAGCGTGTGGGAACTTAGTCCTTATAATCAAACTCTGATGATAGACAGCGACTACCTAATTTTTTCCAACAAGTTAAATGAGTATTGGTCAGTAGATGCGCCAGTAATGATGGGGCACAGCATGACAGACCTCACAGGTGAGCGCGGAGGTATTCTGGACAGTCGTGTCAGTGAAACCGGCATTCATATGTTCTGGGCCACAACAGTAATGTTTGACAAGAGTGCAGAAAGCGAGTTCTTTTTTAAACTGGTAGACTTTGTCAAAGACAACTATGTTTACTATGCAGATCTGTTCCGTTTTAATTCCAAGCAGTTTAGAAATGACATTGCTTTCAGTGTTGCTAAACACATCATGAATGGATTTGAAACTGAGTTTGCTTACACTCTACCACCTATTCTTACAGTATTTGACAAAGACATTTTACATACAGTTGACGGCGACAGATTGACATTCCTAGTCAGCCAACCACATGATGTTGCAGATTTTTGGGCTGCTACAACCAAAGGTGCTGATGTTCATATTATGAATAAACAAAGCATAATTAGAAATGCAGACAGTCTTCTGGAGTTAATATGAATTTTGGATACCTAATATTTGTAGCAATCCATCCTGACATAGACTACCTTAAGTTGGCCTATGCCCTAGCCTTAAGCATTAAGAATACACAAAAGCCAGGATACGATCGAGTAGCATTAGTGATCAATGACAAAACACCAGTTGACGAGTTAGCTAGCCCTTGGGTATTTGATAAGGTTATAGAGTGGCCCGAACAAAAGTTCTGGGACGGCCGTTCGTGGATGGATCAAATAACACCTTGGGAACACACAGTTTGTCTAGATGCAGACATGCTGTTCCTTAGAGATTACAGTCACTGGATTGATTACTTTGTAGAAAATACAGATCTATATGTGGCCAACCGTGCGTTCACATTTAGAGGTGAAGTAATTACTAGTGATGCTTACCGTAAGGCATTTACCAAAAATGATTTACCTAACTTGTATTCGATGTGGACATTCTTCAAGAAAGACTCGGGTAAAGAGTTTTTTGAATTAGCCCGACAAATTTTTATTAACCCACAGGAATTTAAAAACTTGTATCTAAACAATTATATTCCTAAAGTTGTAGGCACAGATGAAGCATTTGCACTAGCAGCTAAGTTGTTAGATATTGATAGTGAAATAGCCTATGCTTTAGATTTTCCTAGGGTAGTACACCTAAAGCCCCAGGTACAGAATTGGCCTTGGGACGCAGAGCGTGTGACTGATCAAGCAGGATTTTATCTCAAGGGTAATGGTAGTCTAAAGATTGGCAATTACCAGCAGACTGACATTGTGCATTATGTTGAAAAAGATATTATTACCGATGAACTAGTAAGTATGTTAGAGGAGATAGCATGGAAGAAAAACTAGACCTTGCTCCCTTTGACCAATGGATAAAAACTGTAGAAGTTCCTGAAGAAACTTATTTCTTTGAGTTTGATCTTGACGGAAATGTCACAGCATTGCATCCAGGACCAGGCGTTGATCATATCAAAAACAAAATACAAATTGATCTCGATGTTGTGTTAGCTATATATGAAAGGGGTGAAACCCTACGCCACTACAAAGTGGATGTGATTTCTGGTAAAGTTATAAAAGTAAATCTTGACAGTATAACGGGACTTACTAAAATAGATGATGTACTACACAGAGTTATAGATAAACGTTGGATTAATGTTACTAAACCTGATATTGCTATAGAATACAACAGAGAAGAATGTTTATTAACATTTAAGATTAATCCTTTGCTAAAAACTGTAGAATGGCAAGGAGACCAGGACATGATATTTTTAATAACAGAATATAATGATCCTAACGTGTTACAAGAAATGATTAGTTTTAATGTTAATGAATTAGTAAAGTATCCTCAAAGAATTAATATAAATCTTCCTAATAAATTTAGCATCTATACACGACGACTTTTTGACAACTACACATTTGAATATCTATGAGAACAGTAGAATTTGACATTATCTTTCTTAGTTATGATGAGCCTAATGCTGATCAGCACTATGCTGACCTATGTAATAAAGTACCTTGGGCCAAACGCATACACGGAGTAAAAGGTAGTGATGCTGCACATAAAGCCGCAGCAAGAGCCAGTGACACTGAGTGGTTTATCACTGTAGATGGCGATAACATTGTAGATCCAAAATTCTTTTCGCTTGATATTGATATGAGTAAACCTGAGATACAGGCATACGGTTGGTGCGGCCGCAACAGAATTAATGGATTAAGATACGGCAACGGTGGACTTAAGATCTGGCGGAAAGACTTTGTGTTGAATATGAAAACACACGAAGAAAGTACCAGCGATCGTGCCCAGGTTGATTTTTGTTGGGAAAATGGTTATAAAAATTTCCCTAAAGTCTATAGTGAAAGCATAATAAATGGTAGTAAATTTCAAGCATGGAGAGCAGGGTTTCGTGAAGGTGTAAAAATGACACTGTTGGATGGTGTACGGGTTCCTGTTGACGAAATAAAACAGCGTATTTGGTGGCATAATTTACATAGATTAAAAATTTGGTCAACAGTGGGTGCTCACGAGGAACATGGTTCATATGCAATCCACGGAGCAAGATTAGGTCAATGGATGGCCAACTGCACTGCTTGGAATTATGTTGATGTTAGAGACTTTGAAATATTAAAAAATATATATAACGAAAATGTCAATCATGACAATCTAGAGCAAGATATACAAGACTTAGGATACCGTATTAAAAAAGATATGGGTTTTGATTATCCCTATTTAAATGCACAACAAAGCAAGTACACGCTGGATATCTATGATGAAGCCATAGACTTGGGTCTAACCTATTATGCGGTGGTAGAAAATGTATGACATTTTTTATGTATCAAGAACGCAAGGCAATACTCAAGAATGGCAGTCAATAAAATCTAAGTACCCCACAGCACAACGACTGGTTAACATTAATTCTTATCAAGAAATAAAATCTAGATCTCTAACAAAAATGTTTTGGGTAATCTGGGACGATGTTAGACTGGAAGATTCATTTGACCTATTTAATTATCAAGTAACCAAATGGGACGACATGTATGTTCATGTTTTTAAAAATGGAGAACACCATGATGGTGTTTGTTTATTTTCTAAAAAAAACACAATAAGTCAACGCGAATTTGATAATAGATTCTTTATAGACAAAAAAGAAATTGATATTGTTGCCAGTTATCCAAGATCTTTTAAAACATATACTCCTTTAACATTTGAAGAATATCAACAGATCGAGGACGAAATGTTTTGGATAGTTTGGTCTGAAGTTTCCGTAATCGACTCGTCGGTATTTAATTTATATTTTAGTCATCACAACAGCTATGACCGTAGAGAAAATCATGTATTTAAAAATTTGTGTAACGATACGGAATCATATCTAAGCGGCATTATTCTTTGCAGCAAACACAAGCCGTTGTCTAAACGAGAATTTGATCGCAAGTATCTTGTAGATAAAAAAGAACACGATACTGTTGCTAGCAAATATAGATATCCTCAATATTTCCCTATGTCTTATACAGAGTATCTAGAAATTTGCAATAAAGAAACATCTTCTATGTTTTGGTGTGTGTGGCCTAATATTGAAATTGTAAACAAAAATATTTTTGATCTTTACTTTGATCCATTAGATGGAAAGTACGATTATGATCGAAGTATAAATCATATGTTTAAAAATTCTTGTAACGGAGTGGAATCTTATTTAAACGGTATTGTATTATTTTCAACCAAAAGCCCAATTACTGAACGAGAGTTTAATCGAAAGTATCTTGTAGATAAAAAAGAAATAGATGTAGTGGCCAGCAAATATTGTTACCCCAGTTATACTGTCAATTCCTACGATGAATACTTAGAGATTTGTAATAAAGAAACATCGTCTTTATTCTGGTGCATATGGCCTGAAATAAACATTGTTGATGATCTTGTGTTTGATTTCTATTTTGATCCCTTAAACGGAAAGTATGATCAGGATAGAACAATGAATCATACATTCATGCACAGATTTAATAATGTTGACATTCGTATTAACGGTCTAATGTTGTTATCTAAACATTGCATTATTAGCCGCAAAGAATTTAATCATAGATTTTTAATTAACAAAAAAGAACACGATCGAGTGGCGTCAGAGCATTGTGTATATGATGTAGTGTTTATTTCTTACAATGAGCCCAACGCTGATGATAATTATGAAAAATTATTAAAACACTGTTCTAGAGCAAAGCGTGTACACGGTATAAAAGGAATTCATGCCGCACATTTTAAAGCAGCTGAGATGTGTAACACTGATATGATATGGGTTGTTGATGGCGATGCAATTATTGAAAATGATTTTAATTTTGATCTAGTGATGTCAAGTTATGATTTAGATTGTGTACATGTTTGGAAAAGTCGTAACCCCATAAACAATCTAGAGTACGGCAATGGCGGTGTAAAATTGTTGCCAAGGCAATTAACATTAAAAATGGATTTTAATACTCCGGACATGACCACTAGTATATCAAATAAATTTAAAGCTATGGATATGATATCAAATACCAATGCATTTAACACTGATGAGTTTTCTACCTGGCGTTCTGCATTTAGAGAATGTTGTAAATTGGCCAGCGGAATAATCGATAGACAATATCAAGAAGAAACTAAACTACGGTTAGATACATGGTGCTCTGTTGGAGTTGACAAATCTTTTGGTACATACGCAATTAACGGAGCGCAGGCAGGCAGATTGTACGGCGAAACTAATAAAAATAATCCAGAAGCTCTTAATAAAATTAATGACTTTGACTGGCTACAGGAACAGTTTAATGGAATATAACCGTAACATAAAAGGTAATGAACTTAAAGAGATTAACGGTAGATATGAATCTCGATATCTTGCCGACGCCGAACATGTATATAAAGAACTAAACAAAGTTAGCCCTAGTTTTTGTCTTGCTAAGTGGTATAATGTCAGTGTGCATATTCCTACAGGTAAGACCCATAGTTGTTATCATCCCAGGGCACATCACATACCATTAGACGAAGTAACGATTGATGTAAGTGCATTGCACAACACCAAGTATAAAAAAGATCAACGTAAACAAATGCTTGAGGGAATTCGTCCTACAGAATGTAATTTTTGTTGGCAAATTGAAGACAGCGGTACCCAATTAAGTGACCGTGCATATCGTAGCAAGGATGTATATGAGCCCGGTCTTATTGAAGAAGCACTTACTATTGAAAATCCCAATCCACGTTATGTAGAAGTAAACTTTAATCAAGCATGTAATTTTAAGTGTTCATATTGCAGTCCACATCTTAGTACAGCATGGCACAACGATATTCAAACTAACGGAGCCTTCATTTTAAAAGATAGGTGGCATAACGACATTAAATGGATGGAAAGTCTCAAGATTGATAATGGCCCATCTAATCCATACTTGATAGCCTTCTGGAAATGGTTACCGCAGATATATCCAACACTACATACATTCCGTATGACTGGTGGCGAACCGTTGATGGATAAAAACACCTTTAAAATGTTTGATTATGTACTCGAGCACCCTAAAGAGGACTTACACCTATCTATAACATCAAATTGCTGTCCGCCCGGAAATCAGTGGAATAAGTTCATGATATCATTGAAGAAAATCACTGAAAAAAATGCAATTGACCACTTTATGTTATTTTGCAGTTTAGACTCGTGGGGGGAACAGGCCGAATATATACGCAATGGCATGGATTTTAACATATTATACACCAATATAACTGACTATCTTCAAAATGGTAATAAACATAGTTTGACATTTATTGTTACTTTTAATGCGTTGTCGTACACACGATTTTACGAATACATAGAAAATATTTTAAAATTACGCAAACAATTTAACAAAGGTAGACAATTAGTTTGGTTTGATGTACCACAGTTAATTGATCCAGATTTTTTGAATCCTAAATTACTGCCTCAATTAGTTACTGAGTTAGAACGCACAATCGAGTTTATGAAATATAATCCAGAAACCAAATGGAACGAGTTTAAAGGATTTAGCGATTTTGAAATTAGCAAAATTCAAAGACTAATTGATTGGATTAAATCGGATACTGGATTTAACAGTGAATTAGCCAAAGAGAATTTTTACTTATTTTTTAGCCAGCAAGACAAGCGTCAAGGCACAAATTTTTTAAATACATTTCCAGAGTTAGAAACTTTTTGGAAAGAATGCGAGGCAAAATGCAAGAAAATAGAGTGACGTTTATTAAAAACGTGAGAGATAGATTAAACCAAGTTGGTCCGGGATTCTGCGCAATGAAATGGCTGCATCAAACTTTGTATCTACACACTGGGGATAACCATAGTTGTTATCATCCACGACCACATCACATTGGCTTAGATGAAATTGCTGTTGATCCTAGTGCGTTGCACAACACTAAATGGAAAAAAGAACAGCGTAAGACCATGTTAGAAGGTGGTCGTCCTAATGAATGTCAATACTGTTGGAACATTGAAGACTTGCCAGGTGAACATATCAGCGATAGAATGATTCATAGTTCAAGTGATTTCTCAGAACCGTTAATTGAAAAACTAGCAGAATTACCTTGGGATGCTCCAGTTAATCCTCGTTACTTAGAAGTTAGTTTTGGTAACGGTTGTAATTATCGTTGCGGCTATTGCTGTCCACAAGCAAGTACTATGTGGACCGAAGAGATTAAAAAGCATGGCAACTATGACTTGACCTACAATCAGTATGGTATTGAGTTTATGACCAACGGCACATACTATGGTCCCAAGGATGATAATCCTTATATTGAGGCATTCTGGAAGTGGTGGCCAAGTTTAAAAAATGACTTGCACACTCTTCGTATTACTGGTGGTGAGCCTCTAATGAATCCTGGTGCAATGCAGTTTTTTGATTTGCTAGAAACAGAACCCAGCCCGCATTTGGAAATTACACTTAACAGTAATCTAGGTGTAACCTTTGATCGTGTTGACAGGCTTATTGAAAGAGTAACTAGTCTAGTTCGTCAAAAGAAGATTCGTAAGTTTAGTTTTTTTACCAGCATTGATAGTTGGGGCGAGCAAGCAGAGTATATGCGTACAGGACTGAAATGTGATCACTGGGAACGCAATATGATAGAAGTAATCAAGGCAGGTGCTACTGTGAATTTAATGTGTACCTATAATGTCTTATGCGTTACTAACTTTCAACAACTATTAGAAAAGGTAATCGAATGGCGGGAGAAGTTTGGATTTGAGTCAGTCTCTTTTGATACTCCTTACTTAAAAGAACCACCCCACTGGATGATTAACATTCTCACAGACGATTTCATAGCACACCAAGAACGCCAACTACAATTTATTGTAGATAACAAAAAATGGTTTACAGATGTTGAGTATGAAAAAATGCTTCGTGTCACGGATTATATGAAAGAAAATCCAGTGAGCAAGGAAAAGATTCACGCAGGCAGAAGAGATTTTTATAGTTTTTTTAAAGAAAATGACAAGAGATTGGGTACGCATTTGTTAAAGACATTTCCCGAGTACACAGAATTTTACAATCTGTGTAAACAAATTTACGAAAATTATGACAAATAAATCTACTTATTGTGTCAACCCGTACATGAATTTAAGTATTCATCCTAAAGGCATAGTTAAAACATGCTGTATGAGCACTCGAGAGTTGGCCACTGACTCGGGAGAGAATACTATTAACAATGCTAGTATTTTGGAATTTTGGAATAGCAAAGATCGTCAACGAATGATCGACGACCTTAATAACGGAATTAAAATATCCGAGTGTACAGCATGTTGGCAAGAAGAAGATGCTGGAAAAGAAAGTAAACGCATTAGAGATAATAAAATACATGCTGATTCAATTACCGGAAATGATATGTTACCAGTAGTCATGGACCTAAGTATGGGAAATTTGTGTAATTTAAAATGCAGGATCTGCTCCCCAACACATTCCACTCCTTGGATGATCGAAGAAGCTGTTATATATTTTCCAAACAATAAAAAAGAATATCTAGAACAACCTAGGTGGAAAACTGCTAAAGATAGTTTTGATTATGAAAATAAATTCTTATGGAATGATATTACTGCGTTGTTGCCCAATGTGACCAAGTTTGATTTTGCCGGCGGTGAACCCTTTTATATTGAAAAACACTGGAGCATTGTACGCAAATGTGTTGAGGAAGGATGGAGCAAAAATCAACACATTCATTACAATACCAACGGTACTATCTATCCAGAAAAGTATATAGATTTGCTGAATGAATTTAAAATAGTAGATATACAAATCAGTAGTGATGGTGTTAGTAATAAATTTGAATATTGTCGACATCCAGCTGTTTGGCAAGAAGTAGAAGAAAATATTGACAAGTTTATTGCTGCAAAAAATAACAGCAATACCGAATGGTTGTTGTCTGCTTGTATTTCTATTTCGGCATTTAATGTATATGATTTCTTTGAAACATACGAGCATTATGCCAGCAAGGGCATTGGTATATATGTTAACATAGTGCATGATCATCACGGCACCAAAGTGATACCTCAAGAACTAAAACAAGTAATAATTAATAGACTCAATGCATTTGAATCTAAATACTTGCCACAGCAGTGGAAAAATGATAGAGACATGGTTGTCAACCATTTATCCAACACAACATCAAATAAACAAGAATGGGTCAAGTTCTGGACAGAACTTGAAATGCGGGATACTATTAGGAAAGAAAGTTTTAAAGAAACATTTCCTGAATACTTTGAAGAAATAAAAAATTTAATACAGGATTAACATGTGGAATGATAAAATAACTCAGGTACATTGGGAGCCAACAGACAAATGCAACAGTGCATGTCCAATGTGTCCAAGGTACGATTCACAAGGATTTGAAATAGGCACCCTAGAAAATGCCGAGTGGACTTTAGAAAGTTTTAAAAAAGCATGGCCCGTTGAGTTTATCGGAGATCTTCAAAAGATACTAGCTTGCGGTAACTACGGCGATCCCTGTGCGTGTAAAGAATTTGTAGACATATATGAATATGTTAGAGAAATCAACCCCCATATTAGTCTAGCTTGTAATACTAATGGTAGCTTGCGTAATCCTGCATGGTGGGCTCGATTAGGTGCGGTCATGAAGGAAGAACAATGTCCCGGTAACTACTGTACATTCAGTCTTGACGGTCTAGAAGATACAAACCATCTATATCGTAGAAATACCAATTGGAAAAAGATCATGGAGAATGCCAAGGCATTTATTGATGCTGGAGGTATAGCTCATTGGGACTATATTGTTTTTGAACATAATGAGCATCAAGTTGACGAAGCTAGACAACTAGCAATTGACATGGGCTTTAAGAATTTTAACATCAAGCGTACCACTCGTTGGGCAAGTTATAAAGGTGTATTTAAAAAGAAAGGCCAGTATCCAGTTTACTGGAAGGGCAAACATCTGTATGATTTAAAACAGCCAAACGAAGATCGTTTTAAAGAAAATTTTCAAGATGCAAATTACTTTAAACAAAGCAAGTATCAAAGTATTACCTTGAACGACTTTAAAAACATGACTGGAATTAAGAACAACGACCCCCGATTTGTAAATGGGAAATGGGAACTTGTTGATCTTACATCACTTAATATCGCATGTCGATCAGTTGCAAATACTAGGGAACACCAACCGGCAAATGAGATATTTGTTAGTGCCGGGGGTCATGTTGCTCCGTGTTGCTTCCTAGGATCAGAACCTTTTGTTGATACAGCAGTTAAAGAACAAGATAAAAACTATATTAGCATGATTAATGCCCAAGGTGGTCTTCACAGACTCAACATGCATCAACAAAATATATATGATATTTTGCAATTAGATATGTTTCAAAAGTGGATTCCTGACACATGGGATAACAAAAACGGTAATACTTCAATGCGTCCTGCCAAATGCGGTCAGTGTTGTGGAGTTGAATTTAACGGATTAGACTTTGGCGAACTAGGCGACAAGAAAGATTCTTACATTGGAAAAAACAAATGAAAAAGAATAAGTTGTGTGTACTTCCTTTTAATAGTATTAGTGTCGATGCAAATGGACAATTTCGTGCATGTTGCAGTAGCGGAAGCAACGGTTTTAATTTATATGCTAAAAATCTTAGTGTAGAAGAGTTTATCAATAATAACAAAATTGTAAACTTGCGCGAAAGTTTCTTGGCCGGAGAAAAACCTAGTACATGCGATCGATGCTGGAAAATAGAAGCCATGGGTAATTCTAGTTTTAGACACATTGCCAACGAAAAGAAAATACACGGTATAAAAGATAATACAGTTATCGAATTTAAGAGTCATATAGGTTTTGAAAATATACAGTATATTGATATTACACTGGGTAATAAATGTAATCTTGCTTGTCGAATGTGTAATCCTTTTAGCAGTTCTTTAGTTGCCAAGCAGTTGAATATTATCAGTAAATCAAATATTCATCAAGAAATCATAGAATTTGATAGAGCAACTAAGGACAAAATTTTAGATACTATTAATAAATCAGTAAACCTTACATCTATATATATGTTAGGAGGTGAACCGTTAGTATCTGATTTTCATGACGAGATTGTTGACCTATTGATTAATACCGGAAGAGCGTCAAAAATAACTTTACATTACAACACAAATCTGCAAATCGATGCTGAACGAAAATTAGCAGTATGGGAAAAATTTTGTTGTATTGATCTAAGTATTAGCATAGACGGGCACGGAGACACTTATGAGTATATAAGATGGCCAGGCGTGTGGAACAAATTATATAAGAACATACAATTAGTTCTAGACTATGCAAAAGATAATAAAGATATTATTCCAGGAATTGCAACCACTGTGCAAAATTTAAATGTAGATAATTTAGATCAACTTATCGACAGTATGAATACTCTGTCCGATAACGCATTGAGTTTTTATTTTATACCGGTAGTACAGTCTTGCGAATTAGATATTATGCCCACACATGCACTAGAAGAGGCTTATCGTAATTTAGAAAAATACAAAAATACCGATCTGCACAGAGCAAATGAATTATTAAATATGATCAGTAATGCAATTAAAAAATCTAAAACTGTAAATCCTACAAGAGTTCATAAATTCTTTGAAGATCAAAGAAAATATGATGAGACTCGAAAACAAAATTTATTCGAATTAAAACCTCATTTTACAGAATACGCAAAGCAATTTGGAATAACTACATGGTGAAAATTAGTATTAAAGATACCCCATTTGATATAAAAAGAATTGTAGCATTTGGATGCAGTTTTACAGCTGGTACTGAAATATTAGACTACCAATTAAATCCTTATTTTGTAGATTTAAAAAACAAATTAGACGCATACCAATGGTGGGAAAAACTTAAAGAAGATATAGAGCAGATGGAGTTTCAGATGGAACTTCGAAAAAAAGAACTTAATCATTCATGGGCTGCTCATCTAGCTATTCAGTTAGGTGTTGATTTTATAAATTTTGCAGAACCTGGTAATAGCAATGAAAAAATGTATTGGCAGATAGAACAAAAATTAGAGTCAGGAGAAATTACCAATGACGATTTAGTTTTAGTTGGATTAACTGGAGCTCAGCGCTCTATGTTTTTTTCTAGTGATCATCCATTTCCAGTTTCTTTTATATTATCAAATACTGGAAGTTATGTAAACCAGTTATCGGAAAATATTCTAAAATGGTTTTCAGATGATAGAATTGTTTGGAATTATTATAGGGATTTAAAATCTTTTGAATCTGTTAAACAAAAATTACACGGTAAACTGTTTGTAGTACCCATGGAAGCTATTTGTAAAGAAGTGTGTCCTTATCCTAGCACATACTATTACGGCACATATCGTGCAGGATCACTTGAGAATGCTTTATTCTTTAATAAAATAATAAATCAATTACATAATTCTCAATTGTTTGTAGATACAAATTGTTGTTTATACGATTATAGAACGAAAGAAACTACATTACCGCACGGGCACCTAAATGAGGATGCTCATAGATCTTTTGCTGAACAGATTAGCAGAGAGCATATTGCTCTTAAATAATTAGACTTTAAAAATTGTTCTACTACAATTGGATTAATGGATTTGTTATTATTCATTTTTAAATCCATAGCCCAATACTTTTTAATTATTGAGCTTAGAATATATTTTTAGATGATTCTTGAATATCAGTTTTTAATCTTTCGATATCCATCTGAAAATCCATTTTCTTAATATCGTTACGATATTCTTGAAAAATATTCAACAACTTGTCAGCAACTTCGTCTGAAGTTGAATTTGACAATTGCTCTTGAATGTTTATCTCCCATATTCGACCGTCGGCAAATTCCAACCGTAATTGATTTAGATATGCCACAGGCATGGTGTTCATGTAAAGATCTTCGAAGATCTCTGGCCACTCACTAACCAAATGCCTGGGCGGTTTAAATAACGGTTTAGGCACCTTCAGTTTCTTTTACCGTTACTTTTTTCTTTGGTGGATCAAGCGCATCTGCTTCTTTGCGTAGTCGAGCAGCTTCTTTGTACATAGCATCTGCCTGACTTCTGTAACTCTTAGCAATGTCTGAATCTGTAAGAACAGCATCTGGTGCAGCCTGTGCCCGTTCGACTACAGGGGCAGCTACTTCTGTTACTGATTCTTTTTTCTTTTCAACATTAGTTTTTGCCTGAGCGTTAGCTTGAGCACCGCTGACAAAATTGCATAATTCGTCAACTGCACAATTTCTTTGTTCAGCAATTAGAACATTTAACTGATCTAAAGCAACAGCGGCATTAACAGTTGGAGTCATTAACACATTGCTAGTAGATACTTTTTGCAATCTTCCGTCTTGTTGCAGTGCTTGAAGCATTGGACGACCATCTGGGAAATGACGAATGAACAACATCTCTCCAAACTCAAATGCTTCTTGTGCTTGATCAGTTTCGAGCATCTGCATAATTGCATCGTGGTATTCATCTTTAAGTTGATTCACCTGAATCACTAAAGCTGAGTCTGATTCACCAGGAAGAGTTCTAAACACCGTAATTACTTTAACTCCGGTGTTTTTCATTCGCCCAATGTGTTTAACTGGATTGGCCATAATTATTCCTTTTTAGTGGTTACTGATTCTAGAAACAGCGACAGCTTGTTGTATACTTTGCCTACAGCTTCCATTTCAGCAGCCTTGAATGCTCCGCGTGAACTTGCAACATCGATGATACTGCGAATAGCAGCAAGATCGTTGATGTTTAGATCGGGTGCAGTTGATTGTTCAGCAGCTGGTGCAGTTGTTGGCTCTACCGGAGCGCCTGGTGATACTTTGCTTTCTTGTTGGTCCATTAGTTTCTCCTTAAATGTGGACAGGCTAACATAAAGTATGTTAGTTCTTTTTGATCTTCAAATGCCACGAATGTGGCAGTTTTCAAGTGGCCGTCTTTATCAATAGAAGGTAGTTTGGAAATTGAATATCGTCCTCGTAAACGAGTACGCACCCAGCTTTCTATATTTCCAGATAGGAAATGACCACCATCGTCAACTTTTAGCTTCGCAAAATGCGGAGGAATGTGTGCCAACGAACGTTTGTTTAGAACTTCTAAAGGATTTAGATCGAACATAGTGAAAATATTTATAGACAATGATTAATTGAGGGGAGATTCTTGGCGCAGTCTTTTGGCCATAGTCCTAGCCATTCCAAGTTTTTTAACATCTCCGGAAAACATGTAAAGTTCAAAAGCTGTTCTTTCTGATAATACCACAAGATGTTTTTTGTTAACATGCCAAGGAGTGTCAATATATTGATCTAACCAAATTAGCACTTGCGGGCTAACAATCATTTCCTTTGGCATTTCAATTTTATAGGTTTTAATTTCGGATTTAGTTTCAACAAATTCTAGACACTGATCAGTCATTCTTAATCCGCCAATGTCTTTTTCTCTGGTACTATACCACCAAATGGCTTTAAAGTCTTTTGTTTTTTTAACATCTGTTTCTACACCCGCAGCTTTTAAAAAAACTTCAGTGTAGGAATCTTTGCGATCCATATTACTTTATTTCTTCACCAGTGGTTAATTTGTACACAGCAAAATCTTTTGTCTTAAACAATCGATTGAGTTTCTTTGCAAGATTGTGTGCATGTCCTGGATTACTAAATGAAACTTTTTTATACTTAGGTCCAGGATAACTAGCCACTAGACTACCACTTTTTAAATTAAATGGTTGTCCTTTATAAAACACAGCCCAAATGGCTTCAGAGTTGAGAATTTGCTCAACTTTGTATGTTTCTTTGTTTGCGTACTCAAGCAACACTTGGGGCTTCGGTCTACTCATATCTATACATGTCCAATTAAGTGCATATATATTTATGTTTTTCCGAAGCCACCTCCATCGACTTTTACTTCTATCTCGGTGGTGCTCTGGCGTATTTCGGCTAGCATAGCATGTATTTCCTGCATGGTTTTTGCCATTTTGGATGTCATGATAGCTAATTCAGCAGTTAGGTCTCTTGCTTCTTGTATGCTAATACGGATTTCTTTTTGCTGACTTCTTTCAGCAGCCACTAGTCGTTGAACTAGTCGTTCAACACTGGGCAAGTTTACTGGACTATTTTGAGACATTGCTCAATACCTGTTTCATTTCAAGTTCAGTTTTAAACGGCCCTTGATATTCGTATCGTTGTAGTGTAATTGCTTTCGGACAGAAACTTTTAACCCATCCTTTGTCAAAACGAATAACATAGTATCCTGCACAGTAAAGGCTTTTACTATCTCCGCTCTTGGTAAACAGTGGTAATTTTCTTTTAACATCAAACATTGAGTTGTGGGGCGTGGTCGAAGTTGCATAACCATGTACCTCATTTGGTTCAGCATCGTCTGCTTCTTTGATAATTTTAGCAATAAAGAAGTCTTTGCCAAATTCCATTGTTAGTTTTTCTTTTGTTTCGTAGACCTTAATACCTAGCTCATTACTCATTACAAAATGATTGTCCTCACTTTTCCTCAAGGTAGCAAACTTGGTTCCTGCTTTTTCTACTATCCAAAACTTTTCTGGAATAATAGGTTTAGCGTGTAAATCTGTCATTGTTGCTCTCCTAGCCATTTATCAAATACTGCCACCGCTTCGTCGAAATCAACGGCTAATACTTTAGCTGATATAACTCCGTCAACAATTTCCATGTCAAAAGGAACTACACCATTAAATCTAAAATTTTCAGGAGTATCGGTTTCTACAACAAACTCTTGTAGATTCTTTGCTCTAAAAATTAAATTATTTGCCATGTCTACTGAATTCATAATACATACCTCGCATTTAATGGCTCAGCATACGCCTGTGCCTGATCGGAAATCTTTTTAAGATCATACAGATTACAGAACTTGATAAGTCTAATACCAACTTGGCTGATATTCTTATTTGCACCTGTTGCTGTAGCGATAGTTTCTGTAATGATAGTCTTAATCTCAGACGGTTGTGCAGAAAGATCGATCAAAACACGATTGCGTTCGTAGTCATCTAGCACACGATGCTCTTCACCATTATGGTCGGACCAGCGTTGCAACATGAGATTGTTCCACGCATAGCCTTTTGCGTCTCGATCACCGTAGGCCTCACGGAGACCAACCTTATTCTTTGTGCCTTTTTCCCGTACTCCTGGATATGCAGAGAATACATTGTCTGAGGTATCGCCTCGCATACACTTCTCAAACAGTAACCACTGGGGGTCCGGAATGGCTTTTGGCTCTTGAGTTTTTTTATCAATAACTCTCTTACCTTTTGCATCAAAAATACCTTCATGAGTGATAGTGGTTTCCATAACACCGTTATATTGTTTTACATTAGGTGCAATCAATTGTACAAAATCTGTGTCTGTGCTAATGATCACATGTTTATCATTTGGATGTGACTGTATCCAGCCAGCGATAAGATCGTCTGCTTCTAGGCGAGAATTTTGTAAAACTGTGCAATTTGTCTTTTCTGTTACAAATTCTTTAAAGGTATCAAAAGCTTCCCAAAACACTTTCTCTTCTTCTGCTTCGCGTTCTGTATGTGCGGCACGACTAGCGGCTCTTTGTGCTTTATAAGGCTTGTAATGGTCTTTGCGCCATGATCTACCTTCGAGGCAGAATACCACATGAGTACCACCAAAGTCTTGCCAGGCTTTTTTAATGCTGTTTAAAGTAATATGAAAAGCCATGCCTAGTTTGATATCAGCGTCACCGTTGATAACGTGACGAGCACGAAAGAATGTGTTTGCTGTATCTACTAAAATATAAGTCATCTATTGTTTCTTTTCACACTTTGAATGTCAATAACACCTGTGTTAACTTCGGGTAAATTTTCATCTACTACGACATTGGCACAGAGCTCTCTAAACCAGCGGTCTACAATTTCTTCGTCTTTATCACCGTCGTAACCGTAGCCCTCTTGCTTTAATTTTAACACAAAATGGTCGTTCCAGTCAAGTTCAAAAAAACCATTGCGTACATTGTCTTTATTGACATGTGTGTTAAGTACAGCAACATACGGCTCTTCTTTACGAGTGGCCCGTTCTTTAGCTGTTAATTTGGACTGTTC
>Ga0315905_10001164_pt1 | contig 28396 bp, 10 predicted proteins | sample LakEriMetagenome_5_FD_203522 | JGI IMG/M metagenome (GOLD analysis project Ga0315905, IMG submission 203522) | Freshwater fungal communities from buoy surface, Lake Erie, Ohio, United States - Buoy 4 MA121 | ecosystem: Environmental > Aquatic > Freshwater > Lake | place: USA: Lake Erie, Ohio...
CCCGGCGGGGGGGGGGGGCGGGGGGCGGGGGGGGGCGGGGGGGCGGGGGGGGGGGGGGGGGGGGGGGGGCGCGGCGGCGGCGTCGCCGGGTGGCGCCGCCGTCGCCGCTGCGTCGCCGTCCGCCACCACCTTGACCTCCTCTTCCACGGCGGCCAGCTCCGCCTGGAACTTGGCAAACTCGTCGTCGATGGCGGCCATTGTGTCCGGCGCGAGGGGGGGCGCGCGCGCGCGCGCGCGCGACGGCGTTCGGGCCTGTGCTTCCGAACGTTCGTCGACACTTGGTCTCGCCCGCGCTGGTCTCGTCGTCGGCCTCTTTGGTCGTGGGTTGGTGCGTCGTTCGAGGATGGTCAGGGGAAGCGTGGCGTTGCATGTCAGGTGGGTGGCGAGGCCAAGAGGAAGACCGGAGCGCGCGTCGGCGGCGCCGCCGCGCGTCTACCGGAGGATGCGCGCGCGCGCGCGTGCGCGCCGCCGGGACACGTACAGACTTGCGCGCGCGCACGCACGCGCTATCAGCCACCGGTCACACGTCAATTGCTCAGTACTGCTCGCTAGCAACCTCCTCGGCCATCGAGCCCGATTGCATCCGGTCACATCCCTTCGCCAACCCCTCGCGCGCGCGCTTCGACCGATCACACCCCTTCCTGGACCGATCGCCCGCGCGCTCAGTCATGCGCGCTGTTGCTGCTGCCCCGAGTCTGTCGCAGGCCCGCAGTAGCAGCAGCTGCATCAGCAGCAGCAGCAGCCGTCGCTGTTGCATCCGCCGCAGGACGCCGAGCGCCGCCGCCCCGATCCGCTTCGACCCCAGCGCGTCGATCAATCGCATGACGACGGCGACGACGACGACGACGACGACCGCCGCGGCCGCCGCGGACGCCGCCACCTCGCCCGCGGTCGCGGACGCCGTCGACTTCGCTCGCCTCGCGGCGCTGCTCCTCGACATCGACGGCACGCTGACCGACAGCGACCCCTTGCACCTGCGCGCTTTCCAAGAAGCCCTCGTCGCGCGCGGCTTCAACGGCGGCGAGCCGATCGACGACGAGTTCTACCGCCAGCGGATCTCTGGCCGCCACAACCCGGAGATCGCGCGGGACTTGCTGCCGGACGCTGCTGAAGACGAGCACGTCAGGTTCTACGAGGGGAAAGAGGCGCGCTTCCGGGAGCTGGCGGCGGGCGGCGCGCTCGTGCCCATCGCGGGTCTGCTGCGTTTCCTCGCGTGGGCCGAGGCGCGCGGCTTGCGCCGGGCCGCCGTCACCAACGCGCCCGGGGCCAACGCCGACCTGATGCTACGGGGCATCGGGCTGCACGAAACGTTCGAGCACGTCGTGCTCGGCGAGCGGTGCGCGCGCGCAAAGCCCCACCCGGACCCGTACTTGGAGGGCGCGCGGCTGCTCGGCGTCGACGCGCGCGACTGCCTCGTCGTCGAGGACTCGCCGTCGGGAGTCGAGGCGGGGGTTTCGGCGGGCGCCATCGTGGTCGGGATCACGACGTCGCAGCCGGCCGGGGTGCTTTTGGCGGCGGGCGCGTGCTGCGTGATCGAGAGCTTTGAGGAGCTGCTCGAGGCGATCGAGGCGCAGGGCGTGGGAGCGGCGGCGGAGTGAGACGCGAGCGGTCGGCCCGCTGTTAAGTTTTGTGCGCTCGCGACTGAAATATCCCCCCTTCTCTTTGCTCTCCACAACAACAAGTCGCACCCGCTCACTCACCCAGTCGCGTACCGCCGTCTCCTCTCCAGACCGCGCGCGCGAGAGAGAAAAAAACGACGCACCTTGCCCGACCGGGATTCAAACATCTGACGACACACACCTCCCAATCGCCAGCCATGGCGGACCCCTCCGCCCCGGAGCTCAAGGACGTCGCGGAGCTCGTCGCGCGCTACCCGCGCGCCGCGCGCCTCGTGTCGCTGATCAAACAAGTGGACGACGCGGTCGGGGGCGGCAAGGGCGCCGCGGCGTCGGCGGCGACGACCACGACGACCAGCGCCGAGCTCCTGTCGGCGCTGGCCGCGCTCGCCACGGACGTGCTGCGCGCCCCGCTGCGCGAGGTGGCCGCCAACGGCGCCACCACGCCCGCCGCCGCAAGCAGCGCGGCGCTCGCCGCCACCGCCAACGCCGCCAGCGCCGCCAACGCCGCCGCCGCCGCCGCCGAGGCCGCCGAGGCCGAGGCTGCGTTTGGGCGCTCGCTCGCCGTGCTCGAGGGCGTCATGCTGCAGGCCCCGCGCTCGGGCAAGGCCGACCTGGGCTTCGGGACCGACTGCCTGCGCGTGCGGAGCGCCAAGGGCCCAATGCTGACGGTGGCGTACGCGGACATCGAGCACATCATCGTTGAGTTGGCGGTTTGTTTGTTTGGCTGCCGTCGTGCTGGTGGTGGTGGTGGTGGTGACCCCCCGCCTCTGAACCCCTCGCGCGACGCGCCTCTTTCTCACATACGCCGCGGAAAAAACCACAACATACTACCACCACACCACCACTAACAAAAAACAACAGATCATGGACAAGATCCCGCAGCAGCCGGACGACCGCAACGGCCTCATGCTCGCGCTGCGCCGCGGCGCCACCATCGCCGGCGCGCCCCCGCCCCCGACCTCGGCCGCCGCCGCCGCCGCCGCGCCGCCCGACGTGCTCGTCATGCAGACGCGCACGGCCCCCCTGCGCATCCGCGCGCCCGAGGTCGCGCGCCACGTCGGCGAGCACCTCGAGGGCCCCGTGGCCGTCATCGTGTGCCAGCTGCTCGGCTGCCTGCTCCAGGACGTCGGCGACGACACGTTCCTCGCCGCCGACGCCACCAACGGCTTCAGCAGCGCGCGCGGCGCGGCCGCCGTGTCGGCCAACATCAAGGCGAGCGGCGGGTGGCTGTTCCCGCTCAAGACAGGCCTCGCCTACCTGGGTAAGCCCGCGTGCTTCTTGCGCCTCGGGGACGTGGCCGACGTGCAGTACGGCCGCGCGGAGCAGGGGTCGTCGACGTTTGACCTGATCCTGCGCGTGGACGACGGCGGGCGCGTTGGCGGCGGCGGTGCTGGTGGCGGCGGCAATAACAGCGCCGCCGCCGCCGCCGCCGCTGCCTCCTCGCCCGGCCGCCAGGTGGAGCTGGCGCAGATCGACCAGACGGAGCTGCAGAAGATCAAGGGCTACTTTGCCGACCACAAGGCGGACGTCGGCGCCCTGCGCCGGCAGCGCGCGCAGCAGGCCGGGGGCGCGGGCGGCGGGGGCGTCTGGGGCAGCGCGGTCGCGCCCAAGGCGGCCGCGGCGATGGCTGGCGGCGGTGGGGGTGGGGTCGCTGCCGCGCAGCACGACGACGACGACGACGAGAGCGACGAGGACGACCAGGACTTCAAGCCCGAGGGGTCGTCGGGAGAGGGCGAGGAGGAGGAGGGCGGCGGCAAGATGGCAGTGCAGAAGAGGGGCAAGCGCGCGGCGCGCGGCGATGGCGACGGGGCGGGCCCTTCTGCCGGCGCCAAGCGCCCGCGCTCTGGCATCGTCGACGCGGATGCGAACGAGGAGGAGGAGGTCAAGGACGAGGAGGAGGAGGACGACGACGAGGACGAGGACGAAGACGAGGAGGACATTGGCAGCGACGACAGCAGCGACGACGAGGACGACGACGAGGACGAGGACGAGTCGCTCGTGCCGTCGGACGAGCTGAGCGAGTGACGACGACGAATGACGGCGCGTTCGGGGCGCCCTGCGACGGGCGCGGCCGCGTAAAAAAGGACGACCTTTTGCAACCCTTGCCTTCTCACGCGCATCCCCCTTCTTGCGCGCAACCACAACGCGATGGGTCGCAACCGACACACCTCCTCAACTCGCCACCGCCCCAACCGCCCGGCCGCCGGCCGCCGCCGCTTCTGCGGCCGCCCTCCGCGCCGCCGCCGGCACAACCACGGACCAGTCCTGCACCTCGGTCTCGGGCGTGAACGAGACGACCACCTCGACCAGCGGGTCGCCCAGCGCCAGCAGCAGGCGCTCGCGCAGCGAGCTTGGGCGCGCCATCAGCGCGTCCTGCGCGTAGTAGACGTCGCCCGCGTCCACGACGGCGGGCGAGCGCGCGCCGACCGAGGCGCTGACGAGCGCGCCGTACCCGCCCGCCTCGAGAAAGGCGGCGAAGACGCCCGCGACGAGGCGCGCGCAGAAGCCCCACTCCTCGTTGCGCAGGGCCACGGACGCCCCCACGTCGGCCGGGCGGGACACGCGGAGCTGGAGCGGCAGCGGCTCGCCGCGCGAGAGGGTGCGCGCGGCTTCATCGCCGGCGTCGCCGTTGATTTTCGGCTCCGAAGTCGGCCAGTCCGCCGGCCAGCTGCCAGGCTGGTCGCCGTACGTGACCTGGTAGGAGCAGAAATAGCCGCCGTCGGCCAGGCGGTCCATTGCCGCCTCAAGCGCGGCGGCGACGGATGCGAATGGGGCCACGGGCGCGTCTGCTGCTGCTGCTGATGCTGCTGCTGCTGCTGCTGCTGCTGCTGCTTTTGTTGCTGCTTTTGTTGCTGCCGCCGTCACGCGCTCGAGCAGGTCGCCCCCCACGGCGCGCGCGAGCGTCCTCCCGCACTCGGCGTTGAAGACCGAGCGCGCGCCGCCGACGGCCTGCGACGGCGGCAGCTCGGTCGCGACCGCCTTTAGCAGCGACCAGATCGCAAAATCAAAGATGGGCGGGGGCACGGAGGGCAACGACGACGCTCCCGGCGCGCCCTGTTCCGCCTCGAGCGCGGCCAGCAACGGCGCCACCTCGTCGTTGTAGCGCGACGGCGGCGGGGGCGCCACGTAGCCCGGTCTGGCGCGCTCGCCCTCGCGCGTCGGGCCCTCGAACAGGTAATGCCCGTACTCTCGCGCGCGGAGCGTTGCCAGTGCGCGCGCGAACGCGGGGCGGCGGCCTGCGGCGTCGCCGTCGACGCCGCCCTGGCTCGCGAGCGCCGCGTCGAGGCCGGCGTAGGCAGCGCGCAGGATGGCCGACGCCAGGTCGCCGCGCACGCCCGACGTCGCCGCGGGGCAGGCCGGCGCTGCCGGAGCGGGCGCGGCGGCAGCGGCGCGCGCTGCCGGGGGTGTCGCTGCTGCTGCTGTTGACGCTGCCAGGCCGAGCAGCAAGACGTCCCTGCGTCGTGCCGATCCTGCGCTGTCGACATTGGGCGCGACGCCATCGCGCTGTTGGGCGCGAGCGAGCGAGGGCGGGCCTCTCCTCCTGCTGCTCCTCCTTTGTGGTCCCGGAGCGACGCGCGACCCGAACGGGCTCGGCCTCGTCGCGCCGGCGCACGCTGATGTCGTGGGCGAGTGCATGTTGAGTACGCAACGGATTGACCTTACTTTGAACAGATCGGCTCCGCCTTGACGTGCCCGCGCGTCAAAGTACCCTCGCCCCCGCCCCCGACGCCGCCGCCGCCGCCGCCGCCGCTCGGCCCGCCGCCGCCAACCACCACCGGCGCGCCCTCCTGCTCTTGCTTCAGCTCGTCGCCGCCGCCAACCTCCTCCTCCTCCTCCTTCTTCAACCACTCCTCCACGCGCGCGCGGCTCTCGTTCAGCCGCTGCCGCTTCCGCCGGCCCTTGTCCTCCTTGTCCCCGCCGAGCGACAGCCCACCGGGCGCTGCGAGCGCCGCCTCGGCCGCCAACCGGGGCGCGTCCTCGGTCGTGCGCCGCGCGCGCTCGCGCCGCGCGGCCTCCTCCAGGGCTGCGGCCGAGGGGACCGGGCCGCCCTGGAGCGCCGCCGCCTCCTTCAGCATGTCGGCCACCGCGCGGTTGGCGCGCTTGTCCAGGTAAAAGAGTGCGTCGGTCGCGTCCTGCTCCTCCTGGCGCGCCTGTTTGACGGCGTTGGCGAGCGGCGTCAGGTCCTCGTCCGGCCGTTCGTCCTCGTCCAGCTCGTACAGCTCGTTGAGCTGAACGGACAGGGTGATGGCGCGCGCTGTGGCGCGCTCCTGCGCTCGCTCGAGCTTCAGGGTCTTGGCCGCGACGACCTCGCGCAGCTCGCGCAGGCGCCGCGCGAGGCCGTCGAGCGTCGTCGCGCCGCCGCCGCCGCCGCCGACCGCGCCGAGGCCGCTCGACACGTCGGAGGACGACGCGCCGTCGTCGCCGTCCTCCGTGTCGTCGTCGTCAACCTCGCTTCCGCGCGCGCGCTTCATGTTGTCGTCGTCGTCGCTGCTCTCGGGTGCGCGCGTGCGCTGTCGGGAAAAGCCAAAAAGGCAAACTCAAGCGTCGATGTTGTTCGCTCTCTCTCTCTCTCTCTCTCTCTCTCTCTTCGCGTGCGTGTGTCTTGCGTGTCTCCAAGTTAGAGGGGGGGACGTCTCCAAAAGCGAGTAGAGTGTGTGTTTGCGCGCGTGGGCGTGCGATTGCTGTTGCCTGTTGGCTGCTCCTCGTCCTCCCTCCTCTTGCCTCCTCGCCCATGCCGCGACCCAACCTCAAGCACACTTCCTTCCCTCTCTCTCTTTCTCTCCAGAACGCAGCCAAAGGTCCCGCGAACTGCTGCTCGGCATCCTCGCGCGCTGGCCCCTGACGCGCCGCCGATGGCCGCCGCGGCGGCTGCGGCGGCTGCGGCGGGCGCGCGCGAGGCACCCAATCCCCCATCGACGACACCACCCCACCAACCCCATCGCGTCCTGCGCGTGCTGTGGCCGCGCCACCTCTGCGAGGAGCTCGGCGCTGCCGCTGCATCGGCCACCCAGCAGGGCGCCTTACTCTACGGCTACTTCATCGCCCCGGCCAAGCCGTCGCTGTCGCCCTACTGCACCGCCGTCGTGATCGGCGCCGTCGCCGCGCCGCCCGCGCTCGCGCGCCGCGCGCAGGCCGACGCGCTCGCGCGGCCGCACGTGCCGCCCAAGCACGACCAGTGGCGCATCCAGCTGCGCGTGCTGGGCACGTGGCACGCCGCGGAGGCGGAAGCGCTAGAGGCGGCGGCGCACGCGGAGGTGACAGAGGCGGAGGCAAGAGGAGAAGACTCGGCCGCCGCCGCCAGCGCGTCCGCCGCCGTGCTCGACCCGCCCCTGCTGCTGCTGCACGCGTGGGGCGGGCGCACGCACAGCCCCGCGGCGTCCAACTTTGCCGCGCGCGTGCAGCTGCCCGAGGTGGCCGGCTGGCGGCTGCCCAGGTCCGGGGGGGGCGGTGCTGCTGCTGCTGCCGCCGCCGCCGCCGCCAACGGCCTCGCCGCCGACCGGGAGCCGCCGCCGCAGCCATCCCCCCCACCCGACCTGCAGCTCTTCGGCTACACCCTCCCCCGCGAGGGCCACGGCCACATCCTCCTCAGCAGCAGCAGCGCCCTCGGCGGCTCCGTCGCCGCCGCCGCCGCGCCCTGGCTCGCGCCCCGCCCGGCCGCTGCCGCCGCCGCCGCCGCCGCCGCCGGGGCGCACCACCTCGGCCTGCGCCCGCCGCCGCCCGCCACCTGCTTTGTGATGGGCGACCTCGTCGCCCCCTGGCCGTGGCTGCAGCCCGTGCAGGGCGCGTCGGCGCTTGAGATGGCGGTGGCGTGCGCCAACCGCGCCGAGGCGGCCGCGCGCGCGGTCGCGCTCGCGCTGCGCGACTGCAGTCGCGAGGGGTCGGCGGAGGAGGAGGAGGACGACGACAGGGCGGCGGCGGCGGTGGCGGCAGCATCCGACGCCGTGCTGCCGCCGGCGCCGGCGGGGTTGCGGCGACGGCGACCTCCTCCGCCGCCGTCGTCGTCCTCGCGAGAAGCAGCGGCAGCAGCGGCAGCGCCAGTGGACGGGACAGCCGCCCGAGAGTCGGCGCCAGGCGGCAGCGGATGGTGGGGCACGGACCGCGCCGCGCTCGAGCGGCGGCTGTGGCTGCGGCTGTGCAGCGGCGGCGGCGCGAGCTGCCTGGCGCGCCAGCCGCTGGACCGGGCGCTGCTGGCGCCTCCTGCGGCCGCGCTCTCGGCCTTGCTGCCGTCGTGGTGGACGCGGTGGCGGAGGCGAGAGGCAGGGACAGGGGGAGGAGGAAAAGCACGGGGAAGCGCGGACGCCGCCAAAGAGGACGCCGCTGCTGTTGCCGGCCCCCCTACGGAGCCGCCCCCTCTCGCGCCGCTGGACGCCTTCTTTGCGCTGGCCCGATGGGCCGCCTCCGTAGCCGTCCACGCCAGCACCACGAGCCGCTTTGCGTCGCGCAAGCTGCGCGCCTACGGGCGGGCGGGCGACGGAGGCGGCGGCCGCGCCGGCGGCACCAGCGGCTCCTCCGACCCCCCTCTGTGCCCCCCCTTTGCGCTGACGGCCGCGCAGCGCTGGGACGCGGCCGCCCTCAACGCGGCGCGCCTGCACACCGAGCGCGATGTGACCGCCGAGCTCGTGCAGCACGCGTGCGGCCTGGTGACCGGCCTGCTGCTCGCGTGCCGCGCCCCGGCCGCCGGCGCCGCGCTCGCCGCGTGGGCCGCGCGCCTGTGCGACCCGGCGACCGGCCCGCTCGCGGCCGTGGCCGACTGGCTGGCCTCGGCCGCGCCCGGTGGCGTCAAGCTGCACGCCGAGCTTGCCCTCCTGCTGGGCGCCGCGGTGCGCGGAGTCCTGGCCGCCGCCGCGCGACTGTACGCGTCCGACGCGGGCGCCGCCCTGCTGACGGCCACCGCCTACTCTGTCGCCGCGCTGTCGGCCGCGTTTGGCCTGTCGGCCGGGCTGGCGGCCGCGGCCGACGCGGCCGGGCTCCTGGCCTGGCCCGTGGGCGTCGCGTACGCCGGCCTGGCCGCGCTCTACTCGGTGCAGCGGCGCGCCATCGCCGTGACTTGGGGCTTGATGCGCGGCGCGGGCACGGCCGACGTGGTGGCGGCGGCGCAGGCGGTCGCGGCGCGCCGGCGCCGGCGGCAGCGGCAGCGGAGGCAGCAGCAGCAGCAGCAGCAGCAGCAGCAGCAGCACCAGCAGCACCAGCAGCAGCAGCAGCAGCAGCAGCAGCAGCAGCAGCAGCAGCAGCAGCAGGCACTTGGCGGCGGCGCCGAGGACGATCTCGCCGCCCACGACGCCCGGCCGTCCCCCAGGGTGGCCGCGGCCGTGCTGTGGGGCGGCGGCGGCGACAAGCCAGGAAGCGGCGGCCACGACGAGGCCGGCGCGTCGGCCAACGGCGCCGCCGCCGCAGCGGGCGCCGCCTCGTCGGACGAGGTCGCGGCCGAGCACCTCATCGTGGGCGTGCTGCTCTTCACGCCCCTGATCGCGCTTCTCCCCACGACCGCCGCGTTCTACGCGGCCGCAGCCCTCGCGCACGGCGCCACGTGCGCGCTGCGCCTCGCCCTGCTCCTGCTCGCGCGCCAGCTCGTGCTCAACCCGCTCGCCTTTGCGCTGGCGCGGCGCGCGGCCACGCCGCGGCTATTTCCGGGCGACCTGTCCGTCTCGCCGCTGCGGCCGGTCGATGCCGGCGACGATGAGCGGCCGAGCCGCTCGCCCGCGACCCACCCACCCCGCTGCTACCTGCTCGGCAACCGCCCGCTGCACTACTCGCAGCTGCTGCGCGGTGCGGCGCTCGCGCCCGCGCTCGGCGACGCCGACGGCGCGCGCCGCGCCGCCGCTGAGGTGCTCCGCGCGTTTTGGAACGGGCGGCCGTTTGGGTTCTTGTTGTGAACGCCTCTTTGTTACTGTTCACGCCTCTATCACCTCGGCCAGCACGGCCTTGATCGATCGCACCTCCGGATGGCCGAGGGCGGCCGCGCCACCGCCGCCGCCCCCCGTGCCGCCGAGCCCACAACCACCACCACCATCACCCCCGCCCGTCGCCGCAAACACGCGCGCAAAGCACGCCACCAGAAACGGCGCCGCCACGTCGGCGAGCATGCGCGCCGCCGCCCGGAACTGCTGCGTCTCCGCCTCGGGCAGCGGATGCGAGTGCGAGAAGGACACCATCGCGAGCGCCGCGCCGTCCAGGCAGGCCTGCAGCGCGCGGCCGCAGGGGGCGCGCGCGCCCCACGTCGCGCAGTGGCGCAGCTCGTTGAGCGCGGCCAGCACGCCGTTGACGAGCACGGCGACAGGCGGGTGCTCCATGAGGGCGGCGGGGGGGACGAGGGCGGACGGGGCTTGGGGTGCTGCTGCTGCGGCCCCGCCGTCGGACGCAGCGGCGGCGCCGTCAGCCGCCGTCGCCGCCGCCGCCGGCCTGCGCCCGGCGAGCGCGAGCCACCGGTGCGACTCGAGGCGCGCGCGAAAGGCGTCGCCCGCGGCGCCCAGGTACGCGCCAAACAGCCGCAGCGCGCACGCCTCGAACACGGGCGCCAGCTGCGCCGTGTAGTCGGCCCCGACGCGCCCGAGCGACGCGCCCGCGTACGCGCAGTGCTCGATGGCCGACGCGAGCGACGCGCCGTCCGTCACGTGCGGCAAGGCGCGGCCCAGGGCCTCGACGAGCTCGCCGACGCGGTGCGCGAGCCAGCTGGGGAGCACGGCGCCCGAGCGCGAGGGAGGAGGGGGGGAGTTGGTGGTCGGTGGTGTTGCTGATGCCGTTGCGGCCGCCGCCCCCGCCCCCGTCCCGTCCCCGAAGACCGCGCGGTACTGCATCACGATGTCAAACAGGTGCAGGCGGTGGAGGTCGATGAGGCGCTTGACGTACTCGGCCGCGCGGCCGCCGTAAGGCTCCAGGATGGAGGCGGAGGCGCCGCTCGCCGGGGCTGCTGCGCCTCCTCCTGCCGCGCTGGCCGCCGCCGCCGCCGCCGCTGCCGCCGCTGCCGCCGCCGCCGCCGAAGCCGCCGCCGCCATCTCGGCATCGAGGTCGCGCACGAGGCCCGTCAGCCACTCGTCGCGGCACCGCAGAAACTGCAGCCGCAGCTCGGCCTCCTCGTCGTCCGCCCAGGACGCCGGCGTAGCCCCGCCGCGCCGCCGCCGCTGCTGCTGCTGCTGAGAGGCCGGCGACGGCGCCCCCTGCCGCCGCCGCAGGTAGCCGACCAGCCGCAGGCACTCGGGCAGCGACAGGCTGGACGAGCGCAGGCGCGCGAGCAGCGCCGCGTGCATCTGCGCGCCCACCGCGTCCATCCGCCGCTTGAGCGAGCGCGCCACCGGCAGCTCCGGGTGCAGCATGGCCAGGCGCGACACAAACGCCCCGAGCTCGAGCGCCTCGTCGTAGCTGCCGGCCCGCACGCACGCCTCGGCGAGCGCGGGCGCCTCGAGCAGGTCGAGCAGCGCGGGCTGCGACGCCAGGAGCGCCTTGTTCGCGCCCCCCGCGGCGATGGCGTGCGCGGCCGTCTGCGCAAACTGTTCGCACGAGGCCGACAGGCCCGCGACGCCGTCGGCCAGCAGCTCGTCGAGGCGCGCGATCGAGCTGCGCAGCGCGCCCTGGGCGGCCGCGAGCGCGTCAGCGCCGTCCAGAAAGGCGCGGTAGTTGCCGACGGCGGCCTGCTGCGCGTGGCGGTCGAGGCGCGCGGCCTCGTCGGCGAGTACGCGCGGCTCGCTCTGCAGGCGCTCGAGCGAGTAGGACAGGAGCTCGTTCAGGTACTGGTCGGCCTGGCGCTGCGTGAGGGCGGCGGTTGCGGCGGTTGATGATGATGAGGAGGGTGCGGCGTCGGGGAGCGGCGGCGGCGCGAACGCCGACGGCGGCGCGGCGCCGTTGGCGGCGGTCGCGGCCATCGCGCCCGCCCGATGTGTGTGTACGGTTCTTTTTTTGCGTGGGCTGGTTGGTGGGCTGTGGAGCTGATGGAGAGGTGCAGCGCGGGCTGCGTTGGCGCTGGATGTGGTGCGCCCTCTGTGCGCGCGCGCGCGCGCGCGCGTGCGGAAGCAAGGAGGTTGGTGCGCGCAAGAGCGCGTTCGGTTGATGCGCGCGCAAGTGATCGAGGCCGGTCGTCGCCACCAGGAACGCGCGAGACTGGACTTGACCCGGAGGACAGACGTGTTGTTGTGAGACGCGGGGGGGCGACCACCGCTTCTTCTTCTTGAAGCACACAGCCAGGAAAAGCCACACCCGAACAGGCGAGGTCACCCACCACGCCCCATCCTTCTCCTCCGCCCCCCCTCGCACGCCCAGCACGCGCACAATCCTCAATCGTCACAATCACCCACAAGCGCAAGCATCGCCACCGCCACCGCCACCGCCCACGCCCACCCCCCGTCATCCCGACGCCAAATCAGACAGCGCGAGCTCGAGAAAGCTCCGAGACGCTTCCTGTTCGTCGACATGGAACCCCCGGATCCCGACATAGACTTGGCAGCTGGCGCCTTCTGCTGCGTCGTCGCGCTCCCGGCGCAAGGGCGCTTCGCCCGGCTCGCGAGCGCGCTCCGCCCCCGAGGCGGCGGCGGCGGCGGCGGCGGCGAGCGCGCGTGCGACCCGGCGGTCGCGAGGTGTCTTGAGGGTGCCGCGGCCTCGTGGGCGCCGCCGGCCCAGGACGGCGACGACCACCCCCACCCCCCCGGTGTCGGCTCGCCGCCCACCCCGACCTGCCGCCTCGTGCGCGCCGGCAGCAGCTCCGTGACGACCGCGACCGCGACGACCGCGACGGCCGCGACGACGGTCGAGACCTTTGCCTTTGCCAAGGCCGGCCTCGCCGTCGCCCCGCGCGTCACTGACCTTATCCACCTCTGCCCGATCCTCGACGCCCCGGCGTCGGTCGCGTCGACGCTCGCGCGCGTCGTCCCCTACCACTTGGCGACCAGCACCTGCTTCGTCGCCATCGCCGGCGCGATCGACAACGTCGCCGACCTCGAGCGCCGCTTCGCCGCGCGCAGCGCGCAGCGCGCCGCGCGCCCGGCCTCGGCCTCGTTCGCCGCCGCGCCGACGCCGTCGCCGCAGGCCCCGCCAGCCCTCCTGCTGCGCGGCGCGCACTCGCTTCCCCTCCCGGCGGCCTTTGAGGCCGAGCGCGACGCGGCGCTGGCCGAGGAGGTCGCGTGCCTGTCGCTCACGCCGCCGCCGCCCGGGGGCCCCGCATCCGCCGCCGCCGCCGCCGCCGCCGCCGCCTCACCACGCTTCTCGTTCGCCTCGGGCCGCGACCGCCTCGCCGCGCTGTCGGGCGTCAAGCGCGCCGTCGACGCGGGCGAGGCCGCCGCAAGCGCCGTGCTCGCGCTCGTCGACGACGCGCTCGGCGGGGCTGGGGCGCGCGCGGCCGACTACCCGGCGCAGGCGCTCACGCTGGCGCTCGCCGAGGTGCAGGGGTCGTTTGCGCTGGTGGTGCACGACGAGGAGCGCGGCTTCACGCTGGCCGCGCGCGACGCCGGCGGCGAGCAAGAGCTGTGGTTCAGCTTTGCCGCCGACGGCGGCGCGGTCGTGTTTGCCTCGCCCGCGCCCTTGGGCGGGGTCGGCGGCCAGGATTGGCACGAGCTGCCCGCGGGGCACTTTGTCGTCGTCGGCGGCGGGCTGGGCCGGCAGCCGCGCCTCCACCAGTTTGCCCTGTCGCCCGAGCAGCTGTCGGCGCGCGCGTCGGCCGCCGCCGCGGCGGCGGCTCAAGAGCACGAGCGCGCGCCGGGCGCCGCGCGCAAGCGCGACGGCGTGGCGCTGAGCGCAGCGATGGCCGGGGCGGCGGCCGACTGGCCGTCGTCGTCTGCTGCTGCGCGGGCTGGTGGTGGTCCGCCCCCCATCTCGCCCCGCAGCAGCAGCTACTTTGACGAGGCGCTTTATGAGTGAAGATGTTTTCGCCCCTGTACGTTTTCTGACACACACGCGCATTGCACACACGCTTTTCCCCCTTCCGTTTCATTCTTCGCGCCGCGCCGCGCTCCCTTTGGCGGCGCGCGCGTCTCTCCATTTTTCAAAGTGTATATCACTCACTGATCGCCACAAGCACGTCACAAACCAAGCGCATGGCGCTACCCCCGTCTATATATTTACCGCGCCACCGTGGCCTGCGAGTCGTCGAGCGTCGTCTTGATCGCCGTCGGCGTCGCGTCGCCCGCGGGCAGACCAGCGGCGGCGGGCGGCGCCTCGGCAGCAGCAGCAGCAGCAGCCGGAGCCTGGTCCGCCGGCTGGCTCTGGTCGTCGCCGCCGTCCTCCGACTTGATCCGCGGCGGCAGCGCTGCGTCCTGCACCGGCGGGGCGCGGCGCGGGGGCGGGGGCGGCATGCCGGCAGCAGCCGAGCCAGCAGCCGCCGGGCCAGCAGCAGCAGCAGCAGCCCCGAGCGCCGGCGGCGGCCGCTCCCGCGCCGCCGCCGCCGCCGCGCGCGCAAACGCGGCGCTGCCCGGCGTCGGCGGTGCGTACGTCAGCACGCACCCCGAGTTGCCCTTGACCAAAAAGGCCGCCGCGGTCCACTGCGCGCGGCTCAGCGTGACGGTGGCCCCGATCGGGGGCACGGGCACCGGCGGCGCCGACGGCGGCGCAGCAGCGCCGCCGCCGCCGCCGCCGCCCACCCCCATCTGCCGCCCCAGGCTGTCGATCACGGCCGGATCCGCCACGAGGACCTTGGCGACTTGCGGCGTCGTCGTCGCGCCTTGCTGGTCGGTCGGCGGCGGCGCGTCCGACAGCAGCAGGATCAGCACGGGCTTGCCAAAGTCCTTGGTGAGGCGGGGGAGCGCCGACAGCACGCAGCCGCGCAGCGAGGAGGTGGGGGCGGCGGCGGCGAGCGCGGGCGGCCGCGACGGCGGCTTGGCCGCCGAGGCGCCCACGCCCGGCGTCTGCTGCGTGTGCTGCTGCTGCTGCTGCGAGGCCGCCGCGACGAGGCGCTGGTGGCGCCGCGCGCGGGACAGGGCCTCGGACACCGACGCAGGAGGGGCTTGGGGACGCTGCTGTTGGTTGGGCCCCCCGCCGCCGCCGGTGCTGCCGCCGCGCGCCCGCTCGGGCTGCCAGCTCACCTCGCCGTCCTCCTCCTCCTCGTCGTGTCCCTGTTGCTGGTGCCCGGGGTGGACGCGGCGGATGCGCGGTCCCGGCAAGGGCGTGAGGGCGACCTCGGCTGCTGCTGCTGCTGCTGCTGCTGCGCCGCCGGCCATGAGACCGCCCCCGGCGACGCTCGCGACGGCCGACACGGCCGGGCGGGAAGGGTGCGGCGGCTGGGCGGCGGCCCGGGGCGCGTGCCGCGCGGGCGGCGGGGGCGGCATCATCATGCCCGCAGCACCCCCGGCGCCGCCACCACCACTGCCCAGCACCAGCATCTGCAGCAGCGGCGCGCCCTCGCCCGGCAGCGCCAAGATGGCAGCGGCGGTGCGACCTCCTGCTGCTGCCGCCGCGTCGGCCGGCGGCGGCGCGGGCAGCGCGCCGCACGCCACCAGCGCGCCGTGCAGCGCCCCGTACGCCTCGCGCAGCGGGCTGCTGGTGATGCGGGTGCTGCCGGCGCCGCCACCAACGCCGGGCCGCGGCCGCAGCAGCGCGTCCAAAGCAGCGCGCAAGAATGGCACGGCCGGCGCGGCCCACGCGGCGCCGGCCGCGCCGCCCTCGTCGACGAGCCGGCGCAAAAACGCCAGCGACGCGCGCGACAGCGCGCGGCGCGCCAGCATTGCGCGCTTGCGCGCGTTGGGCTGCGCGGCGGCGGCCGCCGCGGCCGCGGCGACGGCGGCCTGCGCGGCGGCCGGGGCCGAGGCCGGGGCCGACGCGGCCCACTCGCTCACGCTCTGCGGCACGGCCTCGGCGCGGCCCGTGATCGTGAAGAGCGCGTGCTCGGCGCTGGCCGCGCCGCCGCACCGAAGCGGCCACCAGGCGGCGTCGGTCTCGGCCAAGGAGCCGATGATGATGCTACCGTTGCTGCCGCCGGGGACGGCGTGCGGCGGCAGGAATGAGGGAGGCAGCGCCTCTGCCGCGGCAGCAGCAGCAGCAGCAGCAGCAGCGGCAGCGGCAGCCGAGGGCGCGATGGCGAGCGCAACGCGCTGCAGGCGCAGCAGCCGGTCGGCCGACGCCGACGCCGCGGCCGGCGGCGCGTTGGCCCCGCCCGTAGCAGCAGTCACGTCCGCGGCCGTGGTCGTGGCGCAGTCGACGGCGGTCAGGCACCAGCGCACAGCCACGTGCAGCAGCGCGCGCTTGGCGGCGTCGAGCTGCGCGGGCGCGAGCGGCTCGCGGCGGCGCAGCGGGCCGTCAATGCCGCCGCCGCCGTGGCCGCCACTGCCGCCGCCGCTAACGCCGCCCAGCGAGCCCGTCGGCGGCGGCGGCGGCTGCACGGGCGGGAGGGCGACGCCGGAAGGCCCTGCTGCTGCTGCACCGAGCGCAGGGGCGGCCGCAGCCGCGGCAGCAGAGGGCGCGTCGGCCGACGGTGGAGCGGCCGCCGCCGCCGCCCCCTCGCCCAGCAGCAGGGCCGCCACGGCGCCCACGGCGCGGCGCTGCAGCAGCGCGTAGCGCTCGAGGCGCAGCGCGTGGGCCTCGAGCGCGAGCGAAGCGTCGTCGGCGCTGGTGCGCCCGGGGCCGCCGCCGCCGGCCGAGGCTGGAGTCGACAGGAGAGGCGGCGGCGGCATCGGCAGCGGCGGCGGCAGCGACAGCAGCGCGGCCAGCGGCCGCAGCACGCACGGCGCGAGCAGGGCGAGCGTGGCGGGCTCGCGCGCGGCGCGCTCGCGGAACAGGCACTCGAGCAGGCGCAGCGCGTTGACGGCGCGGCGCCACGTCCACGCGGGCATGCCGCCGGCGGCCGAGGCCACCGACGGCGGCAGGCCGCTGGCGCCGGCGCCTCGTCCTGCTCCTGCAGCGGACGCCAACGACGACGACGCGTAGGCCGCCGCCGCCTCTTCGAGCGCCAGGCGCACGTGCACGCCGAGCGCGTGGTGCGCGAGGGCCGGGGCCGCGTCCATGCTGCCCGCGCGCGCCAGGGCGCGCGCCACGTGCAGCACGGCCGCCTGATCCTCGGCATGCGGCGGGTCGTCCAGCGCGGACGGCTCGTCGAGCACGGCCGAGACGGCGCCGAGCAGCGCGCGCCGCAGGCAGGGCCCTGCTGCCCGGGGCGGCGGCGGCGCGGCCATGGGGCGGCGAGGGCCCGAGCCCGCCATCACGGGCCGCGCCTCCTCGGCCAGCCGGTAGCCGTGCAGCTCCTCGAGGCGCCCGATCGCCGACAGCATCGGCAGGTAGTGCGCGACGGCGCTCGACGGCAGGATCTCGCCGGCCTCGGCGGCCGCCGACGCCGCGTCGCGCCCGGCCGCCAGCATCTGCGCGCGCGCCGAGCACACGGCCGCGAGGGCGGTGCGGAACGCGAGCGCGACCCACTCGAGCAGCAAGGGGACGGTCGCAGCGGCCGCTGCGCGCGCGTTGTTGGCGTTGCTGCGTGCGGAAGCGGCGGCGCCCTCGGCGAGCGCGTCGGCCGCCGCCAGCGCGACGGCGCACGCCGCGCGCTGCCAGCGCAGCAGGCGGCGCGGGTCGTCCTCGCCGACCTGCGCGCGCACGAGCTCGGCCTTGCGCGCGTTGAGCACGTCGACGAGCTTGGAGCACACGAACAGGACGGAGGAGGGGCCGTCTAGGTTGTTGTGGTGGGGCAGCAGCAGCTGCTGCTGCTGCTGCTGCTGCTGCTGCGTCTCGAGCGGGTGCGGCGCCGCGAGCCGCTCGGCCGCCTCGGACGAGCCCGTCAGGGCGCCGCCTCCCCCGCCGCCAGCGCTGCCGCCGTAGAGCAGCAGCGCCTTGAGCACGCGGCGCACGAGCGCCGCGCGCAGGGTGCCCGCGGCGCCGTCGCGCACGACGTCGGACCACGCCCCAGCCGCGGCGGCCTGCGCGTCGTCATCCCCGTCATCATTGGCTGCCGCCGAGGCGTCGGCAGCAGCTGCAATCGCGGGGAGCGCGACCGTGCCGCCGGGTCCCCGCGCCGGGCGTTGCTGGTGTTGTTGTTGCCGCTCCTCCCGCGCGGCGGCCGGCGGCGCAAACAGCGCGAGGCCCGTCCGCGGGTGCGCGGCCAGCACCAGCGTCAGGTACGCGACCGAGAACCGCCGTCCGTAGTCCACCAGCCCGCGCAGCCAGAGGCGCAGCGCCGAGCAGACGCCCGCGTCGCGCGCCAGCGAGGACGGCGCGGCGGCCAGCGCGTGGGCGGTGCCAAAGACGGCGAGGTGGCGCGCGCGCAGCGAGCTGCAGTGCGTCCAGAAGAGGTCGGGCGACGTGAAGGGCGCGTGCAGCGGCGCCTCGACGCACGCGGACCAGGCGAGGGCGGGAGTGGCGGCGCTCGGGTGCGGCGCTGCCGTCCCGTCCGCCACGGCTGCTGCCGCCGACGCCTCTGCGCCGCACAGCGCCTGCGCGCGCAGCGCGTACAGGCGCGCGAGAACTTCGACGGCGATCGAGCCGACCGCCTGCGCGTCCTGCTGCTGCTGCTGCTGTTGGCGCAGGGAAAGTTGCTGGTGGTGGTGCTGCTGCTCGCCGGGCGCGCCGCCCGGTGCGACGTGCACCGTCGTCGTGGTCGTCGTTGCCGCCGTTGCTCCGCGCGCGGCCGCCGGCCCGAGCGCCGCCTCGACGGCCGCCGCGCGGCCGCGGCGGCCCGGGTAGGCCGCCTCGACCAAGCGCTCGACGGGCGCGAGCAGCGTGCGTCGAGCGGCGCGCTCGAGCTCGCGGAGCTCGGCCAGGCGCGCTGCGAGGGTGGGCGCGCCGCCGCCCGCCGCCCACGCCCGGTCGTCCGCAATGTCGGGCGCCGCCGAGGCCACCACGGTGTACGCCGTAGCGAGCGCAGCGGACCGCAGGGCGCGCCCAAACGGCGGCGCCGCAAGGCCGCCATCGCCGCCGCCGCCATCGCCGTCCAGCAGCAGCGCGGCCAGCGCCGACATGCCGCCAGGCGCCGGCGCGAGCAAAAACGCGCGCGCCCCGCGGCCGAGCGCCTCGGCCGTCGCCTGCAGCCGCGCCAGGGCCAGCGCGAGCAGCTCCTCGTCCGCGCGCAGGAGCGCGCTCAGCTGCGCGAGGCGCACGGCCGCGCTCCCCGGGCGCCGGTCCGCCGGCAGGTCGATCGGGCCCAGGCGCAGCGGGCCCGTGTGGTCGCGGGGCGTGGCCAGCAGGCGCCGCAGCGCGCGCGCCTCGTCCGCGACGGCCGCTACGACGTCGAGCGCGCTGGCCGCGAGGGCCGGGACGGGGATCGAGGGAGCAGAGGCGGGGGTAGACGAGGCGGCGTGCATGAGCAGGTCAAAGGCGCCGCGCAGCACGGCGGCGCGCGCGCGCGCGTCCGAGCGCGCGACGTCGACAAAGGGGCCGCGGCGCGCGAGGCGCTCGGCCGCCTCGGCCGCCGCGCGCGGCGGGCCCCGCGTCGCGACGAGCAGCAGGACGTCGACGGCCGCGCGCAGCTCGTCGTGCGTGGCGCACACGGCGGGCGTGGGTGGGGGCTGCTGCTGCTCAGGCCCGCCGCCGCCGCCGCCGCCGCCGCCGCCGCCGCCGCCGCCGCCGCCGCCGCCCTCGCCCGCAAACTCGGACACGGCCGCGTCCTCGAGCCACCCCGACGCAAACTCGCGCTGCACGAGGTCGTCGATCTGCGCCCGCGCGTATGCGGCGGCGCCGGGCGGCGGGGTCGCTGGTGGGGGCGGAGGAGGTTGGTGGTGGTCCGTGGTGGTTGGGGACGAAGAAGCGAGGAACGCGTCGAGGTCGGCGTCGGCGTCGCTGGTGGTCCACGGCGCTGCTTCGGCGCGGCGCTCCGCCGTCGCCGTCGCCGCTGCTGCTGCTGCCGCCTCGATCAGGCCCTGGGCGTAGGCCGCGAGCGCCTGGAAGCGGCCGCACGCGGGAGGCGGGGCGTGGGCAAACAGGCCACCGGGCAAGGGGGCGGCGGCGGCGGTTGGTGCGGCTGCCGCCTGGGCTGCTGGTCCTGGCGGCGGCGGAAGAGGAGGCGCGCCGGGCGCGTTGGGGGCGGTAGGCGCGGGTGGTGCTGCTGGCGGTGACGTCGAGGCCGCTGCGGGTGCTGGCGGCGGCGGCGGCTGACGGTCCTGCTGTCGCTCGCGGGGCGCGTCGGCGGCAGCAACGATCGGAGCCCCGGCGCGCCAGAGGGCCGAGCGCAGCCACCAGGCCGCGCCGCCGTCCGCGCGGGGCGTCGCCGCCGCTCCACCACCAGCAGAGGCGAGGGCGCGCGGCCGCCGCCGTTGCAGCGCCTGGCGGCCGTCGCCAGCGCCGCTTTCGTTGTTGACGACAGCGACGGCGCTGCCGGGCGGGGGCCAAAGAGGCGCAGGGGCCGAAGCGGCGGCGGTCGCTGCTGCTGACGCCGCCGCTTGCTGCCGCTCGCGGGCCACCCTGGCGCTCCGGTGCTGCCGCCGCCGCGCGCTCGACAGCAGCGCGCGCAACGTGTTGCCGCCTCGGCCCTCCAGCTCGTCGTCGCCGCCGTCCTCCTGCCCGTTGTTGTTGCCCGCTGGGCCGTTGTTGTCGCCGCCGCCGTCGTCGTCGTAGTCGTCCTCGCCCCCACCCCCGCCTCCATCGGCGCCGTCGTCCAGGTCGAGGATGCCCGTGCAGAAGCCGCGGCCGGCGATGGGCGGGGCGGCGGCGGCTAGGCGCGTTGGCGCTGCTGCCGCCGAGCCCAAAGCCAAAGACGCCGGCACAGCTGCTGTTGACCGCGGCGGAAGCTGCAGCGGCAGCTCGAGCCGCATGGCGCTCACCTGCGCGTCGACCTGGCGCACGATGGCGAGGCGCACGGCGCGCAGGCGGCCCTGGACCAGGGCGTCGAGGTCGTACGACCGCAGCAGCGATGCTGCGGCGGCCGCGGCGTCGCCGGGCGCCTGCTCCGCGGCCGCGGCCAGGGCCGCCATCGCCGCGCCGGCCGCGTCGGCCGCCCCCCACGCGCCGATCCCCATCGCCGCCGCGTCCGGCCCCCCCGCCGCCACCACCGCCGCCGCCGCGACCGTCGCGCGCCGCCGCCCGCAGTCGGCCATCACGGGCGCCATCAGCTCGGGCCGCGAGCACAGGTGCGTCAGCACGAGGTAGTGCGCGACGCTCGGGAAGCCCAGCCCGCGCGCCTCGGACGACAGCTGGTTGGTCGGCTCGAGGCCGCGGCGCGCGCGCAGGCACGTGACGCCGCTGCAGTTGCACAGGTCGCGGCAGCACGGGCAGCGCCAGTCCGGGTCGGCCAGCGCGTCCTCGAGGCGCTCGCCCATGCGCAGCGCCAGGCACGACGCGCACCACGCGCCCCGCATGCTGCCGCCCGGCTGGTGCGGCGCGCCGCCCACCTCGCACGCGCAGCGCGTCTTGGCGTCGACCGTCTTTTGCCGGCAAAAGTGGCACGTGACGCACGCCTGGCAGCCGCGCGGGTGGGTCGACTTGCACAGGACCTTCGTGCGGCCCGCCGAGGGGTAGGTGGCGTCGAAGTCGAGCGGCGAGGACGCGTCGGCGTCGTGCGCGTTGGCGGCGGCATCGGGCGACGCCGGGCCCCGCCCCCGCCTGCCTCTTGCCCCGCGGCGCCGGCACGCCGAGTGGCGCCACAGCCGCGCCAGGTGCTCCGCCGTGTAGTACTCGCCGACGCCCGCGCGCGCCTGGCGCTCGTGGACCTCGAGCAGCTTGGGGCCCATGCGCCAGCGCTGCGGGTTCTGCGCCATGGCGCGCGCCTCGTCCAGCAGCTCGGCCTCGAGGTCCACGAGCGGTGGCAGCGGCGGGGCTGGTGGTGGTGCGTCGGCGTCGTCGGCCTGGTCGGGGTCGGGCGGCGGCGGCGGCGGCGGCGGCGGCGACGGCGACGGCCGCTGCTGCTGCTGCTGCTGCTGCTGCTGTTGTTGCTGCTGGCGCTCCAGGCCGTCCATCAGGGTCGGCGGCGGCCGCATGGAGCCCTCCAGATCCAGGCCCTCCAGCCACACGTCCGCGAGCGACAGCGAGAGCGCCATCGCTCGAGGGCTGTCTGTCCTTTTGAATGCGGGGATCCCCGGCCTAATTTGCTGCTTGCGCTGCGTGGGATTGCAAAATGAATTGGGGAGTGGATGACTAGGATGTGCTCAAGGGACCTGCGAATGCGCGTGTGTGCGCGACAAATGCGCTTGGGCGCGTGCGCTTCAAAACTCTTCGCGGCCGTCGTCGGCGGCGGCGGCGTCCACGCCGCCGCCGCCGCCGCCAGTGCCCTCCTCCTCCTCCTCCTCCTCCTCCGTCTCGTTGCCCGCCGCTGCGTCGTCCTCCTCCATCTCCTGCTCCTCCGCCTCCAGCTGCTGCCGCCCCGCGGGCGCGCGGGCACCGGCGCCGGAACCGCCACCGCCACCGCCACCACCACCAGCCGCTCCCGCAGCGGCATGCACCGCGCGCAGAGCGCCGCGACCGCCCTGCTGCTGCTGCTGCTGCTGCCGCGCCCGCCACGCGCGCTCCTCCTCCTCCTCCTCCTCGCTGGCCCCCTCACCGCCACCGCCAGCCGCCCCGTACCGCCGCTCGAGCTCGACGCGCGTGCGCAGAGCGCGCACCAGGCGCAGCCACAGGCGCCGTCCCTCCTCGCGCCGCTTGCGCTGCGCCTCGCGCCGCTTCGCCTCGCCCGCCTCGGCCGCCGCCGCCAGCACCGCGTCGGCGTGCTCCTCGCACACGACGACGCCCTCGATGCGCGGCACCATGCGCCCGCCGTGCCGGTCAAAGCCCGTGAGGGCGGGCGCGTAGTCGACCCCGAGCTTCTTGCACGCGGCTGCCAAGCCAGGGATCACCAGGTGCACGGTGCCGCGCGGCAGCGCGCGCGCGAGCGGCGGCGCCTCGACATTGCCGCGCTCGTTCTTGGGCACGCGCCCGCCCTCGGCGGCCGGGAGCTCGTACGGCTCGGTCTGCCACTCGCCGTACAGGTGCACGACCGCCTGGCCCGGGGCGGGGCCTGATGAGGGTGATGCGCCGCCGCCGCTAAAGGCCGCCAGCTCGTCGTCGTCGTCGTCGTTGTGGCTGCTGCTGCGGCCGCGGCCGCGGCCGCGGCCCCCGCCCCATCCGCCACCGCCGCCGCCGCCGCCCCACCCACCGCCCCCGCCGCCGCCGCTCGACGGCTGCGCGCGCTTGGGCACGATCTTGGCCGGGTCGCCCCACTCGTCCGCGCGGACCTGCCGCCCGAGGCGCCGCCACTTCTCCTCGGCGTGCACGGCCTGCACGTCCGCGCGGTGCCAGTAGCGCTCGCCGCTGTGTGTGCCCGCGGGCGCCGCGCCCTTGCGCACGGCCTCGTAGCGCGCCTTGACGTGGCGGTCGAGCACAAAGGCCGGGTGGCCGCGGAAGCCCTGGATGCTCGTGGGGACGGCGGCACGCTCCTTGGCGCGCGCGGCCTCGAACTCGGCGTCCTCGGCGCGCTGGGCGGCGGTGCGGGGGGCGGAGGGGGCGGCGGCGGCGGCGGCGGCGGTGGTGGCGGCGGTGGCGGTGGCGGCGGCGCCTCCGCCTGCGCGGTCGCCGCGGCGCGTCGGCTGCGGCTGCTGTTGTTGTTGGTGCTGCTGCCGCAAAGGAGTCGCCCCCGCCGCCCCCGCCGCTGCCGCCGCCGCCACTGTGCGCGACGTCGTCGCCGCCGCCAGGGTGGACGCCCACCACCCCTCGTCGCGGTGCGTGCGCTGCGCCTGCCGAAAGTCGCGCAAGTAGCGGCGCGTCACGTCGCGCGCTCGGGCGGCGGCAGGGCGGCCGCAGCCGTCGCCGTCGTCGCCGAAGTGGTGGTCGTACGCGACGACGTAGGCGAGCTCGCGGCCGCGGCCGCGCGCCGCGGGGTTCTCGACGCGGCGCGGCGCGTCGACCCAGCCGTTGAGCGGGTCGACGTGCACCCAGCGGCCGGCGGAGGAGGAGGGGGCGGCGGCGGCGGCGGCGGCGGCAGGGAAAAGCGGCGAGCAGGCCACAAACACCTCGGACCAGCAGACGGGCGTGGCGGCGGCGGCCGTCGCGGCGGCGCGGCGCTCGTGCGGGAACGAGGCGTACGACTCGAGCGCGCGCTGGTAGTCGACGGCGGTTTTGGGCAGGTCTTCGTTGTCGTCGGCGGCGGCCGCAGCGCCAGAGCGGCCGCGTGCCAGCGGCGGCGGCGCGTCCTGCTGCTGCTCACCGCTGCGCGGCCGCGTCTCGAGCAGCGAGCGCGCCATGGCCAGGCGCATCTCGCGCTCGAGCTCCGGGTCGGTTTGCTGCTGCGCCTTGCTGCCGTCGTCATCGTCGTCGTTGTCGTCGCCGCTGTCGCCGCCGCCGCTGCTGCCGCCCCGCTTCTTCTTCTTCTGCTGCTGCTTGGCTTTCGCCGGCGGCGGCTTCTTCTTCTTCTTTCCGGCCGCGTCGTCGTCGTCTTCGTCGTTGTCGTTGTCGCTGTCGTCCAGAATGACGACCTCGTCATCATCATCCTTGGCGCTGCGGGGGCGCTTGCCGCTGCCGTTGCGCTTGGCCGCAGCTGCAGCGGGCCTCACGCCGACGCCACCACCACCACCACCACCACCACCACCACCGCCGCCACCGCCGCGCCCCGAGGCCTCGCGCAGCGCAGCCCGCGACACCGCCACGACCGGGCCCTGCAGCGCGGCCGCCACCTCGACGCGCCGCGGCGGCGCCTCCAGCACCCACACCGTGCGCGCGTGCACGCCCAGAGCGCGTAGCAGCGCGACCCAGACCCCGACGAGCCGCCACGCGTCGCCGCGGCGCCGGCGCGCCGCCCCGCGCACGCGCCGGCGCACCGACGGCATGGGGCGCGCGCCGCCGGCCACGTCGAGCTGGTCGGGCCCCGGGGGCAGCTCGAGCACAAACGTCTGCGCAAACCACGCGGCCAGGTCGTGCAGCCACCGAGGCGGCGGCGGGGGGGGGCCCGGGGGGGGGCGGGGGGCGGCTGATGATGACGAGGGAGGTGGTGCCGCCACGACGCTGGCGGCGGCCGCGGCCGCGGCCATCGCGGACGCGCCGTCGCAGGCGGCCTCGGCGAGGCGGGCCGGCACGAGCGACAGCACGGTCGCCTGCACGCGCGGGTCGGCCGCCGCGCGGTCGTGCAGCGCGCCCTGCGCCAGCAGCGCCAGCGCGGCGGAGCGGTGGCGCAGCTGCGCGACGATGCGCTGGTAGCGCGAGAATTGGGGGCGCGGGGGCGGGGCGTTCTTCTTCTTCTTCGTGTTGCCGCCTTCGTCGTCCTCTTCAAAGGTGAACGTAAAGTCCTTCTTCTGCTTGGCGGTGGCGGCGGCGGTGGACGCAGGGGCGTCGTCGCCGGCGTCGTCGTCGGGCGCGGCACCCTCGTCCTCGCTGCCGCCGCCGCCGCCGCCGCCGCCGCCTCCGCGCTGCAGGCGCACGAGCTCCTCCTCGTCGACGGCGTCCCACTCCTCCTCGATCAGCAGCTCGTCGTCGTCGTCGTCGAGGTCCGCCATTTTCTGCGCGCGCGCGCAAGACTTGCTCCGAAACTCGATGGGGTCCTTGTCTCGAGCTCGCCCCCGAGAGAGCTGGGGGCTTGGGTGTCGTTCTATCTAGGTACTAGCTGGGTACTAGTACAGGGGGCGGCGCCGGGCACAAGGAGGAGGCGCGATGGAGGCGGGTGGCATATGCAGAGCGCGCCGAGGTCGGCGCTCGACCGTCGCCCCAGCCGGCTGGGGGGGGAAGGCGCCTCGCGCCGACGTCCCGCCGCGGGATTCCGCGCCGCGTTTTTTAGCCCGGGCGCCTCCTCGCTCGCCGACTGGCAAGGACACGCGTGTTTGTTAACACGGCCGCGAACCCTACTTTCACACGCACACCCCCCGTCCCTCCTTGCTCCAGGAACACCGTCGTCCGAGCGGCGACCACCCGCTTGCACCGCAACGACATATTTGAATTGGGGCGCGGCCGCGCGTGGGCCCAGTACCAGGCGACGAACGGGCGCCGGGAGCGAGCCTGAGCCAGAGAGGGGGTACACATCGACGACCATGATCCCCTCGCTCTACTGGGGGGGCCAAGGGAACGAGGAGGACGAGGCCGGCCAGCACCACGGAGGACCCGAGCAGGACGACGACGAGCTCCGGTCGCCCTCGGGCGTCTTCTGCCGCGCGCCCCCGTCTTGCTTGCGCCACAACAACAACGTGGTGGTCGAGGGCGGCGCACCGACCCCTCAAGTCACGGTAGGTTGGGGTTTTTGTTCTTGACCGCGCGCGCGCGCTCAGCGAGCGAGCCGAGCCGAGGCGCTGCTTTCGCGCCCGAGCAAAGCTGCACGCCCGTCGTCGTCGCTCAACCCCACTCCCCCCCCCCCTCGTCGCCAAAAACACACAGCGCATCATCCACTCGGCCGTCCCGCCGTCCTTCTTCGCGCGCAACGGCGGCGGCCACCACCACCACCATCGTCACGCCAACCTGGCGGAGCCCACGTCCCCGCCGTCGGCCGCGCCGCCGTCGTCGCCCGTCGCGGGCGTCGCGACGGCCGGCGCCTCGTCGACGACGACCCTCGGCACCACGCCCGCCGCGTCGGTCGGCTTTGGCCGCCGCGCGCCGCTCGTGTGCCCGCCGCCGCCGCGCAAGGGCCCGCCGCCCCCGGGCTACTTTGGTCATGGCGACGGCGGCGGTGAGCACGCGCACGCCGTGCGGCGCCTGTCGTTCGACGGCGAGGAGGACGAGGGGGACGACATGATGGTAGACGACGAGGGGGCGTGGCAGCAGCAGCCGCCCCGGCCGCAGGCCGCCGCGGCGCAGTCGCCGCCCCATCACCACCACCACCACGAGACCCCGCCGCCGCCGCCTCAGCAGCAGCAGCAGCAGCAGCCGCAGCAGCAGCAACGCTACCCGTCGACGCCATCGTGTCGCTTCATGCGGTAGCGCAGCTTTCTTTGGCTGCCCCATCCATCATCATTGCCATCTTGCCCCCCCCCCCACCGCCCTCTCGCCGTTTGCCGCCTTTTGCCGGTTGCGGCGCGCGGCGGCTCGCGCACTCGCGCGCCGCACGCTATCAACACACACGCACAGAGAGACTGTATTTAGTTTAGCTTCAGGCTTTTTTTTATTATAGCAGGCCGCCTTTACATCCGCGGACGCGCGCAGCAAGCAAGCAAGAGATCGACCAGACAAACGAACGCCGAGTTTGCCGCTTGGGCGCGCCCCCACAAAAAAAAAACTTTTTTGGGGGGCCGCCCGCCACCACCAAGACCCTCGCGTGGTCGCAAGCGCGCGCGCGCAGTACATGTAACCCACACACGCGAGGCGCACGACACCACGGCCTAACGGCGGGCGGGTGAAGACCCAAGTCGATCGGTCGATCGATCGATGGATCGATCGATCGGTCGATCGATCGATCGGTCGATCCTGTCAACTTTATTGAGCGAGTCGATCGATCGATTAACAAGTCGACTACTCCGTCAGCGCGCCGCCGGTCCGCTCCGCCGCGCGCTTCAGCGAGCGCTTGAGGTTCTTGCGCTGCGCCTTCGTGAGGGAAGGAGAGGCAGGCGTCGGCGGGGCCGCGACCGCGTCTCCCTTCTTCGCCTTTTTCCCGCCACCACCCCCGGCGTCGTCGCCTCGGGCGCGCTTCTGCGCGCCCATCGTCAGGGGCGCGAAAGACGCGGCGCGCGCCGCCTGCTTGTCCTGCGGGGGCGGCTGCTCGGCGGGCTTCTTCCACTTGGCTTGCCAGGCCTTGTTGTCGGCGGGCGCGTGCCCCTCGCGTTCCAGACGCATGCCGTCCACGCCGCCGCCGCCAGGGCGCCGCCGCGAAGCGCGCCCTTTGCCACCCGTCGCCTGCCTTGCCTCGCGCGCGGCCTGCAGCGCCTTGTAGTTGGGCCGCACCTTGCCCTCGCGGAAGGGCGCGAGGTGCTTGATGGGCACGATGGAGTTGAGTGTGCGGTCGTCCATGCAGAGGAGCTCCTCCATTGTCAACCCACCCGTCCCCGGCTCGACCGACCTATATTTGAAGCGCGTCTTGAGCCCGCCCGCCGTGCCCTCGTAGTCCAGGCGATAGTAGTCGTCCATCAGCCGCGAGACCTCTGCGCGGGCCTCGGCTTGGCGGGCGGCGTCGATCGGCTCTTGTTTGCTCGTCTTCGCTCGGGCGCCGATCGGCATGGGGGCCTCGTCCTCGTCGTCGTCGATCGCGCCGGCCTGGCGCAGCAGCTGTGCCGCGCGCGCGTCCTTCAGCACAGCGTCGGCCGCGTCGGCGTCGTCGTCGCCGTCCCCCTCGTTTTCGCCTTGGTCGTAGTAATCGGAGCCGAACGCGCGTTCCATGTGCCGATCAAATGCATCAGGATCAAAGTCGCCCTCGAGCAGCGCGTCGACCATGTGGACATCCGGAGCGCCGACGCCGGCGACCTCCTGAACTGCGCGGAGGCGATCCTGGATCTCGATCTTCTTCAAGTTCTTGAGGCGCTTGACCTCCTCCTCGGCCTCCTTGCGCTCGGCCTCCTTGCGCTCGGCCTTCTCCTTGCGCTTGCGCGCGCGCTTGTCGTCCTTCTTGCGCACGGCGTCCTCGATCTGGCGCGGGTGCCCGACGATCTGGTGGGAGCCGGGCTGCTCGAAGCGAAAGTTGTACGAGTGCTCAAACTCGTCCGCGCGCTCCAGGAACCGCTCGTCCTCCTCGAGCGCGGCAGCGTCGTTGTCGTTGTCATCGGCGTTGGCGTTGGCGTCGGCCTTGTTGTCATCGCCATCGTCATCATCATCGTCGTCGTCGTCGTCCTCCTGCAGCCACTTGCGCTCGGCCAGGTAGCGCTTGAGGAACCGCTCGTCGGGGTCGAGCTTGTCGTCGTCCGCGCCAAAGTAGTCCGAGAGGAGCTGTTTGTTGTGTGGGTGGGTGGGCGAGGTTGTGTTGTGTTGTGTCAGCGATAGGCGATCGATCGGTCGATCGACCAAGCTGTGGTGGGGGGGGGGGGGTCGGAGGGGGCGTGCTTGGCCCGGGCGGAGGACCCGGGCCGAGGGCGCTCGCC
>Ga0315905_10001165_pt1 | contig 28384 bp, 25 predicted proteins | sample LakEriMetagenome_5_FD_203522 | JGI IMG/M metagenome (GOLD analysis project Ga0315905, IMG submission 203522) | Freshwater fungal communities from buoy surface, Lake Erie, Ohio, United States - Buoy 4 MA121 | ecosystem: Environmental > Aquatic > Freshwater > Lake | place: USA: Lake Erie, Ohio...
GGTGGGCGATACCATCACCATCATCAACCCGCAGGGCCGCACCACGCCGTTCGGCACCTCGATCCGCCAGATCGGCTACGAGGTCGGCGCGATCTTCGAAGTCGGCATCTATGATTATGACGAGAAGTTCGTTGTCCTGCCGATCAAGGATGCGCAGACGCTGCTCTTGATGGGCGACCAGATCGGGATGATCGAAGTGACGGTCGATGATCCGGACAGGGTCGGCGAAATCCTCGCGCCGGTGGCGGACAAGCTGGCCGGGCAAGCGGTGATTGCCGACTGGAGGACCATCAACTCGGCGCTGTTCGAGGCCTTGCAAGTGGAACGCGTGGCGATGTTCTTTGCGCTGAGTTTCATGGTGCTGGTGGCCGCTTTCAACATCCTGTCGAGCCTGGTGATGCTGGTGCGCGCCAAGACCCGCGATATCGCGATCATGCGCACCATGGGCGCGACGCGGCGGAGCCTGACCAAGATTTTCGTCACCACCGGCACCACCATCGGCGCGATCGGCACCATTGCCGGTCTCTTGCTGGGCGCGGTGGTGCTGTTCTTCCGCGAGCAGATCGTCAGCTTCATCGCCTTCACCACAGGGCAGGAAATCTGGGATCCCGAGGTGCGGTTCCTCAGCGCACTGCCGTCGCGCACCGATCCGTGGGAAGTGCTTGGCATCGTCACGCTGGCGCTGGTGCTGAGCTTCCTTGCGACGCTCTATCCGGCCTTGAAGGCCGCCAATACCGATCCGGTGCAGGTGCTGCGCTATGAATAGTCCTGAACCCATCGTGCGCCTGCGCGATCTCAAGCGCGTCTTCGAGCAGGGCGGGCAGCGCATTGACGTGCTGCGCGGGGTCAATCTCGACATCATGCCGGGCGAGATCGTCGCGCTGCTCGGCCCCTCGGGCTCGGGCAAATCGACCATGCTGCAAGCCATCGGCCTGCTCGAAGGCGGATTCGAAGGTTCGATCAGCCTCGCAGGGGTGCAGGCCGAACACCTTGCCGGCGACGAGCGCACCCAGCTGCGGCGCGAGCACCTCGGCTTCGTCTACCAGTTCCACCACCTGCTGCCCGATTTCGACGCGCGCGAGAATGTGGTGATGCCGCAGATGATCCGCGGGATTGATCGCGCCGACGCGCAGGAGCGCGCTGACAGCCTGCTCGCCAGCCTCGGCCTCGGCGAGCGCCTGACCCACCGTCCGAACCAGCTATCGGGCGGCGAGCAGCAGCGCGTCGCCGTCGCCCGCGCGCTTGCCAACAAGCCGACGCTGGTGCTGGCCGACGAGCCCACTGGCAATCTCGACGAGGCGACGGCGGACAATGTGCTCGCCCAGTTCCTCGCGCTGGTGCGGGGCGAGGGCAGCGCGGCTCTGGTCGCGACCCACAACGAACGTCTCGCTGCGCGGATGGACCGGGTGGTGCGGCTGAAGGAAGGCGTGCTGGTCTAGCGCGGCAGCGAATGTCCATCGCCTCGGTTGATAGGACGTTGATCCGCCGCCCATGCTGTGCGAACCGTTGGCGGGACTAGGGGAAACGACATGTCCGCAACTGATTGGGATGCCCAGGCGACCTTGCGCGAACGCGACGATGGTGGTTCTGAACTGCAGTACAATTTCGCCGTGCTCGCCAAGGGGTCGCTGCGCGAGATGGTGGCCTTGGTGGTCGCCATGGAGGCCGCGCAGCGGGTGCGGGTGGTGATCGAGGTGTCGGGCGGCAAATCGCTCAATATCGGCGAAATTCTCGAGCTTTCGGCGACGGAGGGACCGGCATGAGCGCAGACACGACGATTGCCGATTTCACGGTGGTCACCAACCGCGGGGCCGAGCTCGATCTCAAGGACAAGCTCGGCACCGTGCTGCTGATGGTCAACACTGCCAGCAAATGCGGCTTTACCCCGCAATATGACGGGCTCGAAAAACTTTACCAGCAGTTCAAGGATCAGGGCTTTGAAGTGCTCGGCTTCCCCTGCAACCAGTTCGGCGCGCAAGAACCGGGCAATGCGGACGAGATCGCCGAGTTCTGCAAGGTCAATTTCGGCGTCACCTTTCCGCTGATGGCCAAGATCGACGTCAATGGCGACGATGCCTCGCCGCTGTTCGACTGGATGAAGAGCGAGGCCAAGGGGCTGATGGGCTCGACCTCGATCAAATGGAACTTCACCAAGTTCCTGATCGACCGCGAGGGCAATGTCGTGAAGCGCTACGGCCCGCAGGACACGCCGGCCAGCATTGCCAAGGATATTGCGAAGCTGCTGTAATCCGATTGTCGTCATCCCCGCGATGGCGGGGATCCAGACAGGCTCACGTCGTGGCGCAAGGTCAGCTGGACCCCCGCCTTCGCGGGCGTGATGAAGTTGGGTATGAGGGCTTCGCAATACTTGGCGAATCCACGACCTGTCAGCATAGTGAAGCCATGCCCTTTGCCCCCTTTGTCCCCTTGCGTGTGCTGTCGTCCTATTCGATGCTCGAAGGGGCGATCGATCCCAAGGGGATTGCCAAGCTGGCGAAGGAGCGTGGCTTTCCTGCAATCGCGATCTGCGACCGCAACGGGCTCTACGGCATCATGGCCTTTGCCTCGGCGTGCAAGGGCGAGGGGGTGCAGCCGCTGATCGGGGCGCTGCTTGGTGTCGCGCGCGAAGGCGTCGAAGGCTCGGGCGCGCGGGCGATCGATTACCTGCCGCTGCTGGCGCAGGACGGGGAGGGCTATGGCAATCTGTGCCACCTCGTCAGTCAGGCGCACCTTGACAGGCCGCTGGAGCTCGATCCGCACGTCACGCTCGCCGATCTCGAAGGGCGCACCGGCGGGCTGATCGCGCTGACCGGCGCGGGCGAGGGCGGGTTGACGCGCCTGCTCGCTGACGGCCAGCACGAGGCCACCGCAAAGCTGGCTGACCGGCTGGAAGCGCTGTTCCCTTCGCGGCTTTACATCGAACTGGCGCGCAATGGCGACGGCGTATGCGAGCGGGCGGAGGAGGCGCTGATCGAACTCGCTTACGCCCGCAATCTGCCGCTGGTCGCCAGCAACCCGGCCAATTTCGCCGAACCGCATATGCACAAGGCGCATGACGCGATGCTGTGCATTGCCGCTGCGACCCAGATCGAAGCCGAGGATCGCCCGCATTCCAATCGCGAGGCCTTCGTCAAATCCGACTGGATGATGCACGAGCTGTTCTCCGATCTGCCCGAGGCGCTCGCCAACACCCTCGTCATCGCCCAGCGCTGCGCCTTCGCGCCGCCCTATCGTAAGCCGATTCTGCCGAGCCTCGCGGGCGATCTCGCAGGCGAGGCACGGATGCTGGCGGAGGATTCGCGCGCGGGGCTGGAAGCGCGGCTGGCGGCCTATCCCGATCTCTCGGAGGCGGAGCGCAAGGTCTATTTCGACCGCCTCGAATTCGAGATCGACGTGATCGCGGGGATGGGCTTTCCCGGCTACTTCCTGATCGTCGCCGACTTCATCAAATGGGCCAAGGAAAAGGGCATTCCGGTGGGACCGGGGCGCGGCTCGGGCGCAGGTTCAGCGGTGGCCTGGGCGCTTACCATCACCGATCTCGATCCGATCAAGCTCGGGCTGCTGTTCGAACGCTTCCTCAATCCCGAACGCGTCTCGATGCCCGACTTCGATATCGACTTCTGCGAAACGCGGCGCGGCGAGGTGATCCGTTATGTTCAGGCCAAGTACGGCTCCGATCACGTCGCGCAGATCATCACCTTCGGCAAGCTCAAGGCGCGCGCGGTGCTGCGCGATTGCGGGCGCATCCTGCAGATGAGCTACGGGCAGGTCGACCGACTCTGCAAGATGGTGCCCAACCATCCGACCGACCCGTGGACGCTGCCCCGCGCCTTGAACGGCGCATCCGATTTCCGGCGCGAATACGAAAACGACGATGATGTGCGCCGCCTCGTCGATCTGGCGATGCAGCTCGAAGGGATGCCGCGAAATTCCTCGACCCATGCCGCCGGCGTGGTGATCGGGGACAGGCCGCTGGCGGAATTGGTGCCGCTCTACCGCGATCCGCGCTCGGACATGCCGGTGACGCAGTTCGACATGAAACACGTCGAAAGCTCGGGCCTCGTCAAATTCGACTTTCTCGGGCTGAAGACGCTCTCGGTGCTGCGCAAGGCGGTCGATCTGCTTGGCCAGCGCGGGATCACCATCGATCTGGGCGCGCTGCCGCTCGATGATGCGGCGGTTTATGATCTGATGAAGGCGGGTAACACGGTTGGCGTGTTCCAGCTGGAATCCGAAGGGATGCGGCGCACGCTCAAGGCCGTGAAGCCGACCAATTTCGGTGACATCATCGCGCTCGTCTCGCTCTACCGCCCCGGCCCGATGGACAACATCCCGTTGTTCGGCCAGCGCAAGGCAGGGCTGGTGCCGATCGAATATCCGCACGAGAAGCTCGAAGGCATTCTGGCCGAAACCTACGGCATCTTCGTCTATCAGGAACAGGTGATGCAGGCCGCGCAGGTGCTCGCGGGTTACTCGCTCGGCGACGCCGACCTGCTGCGCCGCGCGATGGGCAAGAAGGTGCAGGCCGAGATGGACGCCCAGCGCGGCCGGTTCGTCGAAGGCTGCAAGTCTAATTCGGGCATCGATGCGAGGCGCGCCAACGACCTGTTCGATTTGATCGACAAGTTTGCAGGCTACGGCTTCAACAAGTCGCACGCCGCCGCCTACGCGCTGCTCGCCTACCAGACCGGCTGGCTCAAGGCGCATTACCCCGAAGAATTCTTCGCCGCCTCGATGTGCTTCGATCTGCACCAGTCGGACAAGCTCAACATCTTCGTCGATGATGCACGGCGCTATCCGAACGGGACCGGCGGGGTGGAGTTGCTGCCGCCCTGCATCAACGCTTCCGACGCGCGCTTCACCGTCGAGCAGACCGAGACAGGCTACGCGGTGCGCTATGCGCTCGCCGGGATCCGCAACGTCGGCGAAAAGGCGATGGAAGCGATTGCAGCCGAGCGCGAGGCCGCTGGCCCCTTCACCAGCCTCAAGGACTTTTTCGAGCGCCTGCCGCAGGGCACGATGAACCGCCGCCAGCTGGAAGGGCTGATCTGTGCCGGCGCGCTCGATGCGCTCGAACCCGACCGCGCGCTCCTCAACGCCAATGCCGAGCTCCTGCTGGCGGTGGCCGATGCTGCGATGCGCGAGCGCTCGAGCGGGCAGGCCGGATTGTTCGGCGGCGAGGACGAGACGGCCGAGGAATTGCGCCTCCAGCCCACCGAGCCGTGGAGCCGGACGACACGCATGGCCAAGGAGCGCGAGAATTTCGGGTTCTATTTCTCCGCCCACCCGGTGCAGCAATATCGCGAGGTCGCCTCGGCCAATGGCGCGCGCACCTATCAGAGCCTGATGGAAGGCGGCAGCCCGGCAGGCGGGCGCGGCAGCGCGGTGATGGCGGTGCTGGTCGAAGGCATGAACAAGGCCCGCACTCGCAAGGGCGGCGCCTTTGTGCGCGCCGATTTCTCCGACACCTCGGGGCAGTTCTCGGCCGCCTGTTTTGAAGAGGCGCTGGTGCCGCAGTTCGAACGCTGGGCGGAAAGCGGCGAGTGCCTGCTGCTGACGGTCGAGCTCGATGCGCCCAATCCTGACGAGCCGCCGCGTCTGACTGTGCGCTCGGCCCGCCCGTTGACCGCGGTGAGCGGGGCGACCGCGATGCAGCTGAAGGCCAATATCGCCACGCATGACGCGCTGCTCGAACTCAAGATCGCGCTCGATGTCGAGGACGAGGGCGATTTCGTCGGCAATGGCGAGGTGGTGGTGCGTCTAGCGCTTGAAGGCGGCGGGCAGGCGCAGTTGCGGCTCGGACGCAGCTTCCTGCTCAATGGCGAGATGGCCGAGCGGCTGGCCGAAGTGCCTGGGATCAGCAATGTCGAGCTGGTGCCGGTCAAGAGCAAGGCTGCCTTGCGCCTCGTCGCCTGAGGCTTTGCTGCCAACGAAAGAGGGGCCGGATCGCTCCGGCCCCTCTCTTTTTCGTGAGTCAGGTGAGGATTACATCCCCGAACCGGGACCGTAGGTCACTTCCACGCGGCGGTTCTGCGCTTCGCGCACACCGTCGGCGGTGGGAACGCGCGGCTGGGTTTCGCCGAAGGCTTCGCCCGTGATCCGGCCATCGGGAACCCCGCGTCCGGTCATGTAGCTGCGCACCGAAGCGTTGCGGCGCTCGGCGAGGCCGACGTTGTAGCTCGCGCGGCCCGAGGTGTCGGTGTGACCCGCCAGCATGACCCGCGCCGAGCCGCAATTGGCATAGGCGGTGATCGCGTTGTCGAGGATGGTCGACGCTTCGGCCGTGATGTCCGACTTATCGAAGTCGAAAAACACGATGTAGGGCCCGGTGCTGCACGCCGGCTTGGGCGGCGGCGGCGGCGGCGGCGGCGGCGGCGGGGGCGGCGGGGGCGGCGGGGGCGGCGGGGGCAGGACTTCCTTTCCGCCGAAGTTGTAGACGAGGCTCGCGAGGATCGAGTGCGTGTTATAGTCGATCTCGAACGGGGCGCCGTTTGCGGCCGTCAGCCCGAGATTGTCGATGTTGAAGAAACGATACTTCACACCCAGATCGAGGTTGTCGCTGACCGCGAAACGCAAGCCGGCCAGACCCTGCCAGGCAAATCCCGCAGCATCGTCATCGACCACTGTGCCAAGGCCTGCGACTTCGACCGGCAGGTTCACCTGGGCCACGCCCGCACCGCCACCAGCGAAGAAGGTGAGGCCGTCATCATTGCCGAATTCGATAAGCCCGTTGATCATACCGCTGAAGATGTCGAGATCGCGCTCGTTATCGACCACAGTGCCCGGCAGAACAACCGCGCCGGCCGGCAGGATGCCCGGGTTCAGCACCGTCAGGCTATCATACCCGGCGTTCTTGTAGCCACCTTCGGCTTCAAGCCGGAACATCCCGAAGTCGTAGCCGATCACCACGTCGGCATCGAGGCCCATTTTGGTATCGGCAAAGGCAAGGTTCTGGGCCGGGTCGGTCTGTGAATCCACATCGACCTGATCTTCGAGGGTAACGCCGCCGTCGATGCCGATATAGATCTGGCCATCACGTGCATGAGCGGGCGCGGCAACTATCGCTGCGGCGCCGGCGAGGAGAAATGCTGTCTTCTTCATAAGTATCCTTTTGCGTTCGGGCACGGGACGGGCCTAGGCCTAATCCATGAAATGATTGTGACGAATCGCGCGGTTCGTTGTCATAATTGCCCCGATTGCCAAGAAGCGCGGCCAAGGGCATGACAACGCGTGCAATCACACCGCCATGCGCAACAATCGCGCAGGCCTATCGGAGAGAGACGCGAAATGGCCGGAACCAGGCTCGGGGCAATGCAGGACTGGACCATGCGGGTGACCGCGGTAATCGATCACGCCGCGCGCGAGGCGCCGACGCGCGAAATCGTCAGCCGCTGGGCCGATGGCAGCGAGACCCGCACCGACTGGGCGGGCATACGCTGCGATGCGCTGAAGATGGCGCAGGCGCTACAGGCGCTCGGCCTCAGGCCCGGCGACAAGGTCGCCAGCCTCGCGATGAACCATTCGCGCCACCTCGTCAGCTGGTACGGCGTGGCGGGGATGGGCGGGGTGCTCCACACGGTGAACCCGCGCCTGTTCGACGATCAGCTCGAATATATCGTCAATCACGCCGAGGACCGCGTGCTGTGCTACGATGCGGCGTTCCAGCCGATTGTCGACCGAATGAAGAGCCGCTGGCCCACGATCGAGCACTATATCTGCTACGATAGCGGCGCGAACGCTCCTGCCTTCGAGGACTGGATCGGCGCGCAGGACGGCGATTTCGAGTGGGTGAAGGGTTCGGAGACCGACCCTTGCATGATCTGCTACACCAGCGGCACCACGGGCAATCCCAAGGGCGTGCAATACGAGCACCGCTCGACCGTGCTGCACGCGATCTCCGGCTTGCAGACAGCCGCCTTCAATTTCAGCGCCGCCACTGTCATGCTGCCGGTGGTGCCGATGTTCCACGCGGCAAGCTGGGGCCTGCCCTATGCCGGCGCGATGGCGGGCATCAAGTTCGTGTTCTCGACCGTGAACGATCCCGCCGTGCTGCACGAATTGATGCTGCGCGAGGGCGTGACCGATTCTGCGGGCGTGCCGACGGTCTGGCTGGCGCATTTCCAGCATTGCGATGCCAATGGCCTCGACCTTCCGCCGCTGAAGGCGGCCACCATCGGTGGCTCTGCCGCGCCGCGCTTCATGATCGAGCGGCTGCTCAAGAACGGTACCCGCGTCCAGCATGCCTGGGGGATGACCGAAACCTCGCCGATCGGCACGCTGGGTGGGCCGACCTGGGATTGGGACAGCCTCACGCTCGAGCAGAAGGTCGAGAAGACCGCGATGCAGGGCCGCCCGATCTTCGGCGTGCAGCTGCGCACGGTCGATCTTGATGACATGGTCACCGAATTGCCGCGCGACGGGGTGGCCTCGGGCGCGCTCCAGATCCGCGGGCCGTGGGTGATCAAGCGCTACTTCAAGGCCGAACAGGATGCGGTCAACAACGAGGGCTGGTTCGATACCGGCGATGTCGGCATCCTCCACCCCGACGGCACGCTGCAACTCACCGACCGCACCAAGGATGTGATCAAGTCGGGCGGCGAATGGATCAGCTCGGTCGAGCTTGAAAACGCCGCCTGCGGCCATCACGCCGTGGCCGAGGCCGCCTGCATCGGCATCGCGCATCCCAAGTGGGACGAGCGCCCGGTGCTGTTCGTGGTGAAGAAAGCGGGAGCCGAGGTGACCGGGGGCGAGATCATCGAGCACCTGAAGCCGCTGATCGCCAAGTGGTGGCTGCCCGATGCGGTCGAATTCGTCGACGACATCCCGCACACGGCCACCGGCAAGATCAGCAAGAAGGACCTGCGCGACCGCTTTGCGGACTACAGGCTTGCCTGAGATCACCATCCGGCCTGCGCGCCCCGGTGACGCGCAGGCCGTTTGCGAGATCTATGCCTGGCACGTCGACAACGGCACGGGCACTTTCGATGTGACGGGGCCGGATAGCGCGCAATGGGCGACCAAGATTGCCGACATCACCGCGTGCGGCTGGCCCTTCCTTGTTGCCGAGCGGGGCGGGGCGGTGATCGGCTATGCTTACGCCGCGCTGTTCCGCGACCGCGCCGCTTATGCCCGCACCTGCGAGGACAGCATCTATGTCGCTGCCGGGCTTGCAGGCGCGGGGATCGGCACGCGCCTGCTCGAAGCGCTCGTCGCTGCGGCGCGGGCGTGCGGGTTCGAGCAGATGGTCGCGGTGGTCGGCGGCGCCGGCCCCGTCTCGATCGCGCTCCACACCAAAAGCGGGTTTGCCCATGCGGGGCGGCTCCGCAATGTCGGCTTCAAGTTCGGGCGCAGGCTCGATACGGTCTACATGCAACGCGATCTGACGGAAGAGGACTAAAGGCCCATGGCTTGCAAAACCTATATCGACCCTTCGCCGGTGAACTTTCAGGCCTTCAAGGAGCTGCCGCGCGACACGCCGATCAACATGCTCAACCTGCTGCTCTATCGCGATATGGCCGAGTATACCGAGGGCCATGAACACGCTGGCAAGGGCTGGAGCGGGCGGCGCGCCTATGAGGAATATGGCAAGACCAGCGGCCCGATCTTCCAACGTGTCGGCGGCGCTATCCTGTGGCGCGGGCGGTTCGAGACGATGGTGACGGGGCCGGAAGGCGAGCGCTGGCACGACGGTTTTGTCGCGCAATACCCAAATGCGGGGGCCTTTTTCGAGATGATAAAGGACCCGGATTATCAGTTGGCGGTGGTCAACCGCACGGCGGCGCTGGTCGACAGCCGCTTGGTGCGCTTTGCCCCGGGCGAGGCAGGCGAAGGCTTCGGGTGAGGCCCGTCAGACTTCCCTGAGCCGCGGCATCAGCTCGACGAAATTGCAGGGCCGGTTACGGGCATCGAGCTGCTCCGCCAAAATCCCGTCCCAGCCGTCCTTCACCGCGCCGTTCGAGCCGGGGAGCGCAAAGATATAGGTGCCGCGTGCCACCACCGAGCAGGCGCGGGACTGGACGGTGCTGGTGCCGATGCTCTTGTAGCTGAGCCAGCGGAACAGCTCGCCAAAGCCGGGGATGTCGCGCGCGCCCTTCACCATGGAAAGCGCTTCGGGGGTCACGTCGCGGCCCGTCAGGCCGGTGCCGCCTGTGCTCACGATCGCGTCAATCGCGGGATCATCGATCCACGCCTCGAACTGCGCGGCGAGGCGTTTCGCATCATCCTTGACGATCATCCGCGCGGCGAGGTTGTGGCCTGCGCCTGTCACACGCGCGGCGAGAATATCGCCCGAAGTGTCGGTCTCGGCGGTGCGCGTGTCCGACACGGTCAGCACCGCGATATTGATCGGCTTGAAGGCGCGGGTCTCGTCGATCGCCATTAGGGTTCGAGCCTTGCCGAGCGCATCGTCTGCGGGCGCGGGAACTCGGGCCAGCGCCCCTGCGCCAGCGCGCGGCGGCTGGGCGAGGGGACGCCGGCTGCGCGTTCATACATCCAGTAATTGCGCATCACGATCGCGACATAGCCGCGCGTTTCCCAATAGGGGATCGATTCCATCCACAACAGCGGATCGTTCTGGTCGCGGATTTCGTAATTCCAACGCCCGACTGGGGTGAGACCGGCGTTATAGGCTGCCATGATCTTCGGCAGCGCGCCGCCGGTCTCCGGGCTGTCGCGCAGCATTTCGAGGTGGCGCTGGCCATAGGCGAGATTGACCTGCGGATCATTGAGGTCCTCGTAGCTCGCGCCGAGGCTCAAGCGGCCCGAATGGTCGCGCGCGGTGCCGGGCATGATCTGCATCAGCCCGCGGGCATTGGCGGGGCTCACCGCATTGGCGCGGAAGTTCGATTCCTGCAGCGCATGGGCAAAGGCCAGCGCGGGATCGACCTGCCAGCCGCCGACCGGCTGCCAGCGTGCGACCGGAAAGCGCAAGGAGGGATCGCTGCGGGTGCCATAGGGCGCGTTGTGCGCCATCCACAGCTGGGTGGCGGGCAGGCCGAGTTCGCGCGCGAGCCGCGCAAGCGCGTCGTACTGGCTGGACGGGCCGATCAGGGCCTCGTGGCGCAGCACTTCGTCCGCCAGCGCCGGGCGATTGATTTCGGTCAGCGCCACCGCGACGCGGACATTCGCGCGGCGCGAGAGCTCGTCCCAGTCCTGCTGTGCGAAAGGCTGGGCCGGTGCATGGGCTGGCAACTCGATCCCGAGCTGGTCCGCCGCGAGCATCCCGTAGAGTGTCTCGTGCATCTGGGCGGCGGCATTGAGGTGCTGCTGCGCCGGACCCGGCTCGCGGCACCGCACCAGCGAGCGGTGCGCCCAGTAATGCCCCGCAGCAGCGAGTTCGACATTCGAGGCGCGCGCCGCGGTGCGGGCAAAGGCGTCGCCCGCCAGCGCGCATTGGCCAAGCCGCCATGCGGCCAGCCCTTCGACCCACGTGCCCTCGGCCACCCACTCGCCCGAGCCTTCAGCCACGGTGCGTGCCAGTTCGAGCGCGGCGGTGTCATTGTTCTCGATATAGTGGCTCCACGCGACCCGCTGGCGCCATTCGGCGCGCGCTTGGCTGGAGAGGAATGGGTCGGCCTCGGCGAGCAGGCGCTGGGCCTCAGTAGGGCTGTCGGCCTTGATCGCCTCGAGGATCGCGGCAGAGGTGGCGGCGGGCATGGTGCCGTCATTGGCCGGACGCGGCAGAATGCGCTTGGGCGCGGACGGCTGGCGGACAAAGCCCTGCTCGCTCGGCAGCGCGGGGAGATATTCGACCCCGCGCGTGGCGCCCATCCGCACCAGCTGTTCGGCCTGCGGCAGATCGGCTCCGGCGTTGAACCATGATGTGATCTGCTCGGCCGAGATCTTGGGGCTGTTGGCGTGGGTGTAATATTCGGCGCGGGCGAGCTGGGTGAGCACGCCATCGGGGCGAGCGGCGAGCAGGCTTTCGACCTCGCCCCATTGCTCGGCATCGATCATCGCGAAGAGCTGGCGGTAATGGGTGCGCTCCTCGGCCGAGAGCACGGGGGCGAGCGCGGTCTGGGCCTGCGCCTTGCCGTCCCAGCGCGCGACCAGATCGCCCGATTGCGCCGCCGCAGCCGAAGGCAGAAGGCCCAGTCCAAGGCCCAGTGTCCCCAGGGCGATGGCCGCCCATGCGGGCCTTGTGCGCTTCAGTATATCGCCGACCATTCCATCCATCTCCGCCAGAACCGCGCCTTGAGCGCGGGCGAGTGCAACATTGCTTCGAGCGTTTCGCTCGCCATGACCGGAACTGTTCTCGCGGCATGGTTGATTTCACGTAAACCATCTGTGCTGGCAGCGCCCAGCATCGGCGCGAGCGCTGTCCCCAGCACAAGCAGGCGCTGCGGCGCGGCAAGCGCAAGGTGATGCACTGTCACTGCGTCCATGCCGCTGGCTGCAAGCGCATCGAGATCGGCCATCGGCGTGTGGCACGGCAGCGCCGCAGCGATGGTCACCGCGTCCTCGGTCAGACCCATCGCGGCAAGGATATTGGCGAGCAGCCGGCCTTGTGCGCCTTCGAGCAAGGTGCCGCGATCCGCCGCTTCGGGTTGGGGCACCAGCACCATCAGCGCGGCGCCTGCTGGTCCGCGCGGTGCGATCCGGGGAAAACCGTGTCCGGCGCCGAGCGCGGGCGCGGCCAGCCACCATGCGCGGAAGGCAGCGAGATCGGCCGGCGGCGATTCGTTCAGCAGATCGCGGCGGAGCGCAGGCGGCGGCGTGTTGAGCGCGGCGACGGGCGCAGGGGCAGCGCGCTCGATCACCGGCGCAGGCGCGGCGCTCCCCGTCTTCCGGCGCGCAGGTGCGGGCGCCGTGCCGGCCACGGGGGCACCGCCAAGCGGCGCATCGGCCAACCACGCCGTAGCGTCATCGTGATAGTCGCAGTCCACCCCGGCTGCCTGCCACCAGGCAAGCGCCGCCTCGAATTCGCGGGCAAGGGAGAGGTCTGGCGTGGTCATGCTGATAAAGGCAGGTCTTGACTGTCCCGCCCCCGCTTAGCAAGTGAACCACACAAGCAATTCGCCGGAATGTGCGGCGGGCGCGCCCAAAGCTATCAAGGATCAGGAAAGCCCCATGAGCGAACGTGAATCAATGCCCTGCGATGTCGTGATTGTCGGCGGCGGGGTGGCGGGCCTCGCGGCGGCGATCAAGCTGAAGCAGATCAACGAGAGCCTCGAAGTGATCGTGCTCGAAAAGGGCTCGGAAATCGGCGCGCATATTCTATCGGGCGCAGTGGTCGATCCCAAGTCGCTTGACGAATTACTGCCCGAATGGCGCGCGATGGGCTGCCCCATGGCTGAAACTCCGGTGACCGATAACTGGCACTGGGTGCTGTCAAAGAACGGCAAGACCTCGCTCCCCCACGCGATCATGCCGCCGCTGATGAGCAACCACGGCTGCTACACCGGCTCGCTCGGCAATCTCACCCGCTGGCTCGCCGAGCAGGCCGAAGGGCTGGGCGTGATGGTGTTCCCTGGCTTCCCGGCGGCCGAGGTGATAATCGACGAGGATGGCCGCGTCGCCGGTGTCATCACGCAGGACATGGGCATTGCCGCCGATGGCAGCCACAAGGGCGAATATACCCCCGGCATGGAAATCCACGCCAAGTATACGCTGTTTGCCGAGGGTGCGCGCGGCAACCTCACCAAGCAGATGAAGGCGCGGTTTGATCTGGAAGCGAACTGCCAGCCGCAGGTCTATGGCCTCGGCATCAAGGAATTGTGGGATATCAATCCCAAGAAGCACAAGCCGGGCCGCGTGATCCACACGCAAGGCTGGCCGCTGACCGAAAGCGACAGCTGGGGCGGGGGGTTCCTTTATCATCAGGCCAATGGTCAGGTGGCGCTCGGGTTTGTGACTGCGCTTGATTACAAGAACCCCTGGGTCTCGCCCTATCAGGAATTCCAGCGCTGGAAGCAGCACCCGGCGATCCGCGAATATCTCGAAGGCGGCAAGCGCGTCAGCTACGGCGCGCGCGCGATCAACGAGGGCGGTTGGCAGTCGGTGCCCAAGCTCGCCTTCCCGGGCGGCGCGCTGATCGGCTGCGCGGCTGGCTTTGTGAACGTTCCCCGGATCAAGGGCAGCCACACCGCAATGAAGAGCGGGATGCTGGCGGCCGAAAGCATCGCGGCAGTAGTGGCGGCGGGTCACGAGAAGACCGAGCTTGCCGATTACGACGCGGCGGTGCGTTCGAGCTGGATCGCCAAGGAATTGCAGCTGGTGCAGAACGCCCAGCCTGCGGTCGCAAAATATGGCGGCGACATCGGCACCGCGCTCGCGGGCCTCGACATGTGGATGCGCACGCTCAAGATCGGCCTGCCGATCGCGATGAAGCACAAGCCCGATTACCGCTACACCGGCCGCGCCGATCTCTACCCCAAGATCGACTACCCCAAGCCCGACGGCCTGATCAGCTTCGACCGCCTCACCAACGTCGCTTACAGCTACACCAACCATGCCGAGGATCAGCCGGTGCACCTCCAGGTCGCCGACTTGGGCCTGCAGAAGGATAGCGAGCTGGCGGTGTTCGGTGGCCCCTCGGCGCGCTATTGCCCGGCGGGGGTGTACGAGTGGCTTGAGGAAGCCGACGGCAGCCCCAAGTTCCAGATCAATTCGCAGAATTGCGTCCACTGCAAAACCTGCGACATCAAGGACCCCAACCAGAACATCAACTGGGTGACGCCGGAAGGCGGGGGCGGGCCGAATTATCCGAATATGTGAAGCTGCCCCTCAATCCTTGGTCATTGCAAGCGAAGCGAAGCAATCCGGTATCGAACGTTTCGCTTTGATGCCATATCAGACATTGGATTGCCGCGTCGCCTTCGGCGCCTCGCAATGACGAAAGACTGAAGTTTGGCTTTCACCGAAACCGCCTACGCCAAGATCAACCTAGCGCTGCATGTCCGCAGGCGGCGGGAGGATGGGTATCACGAGCTCGAAACGCTGTTTGCCTTTGTCGATGCCGGCGATGTGCTGAGCGCTGCGCCAGCCGCTGCCGACAGCGTCACCACGCTGGGCGAGTTTGCAGGCGGGCTGGACAATCCGTTCGACAACCTCGTCGCCCGCGTGCTCACCGCACTCCCGCACCCTGAGGGTCTGGCGGTGACACTCGAGAAGAACCTACCCGTCGCGGCGGGGCTTGGCGGCGGGTCAGCGGACGCGGGGGCGGTGTTCCGGATGGTCGAGGCGCTCCACGGCCTGCCGGATGATTGGCAGGCGCGCGCGGCGAAGCTCGGCGCGGATGTGCCCGCCTGTGTTCTCAGTCGCACCCATATCGGCCTCGGCCTCGGCACCGAGCAGCTTGCGGTAGAAGACGATCTCGCCGGAACCCCCGTCCTGTTGGTCAACCCGCGCATGCCGCTTTCGACTGGCCCGGTGTTCAAGGCGTGGGACGGGGCCGACCGAGGCGCGCTGCCGGACGGCCCCGCGGGCCGGATCGCAAGGGAAGGGCGCAACGATCTCGAAGCCCCCGCCATTTCGCTCTGCCCGGTCATCGCCGAGGTGCTGGCGGCCCTCCAAAAGACCAACCCATGGCTCGCCCGCATGTCCGGCTCGGGCGCGACGTGCTTTGCGCTCTACGACACGCCCGAGGCCCGCGACGCCGCGGCGGCGGCGATGCCCGCAGGGTGGTGGACCATGGCGGGGCGGTTGCGGTGAGCGAAGCATACCGCCAACTCGGCACCCCCATCCCCGGCGGTATCGTCTGCACCGCGGACCATGCCTCCAACGCCGTGCCGCAAGACATCGCCCTCAGCATCCCCGCGCATCTGCTCGGCGAGCACATCGCGGTCGACATCGGCACCGAGGCCATCGCCGAAACCCTTGCCCGCGACCACGCCATCCCCGCGCACATTGCCGCTGTCAGCCGCCTCGTCTGCGACTTGAACCGCGAGGAGAGCGCCGCCGGTCTCGTCCCCAATGCGAGCGACGGCTCTCCGATCCCCGGCAATGTCGGCGCGGACAGGGAAGGGCGGCTGAACCGCTTCCACCGCCCCTATCACACCGCGCTGGAGCAGTGGCTCGCGGTGGCAGAGCCCGCGCTGATCCTCTCGCTCCACTCCTTCACCCCGCGCCTTGCCACCAGCGACGCCGCGCGGCCGTGGGAGGTCGGGGTGCTCTACAACGAGGACGACCGCGCCGCGCGCATCGCGATTCCCATGCTCGCCGCCGAGGGCCTGAATGTCGGCGACAACCTCCCCTATTCGGGCCGCGATCTCAATTACACCATGAACCGGCACGCCGAAGGGGAAGGGCGCGCCTATCTCGGGATTGAGATCCGGCAGGATCTGGCGCAGAGCCCCGAGGATCACGCCCGCTGGGCGGGATTATTGGCGAATATTGCGCAAAGGGTTGCGTCGGCGCTCGCCTGAAGGCAGGGGACGTTTCACAAACCGGCACTTTCAGGAAATCTTATGTCGCAGACCTTTGACAAGTCGAAGCTCCCCAGCCGCCACGTTTCGGTCGGCCCCGAACGCGCGCCGCACCGCTCCTACTACTACGCGATGGGCATGACCGAGGAAGAGATCGCCGCGCCCTTCGTCGGTGTGGTCAGCGCCGGAAATGACAGCGCTCCGTGCAACACCACCCTCAACGCCCAGGCCGATATCTGCCGCGAGGGCGTGATCGCAGGCGGCGGCACCCCGCGCCGGTTCAACACCATCACCGTCACCGACGGGATCGCGATGGGCCATCAGGGCATGAAGTCCTCGCTGATCAGCCGCGAGGTGATCGCGGACTCGCTCGAGCTTTCAGTGCGCGGCCATTGCTACGACGCGCTGGTCGGCTTTGCAGGCTGCGACAAGAGCCTGCCGGGCATGATGATGGCGATGCTGCGGCTCAATGTGCCCTCGATCTTCGTCTATGGCGGCTCGATCCTGCCCGGAACGCACCGCGGCCATGATGTGACCGTGGTCGATGTGTTCGAGGCAGTCGGACAATATGCGGCCGGAAACTGCCCCCTGCAGGAACTGATCGCGCTCGAGAAGGTCGCCTGCCCGGGTCACGGCGCCTGCGGCGGGCAGTTCACCGCCAACACCATGGCCTGCGTCGGCGAGGCGATCGGATTGTCTTTGCCGAACAGCAACATGGCGCCCGCACCTTATAAGTCGCGCGACGATATTGCGGTGGCCGCTGGCAAGCAGGTCATGGAACTCGTCGCCCGCAATCTGCGCCCCCGCGACATCTGCACCCGCACCGCGTTCGAGAATGCCGCGCGCGTCGTCGCGGCCACCGGCGGGTCGACCAATGCCGCGCTGCACCTGCCCGCCATGGCCAGCGAGGCGGGGATCGATTTCGATCTGTTCGACGTCGCCGATATCTTCAAATCAACGCCTTACATCGCAGACTTGAAGCCCGGCGGGAAGTATGTCGCCAAGGACATGCACGAAGCGGGCGGGGTCTATATGGCGATGAAGACGCTGCTCGACGGCGGCTTCCTCGATCCCAACCCGATCACCGTCACCGGCAAGACCATCGGCGAGAATCTGGAGGAGATCACCTGGAACCCCGATCAGAAGGTGTTCTACGATGTGAAGACCCCGATCACGCCGACGGGCGGTGTAGTCGGCCTCAAGGGCTCGCTGGCTCCCGATGGCGCGATCGTGAAGGTCGCCGGGATGGCGCGGCTCCAGTTCTCCGGCCCGGCGCGGGTGTTCGATTGCGAGGAAGAGGCCTTCACCGCGGTCGAACAGCGCGACATTGCCGAGGGCTGCGTGGTCGTGATCCGCTACGAAGGCCCCAAGGGCGGCCCCGGCATGCGCGAGATGCTCTCGACCACCGCTGCGCTCTATGGCCTCGGCATGGGCGAGAAGGTCGCGCTGATCACCGACGGGCGGTTCTCGGGCGCGACCCGCGGCTTCTGCATCGGCCATGTCTCGCCCGAGGCTGCCGATTGCGGTCCGATTGCGCTGATCGAGGACGGCGACATCATCAGCATCGATGCCGAGGCCGGCACGATCGAACTCGATGTGGCCGATGACGTGCTCGCCGCGCGGCGTAAAGCATGGCAGCCGCGCATCAATGACTACCAGTCAGGCGCCTTGTGGCGTTATGCGCAGGTCGTCGGTCCGGCGCGCTACGGCGCGCTCACGCACCCCGGCGCCAAGGCGGAAACCCATGTCTTTGCGGATATCTAGCGCTCTCGCCTTGATGCTGGCAATGACGGCTTGTGGCGACGAGGTCAGCCCGCCGCCGCCGGGGGATTTGGTCGATTGCGCGATTGGCGAGGCGGCCGATCTGGCGCAGGTCTGCACGCTCGAGCGGGTGGCGGGCACAGAGGGCTTCGTAGTCCACCATCCCGACGGCGGGTTTCGGCGCTTCACCCGTGAACCGGCCACGGGCGACATCGCGACCGTTGATGGTGCCGACAACGTTGTCACGACTGAGGACTATGGAGGCGTCCTGAAATTTCAGGTCGGGGCTGATCGCTACGAGCTCATCTCTGAACCGGCCGCCGCGTCAAGGCCGTGAACGCAAGGCAGGTCCTCACTGCCGCCCAGATGCGCGCCGCTGAACAGGCGCTGTTCGATGCGGGATCCAGCGTTTCCGACCTGATGGAAGTTGCCGCAGGCGGTGCGGCGGAGTGGATCCGGCGGGTCGCCGCAGGGCGCGCCGTCACCGTCCTATGCGGCCCCGGCAATAATGGCGGGGACGGCTATGTCATCGCCCGGCGGCTGCGGGAGGCGGGGAACGCTGTCACGGTCATCGCAGCGCTCGCCCCGGCCACAGATGCCGCGAAGGAGGCCAGGCGGCGCTGGGACGGACCGGTCGGCACCTCGGGCAGCGCGGAAGGCGATGTGTTTGTCGATTGCCTGTTCGGCTCTGGCCTTGCGCGCCCGCTGGTGGCCGAGCACGCACTGCTGCTGCGCGATCAGGCCGCGCGGCACCGTTACTGTGTCGCGGTGGATGTACCGTCGGGTGTCGCCAGCGATAGCGGCGCGGTGCTGTACGATAAGCTCCCCGTCTTTGACCTGACGCTGGCGCTGGGCGCATGGAAATTCGCGCATTGGAGCCTGCCGGGCCGCGCGCTCATGGGACAGATGCGGCTCGTCCCGATCGGGATTGCAGGCGTCGAAGGCGCGGCGCAACTGGTAACCCGCCCCAGAACCACCGCTCCTTCTGCCGAGAGTCACAAGTATCTGAGAGGCTTGCTCGGCATAGTTACGGGCACCATGCCGGGTGCGAGCCTGCTTTCAGCAACCGCAGCGCAGCATGCGGGAGCGGGCTATGTGAAGCTGCTTGCCCGCGATGCCTATCCGCGCACGCCTGCCGATGTGGTCACCGAAACCGCCCCGCTGGCCGAGGCGCTGGCCGACGCCCGCATCGCCGCCGTGCTGATCGGCCCCGGTCTGGGGCGCGACGGCGCGGCCAAGGCGATGCTGGACGAGGCGCTGCGCCATGCGCGCGCGCTGGTGCTCGATGCCGATGCGCTGATGCTGCTTGCGCCCAACATGCTGGCGTGCGAGTTGCCGCTGCTCGCCACCCCGCATGATGGCGAGCTTGAAACCCTGTGCCGCAATTTCGGGGTGATCGCGGAAGGGCGGCGCGACCGCGCTTTGGCGCTCGCCCGGACGAGCGGCATGGTGGTTCTGGCCAAGGGGCCGGATAGCGTGGTGGCCGCGCCAGATGGCAGGCTGGCGCTGGGCACGCCTGCGCCAAGCTGGCTTTCGATCGCGGGAACAGGCGATGTGCTCGCCGGAATCGCCGCGAGCCGGATGGCGGCAGGGCGAGATCCCTTCACCGCCGCCTGCGAGGCGCTGTGGCTGCACGGCGAGGCCGCGCGGCAGGCAGGGGCCGCCTTTACGCCGTCACAGCTTGCCGAAAGGGTCTCCGAGGCGCTAGCGGCCACCCTGTGACCATTACCGAACCCATCATCCGTCTCGCCGCCAAGGGCGACGGGATCACCGAAACTGGCCGCCATGCCGCAGGCGCCGTCCCGGGCGACAGCATCGATGCCGAGGGCACCATCACGCCGGGCCCGCATCACATCGCCCCCGTCTGCCGCCATTTTGCCGTTTGTGGCGGGTGCCAGATGCAGCACGCCGATGATGCGGTGCTGGCCGATTTCGTGCGCGACCGCGTGGTAAACGCCGCCAAGGGGCAGGGGCTGGAGCCGGCTGAAGTGCTCCCCGTCCACCTCTCGCCGCCGCACACGCGCCGCCGCGCCGGGCTCCACGGGCTGCGCACCGTAAAGGGCGCGGTGCTGGGTTACCGCGAGGGCGGATCGCACCGGGTGGTCGATCTTGCCGAATGCCCGGTGCTGCATCCGCTGCTGGCCAGCCTGATCGCCCCCTTGCGGGGCTTCGTCGCAGCCCATGGCCCCAAGGGCATGGTCGGGATCGACCTGACGCTTTCGGACCAGGGCGTGGAGGCCAATCTCGTCCACTTCCCGCTCGAAGGCCTGGGGCCGACCGAAGCCGCGCTCGATTTCGCCCGCGAACACGCGCTGGCGCGGCTCACTATCGATCAAGGCTACGGCCCCGAAACGCTCTGGGAGCCCGAGCCGGTGACCGTGACGCTTGCCGGCGTGCCGGTCGGCCTGCCGCCGGGCGGGTTTCTGCAAGCGACCCAGGATGCGGAAGGCCGGATGGTCGCCGATGCAGCCGAGTGGCTGGGTGATGCGCGGCTTGTGGCCGATCTGTTTGCAGGCCTTGGCACCTTTGCCTTCGGCTTGAGAGAGGGGCGCAAGGTGCTCGCGGTCGAAGCCGAGCGTGCCGCGCATCTCGCCTGCAAGGCCGCCGGAGCGCTGGTGGGCGGTCAGGTGCTCGCCCTCCACCGCGATCTGTTCCGTTCGCCCTTGGAGGCGGCCGAACTCAGTCGGTTCGACGCCGTGCTGCTCGATCCGCCCCGCGCCGGTGCGCGCACGCAGGTGGCCGAGATTGCCGCAAGCACGCTGGGGCGCGTGGTCTATGTCAGCTGCAACCCGTCAAGCTGGGCGCGCGATGTCGCGGTGCTGGCGGCGTCAGGCTTCCGCCTGACCAAGCTGCGCCCCGTCGGCCAGTTCCGCTGGTCGACCCATGTCGAACTGGTTAGTGTGTTCGAGCGTTAAGCCCTTAGCGCGGCTAGGATTTCGGCCTTGAGCCAATCGCGGTGATCCGGCGCGACATAGGCGTGGCGCGCACCTTCGCAGCGGCGGATGCGCGGATCATTCCTGTCCCATGCCGCCGCGAACACCTGCGCGGTGCGATCGGCGGTGGCGAGCAGGATGCGCGCGTCTCCGGTGAACAGCGCCAGACCATCGCGCATCTGTTGCGCAAGGCTGGAAGGCGGCGCGGACGGGCGGAGCGCGCGGATTACCCCGCCGGCGAGTTTACGCAGGTTTACACCTCCGCTTGCCAAGCGCATGACTTCGCGTGGGTTCTTGAGCTTTTTGGCATAGCGCGCGCGGATCTCTGCCGGGGGCGGGGTGGCATCGGCCTCGGCGCCGCTCTCGTCCTCGGCGATGGTCCAGGGGTTCGACAGCACCAGCCCGTCACACCCCGCGCCGCCTACCAGCATCAGCGCCGAGGCGGCATCGCAATTGCCGAAAGCCACCACCCGCTCGATCTGCGGGGCAATCGCGCGGAAGGCCTCGATCGCGGCGGCGATGTCCTTGGCCGAGCACCGGAAACCGCGGTTCTCGCCTTCGCTATCGCCCACCCCTCGGCGGTCGAAGCGGAACACCGGAAAGCCGGCGCGGGCGATGTGCGCGGCAAGCTCGGCCTGACCGCCAAAGGCGCCGCTGCGGATCTCGTTGCCGCCGCTCAAGATCAGCAAGCCTGCGGTGCCCGGCGCAGTGTCGAGCGTCGCGGCAAGGCGCAGGGTTCCGCAGCGGAAGGTGAGCGCCAGGCGGCTCATGCGATGTGTTCCGCAATGATCGCGGCGAGCGCATCGGCCTGGCTGGCGTCCTCGTCAGGCTCGGCGCGCAGCCATAGTCCGGGGCCGCCGAGCATCGCCTGGGCGATCTCGCCTTGCCCCTCGGCCAGAGCCGGCTCGGCGGTTTCGAGCGCGCGGAGCATCGCTGAGCCGATCGTCCAGCCGCCCAGCCCCAGACCTTCCTTGCGGCCGAGCGCCAGCAGCGCCTCGGCGGTCTCGGCGCGCCCCGCCTCGCACGCGGCGATGGTGCGGGCGCGGATCATGCTGCGCAGCAGTTTGGAGCCGGATTGCGGCGCATAATTCCATCCGGGCAGGGTTGCGGGCGCCAGCAACGCGCCGGCGCGGATCGCCAGCACATGGGTTGCCCCGACAGCTTCGGCTGCAGCCTGCATCCCCGCCTGCCAGCCTTCAAGGGTCTGGACGTTGAGCGGGGCGAGACTGTCATTGCAGCCCGGCAGATCAGGCAGGAAGCTGTCGATCCCCGCGATATCGAGCCGCCGCATCACCTCGACCGTGAAACGCCGCAGCTTGTTGGCCTCGTCAAACCACGCCGGGCAGACGAGCACGCGCTCGGTGCGCTTGCGATCGAAGGTCACCAGCAATTCCTCGCCGGTTCTGCCGTCAGCCAGAGGGATGGTCCACGTGGAGATCACGCGTGCGGCGGTCTAGCCGGCGGCAAGCTTGGCCTTGGCGAAGGCCAGCAGCCCGCCATAGGTCTCGAGCATTGCACCATCGACGTCATCATCCTCGATCACGATGCCGAGCCGGTCTTCCATTTCGGTGAGCAGGCCGGCGACCGCCATCGAATCCAGCTCGGGCAAGTGGCCGAACAGTCCCGACTCAGAGGCGAAAGCCGCCGCCTGCGCCGGGTCGAGACCGAGCACTTCGGCAAGCAAGCCCTTGAGTTCCTGATCGAGCGCGGCCGCTTCGGCCTCGCCCGGCATGGTCGGAATGGTGTTCATCGGGTCGCCCAAAATCTCTGTCCTCGGCCGTGGCGGCGGGGCTTAGCCATGCACAGAGCTGCGTGCAAGCGCCTCGGGGCCAAGGGAAGGCTGCGCGTCGGCGCGCAGGCCGCGCACCATCCGCTTGGCGAGCGGAGCCCAGGCCGTGGGCTGGCCTGCGTCAAGACAGTCGATCCGGTAGCGCGGGCGCGCCTCCTCCATCCAGTCGACCTTATAGCTCTGGTCGCCAGTGCCAAAGTCGACGAGGGTGACTGTGTCGCGATCGATCACGTGCTGGAACAGTGCGGCGCTGAGCGTGGTCCCGGCGGAAAGCTGCTTGTGGCTCTCAAGATGTGCGAGCTTGTGAATATAGGCAATTGAATTTTCCACCGTCCAGCATTGTGCAGCAACCGCCACGCGATCCGCCCGCGCGATCCCGAGCCGCAGCCGTCCGGCTGCGCCTTCGGCCTGCGCAAAGGCGTGGAGCATCGCCGGATGATCCTCGGCCGGCTTCCAGCTGGCGGCATAGATCGCCGCGTATTCGGCCCAGACGCTTGCGTCGAAGCGGGTGAGCACCTCCACCTCAACCTTTTTCGCCTTGCGTTTCAAGGTGGTGCGCAAGGGGCCCGGACGGCTGTCCCAGTATTCAGCAAAGCTGCGCCCGCGCACCGGCAGAATGTGATTGATATCGCAGGGCTCGATATGCACGCGCCAGCCCGCGGCGCGAAAGGCGCGGGCGAGCCGCTCGGCCGACCCACCCTCTCCCGGCACGGGTTCGAGTGTCACGCGGTGGCCGCGCTGTTTCAATTGCCGCGCAATCGCCTCAAGCAGCCGGTCGCCTGCCGCGCCTGCCGGAGCCAGTTCGCGCCAGGTGAAGCTGTACCAGTTGCGCAAGGGCGTGATACGACCATTCTGCTCGGTCAACGCCAGTGCCGCGGCTCTGTCGGCGTCGCTCGCCATTGCGATCAGCGGGGTCAGCCCGGTGTCGGCGAGCAGGGCAAACCACTCGGCGCGGTCGAACGGCGCTTGCGCCTCGCGGGCCGTCAGGGCTTGCAAGACGTTAACGCTATCGTGATACCGCGCTTCGATCACTGAAAGTTGGCTCCCGTTTATGCCGAAACTGCCCGAACCGCTCCCACGACCGCTCGACCACCTTGCCGAACTGGCGGTGGCGGCGGGGCATGGAATGCGCCCGGCGCTGGGCTTGCGCGAGGTCACGCTTAACCACAATCAGTTAAGACAGCGTGTCGCGATGCTGGCAGCTTGGCTGGCGGCGATGGTGCCCGAGCGAGGTGCGCGGGTGGCAAGCTGGTCAGCGAAGGGCGAGCTTACCTGCCTGCTGCCGCTGGCGGCAGCGCGCGCGGGGCTGGTGCATGTGCCGATCAACCCCCTGCTCAAGCGCGCCCAGGCCGCGCATATCCTCGCCGATAGCGGGGCAAAGCTGCTGATCGGCACCGGATCGCGGCTTGCGTCGCTGGAGCCGGGTGATCTGCCGTCCGGCTGCGCCGCGCTGGGCGAGACCGAGGCGCTGGCGGCGGCCACGGCTGCGGGGCGCGAACTCAGTCCGTCCGAGGCTGACCCTAACGCCCTGGCGGCGATCCTCTACACCTCGGGCTCGACCGGGCGCCCCAAGGGGGTGATGCTGAGCCATGCCAACCTGTGGCTCGGCGCGGTGAGTGTGGCGCATTATCTCGCGATGGCTGAGGATGATGTGACGCTGGCGGTGCTGCCGCTGTCGTTCGATTACGGGCAGAACCAGCTGTTTTCCACGTGGTTTGCGGGCGGGTGTGTGGTGCCGCTCGACTTCCTCTTCCCCAAGGATGTCGCCAAGGCCTGCGCAAGGCACAGGGTAACAACGCTCGCCGCGGTGCCGCCCCTGTGGGTGCAACTGACCGAGATCGACTGGCCCGAGGAAGCCCGCTCGCCTCTGCGGCGGCTGACCAATAGCGGCGGGGCGCTGACGGTCGATCTGGTGCGTGCCTTGCGCGCAATGTTCCCGCAGGCCAGGCTGTTTCCGATGTATGGCCTGACCGAAGCCTTCCGTTCGACCTTTCTCGATCCGGAGCTCGTCGATTCGCATCCCACATCAATGGGTAAAGCGATTCCCTTCGCAGAAATTCTCGTGATCGACGATGCCGGCGATGTCGCTGCCGATTATGCCGAGGGCGAACTTGTCCATTGCGGGCCGCTGGTCGCGCAGGGGTATTGGCAGGATCCCGAGCGCACCGCCGAACGCTTCCGTCCCGCGCCCGCCGCCTCCACCTATGGCGGCATGGCCGTGTGGTCAGGCGACCGGGTGCGGCGCGGAGTGGACGGCTTGCTCTATTTCGCCGGGCGGCGCGACGCGATGATCAAGAGCGCGGGCAACCGCATCAGCCCGCAGGAGATCGAGGAGGCTGCGCTGGCAACGGGCCTCGTCGCCGAGGCGGCGGCGCTCGGTGTGGCCGACGCGCGGCTCGGACAGGCGGTCCATCTGGTGGTGCGCGCAAGCGGCGAGGGGGCGGCGTGCGACGACCTTCCCAAGCGCCTCCAGCGCGAGCTTCCCAATTTCATGCAGCCGCAGCATATCCATTGGCGCGCGGCCATGCCGCTCAATCCGAATGGCAAGATCGATCGCACCGCCTTGCAGGCTGAATTGAACAAGGAATATGCCGCTTGAAGCCCGTCGGCCCGATCCCTGCCGGTTACGAGGCCATCGACGGCGAGTTGGCGATCGGCGGTCGGCGCGTGAGCGATCTGGTTGCCGAGGCCGGGCGCACGCCGCTGTTTGTCTATTCGCGCGCGCATCTTGATCGGCGGGTTGCCGAACTCCGTGCGGCGATCCCGGCGCGGGTCGGGCTCAATTTCGCGGTCAAGGCCAACCCGCACCTCGCTGTGATCGGCCACATGGCGCCGCTGGTGGATGGCTTCGACATTGCCTCGTCGGGCGAACTCGGCCTGTGCCTCGCGCTGGGGATCGATCCGGCGCGGATCAGCTTTGCAGGGCCGGGCAAGCGCGACGACGAATTGAAAGCGGCGATTGCCACCGGCGTGACGCTCAATTGCGAGAGCGAGGGCGAGGCTGCGCGCGCGCTCGCCATCGGGCAGCGCTTGGGCAAGGCGCCGCGCATGGCGATCCGGGTCAATCCTGATTTCGAGATGAAGGGTTCGGGGATGAAGATGGGCGGCGGGGCCAAGCAATTCGGCGTCGATGCCGAACGCGTGCCGGCGCTCGCCCGCGAGGTGATTGCCCAGGGGGCCGAATGGCGCGGGCTTCACATTTTCACCGGCAGCCAGACGCTGAGTGCAGAGGCAATCATGGAAGCGCAAGGCAACGTGCTGGAACTGGCTGCGAATCTGTCTGATGCCATCGGCTATGGCCTGCCCAAGCTGAACATGGGCGGGGGGCTGGGAATCCCCTATTTCCCCGGCGACACCCCCGTCGATCTTCCCCGCGTGGGAGCAGAGTTGGCGGAGCGGCTCGTGGACCTGCCGCCCGCACTGGCGGATACCGAGCTGTGCATGGAATTGGGCCGCTATCTGGTCGGCGAGGCCGGGGTTTACCTCACCCGCGTGATCGACCGCAAGGTCAGCCACGGGGTCACCTATCTCGTCACCGATGGCGGGTTGCATCACCAGCTGGCCGCCTCGGGCAATTTCGGGACTGTGGTGCGGCGCAATTATCCTTCAGCGATTGCAACGCATTACGGGGCGAAAGCGACAGAGGAAGTCAACATCGTCGGCTGTCTGTGCACCCCGCTCGATCGGCTCGCCGATAATGCCGCGATGCCGCGTGCCGAGGTCGGCGATCTGGTCGCGGTGTTCTGCGCCGGGGCTTACGGTGCGAGCGCCAGTCCGTCGGCCTTCCTCGGCCACGGTCCGGCGGCTGAAATGCTGGTCTGAAAGCGCGGAATGGGCGCGGGCGTTAACCCCTGCCGAACCACTGTCCCGTATCGGGATGGGGCGGGATTTGGCGCTATATAACTAATAATATGTTCACCATTTCTGGCGAGAAGACGTCCATTGCCTTGGGGGCATAGGTTGCAGGTCGCTCCTGCATCGGGCCTGTGCCCCGGGTGCGCGCAAGAATGGCCAAGGATTCCCGTCAATGCCCAAATCGCTGCCTCTCCTTCGCCTTGCAACGCTTGGGGCAGCGCTCGGGCTTGCGACGCTGGCGCTGGCGGGCTGCGGGAGCGCCGGCACTGAGCTGCCTACGGCAAGCTATGGCAGCGAGCCGATTGCCCCGTCCGAACAATACACAATCGGCCCACTCGACGAGATCACTATCCACGTCTGGCGCAACCCGGAACTCAGCGCCGACAAGGTGCGCGTGCGCCCCGATGGCCGGCTGACGATCCCGCTGGTGCAGGACATCCCCGCGGTTGGCAAAACCGCCACCCAGCTGCAGGAATACATCGCGGGCGAGTTGGCGAAATATATCGAGCAGCCGATTGTCTCGGTGATCGTCAACACGCCCGAAGGCAACTTCACCCAGCAGGTGCGGATCATCGGCGCGACGCCGCAACCCGCCTCGCTGCCGTTCCGTGCCAACATGACCGTGCTCGACGCGATGATCGCGGTGGGGGGCTTGAACGAATTTGCCGCCGGCAACCGCGCCAAGCTGATCCGGCAGGACCGCGAGAGCGCCACGCAGGTCGAATACCGCCTGCGCCTGTCGGACCTCGTGCGCAAGGGCGATGCCAGCGCCAATGTCATGCTGATGCCGGGGGATACGATCATCATCCCGGAAAGCCGGTTCTGACGGGGCCGACGCGCACATGAGCGAGATTTTCGAGGAACTGCGCGCGGCGCTCTGGACGGTGTGGCACCGGCGCTGGATCGCGATCGCTGTGGCCTGGGGCGTGTGCCTGCTGGGCTGGCTGGTGATCGCGATGATCCCCAACACCTACGAATCCAAGGCGCGCGTCTATGTCGATGTCGAGGATGTGCTGTCCAAGCAGCTCGGCATTGCCGGTGACGGCAAGGAGCAGATCGCCGAGGTTCGCCAGACCCTGTCGAGCGCCAAGAACCTCGAAAAGGTTATCACCGCGACCCGGCTTGGCGAAGGCATCACCGGGCGCGGCGCGCTTGATGCCGCGATTGCCGAGCTCGACAAGAAGGTCAAGGTGACAAGCGAGCAGGAGACACTGTTCGAGATCACCGCCGAGATCGGCCGCGGCGATTTGTCCGACGCCGAGAACGCGGTTCTGGCGCGCGACGTGGTGCAGAAACTGCTCGACATCATGCGCGAGGAATATGTCATCGGCAGCCGCACCGGAATCAGCACCGCGATTGGCGATCTCGACCGCCAGCTCGACGAGCGCAAGCTCGAGCTGGAGGAGGCCGAGCAGCGCCGCCTCGCCTTCGAGGCGCAATATCCCGATCTGGCGGGCGGCTCGGACAGCCTGTCAAGCAAGGTCCAGCAGTCGCGCGCCGATCTGCGCGCGGTCGATGCCGATCTGGCGGCGGCGGAGAGTGCGCTCGCGGCGATCTCGGGGCAGTTGGCCAATACCCCGCGCACGATTTCCGGCGGCCGCGATGCCACCGGCCCGAAGGCGGCACTGCAACAGGCGCAGACCCAGCTCGCCGAGCTGCGTTCGCGCGGGCTCACCGACAGT